>Ga0209515_10000227_pt1 | contig 107475 bp, 124 predicted proteins | sample Subgroupgradi54m_FD_187454 | JGI IMG/M metagenome (GOLD analysis project Ga0209515, IMG submission 187454) | Subsurface groundwater microbial communities from S. Glens Falls, New York, USA - GMW60B uncontaminated upgradient, 5.4 m (SPAdes)... ... | reverse complement strand
CGAAAGGGCTGAGCTACGCCGCCTGGAATCAACGAAAACGCTAATCTACAAAAGAAACTTTTCAAACTAAAGAAAATATTATTTGCTCTGTCCTTGAGCGAAGCGAAAGGGCTGAGCTACGCCGCCGATGTCTACAAATTTTTTATTAGAAAGATCGGCGGCTGGTACTTGTTTCTTCGGTGTTCATTCGAAAAACAAGTGCGCCGCCTGGAATCATAAATTCGAAGGATTCTAAGTCATAATCGACAGAAATTCAATCTTTTTTGTGCTCCTTGTCCGGCCAAAATAGAAGTGTCCTAATTTTTATTCTGAAATACTAACGTCATATTATCATTAAGATTAAGGAGCATGCCGAGCGCGATGAGCGGAATACATAAGCTCAGGGAAAGCCATTGTGGAAATCTGGATCTGGACTTGTCTCCGAACAGGGCTTTATTAAGCGTATGTGGATACCATAATGGCGAAGGCATCTGGTAGATTTTCAATTTCTGATAACCGGTTTTCTCCAGGAGACGGCGCAGGGTTGTCGGCGTATAAAAGTGCAAATGCCAGGGTAAAACCCACTCCCAATTCTCTTTGAAAATGTATCGGCCGATACAGTTAATATTTGGTATGACGATAAGCAAAATCCCATTTGGTTTTAAAAATGATCTAACAACGGTCAGCGTGGAAACGGGATCCTCGATATGTTCCAGAAGGTGCCGCATAATGATAACGTCAAATTTTTCAGCCGGTTTAAAGTGTTCAATATGGTCATGGACAACTGAGATGCCGTATGTCTTTCGCGCAATGTCGCTTCGGCTTTGTGATGGTTCCAGGCCGGTAACCGTAAAGCCATTCTCTTGCCAGATCGCTGTTGTCCACCCTGTTCCGCAGCCGATGTCGAGCACGTGCGGATTCGGTACGGAAGTGAATTTGCGCACGGCTTTTATTTCGCGCCCAATCACGATTTTCTCATAAATCGTTTTTAGAATTTTACTCCCAAACAATTCGGCATCCGGGATGGAATCCATGGTGCGCTTTTCAAGCTCTTTGAGGGGAACGGGCGATATGAATAAATGACCGCAATCTTTGCACCGAAGAATATGTGACACCCCCTCTTCATAAGTATACTGATAAAGTGGCTGCGTTGTTCTGCTATCGCAAATACAGCATGCAACATCGGATTGGAAATTACGATCTTTGTTTTTGGTGAGTTGGGTCACGGGTATTTTGTAAATCGTAAGACAGACAAAAATTATTCCATAGCCAAATTAGAAATGTCCCCACACAGGTCGTTATTAATACCTCTTGGGTAGTTGTTGGTTAGCGACTAAAAGAATTTCCTTTTCGAATTGTTCACAACTTTCTCTGAAACTATACCGTTCTGACAATTTTTGTCCCCCATTCTTCAATTTCTCAAACAACCCTTTATCATCCATCAAACGAGAAATATTGCTAGCCAATATGCGCCAATCCTCCACGGCACAGATCAACCCATCCTGTTCATTCGTAAGAATATTCGCCGCTTTTGTTCCAACCACAACACAACCGCATGCGAGTGCTGCCAATAATAAAAGGCTCAGGCCTTCATGGCGTGACGGCAAAAGGTAAATATCCGCCGCGCTGAAAACTGCCCTAAGATCATCATCCTTCAGAAATCCCCAGCGTTTTATTTTCAACCCATCAACAGAAACTGTCACGTGGCCTCCTCCAATGATCCACAACTCCCAACCATTGATGCCCTTCAAGCGGGCCAGCTCCTCAACAGACTTGATTCCGACATCCAGCCCTTTACGGAAATCCGCACGCGCATACAGGACAACTGCCATGGAGGTCGTCTTCTCGACTAAAAACCTCGATTGGTCTTCTCGATGAAATATCCGCTGATCAATACCGTTCGAAATCGTTTCTATCTTTTGCCTGGAAAATTTCTGCAATTGTCCCGTCAAATACTCCGAAACCGCGATCACTTTGACTTTAAAGAAGATGAACACCACCCTAAAAACCAATTCTATAAAACCCCGCATCAGTGGTAAAGAATAATACGTGCGGTCGTCATCCTGAGCCAAATACACAACTCTTCCCTGATTCAAGACAGAAGCGAAAAGAGACATCACAACCAAATCAACAAGGACCACATCCGATCTGAATTTAGTAAAGAGAGTAAAAATAACGGTCCCGATAACGCCGGGGAAAAAAATACGCCTTATTTGAATCTTTGGTTCCACATGGAAGGAAGTATTGATCTCATTCGTCCAGTAAATGACATGGTGTCCTTTGGAAACAAGGAAAGAAAGATAATCAAGGATAAGCCGGTCCCCGCCACGGTTTCGGATAGAGTGCCGAATAACAACAACATTCATCGAAGGTCTCTCCCGATGTCTTTAAAGATCTGAAGAATATTTTGTGCTGATCTTTCCCAAGAAAATCTCTTGGCTAATCCGGCCCCTTTCTCTCTGAGTTCTTCAATGGCTAAGGGGTTTCTAAGAAGATATTCCATTTTATTCGCAATATCCTGAGGATCATCTGGGTCAACAAAGACTGCTCCATCTCTGACCACTTCCGGCAAAGCGGGACGATCAGAAACAATAGAAGCGCACCCACAAGCCATTGCCTCTAACGGAGGTATACCAAACCCTTCATAGAAAGAAGGAAAAACAAAGAATTCCGCGGCATTATAAAGCCATGGCAAGTCCTGATCATCGACATATCCAAGAAAAATGACTTTGTCTTGGAGGCCTAATTGATTATACAGATGAAAGATCCTCGATTCTTTCCAACCACGGCCGCCAACAATGACTAAACAAAGGTCCCCCAATAAATCTTTTGGCATCAAAACAAGTGCTCTAAGAAGTTTATCCAAATTCTTCCTGGGCTCTAATGTTCCCACGTTCAAGATATATTTTGACCGAATCCCAAACTTTTTCCTAACATGGTCCGCAGCGTCCATCCTGTTTAACCGGCGAAAGCCTGAATTGACCGCATTGTACGTCAAATGAACATTTTTGGCTCCTGGATAAAACCTCTTCAGATCTTTTGAGGTTGATTCAGAAACAACAAACACAGCATCAGCTGAAAATATCCCCGCGGAAGCCATGATATTGTAAAGTCCCCATTGCAAAGGATGCATTGTCTCGGGGAATAATTTCCAAACAAAATCATGGACGGTAACAATTTTTTTCATAGGTAGGAACGGAGGCAAAAAAGGCCACGGCGCCCAAAAGACATCAATCTTGTCCTCGATGACCATTTGGCGGCCTTTGCTGAACATCCATAATGTATGAAAGTCTTTGTGGTTAAATCGACCAATACGCTCATGCCAACGATCTTTCTGCGGATGCCACAAAATATCTTTATGCGCGTAAAGAAAAAATTCGTCGGCATCCGTCATCTTTTGAAGCTCATTAAGAATGCTTGAAAGGTAACGCCCCGTCCCTGTCAACGAATAAGTCAAAACTCTGGCATCGATCCCAATGCGCATCTTTTTTATACCTTCATTTTCATCAATGCTTTCTGTCGAGCGCACCACAGCATCAGCCTGCGCCAGAGGACAGTGAAAAATTGTATCGAGTAAAATAAAAATCTTGGCCCCTTGAGGATCACTTTTCTTCTGAGCCAATTGATAAAATTCTTGTCGGGGAACTGATATTCTTTCCATGGGGTCTGCCGCAAATAGCGCAAATAATCTTCCTGATAAACATCAACGTTCTTGTAAAACCATGGCTTAAATGCCGAAGCAAAATGAACGACTGCCGGACGATTTGACATATCCCTGTCACGGACAGTACCACTGAACCTGTTCCAACCGGTATCCAAACGTAACCAATTCCCGTGCAACACAGCATTCAACCCATCCTGATCGGGATAATATAATTTTTGCCGATTCGAACAGATATATGTTTTCACTTTCCTACATACCTGGTTGATACGCCAAGCTTCCAGATTTATGACCATGACACCAGAATTAAAATATTCCCCCGGTTTATCAATCCCAAGATCCTTACGTAGGTAGTTAAAAGGAGTTCCATAATCACCGACAGCTGCCATCAGTGATCCCGACAGATCAACATTCCACAGATCATCAATCGGCCCCAAGAAAATAATATCACTGTCGAAATAGATCACCTTAGTGACATTTTTCGGTAAAACCTCCTCGATAGATAAACGCAAATACATCGCCCTGGAAAAATGTTCCAAAACAAGATAATCAGCATATTCTTCCATGTTCGCTTTATAAACAGTTATAGTCACGTGCTCGCCACGCAGAGAATTTAATCGCTGTAAATTGACAACCGAGATCCCGCCATCCAATAAATGGACATGGACACTCTTACCCAACCGTTGCTGGTCCTTTAAAGAAGTGATAGCGACCCCGACATGCTGGGCGTACGTGTCATCTGAAACAAAAACGACATGGATCATTGAACAGTCCTTGTTTCCTCGCGTTCGAACAATTGTTTTCGGACAAAATTCCTGCCAAATAAATATCCTAGAGAAAATGATACCCAGCGTAAGGCCGTAAAGAATTTACGGCGGATATAATAATTATTTAAAAAGGTTAAAGGAGCTAAAAATAGGATGCCGGCAATTCCCAAAAAGAAGTGCCATAAAATTTGCCCCCTGTCCAAATCAAAATTCATTGAAATTTGTCCAGCTATGAATTCACGCCTTAGCCAATAACGCATGTTCGCTCGATGTGGATGTAAAAAATGTTTAACGGCAAGAGATGGCGAATAAAAAAAATTTTTGTAAATATCGGGCAAGGTTAAACTCACTCGCCAAAAGAATTCAATTTCTTCGCCAAGGCCAAGTTTTTTTCCAGTCATGCCGTAAGTGGGAGAAAACCCGTTCATATTTTCCAAAAGCGATCTTTTAATGACCACGTTCGCTCCAATAAAAGCCCCATCCTTCTGAAAGGATCTCAAAAAGACCTCTTTATCCCATGGCGAAAAACGAAGGCTGTCCAGCATCCAGGCCGGGACATTCGGCGTGGAATATAAATAGATCGGGCCTCCGATGGCACAAGGCTGTGGATGGACACGCTTGATAATACTCACTATATTTCTCACCCAGTCTTTTCCCGGGATAGCATCGTCGTCAAGGTACGCCACAAAATCGGCAGTAGACTCTTTCCATCCCCTGTTTCGCGCAAACGTCAGCCCTGGCAAAGGTTCAAAAAGATATCTTAAAAAAGGGCATTCCTGCGCATGGCGCGCAACGACAGCCTTCGTGTCGTCAGAAGAATTATTGTCGACAACAAGCACCTCAACGCTGCCATCACGCGGGGCATCCTTTAAAAGATAAAAGAGAGTCTTTTGCAGCAATTCCGAACGATCATACGTGCAGATAACAACAGAAAGAGCTTTATTGTTGGACATAAAACACCTTTTGCATACGGCTAGACCATCCCTTTGAATTTTGCGCGAAGCCAATCGAAAAATGAAACTGGATAAGTCCTGGAACGGAAAAGTTCAGGATGGACTAGAGACAGCGCTCCTTCTCCACACCGTTGCAATTCTCGTCCGATCTTTTGATGGTTGTTCATGTATGACCTTCGCACGAAAAGAAGGATGTTCTGCCTATACCAGAATTCAACGGTCCTGTCCGTCCATATCTTTTCCCTGATACAATCCACGCAAACGTAATCTTGATCGTTAAACTTTCTTACCCAATACTCCGGCCATTGTTCATTGATATGCTGGACCCCTCCTTGACCGGGAATGGCGGCGGCGAACAAAATAATATCACCCATGGTGACCACATTCTTGACGAAAATATCCACGGCATTGGGGTTTATATGCTCGGCCACTTCAAGGCTCACCACCAGATCATACTTCTTGTGCAAGTCCAGCGGTTTGGATAGATCAACAGGAATGAATTTGTCTTCAGGAATAGAAAGCTGCTTTCTTGCCCATTCTCCATCCATGCCCAAGATATCGGGAATCCCGTATTTCTGAAATTCTGCCAAGAACCCGCCTGTTCCGCACCCCAAGTCAACGACAGACTTCGGATTAACAAGGTTCATCACTAAAGGAACAATGACCTTGGCTGAACGTTGCACGCCATTACAAATATTCCGATAAAATCCGGGTGAATAGTCTGACATGATAAAATCCCTCCATAGAACAATTACCTTACTCTATATTTTCTTTGTCTGGCCGGGAAAACAGAACATCGACTTGATCATGAAGAACACCGGATCTCGCGCGCCCGGAAAAATACCAATGATGAAGGTGGCTATCCCGTAAGAGATCAGAGAGACGATAACGGCCCCCTTCAATCCAAGGACGGGGATAACGCAAACATTGACAATTAAACTGAAGACCCCAGCGATCATTGTTCGCATGAGATTGTAAGTTGCCTTTCTTTCCGCGATCAGCACAAATGTATTGGCAACGCCCACACCAAGAAAGACCAAAACCCACACATGGATGCGCAAAAGTTCGCCCGCCAGAATAAATTTTGTCCCATATAACAAAAGAATAATCTTGTCCGAAAGAAGACTTACCAAAAGAGCGATGAAGAACGTCATCCACATCAAGAGGAAATAGAATTGACCCAATTTGCGTTCGTACAATCCCGTGTTGGTCAGGCGATATTGAACGATCAAAGGGAATAGAGTCGTGATCAAAAGCATAGGAATGATAAAAAGCATTTCTGATGTCCTTATAACAGCAGAATAAACTCCCAGGAACGTGTTGCCTAAAAACTTACCTACCAGCACTTGGTCAATGCGTGAATAACACAGAAACATAAAAGCTGAAGCGAACATAAAAGAGCTTTCCTGAAGAAATCTCTTTGTCAGGGAACACGAAAAGAAGCGTATGCGCAAACCGATCTTTTGCCGGGAGAACAAAAAGAGCATGTTCAGCCCGCCCAGAACGATCTCAAGCATCGCAGCAACGGCAAATGCCTCCACAGAGGCGTGTCGAATGATCAATACGATCCTGACCATGGACATCAGCAGAAACGCGGAATTCTTTGCCCAAATGGTATATTTGGATAAGAGGCGCGATTGATAATAAAGATCGATAATGTCAAGAGATTGAAAAACGATCCCTATGGAGATGATAAAGATCATCCAGCGAACATGTGGCCCGTTTTGACTTAGGAACACCGTTGAAAAAAAACACAGCACGAAGGCAAGTACCCCCCCTGCGAGCTTGACAAAGAATGCTGTGGACAAGATCCTGCCCTGTTCATCTGCAGCGGTAGAGACCAGTTCCCTGACCACTATCGTTTCCAATCCCAAAGAAACGAACGGCGTAAAGAATGCGACAAAAGCCAGGGCGAAACTAAACGCCCCGAACTGTTCTGGCCCCAGATACCGCGCCATCCAAGCCGTTACTAAAAGACCAATGAACAGTCTTAAGGCGTTGTCCGCCCCCAACCACACCACATTCTGCGTGATCCTCCACAGATTAGGGTATCGTGCTGTTAAATGAACAGCTGTTTTTTGTAACATTCTTTAGTTCCTATTGACCGGCGATAGCGGTTTGTTCCAGAGAAATCTTTGAGGAACTTTGTTCTCTAAGTATTGGATCTTGAGTAAAGATTCAAGGGGCTTAAGCACTTGATAAACCGCATCCCCTCCCCCATCATTAAGAAGGACAATTTCAAAATATTCTTTTGAAAGAGATTGATTTATCAAATCATTTAGCAAGTCCTGTAACTCATTAATTCTTTTTCCAGCTGTGATGATTAGGCAAGATAAAGGAATTAGGATTTGATTACGCATATGTCGACATTAAAATAATTTACCCAAAGCATTCTTAAAATCAATATTCTTCATACACGGATGTTCTCCCGAACATACCCGCGGAATGGTATACCCAAAATGCGTGCAGGGAGAACAGGGAAAATGAAGTGTGATAATCCGATCTTGCACTCCCTGAGGTTTCCATTTTGAAAGATTCCCGGGCCCGAAAATCCCCACGACCGGCGTTCCCACCGCGCACGCCAGATGCAAGATCCCGGAATCAGGGCCGATAAAAAGTTTGGAAGACGCGATGACGGCGGCTGTTTGTTCCAGGGAAATCTTGCCAACCAGGTTCTGTACATTCTGATTTGACAGATCTCTCGCGACCCTCTCTGCGATATCTTTAACATCATTTCCCCCGACAAGGATAACATATTGACCACCGGAAATGTAATGCCGAACAATGTCGAGGATTTGAGTCTCGGAGAGCCTTCGCAAAGCAATGCTGGACCCCAGAAATATTGTTACGCTGTTTGCCGGCACAACGGTTTTCGACCAAAGCTTAAGATCCGGTTTGATCTTAAAAGAATTTGAAATTGTTTTTATGGCATCGTTGTTGGAGAGCAAGACAGAGAACAGATTTCTAAAATTTTCCAGTTCATAGCTGTTCTCATCATAAGCGGCCGGACAATTAAAAAGCTTTGTCCGCAGCGGCCGTGTTGAAAATCCAACGGAGTATCGGGGTTTCAGGGCATATGCTGTGAGCGCGCTTAAATAATGCCACTGCTCTGTATCAATGATGAGGTCATATTTCGATCGAAATACTTTTAGAAAAGAAAAGGGTTTGTCGTATTGAAATATCTGGCTGGAGACTCCCTCTTGCGATTTGAAAATCGGTGCATTGCGGCTTTCGCAAAGGATATTAACCATGATGTCCGGTCTTTCATCTCTTAACGCGTGGAGAAATGGAAGAAGAAAAATGGCATCACCAATCCCGCCCGGACGGATGATAAGAATGGATTTGATGGAGGCGCTATCGATTACAGTCTTTGATGGGAATCCTTTGGCGCACTTGGCGCAGAAAGATCCGATCAAAAGATCGATGGCCTTTATCGTTTTCATCCGCAATCCTCCCACCGAAAAACAGATATCCGTAAAGCCGACTTTAGCATCGCTCAATTTTTTCGTGTTTGGAATTTGAGGCATAAATGTTGAAAGTTAGTAGAACCCATCTCATAAATACTTTTTTTGTCACCCCCGAAATCTTTTATCGGGGGTCTTATTTAGCGATATTAAGATTCCCGCTTAAAGATTGCGGGAATGACATTTATGAGATAACTTCTAATACGGCTTTCGTACCGTGTTACCTGGCGCGAGTTTCTATGAAGATTCCTCCCCCTCGAGAAGGGGAGGGAAGACAATTATTTCTTATGCCAAACTCACGTTACATTGTTTTTCTAGATGAAAGGTGTTAATAATTTTTGTAACAATGTATCAGAATATAAAAGCCCGATGATAAAGATAAACCAAAGGAGGATATTGATAAGCAAAAAGGGATCGGACATGATCACCTCACCGGGGTCGTCCCCAAGTTTTCGGACATATAGCAGGTAAAGATACCGGAAGATGCCATAAATCACAAAAACCAATGAGTAGATCATATTGTGACTTCCTAGCCTCTCGATGATTTCGGGAGATATGGTATAAAGGCTGTAGAAGACGATTGTGAGCGTTGAGCAGATGATGATAATTTGATCAAGCAGATAAGTTGTGTAATGCTCCAAAACACTGCGGTGTTCGGTGGCCTGTTTTCCTAAGGTGGAGATTTCATAGCGCCGTTTTGTGAATCCTAAGAAGAGAGCCAGCAAAAAGACGCATAACTGCAGCCATTCGGAAGGTACGACGCCTACCGCCAGGGATCCGGCCCAGATCCGGATCTGAAAACCAGCCGCTACGAAAACGACATCGAGGATAACAATTTTTTTGGTGTAAAAATTATAAACAAGATGCAGAAGAATGTATAAGACCGCCATATCAAAGACAATGATATCGCTTGAAAAGCATGCCCACAGGCCAAGCCCTCCGATGCTAAGGATGAGGAAAAGGATATGTTTAAAGTCAATGTCCGCCCGCGTGAGCGGCCGGTTTGATTTTCCGGGATGTATTTTATCCTGGTCTTTGTCCAGAAAATCATTGAGGATATAAAGGCTGCTTGACACAAGGCAAAAGCCAAAAAATGCCAGGACGCAATTTATGAGAAGAGCCATGTTCTGAAGCTGGCCTGAGAAAATGAGTGGAAAAATGACAAAAACATTCTTTATCCACTGCTTGATTCGGAGTAACTCGATAACGCTCAAAAATTTGTTACGCATCGGAAGCCCCCCTATTAAAAGTTATCGTTCTGTCAGAAACTTTACAGTCAATGACACTATCTTTCAAATTTATTTTGCGATCATTATATCAACGGAAAATACGTGACGTCGTTGTTTTTTCTCATTTTCTGAAAAATCGATTTTCCCGCCCTGCGATGCGTCAGTAAAATATACGGGCTCATAACGGGCTTTGATGATTTCCTTGCCTTTGGGGATGTCATAAAAAAGCCGTTGAAAGGAGATTTCCAAAGTATATTTTCCCGAATCCAATCCTGGATGGCGAAACCAATATTGCTCCTTGAAATAATGATCCTTTTTCCATGTGAATGTCGGATAGAACGTATAACCGATCCTCCGGACCCTTGAAGTAAAAATCCGGTCACCCTGCTTTAAGGTCATGCGCATGGTATAGCTTTCCCCAATATCACGGTCGGCCTTCCAATAGAAATTCAAGGGAAGGACATCCGGGCGGTTGAAATTATTTTCTCCGATCCTCAAAGATAAAAGATGAAAGTCATTATCGATGAGGATCTGGCCCTCAGAGCCTTGCGGCAGGAATGGCGCATCCGAGAGCTCCACCAATTCATTGGCCATGCCGGGAGAGCGTTCAAAGAGCACAATATCTTCAACCGCATCCTTTATTTTCCACCCATGGCTCAAGAAATCCTGGATCTTTTGCAGGCCGGAGTCAGCAGTCAGGAACTTATCGCGTATCCAATCATCAGCAAAGTCTATCAGGACATAGGAAACGTCATCTGGCAGTTGAAAAGGTTTATTAAAGGCAAGGCCGTCGCGGTTTTCCAGAACATTTAAATAAGAATAGACGTGTTTTCTCTGGGAAAGCGCGGGTAGAAATCGAAAAGTCGCGATCACTCCCTTATCGGATGGGATCTTTTCGATCATTTGCCAGCGGACATTGTCAAGGGGGTCTTTCATCAAAGAGATGCGGTCGAGGATATCATTTAAATAAAACCCGGTATTCGATAGAGAAGTTGTGACAAGAGCACAAAAAACGACGCCAAAGAAAATCGTATTTCTTTTTCGGACAATCGTTCCAAGGGACTCCAAAGCCGAGAGGAAAATAAACGGAACGATTGTTGCCGAATAATGGAAGAAAATCGTCTGCTGGCTGGCCGTTGACGATAGCAGGTTCTGCAAAAGGATAGGAGAAATGAGAAATAGAATGTGGGGACTTAAGAACGAAAGATAAATAAGAGGAGAAAATAAATCATGGAGATACAAAACATTATGGGGTTGTGCAATAATTTTAATGAGTTTCTCGGGGTGAAGTAATAAATTCATTATGATTTCAGGTAGTGAGACTCCCACCTGGCTATACTGGCCTATGTATTGGTTTGATGAGCCAAGATCTGCTCGTAAGGCCGGCATGATGACAAAGAGAGAAAGATAGAAAAGGCTTAAGCCAAAGAGAATGGGAATGATGCCCCAATTAACTTTATCTCTCCCCTTCTTCGAGAATAAAGAATATACCCCAAAGGCAACGATGATCGGCGGCACGTTTTCTTTGATGATTCCAACAAAGAACATTGTTAAGCAAAAAGGTATAAACTTTTGGGCCCGGTAAAAATAGAAAAGCAGAAATAATAATCCGATGCTTAAAGTCTCGAAATGAAATTCATGAAGCATCGCGTAAATGTTTGCGGGAAATATCAGATAAAGAAAAGTGAAAAAAATTGCGAAGGTGGCAGGAAGAACTCTTTTGGCTAAAAGATATAAGATATAGGCTCCGGACACAAAAGAAAACACTTTTAAGAAAACCAGCGTCAGCGGATGCGGGTCAATGAAATAAATCGGAATAATAAAAAATGAAATATATTCAGCGTGGTTTGCCAGAAAATTCATGCCAAAAAGAGAGTTGTGCAGGGAGTGATGGCATAAATTCCACATCACTTGAGAATACAGGGCAAGGTCCCAATCGGTATAACCAAAGAAAAAATATTTGTATGACAGGAGCCCTGCCCAAGCGATAAATGTCATGGCGCACAACCGAATGACAATCAGATCGCTGCCATCAAATTTTGGGAGCTTGTTTATTTTTTCCTGGGACATTGGGAGGTTCTATCAAAATTTTTTTATTCAGCTTCCCTCCCCTTCGGGGAGGGGAATCTCATATGATGTTTCAGTTGCACAATATTGCCCATCTTTCACTGCGATTACTTTTCATAAAACTTTTGGCGCTATTCATTGGGAAGGTTTTGGCGATATCATTCGGATTTACAGACCAACGCATTAATAATGGAACGTGTATTTCTTTTGCGATTCATTGAGGCGTTGGCAGTACTGACTACCACAAAAGTTCCATTACTTTTACAGAAGTCAGTAAGGCTGATTGAGAAAGAAGATCACGTAAAGAAGCGCAAAGATGATGGCCGTCGAAATAAGATAAAAATCATTGAAATACAGAAAATCTTGAAAACGTTCTGAAGGCGTGTATTTGTAGAGGGTATTTTCTTCAACGATCGTTGATATCGTTTGGAGATTTAAGACTTCACTTTTTTTAAGACGCAAAAACTGCCCCGCAATGCGGTACGCCTGGAGCGTACCGGCATCGACAAAGTCCATGATTTTTTTCTCGGAAATCCCGAGTGTCTGTGCGGCTTCGCGCACGGAAATAAATTGATCAGACATGAATCCTATTTTACTTTCTCAGAGGCGGCCCAGAGATCGATTTTCGAGCGATCAAAACGCCACGAGTTTCCGTTGCGAAGAGCCGGGATCTTGCCGGAATTTGCCAGTTCTAAAATGGCCGAGTTATCGAGTTCAAGATATTTCGCCACGCCATCAACATCAAGGACGTCATCAATCATCTGGCAGCGGCCCTGGAAGAGAGCGCCTTCCACAATATTGAGTTTTGGTGTTGTAATATTGCCGGAAAGAGATGCGGTGGGCATGAGGACGAGCATTTTTTTAGCTGTGACATCCCCTTTGACCTTACCGGCGATAATGATATTCTCTCCGATAATATTGGCTTCGACAGTACCGGTTTCACCGATGGTGAGCGTTCCGGATATTTCGAGGCTTCCGTCAAAACGCCCGTTGATTCGCAGATTCACCGGATCTTTAAACGACAGGCTCCCCTGCATGTTGGCCGTGATCTCGATGACTTTTTCTGCCTGTTCTTTGCGATCGCGAAATGCCATGTCGCCCTCCTTTTGGTTAGATGAGTTCTGTTAAGAGTTTTACAGTCATTGACCACCCTATTTTTCAAATGTATGATGGATTGTCTCCAATTTGGTTTCCCTCCCCCTTTGGGGGAGGGGAATCTCATCCTTCACCCTATTTACTTTTCATAGAACTTTTGACACTATCGTTAGATGGAATAGTTGTCGTTAAAATGTTTGTCTAATTTTTTTTCGAAAGAACGAAGCCCGACCAGGACAAAGAAAACGGTCAGTGTGACGATAATGGCGGCTGAATAATATTCGCAGCCAACCGCAATACCGACGCCGGAAACGACCCAGAGCGTTGCGGCGGTTGTCAAACCGACAATTTGTCTTCCGCCACGGATAATCGTACCGGCACACAAAAATCCAATTCCCGTGACGACTCCCGCGATCATACGTGATGGGTCGACAAACGTAACGTCCCGATAGACATCAGAGACGTGAAATGACGTGAGCACGATGAGGGCTGACCCGACACCGACTAAGATGTGAGTTCGCAGTCCCGCTCCTTTGTGCCGGACTTCACGTTCACAGCCAATAAGTCCGGAGAGCAGAGCTGTCAGCAATACTTTACCAAATATTTCAAAGGCGCTTTCCAAATTTTTCCTCCCTTGGCTTAAGACTTTCTAATAGGGCTTTCGCAATTGATTTAATTGTGTCTTTGCGATCCGCCACGCTTTATGGCGTCCTCCACAAAGCTCTGGCGGACGCCATCCGCCGACGTGTTGTGAAGGATGGCGGAGAAGCAAACTTTTAAAAGATTGTGGTTCGACTTCGCTCACCATTCCCTCGCCCTTCGATTTCACTTAAGGGCTGAGCACTGACAAATTCGAATGTGCTCGAACAATCCCGAGCGCAGCCGAGGGACTTCACCCCAACGGCAGGCAAAAGACGTCGGGGTCCGCAATGACACTAAACGTGTAAGCCTTATTTAAAAGATCTTTTTTTCGTTAAGAGTTGAAAACCATATCCTGCGATCATCGCGGCATTATCAAGGCACAGGGAAAGTGGCGGAAAAAAAACATGAACACCCGCAATCTTTGCCTGCTTCCTCAACCGTTTCCGCAACATCGTATTGGCCGCAACACCGCCTCCGACAAGAAGTGTTGATATCCGTTTGGCTTTGCAAACCGCGAGGCATTTATTCACCAGCACGGTGACAACACTATTCTGAAACGCATAAGCAATCTTTTCAACAGGTAATGTGTTTTTATTTTTATCCCAAATTTTGCCCCGCCTTTGGCGGGACAAAATATCGGGATTAACCCTGGCAGTCTCGTTGAAATCTCTTTGAGATTTCAACGTGCCGGCCCTATGGGCGCCCGCCTGCTCGCCTCGCGGCGAAGCCGAGGGCCGGACGGGCAGGGATTTTGCCCCGCCTTTGGCGGGACAAAATCCGGGTTTATACGTGCGAACGAAATAAAGGACGGCAGTTTTAACTCCGCTGAAACTAAAATCGTTTGTTCCGGGAAGCTCGGCAAAAGGAAATCGGATCTCATTGTTAACTCCCCTGCGCGCCAACCGGTCAATCGCGGGCCCGCCGGGATAACCCAATTGTAAAATGCGCGCCACTTTATCAAACGCCTCCCCTGCCGCATCATCGCGCGTTTGCCCCAAGAGTTGAAAATTTTTGAAATCATGGATCTCAAAAATACTCGAGTGCCCGCCGGAAACAACCAGGCCGATGGCGGGAAGTTTAGGTTTCAGCGTGTTTGTTGACGGGTTCTGTTGGCTTTTAAGGAAGTTTGCGTACACATGGGCTTTGATATGGTCGACTTCGATAAGAGGTTTTCCGGTTGAGTAGCCAAGGGCGCGCGCAAAGGAAATGCCGACAAGCAGGGAACCAATAAGCCCGGGGTGTGTTGTGACAGCAATCGCGTCCATATCTTTTAGTTTTGTTTTTGAATTTTTAAGAGCCTGCGCAACGACCAGGGAAATGAGTTCAATCTGACGACGGGATGCAATCTCAGGGATAATGCCGCCATATTTCTGATGCTGTTTTAAACTGGATGCGACAACGTTAGATAAAATCCATTGTCCGTTAAGAACAACGGAGGCTCCGGTTTCATCGCAGGATGTTTCGATGCCTAGGATTTTCATTGGTTGCCGATGAGTTCTTGAACGGTCACAAAAATAACGCCTTCGCCTGGGAGTTTGTCGGCCTGTTCTTTGATGATTTGCAGTGTCAAAGGCCGTGCGTGGCCAATGGCGATGGCATAGCCATTTTCTCTGGCTTTTTGAGCGGCCATCTTAAATTGATTCTCAATATAGGTTCGCTCATTCTTATTATCTAAAAAAACCTGCCGCTCGGCAAACGGGAGTTTCATGGTATGCGCAATCTCTTTACAGACCGATTTTCCTGTCACGCTATCGACAAAAAACAGGCCCTGGCGTTTGAGGGCGGCAAAGATTATCGACATGACGCTTTTGTTTTCTGTGGCTTTGGAACCCATATGATTGTTGACGCCAACAGCATTGGGGACGCTGGCGAGAGATTTTGCAATGATGCTTTCAATCTTTGATTTGGACATATTGACTTTGATCAAATAACTCTCGGGATAAGGGTCACTGTTGTGATGAGCCTCCATCGGCAGATGCAGCATGACCTCTTTGCCGGCGCGGTCAGTGCACCGGGAAACTTGAGTTGAGAACTTCAAATTCGGCAAAACTGAAAATGTGACCGGCCCGTTAATCGATGGAGCAATCTGGCAGGGCAACGCGCTGTAGCCGCAATCATCAACGATGATGGCCAGGTGTCCTTCAATCGCACTCGCCCGCGGCAATGGAGATAGCGTGGTTTCCCTTTGAATCGGGGGTTTAACAGAAATTGCAGGAAACTGATCTGTCGTTTGTTTTTTAACGTTCCTTGCTTCATGTTTGACTTCCTTGACAGCCACCCCTTTTGTTGGGACTGACACTGAAGGCGTGCGAACGAATAAAAAGAACCCTTCGGTCAAAACCAGGAAGACCAGGAGGACAATGATAAAGTCTCGTGGGTCGGAACTCCTTGATGATCGTTTGGCCATGATGGAAATAACACTTTCTTATCTCTGTGTCATTGCGAGGAGGAGCGTATTTTGCGACGACGTGGCAATCTTTTTAAAAGATTGCTTCACCCTCGCTTTGCTCGGGTTCGCAATGACACAAGGTTAATTGCTAAGGCTTTTGTAAGTCTTGATCCCTTTAATGACAACAATCGCGCTTTGGATTTGATTATCGCTTAAGAGTTTGTTTGTGATTTCTTTTTCTTTCTTGGTTTTTTCTAAAGCTTCCGGTGTGATTTCGGTTTTTGCCTCGACATTCTTGAAGATCACATCAAGATCTTTGGGTTCTTTTGCGCTCTCTTTTGCCTTCTGCAAATCCGCTTCGCTTATCGGCTGTTGTTCTTCATCGGGATCGTCATTTTCTTTGGGAGCTTTAGTTTTATTTAAAGACACTCTTTTGATTTCAATATCCGGTGTAATCCCAATGCCATGAATCGATACGCCCGATGGGGTAAAATATTTGCTGGTTGTCAACCTTAAGCCGGAACCATCCGGAAGCGGAATGACAGATTGGACGGAACCTTTTCCAAAGGATTTCATTCCGAGGATCACCGCGCGTTTATTATCTTTTAGGGCTCCGGCTAAGATCTCGCTTCCGGAGGCGCTGCCCTCATTGATCAAAACCACCATCGGTATGGATGTTAATTCCATGCTGATATTTTTTGAATAGGTTTCGGTATTCTGGCTGGGATGACGGCTCTTTGTGGAGACGATCAGCTTCCCGGAGGGTAAAAATTCTTCCGTGATTTTAATGGCGATATTTAAAAGGCCGCCGGGGTTGTTGCGTAAGTCAAAAATCAAACTGTCGGCGCCTTGATTTTTGAGGTCGAGAAGCACTTTATGAAGTTCTTTGTAACTGTCTTCACGAAATTCCGTCAAACGCACGTATCCGATATGGTCTTCCAAAATGCGAGGGTCTTTGACATCTTGAACATGGATAATTTCACGGGTGATCGTAAAATTATGAATCTTAAAATCCTCTTCGCGCAAAACAGTGATTTTCACTTCTGTTCCTGGTTTGCCGCGAAGTTTTTTTACGGCTTCTGCGAGCGTTAAGTCTTTCGTAATTTGATCCCCGATTTTAACGATATGATCACCGGCCTTGATGCCGGCTTTCCATGCCGGAGTATCTTCGAGCGGTGTGATGACGGTTAAAAGCCCATCGCGAATCGAGATTTCAATTCCCAGCCCGCCGAACTTCCCTTCTGTTTCTGTTTTGAGGTCTTTGTAATCATCGGGATCTAGAAATTGGCTGTGCGGATCAAGTGAAGACAGCATTCCTTTCAAAGCGCCATAGATAAGATCTTTAGCTTTGGGTTCTTCCGCATATTCCGACTGAACGGTTGTGAGCGCATAGCTAAAAAGTTCCACCTGATTATAAAGATCGTCTTTTGAATTTGTCGCCGGTTTTGTTTCATCTGCGGATTTTTCTTTTGAACTCTCGTTTTGTTCCAAAGGGAAGATGATACCGTTATCGGTGTTCGATTCAAATTTAGGAACGATCACATTTCCTGTTGCGGCGGGTTTTGTCTCCGTCCCTGTTGGGTTATCCGATAGGGCGACCTTTATGATAGAAAAGAAAATAAAGAACGATACGAAAACTGCAAACATTCGTTTAACCATTGGCAAGCCTCCTTTTAATGATGTCGCCTAAAATTTTCGGATTTGCTTTTCCCTGAGATTTCTTCATCGATTGTCCGACCAAAAATCCCATGGCACTCTCTTTACCCTGTTTGATCTGCTCAACAACGGACGGATTTTCTTTTAAAACATCATCGATGATTTTTATGAGTGCTGATTCGTCTGAAATTTGCGCGAGGCCTTTTTTAGAGATGATTTCATCTGCGGATTGACCGGTGTCAATCATGGCGGGGAAAATATCTTTCGCGGCAAGATTGCTGATAACGCCCTTTTCAACGCTTGCGATGAGCAAGGTGAGATTTTTAGGTGTCAGGGAAAGATTTTTGATTTCAACTTTTCGCGTATTGAGTTCTTGCAGAAGCGGGCCGATGATCCAGTTGCAAATTTTCTTGGTGTGGGGATAAATTTTTGTGCATTCTTCAAAGAAATTTGCAACGCTTTTGTCCTGAATAAGAATTTGCGCGTCATAATCGGAGAGCGCATAATCTTTTCGAAAACGGCCGAGCTTTTGATGCGGCAATTCCGGCAATGACCCGCGGATTTCTTCAATCATCGTTTGCTCGACGACAAAAGGAACAAGATCAGGTTCAGGAAAATAACGGTAATCATGGGCTTCTTCTTTGCTTCGCATCGATGACGTTATCCCCTTTTCATCATTCCAGAGCCGGGTTTCCTGAGTGATGCGCTCGCCGGATTCAAGCATGGCCTGCTGTCGTTCCTGCTCAAACTCTAAAGCGGATTTGACGGCTTTAAACGAATTCAAATTCTTAATTTCAACTTTGGTGCCCAATGGCGTTTGGCCTTTTTCACGCAGCGAAACATTGGCATCGCAGCGCAAACTCCCCTTTTCCATATCGCAATCGGAAATATCAAGATATTGCAAAATGAGTTTAAGCGTCGTTAAATAATCGTGCGCTTCTTCCGGAGAGTGCAGGCCAGGATCGCTGACGATCTCAATGAGAGGGGTCCCGGTCCGGTTATAATCGACTAAGGTACAATTCGTTTGCGGATCGTGAATCAGTTTTCCGGCATCTTCTTCTAAGTGTGTGCGCTTAATGCCGATTCTATTGGGATTCTTTTGGTTGCCGATAAAAATGTGGCCGTCACTGGCAATAGGAAGCGAATTTTGTGAAATCTGATAACCTTTCGGCAGGTCGGGGTAATAATAATTTTTCCGATCGAATTTAATAAGAGGATTGACCTGGCAGTTTAACGCCATCGCCGCTTTGATCGTGTTGTAGAGCGCCATTTTATTTAAGACCGGCAAAGACCCGGGAAGCCCCAGGCAAACGGGGCAGGTTTGAGTATTAGGCTCATTGCCAAATGTGTTGGCGCAGCCGCAGAAAATCTTCGTTTTTGTTTTCAGCTGCAAATGGACTTCAAGCCCGATGACTGTCTCAAATGTTTTCATAGCGAAACTTTTCGTTTATGCCAATCGGTTGATTGCTCGTAACGGTAAGCGATGCGGTAGATCATTTCCTCGTTAAAAGGTTTTGACATGATCTGAAGGCCGACGGGTAAATTATTTTTCGAAAATCCGCACGGCAGTGATAAAGCCGGAATGCCGGCGAGATTTGCCGAGATCGTATAAATGTCCGAAAGGTACATCGAAAGCGGATCGGAGGCCTTCTCCCCTATTTTAAAAGCAGTTGTTGGCGCGGTTGGAGAGATAACGGCGTCAAACTCGTTAAAGACTTTGTCAAAATCATTTTTAATGAGCGTGCGTACTTTTTGCCCGCGCAAATAATACGCATCATAATAGCCGGCGGAAAGGGAATAAGTGCCGAGCATCATGCGGCGTTTGGCCTCGTTGCCAAATCCTTTATCGCGGGTTTCTTCATACATATCAATCAATGGTGTTCGACGGGATTTTTCTGGAAAAGCACGCAGTCCGTATTCGACACCGTCAAAACGCGCCAGGTTTGAACTGGCCTCCGCGGTGGCAACAATATAATACGTGGCAACGGCATATTCCGTATGCGGCAGGGAAACTTCTTTAAATGTTGCACCAAGTTTTTTTAATGTTTCCCTAGCTTCCCGTATCGCGGATTCGACATCTTTTTCCATGCCCTTGATAAAATATTCTTTCGGGACAGCGATCTTTAATCCTTCGATATCTTTTGTGAAAGCCTGCGTGTAATCGGGAATAGAAATATTTGCGGACGTAGAATCGTTTTCATCGTGGCCGGCGATTATACTAAGAAGCAGGGCATTGTCTCGAACATCTTTTGTGATGGGGCCGATCTGATCAAGGCTTGAAGCGAAAGCAATCAGGCCGAAACGTGAAACAAGTCCATAAGTCGGTTTCATGCCGACGACACCGCAAAACGATGCCGGCTGTCGGATGGAGCCCCCCGTATCGGAACCGAGTGACCAAATCGCTTCGTTGCCGCCAACGACCGCCGCAGAGCCGCCGCTCGAACCACCGGGAACGCAACTTAAATCCCACGGATTTTTTGTCGGTCCATAATAAGAATTTTCTGTCGATGAACCAAAAGCAAATTCATCCATGTTTGTTTGGCCGATGATGCTTGCTCCCGCCTGACGCAAGCGTTGGATGACGGTGGCATCATAAGGAGGTTTAAACCCTTCGAGAATATGCGAGGAGCACGTAACGGGCGTATCTTTGATGCAGATATTATCTTTAATGGAGATCGGAATTCCTTGAAGCGTTGTGCCGGAATATTCGCTTTCATCAAACGCGGTTTTGGTGCGAACATACCCTTTAATTTTGGGATCGCGTTTTTCAATAGCACGTGAGACGGAAGAATAGATCTCTGTCGCCGTCACTTTTTTCGATTTTAGAAGGTCAAGAATCTCGTGGGCTGTCAGTTCGTTGAAATTCATTCGATAACCTGGGGAACTTTAAAGGAACCGTTATGTGTTGTTTTGGCCAGTTTCATAACGTTCGATTGTGACAGCGATGGTTTGACGATATCTTCGCGGTAAACATTTCTTAGCGGCAAGACATGGCTCGTGGGCTCAACGTGAGTGACATCAAGCTTTTCAAGCTTGGCAATATAATGCAGGATATTTTCTAAGTCTTTGGTCAGCCGTGCGACTTCTTCGTCTGTTAAATTGATGCGCGACAAATGCGCGATATGACGAACTTGATCATTGGTCAACATAACGATCCTCGATGGTAATTTCTTCAACGGATTGTACCTGACAAGGGAAACATACTAACATCAAAGGCAGGCACTGACAAGGCAAAACTCAAGGAAAAATGCGTGATATTGACTTGAGAAGCGCTTCTTTTAAATCGTCAGGAATAGCGGTGGGTTTGAATTCTTTGCTGAGGCAGACTAAGGTGACTTCGGCTTCGACAATCAGGCGATGTGTTTTTTTCTCGTGAATGGTTTGGTTAAAAATAAGTTTTACGGCAGTTGCTGTTTTTAGGGTGGCCTCGCATAAAAGCGTATCGGCATATCGGGCCGGAGAGCGATAGCGGATATGGCATTCGCTGACCGCATACAGGAGGCCCCGATCATAAAAAGACGCGACGCTTACCCCCCTTTTTTCAAGAAACTCGGTTCGGGCTTCTTCAAGATATTGAAGATAGGTACCGTAATAAACGACTCCTCCGGCATCGGTATCGTGAAAGTAAATTCTTTTTTCCATAAGTACATCCATTTTGCCATTGATTGTCGGTTGTTCAATGAATATTTAGGGAATTTCATTTGAGGAGTCCCGAGTTCAATATCAGAAAATGCCAAGATTTTAGGTTGGAAATAAGTTTACAGGCAGAGTAAAAAATATTATTTTCTTGCTTGCGCAAGGCCTTCCGCATGTTATATTTAGACCGGAAAAAGCCACGGGCTGCTTTAAAAACGCAGAAGGTGGTTTTTATGGTTTCTAAGGATGCCGATCAACGCTATTTCCCGCGCTGGGACGTCAGCAATAAAATCCTCTACCGCAAAGAAAACGATACTGTCTTAAAAGGGTGTATCAGTCGCAATATCAATTGCACGGGGGCTTGCCTTGTGACCCAGGATGAAATGACACCTTCCGAAAGCTTACAGCTCACCATACAATTGGCCGAAGATATGGAACCCATTCACGTCCAGGGGCGGGTGCGCTGGGTTGTCAAAAGCCATGCCGAAAACTGGGTTGGTGTTCAATTTGATGAGGTAACGGATAAAACAACGGGCTTGATTTTTAATTATGCTTTTGAGTATAAAAAAGACGAGATCTTAAATCGCTGGTATGGCAACTCATCGAAAAGTTAATCTCCCTCCTGCTTCAAGTTCTTTCCCGGGTTTTTCTCTTCAATAAAATTCGCAATATCACAGAAATCTTTGACGCTCAAATTTTCCGGACGCAAGGTGGGTTTTAATTTTAAATGTTCAACGGCTTTCCGGAAATTTGCCTCCCATCCCAAAGACTTAATGGCGTTTGTGATTGTTTTTCGCCGGTGCTGAAAACTTGCATGAATGATATTAAAAAGCAATGTTTCATTTGTGACGTGATACCGGGGTTTTTCTAAAATATCAAGCCGCATAAAACACGAGTCCACTTTGGGAACAGGTTTAAAAGAGTTTCGCCCAACGGCAAACAGTATTTTCGCCTGCGTGAAGTATTCAATAAAACACGTTAAAGAACTGTAGTCTTTTGTATGGGGCCTGGCGATCATGCGCCTGCCAAATTCCCGTTGCACCATAATAAATGCCCTCTTGATCCTGGCGCGATTTTTAATGATCAACTCGAGAATCGGAGACGAAATATAGTACGGAAGATTTCCAACAACGATAAGATGGGAAGGAAGATTCTCAAAGGGAAGCTTGAGAATGTTCTGATGAATAACGCGAACATTGGTATCTTTAAACTTCTCGGAAAGCATTTGACCGAATCGTTGATCCCTTTCCACAGCGAAGATTTCTTTTGCGTTTTTGGATAAATGTTCAGTCAATACGCCCATCCCAGGGCCGATCTCAAGAACCGAGTCGGTTGACTGCAACTCGGTTGCCGCCACAATTTTTCCTAAAATACGAAGGTCGCTCAGAAAGACTTGGCCCAAACTTTTACGCGGGAAAAGATTTTCGGGGGACCGTTCTTTCATGAGCAAAGCTTGCCGGCGAGCTTGATGGCAGCCATCATAGACGCCGGATCAGCTCGATTTTGGCCGGCAATGTCAAAGGCTGTTCCATGCGCCGGTGATGTTCGGATAAACGGAAGTCCGATGGTGATGTTAACGAGATCCGGAAGGCATAACGCTTTCATCGGCGCCAAACCCTGATCGTGATACATGGCGACCACACAATCATATCTCTGGCTATTTTTTGGGTAGAAAAGGGTATCGGCCGCAAAAGGGCCGGCAACATTGAAGCCGTTTTTTTGAAGTTTTTTAATGACCGGGATGATGGTTTTGATTTCCTCATTGCCGATTGTCCCATTCTCTCCGGCGTGCGGATTGATGCCGCAAATTGCCAATCGGGGTTTTTGAATTTTAAAGAGATGTTTTAACGATGATGCTGTGAGCAGAATGGTTTGATACAGTTTTTGAGGGATTATTTCTTTGGAAACTTTTGAGAGTGGGATATGCCGGGTTGCGATCACGCATTTGAAGTTTTTTCCGACAAACATCATCTCATAATTTTTGATCGCGAAAAAATTGGCAATATATTCCGTGTGTCCTTGAAAATGAGCCCCGAGAGAACAGATGGCTTCTTTGCAAACGGGGGCTGTGACAAGGGCGCTGATTTTCCCCTGGCGTAAAAGGTTGAAGGCTGCGCTTAAATAATTGAGCGATGCCCGGGCGCATTTCGCGTTGGATGACCCAACGCGAAATGCGCCGGCAGACACGCCACCAAGGTTCATAAAATTTTCCGGGATGCGGTGTGCATACCGTTTGTAAATAGCTTGATCACCGATGATGACAGGTGTAATATTTTTGGGAAGCCGAAGGTTCTTGAGAGCCTTGGCGATGATCTCCGGCCCAATTCCTGCCGGATCCCCCATCGTGATGCCGAGGATTTTATTCTTTGATTTCAATATACGCCTTCTTTCTTAATTCCTCGATCCAGGCATGCATCCGCTTTTGAAATTCCTGGTTTGCCAGAAAGTTATAAATTTTATCTTTCGCCTCATCAATGGAAAAAGTCTCTGCGGGCAATATTTTTTTGAGTTTGAAAATAAACATTCCTTTTTCTGTCTTGATAGACTGGGAAACATCGCCGGTTTTTAAGTTAAATATCACGGTCTCGATTTCGGAAAGCATTTGTCCGCGCTCAACTGTCCCGATTGAGGGTGTTTGGGAATACTGTCGGGCGACTTCGAGAAAATCTTTTCCGCTTTTGATAGCCGCGAAGGCCTCCTGCGATATTTTCTCAGGGTTACCCCCGTCTTTGTTGTCAGGGGTCGGCGTATTCGAAATAAAAATAGAATCAAGATCCGCCCGTTCCGGCCTCTTAAAATCCGTCACATGATCTTCGTAAAACTTCGTAACGTCACTGGGTTTGACAAAGATCTTCGAACGGATCTCGGATTCGGTGACATAGCGTGATTTGAGCTGATCGCTGATGCGTTTCTTAAGGTCGGAAATGGTCAAGCCTTCTGCGTTCATATTCTTTGTAAAGACATCTTCTGAGGGGTAGCTTTTTTTGATCTCAATGATCTTATCATCAATGGCTTTATCCCGGATGGTGATTTCTTTTTTGTTGGCGGCATCGACTAAGAGCTTGTCATCGATGAGCCGCTGGATTCCTTTGGTTTCATAATCTTTCATGATCTCTTGCAGTTCTTTTGGACTTTTGCCTTCGGCAGACAGTTGCAAATAGATCGCACTTAAATAATCATGAAGGTCCTTTAAAGTGATCACCTCCTTGTTGACAATGGCGATAATCGTGTCGTTGTCAGCGGCCGCGAAACTTATCGTCGATGTTGCGGGACAAAACAAGATAAACAACGTGAATACCAACCCGGTCATTTGAAAGTATTTTTTCATGGTGCGCCTTTTTTAAGGTTTTCGATAGACTCCTTTAATAAACGACAATACAGATCAAACCCGACCGCTGAGATGTAGCCGTGCTGTTGATCTCCCAGAAGATTTCCCGCGCCGCGTATTTGAAGATCTTCATAAGCAAGGCGAAAGCCACTGCCCAGTTCGCTGTGTTCCTCGAGCGCCTTCAAACGTTTTATCGACTCAGTCGAAAGACTTTTGCGCGGCGGAATAATAAAGTACGCGTACGCCCGATGAGTAAAGCGCCCCACCCGCCCACGGAGCTGATGAAGATTGGCCAATCCAAAACGGTCAGCACGGTTCACAATGAGCGTATTGGCATTGGGGATATCAATGCCGGATTCAATGATAGTCGTGCAGACCAAAATGTCAATTTCACCTTTGAGGAATTTTAGCATAATTTCTTCCAGAAGTCGCGCGGGCATTTGACCGTGCCCCACCGCGATGCGGGCCTGGGGAACCAAACGTTTGATCACGTTGGCGATCCTGTCAATATCTTCAACATGATTATGCAAAAAGAACACCTGCCCTTTGCGTTTGAGTTCACGCTCGAGGGCATCTTTAATCAGGCCCTCATCATATTCAACGATGTGTGTGGAGATCGGCATGCGGTTTTGCGGAGCGGTTGTGATGGTGGACATGTCTTTTGCGCCCGAAAGCGACATGTAAAGAGTGCGTGGAATGGGCGTTGCCGTTAACGTTAAAACATCGACGAGCAAACGAAAGTGTTTTAATTTTTCTTTCGCCTTAACCCCAAAACGCTGTTCCTCATCAATGACGATAAGCCCCAGATCTTTAAATTGAATATCATCCGATAAAAGCCGATGCGTTCCGATCACAATATCAACAGAGCCTTTTGCGAGGTCGCCAATGATTTTATGTTGTTCTGATTTTGTGCGAAAACGGCTGAGCATTTGAACGCGAAGAGGAAAATCGTAAAGCCGCTTTTTAAAGTTAAAGAAATGCTGCTCTGCCAAGATGGTTGTGGGAACAAGGATTGCAACCTGTTTATTATCCATAACGGCTTTAAAAGCCGCGCGCATGGCCACTTCGGTTTTTCCGTAACCAACATCCCCGCAAATCAACCGGTCCATGGGTTGATAAGATTCCATGTCAGTTTTTGTTTCTTGCGTGGATTTGATCTGGTCCGCCGTTTCCTTAAAAGGAAATGTGCTTTCAAATTTCTTTTGCCAATCCGTATCCTTGGAGAATTTATGCCCGCGCAGGCTGGCGCGCAGGGCCTGGACATGAAGGAGTTCCGCGGCAAATGTCGCGATGCGCTTTTGAATGCGCGCCTTCATCGTTAACCATAATTGAGAACCCAGACGGTAAAGCCGCGGGGGTTTTTTGGTGAAGGCAACATATTTTTGAATGAGATGGACATCTTGTTTGGGGACAAATAATTTTTCCCCTTCACTGTATTCAATGACAAGATGCTCCCGGGTTTTCTTGTCGACCAAAAATTCTTTAAGGCCTAAGAAACGCCCGATCCCGTGCAGGTTATGAACGACATAGTCGCCTTCTTTGATATCGACAAAATTGCTTAAGGGGGTGTCTGATGAAAAGGGTTCCGTTGGAGAGGTTTTTAAAGGAAGGATGAGGACGATCTGGTGCTGCCAGAGGACATTGTGGGTTTTTAAATTGATGCTGGAGATGGATTGGATTTTATCGTCGTCAAATTCAAGGCGGACGGGACTATCGAAGTTGGCTGGAAAGACATCGATAATTCCGCCCTTGTGGCTGAAATCTCCTTCTTCAAAAACATCCTGACGGTTTTTGTATCCAAATGTTGTCAGGTCACGCAACACACTATCAAATTCCGTTGTCTGGCCGATGAAAAATTTAAGCGACTTAAATCCTAATGTTGTGGAGTTAACCATTCCTTTGCTTTTTATTCCACGCCAGTGCCAAAGGTGAAACAACAAAAACGGTGGAATACACTCCGGATACAAATCCGACAATAAGACAAAAGGCAAAATTATTTAAAACTTCCCCACCCCAGAAATAAAGCGCAACGACAACGATCATCGTAGCAAAGCTTGTCAAAAACGTTCGTCCGAGCGTTTGATTGACACTGAGATTAATAACGTCTTTTAACGTCAGCTTGGGAAATTTCTTTATGTTCTCCCTGACGCGATCATAGATAACGATGGTATCATTAATCGAATAACCGGCGATCGTCATGAGAGCGGTCACGACAAGCAAATCGATTTGACGGCCGACGAAGACCAATAATCCCAGCGCAACGAAAACGTCATGGATGAGAGCGACAACACCCGCAGCCGCAAAATCAAAATGTTTAAAGCGAAAACCAACATAAATCAAAATCGCGGCCAGTGCCATCGTGATTGCTAGAATAGCTTTTTGCCGGAGTAATTTTCCAACCACAGGACCGACTTTTTCAATGCGCAACATTTCCGCCGGATTGTCAGGCATTTTTTCTTTTAGTGTTTTTGATACCTTGTCGTAGGTATCTTCCGATGTGCGAATAATAACATTTTCAGGTTGCTTTTCGATTTGCTGGATAACGGCATCATTTAAACCGACGCTTTTCAACGTTTGGCGTAAGTCTTCCGCTAATACCGGTTTTGCAAACCGGTATTCTTGGATCTGTCCTCCGGCAAAATCGATACCATAAACTGTTTTACCTTTTGTCACAAGCGCCCAAATTCCGGCGATAATGATGACTCCGGAAAGCACATAAGCAATATACCGCTTGGAGATAAAATCGATCTTCGTGTTCTTAAAATAGTTTTGCATGGGAAATGACTTAAGCCACTTAAGGTTAAGAAGGACATCAAAGATCGTATGGGTGACGGTCAAGGCAGTGAACATGCTGGCCATAAGACCCATGGCCAGGGTGACGGCAAAGCCTTTAATCGGGCCAGATCCAAATTGAAAAAGAAAGAAGGCCGCAATAAGCGATGTTAAATTCGAATCAAAGATAGCCGAGAACGCGCGGTTATATCCGGTTTGAATGGCCATGCCTAAGGGGCGTCCGGCATTGATTTCTTCGCGGATACGTTCATTGATAAGCACGTTGGCGTCCACCGCCATACCGAGCGTTAAGATGATACCGGCGATGCCGGGTAAGGTTAAGGTGACCGTTGAGGCCGGCATCATGGCTTTTAAAAATCCCATGAGCCCGAGGATAATGAGCAGGTTAAAAACAAGGGCGATATCAGCCACAAATCCGGCAAAGAAATAATAAAAAATCATAAAAGTGAAAAGGATCGCCCCTCCCCACATCATTGCCTGAATACCGGCATTGACAGAGTCTTGACCCAGAAGAGGTCCGATCGTTCTTTCTTCTTCAACATGCATGGGAGCCGGCAAGGCGCCGCTGCGAAGCGCCAGCGATAAAAGAGAGGCTTCTTCAAAAGTAAAGCTTCCGGAAATTTCGGCGGTGCCGGTTAAGATCGGTTCGCGGATGTTGGGAGCGGACAACACTTCACCGTCTAGCACAATCGCCAACTGCTCACCGACATGGGTTTTGGTAAGATCCGCAAATTTTTTTGAACCGGCTGAGCTAAGCGACAGTGAGATCTTGGGCTCTCCGAAGCCGCTGCGGTCAAAATCAACCCGCGCATCGGCAATCGCCTCTCCGTTTAACGCAACGTCTTTTGAAATCAAGATGGGGGTTTCATGTTCCTTTTTGATGGTTTTTAATTCATAACCATCGGGAATATTGCCGGCTAAGGCGTCTTTGAATTTGGCCGGGTCGCTATTAACGAGTTTAAATTCCAGCTGGGCTACTTTCCCGATCATTTCCATTGCGGCCTCGCGGTCCGTAACACCGGGAAGTTGAACAATAATGCCATCGATCCCCTGGCGTTGGATCAGCGTTTCCCCGACTCCCATGCTGTCGATACGATTGCGCAGGATCTCCATCGCGCGCAAGACCGCGTCGTCACGGACTTTTTCAGCAAGCTTTTCCGTCTCCACTTTGAGAACAATATCCATCCCGCCTTTCAAATCAAGCCCGAGATTGATACGTTTATCCAACGGAAACGTAAAATACAAGGAAGTCGCTAAAACAGCCAGGATGATGGAAACTCTGAGTTTGAGATTTTTATTCATGAGATGCTCCGTGCTTAAGTTGTTTTTTTAATGCTGACAACAGCGTCTTTATCGATCTCGAGTTTTGCGTTGTCATCGATACGAATGACGACCGTTGTCTCCTTGACGTTGACAACCGTTCCATGAATGCCGCCGGATGTGACAATCTCATCGTTTTTCTTGACACCTTCAAGCATTTTTTTGCGTTCAAGCTTTTGCGTTTTTTGAGGCTTAAAGACCAAAAAGTAGAAAATCAGAATAATCAGCGCATAGGGAACGATGAACTGGAAGATAGGATTTGCGGCTTGATCCGTTGGCATAAATTAAGTCCTTTCTTATGCTTTTTTCTTAAGCAGGCTTCGTACGGTTTCGCTCATCTGAGCACCCTTTTTCACCCAGCCTTCGATTTTTTCGCGGTTGATGTTAACCAGGGCCGGTTTTTTTGACGGGTCGTAATGCCCGAGGATTTCCAGGTGTTTTCCATCGCGAGTAATGGGGCGGCCGATGGCAACGATGCGGTAACTGGTGCACCGGTTGGCGCCTTTGCTTGATTTTTGTAATCGAATACGGACTTCCATGTGTGTTTCTCCTTTGACTGGTGTTGGTTGAACGGATTTTGCCCCGCCAACGGCGGGGCAAAATCCGGGGTGATCACAAAATTTGATCATGAGCCATTTGAATGGCCATGATCTGGGCTTTTGCCTTGTTTTGTGTTTCGATATATTCTCTCTCAGGCTTGGAGTCGGCGACGATTCCTGCTCCGGCTTGAATGTAGGCGTTCTTTCCTTTGACAATGATCGTGCGAATGGTAATGCAGGTGTCCAGGTTTCCCGAGAAACTCATGTACCCAATGCAACCCGCGTAAGGACCGCGGGAAACATTTTCGAGTTCATCGATGATTTCCATCGCGCGGATCTTGGGCGCGCCGGAAACTGTCCCGGCCGGAAATGTGGCCTCAAGAACATCAAAGGAATCTTTGTCAAGGCGAAGCTGGCCTTTGACGTTGCTGACAATATGCATCACGTGAGAATATTTTTCAATCGCCATGAACTCGGACACTTTAACGGTTCCCGGTTTGCAGACGCGGCCTAAATCATTTCGCCCTAAATCAACGAGCATGGTATGTTCGGCCCGTTCTTTGGGGTCGTTTAAAAGTTCTTTGCCCAGCCGCTCATCTTCTTTATCATTCTTGCCGCGCCGTCGGGTTCCCGCGATGGGCCGTGTTTCCACAACCCCCTTTTCACATCGGACAAGAAGCTCCGGAGAAGATCCGACAATATGTATCCCGTTAAAGCTTAAGAAATACATATACGGCGATGGATTAAGAGATCGCAATGCACGATAAAGACTAAAAGGGCTTACTTTTAAAGTCGTTTGGAAACGTTGAGACAAAACGACTTGAATGATATCTCCGATTTGGATGTAATGCTTGGCTTTTTTAACGATATTTTGAAACTGTGCGGCTGTTAAATTAGAATTGACTTTAAGAACATTTGCAGATTTACGCTTTGTTATTTTTTTTTGCCGGGAACTTGCGAGCGGCTTATAAAGTTTATCAATCGTTTCGTTGATCTGGAATGTCGCCTTTTTATAGGCTGTGATTTTTTTCGCTTTACCATCGGAGGGATAAATGGATACTGCGCTGACGATTTTAATTTTATGATTCACATGGTCAAAGATAATAAGATTTTTTGCCAGAACAAAGATCGTATCAGGCAACTTCAAATCATCTTTTGGTTTACGGGGCAAATTCTCAAAGAACCGAACGGTATCATATCCCATATAGCCCACAAGTCCGCCGCAAAATCTGGGAAGATTTGGAACCTCGACAAATTGATATTGGGCCATGATCTCGCGAATGAAGGCAAGCGGCGAACTTAAGACCTTCGTTGTTTGGGAAAGATGTTTGCCGTTTTTATAATGCGTGACCGTTGCGACATGGCCTTGACTTTGGAAGATCAATTCCGGGTTTTCTGCCACAAAAGAATAACGGGCAATTTTTTCCTGGCCTTCGACGGACTCAAGCAAGAAAGAATACGCAGATTTTTCTGCGATCTTTAAATAGGCTGAAACCGGCGTCTCAAGGTCAGCTAAAATCTCGCGATAGACCGGGATCAAGTTCCCTTTTTTTGTCAGTTTTAAAAATTCGCTTTCCGATGGACAGTACATTTATTTTTTAATTGTTCTATAAAAACAACTGCGCTTATGGGTGTGGCAGGCCGCGCCGATTTGCCTGACGGTGATCAATAACGTATCACAGTCGCAATCATAATAAACACTTTTAACAAATTGAAAATGGCCCGACGTCATTCCTTTGACCCAGTATTCTTTGCGAGAGCGCGACCAAAAACATGTTTTCCCAAGTTTGATCGTTCGTTTGATGGATTCCAGATTCATATACGCGAGCATTAATACGTCCTTTGATTTGTAATCCTGGATGATGGCCGGGATCAGCGCATCGACATTAAATTTGAGTTTGTTCAGGGTTTTGGTTGTCAGTTGAATTTTTTCCATATCGTTCATAAACGTACCGGTATCGACCTTTCGTTTAAATATTTTTTTACCTGACTGATGGATAGTTCGTTGTAATGAAAAATGGACGCGGCTAAAGCGGCATCAGCCGTTGTTTTTGTAAAGACATCGCCAAAATGTTCCAAGCGTCCTGCCCCACCCGAGGCGATCACCGGAATGGAAACCGCTTTCGAAATGGCATCCGTGAGAGGCAGGTCAAAACCGTCTTTTGTTCCATCGGCATCCATACTGGTTAAAAGAATCTCCCCTGCTCCCAGCGATTGGACTTCTTGGGCCCAGTCAACGGCATCTTTTCCCGTTGGTGTGCGACCGCCATGAATATAAACGCCCCAACCGCTCTTTTCTTTTTTTGCATCAATCGCCACAACAATACACTGGCTGCCGAATCTTTCGGCGGCGTCTGTGATAAGGGTTGGAGTCTTCACTGCAGCCGTATTGATGGAAATTTTATCAGCGCCCTCATTTAACAACTCGCGAATATCCTCAATGGTTTCGATGCCGCCGCCGACGGTCAGCGGCATAAAAACCTGTTCGGCTGTTTTCCGGACAACGTCGAGAATGATTTTACGCTCTTCAAAACTGGCCGTGATGTCTAAAAAAACAATTTCATCGGCGCCTTGCGCATCATAGGATTTTGCAACTTCAACCGGGTCTCCCGCATCACGTAAGCCCAGAAACTTAACGCCCTTCACAACACGCCCATCCTTAACATCCAGGCAAGGGATTATTCGCTTTGTAAGCATAACTGATTCGCCTGTTGAATATCAATATGCGATTCGTAAATCGCTTTTCCAACGATAGCACCCGCCAGACCTTTCGGTTCTAACTTCTTTAACTGTTTGAGATCTTCCAGGGAAGAAACGCCTCCGGAGGCAATGACCGGTATCTTGACCGCCGATAGTATTTCGCTAATGGCCGGAATGTTCGGGCCCTTTAAAGTTCCATCCCGCGCAATGTCGGTGTAGATCAGCGTTGTTAATCCAAAACTTTCTAATTCTTTGGCAAAATCTGTGGCTTTTAACGTCGAAAGTGATGACCACCCTTTTTGCGCGACAATGCCGCGGGATGCATCAATACTGACGATAATACGATTTTGCCAGTGATTTAAAATTTTCTTACAAAAAACTTTATCCTCGATCACTCTCGTTCCCAAAATAATACGGTTGATGTTACTGCTTAACAATTTTGTGATTTGTTCTTCTGACCTGATTCCGCCCCCCACTTGAATGGGAATCGTCACGGCTTTGGCGATCTCATGAATGATGGAAATATTTTTCATCTCGCCGGTTTGGGCGCCGTCAAGGTCAATGACATGAAGCCATCGGGCGCCGAGACTTTGCCAGTTTTTGGCTGTGGCCACAGGGTCGTTGGAATAAATTGTTACTTCATGAAATTTTCCTTGAGAGAGCCGCACGACTTTGCCGTTTTTGATATCGATGGCAGGAAAAAGGATCATGGTGTCAGCTCCTTAAAATTTTTTAAGATTATCAGCCCAACCAGCTGGCTTTTTTCCGGGTGAAACTGGACGCCAAAAATATTTTTGATTCCGACAGCCGAAACAAAATCAACGCCATAGTCCGTGGTCGTCGCGATGGCACTGGTATCTTTCGGGGTGACAAAATACGAATGGCAGAAATAGACATGCGCAAAGTCAGGAATATTTTTAAAGATGGAACACTTTGAATTTGTGATTTGAATTTGATTCCATCCCATGTGAGGGACTTTGAGTTTTTCAAAGCGGACAACGTTGCCTTTTAAAACTCCCAGGCCCTCGACTTTTCCACCTTCCGTACTTTCTTCAAAAAGAAGTTGAAGTCCCAGGCAAATCCCTAAAAATGGTTTTCCCGAATTGATTGCGTTTTTAATCGTCGGGATCAGATGGAGGGAATTCAATCTTTCCATCGCCGGGCGCATGGCCCCAACGCCAGGCAACACGACTTTTTGTGCCCTGAGAATGTCATCAGATTTGTCGGTAATAAAAGCCTCGGCGCCGACTTTTTCAAAAGCCTTTTGGACGCTGCGTAAGTTTCCAATGCCGTAATCAATAATGGCGATCATCTCTTAATCAATAATTCCTTTTGTGGATGGGACGATTCCTTTGCGTTTGGGTTCAATGCGCGTGGCATCATCCAGCGCAAGACCCAAAGACTTAAAAATAGTTTCCAGATTCGTGTGAAGATCTTCGCTTAAACCGGTAACCTGAATATTGATGGTTGCGCCGATTGAGTGCGCGAACGATTCCAGGAAATGTTCCAAATAAGCAAACGCATAGCCATCTTGATTAAGCGTTGCAGCCTTTGCGTGATCCTCAACATGGAACTTTAAAAATCCCCGGCCGCTGATATCAATAACACATCGGCCGAGCGTTCCTTCCATGGGGGCAAAGCCATGTCCGAAGCGCTTGATCCCCTCTTTGTCACCCAGGGCTTCTTTAAACGCCTTACCGAGAACAATACCAACATCTTCATTGGTATGATGAATATCAATATTTAAGTCCGCTTTCTTAACATTAAGATCCAAATCGAAAAATCCATGGAAGGTAAAAAGTTCCAACATATGATCAAGGATTCCGATATTTGTTTTGATCTTTGCCTTCCCCTGGCCGTCGACATTCAAGGTAATTTTAATATCTGTCTCTTTACTTTTACGTTCAAATTGAGCTTTACGCTGTTTCACGTTTATGATCCTTTCTGGTCAAATCGGATTCTGGCGGATTCAAAGTGTTTGATTAAGCCTTCAATGGTGGCTACCTTTTCTAAAGGGGCCAATGTTTTTTCCAACGCTTTGCGTGTATAAGAAATGACATGGCTTGTTTTTAAAAAACTCGTTAAGCTAAGGCTCGAAAAAAACCGCGCTGTTCCCAGTGTCGGTAACACATGGCTGGGCCCCGCAACATAATCTCCAACCGATGCCGGGCTGTACTGGCCCAAAAATATAGCGCCGGCATTTCGAATTTTATTGCCGATCTTAACCGGATTATTGGTCATGATCTGAATATGTTCCGGGGCAATTTTATTGGCGACCTCGATGGCCTCATCCGTGTTTTTAGCAAAAATCACAAATCCTTTGGGAACCCGTTGCCGGGCAATCTTCCCGAGTTGTTTTGACGTTGTCACGAGAATCGCAATGCCACCAACATGTTCAAGCTGAGCTTCCAGGTCGGCAATAACATATTCGATATTGCTGTGGCGATTGGCGATAATGACAATTTCTGTGGGCCCCGCGAGCATATCGATATCCACATAGCCAAATAATTGCCGTTTGGCCTCCGTCACATACATATTGCCGGGGCCAATGATTTTATCAACGCGCGCGATGGTTTTTGTCCCAAATGCCAACGCGGCGATGGCCTGTGCCCCGCCGACTTTATAAATTTCATTGACGTTCAGTAAGTTCGCAACAGCCAGAATATAGGGATTGATATGGCCGTTTTTATCCGGAGGCGTCGCAATGACGATGCGCTTAACACCGGCAATCCTCGCTGGAATCACGGTCATATAAATGGTTGAGACCAGCGGTGCTGTTCCTGCGGGGATGTAAATTCCGACGGATTCCACCGGTTCAATACGTTCTTTGAGCATAACCCCATCGATGTCCCTGATGCGGCACGGATGTGCGAGTTGTTTTCGATAGAAGACCGTCACATTGCTGATAATGGTTTTGAGCGCGGCGATAAACTCGCTGGTAATATTCTGAAAAGCCCCGCTGATTTCGTTTTCCACCACGTGGATTTGTCGTGTCGTCAGTTTGGCCTTATCAAAACGTTTGGTATATTTCACCAGGGCGTCATCGCCGTTGGCCCGGACATCATCGATAATGTGGCGCACCTTTTCTTCGATATGTTTTTTGCGGGCGTAAAGATTGCGGTCGTAAAGTTTTTGCAGGCCGCTGCTATTTTGCCTTAATGTTTTCATGGGTTTGCTTTTTCCTGGACTAATTTTTCAACATGTTTGAGAGCGTCTTTTAAATGCCCGATATCTTTGCTTCCGGCTTGGGCCAGTTGCGGCCGTCCGCCACCGCTGCCCTTAATGATCGGCGCAATTTCGCGGATGAGTTCATCAGCGTTCAAACCTCGCTTGATCAGGTCTTCCGTAACGGAGATGAGGATAAAAGCTCCGTCCCATTGTTCGCCGCCCAGTGCAATAACGCCGGAACGGATCTTGTCGCGGATCAGATCAGAAGTTTTACGCAATGTTTCCATGCCGACATTTTTAAAAATATGAGAGACGATACGAACGCCGTTTAAGACCCGGGTTGTTTTGATTATGTCATCCAATGAGTTCTTGATGGCGTCAAATCGGATCGTGGAGAGCTCTTTTTCAAGCTGTTTCATTTTCTGAGTCTGAATTTTAACGCGTTCGACAACATCCTCACTTGATGTCTTTAAGATACTGGCAAGTTCGTTTAATCGTTGTTCGCGCGAGGTGACAAATTGGAGCGCCTGAGTGCCCGTGACAGCTTCGATGCGGCGAATCCCTTGAGCTATGGCGGTTTCAGCAATGATTTTAAAAAGACCGGTTTGCCCCGTATTATTTAAATGCGTTCCGCCGCAAAGTTCCCGCGAATACCCGTCAACCGTTACGACCCTGACCCGTTCGCCGTATTTCTCGGCGAAAAAAGCCAAAGCTCCGTGCGATTTGGCCTCTTGAAGGCTCATAACGTTCTTATCAATGTTGTCGCAGGACAAGACATAGCCATTAATAAGATTTTCTATCGCTGATATTTCATTTTTCTTAACCGGCTGCGGATGTGTAAAATCAAAACGCAGCCTGGTTTCCTCAACGAGCGATCCTTGTTGCTGAACATGATTTCCCAATATTTTTCGAAGCGCGGCCTGCAGAAGATGCGTTGCCGTATGATGGCGCATGATGGAAAGCCGCCGTTCTCTGTCGATTTTTAGTTCGACAATTTCACCGGGTCGAATTTGACCTTCTTCAACAATTCCAAAATGAATGAAAACGTCGGCGATCTTTTTTGTATCTTTAATTGTGACCCGGGCATTTTCCGTGGCTAAAACTCCGGTATCTCCCACCTGGCCGCCGCCTTCGGCATAAAAAGGTGTTTTATCAAGAATGATCTTAACCTCGTCTTGTTTTTGTGCCATTGCCGTGTCATCTTTACCGATAAAAATTTTTAAGATTTTTCCCGTTGCCTCAAAGTTGTCGTAGCCGACAAATTCTGTTTTAGGAACATTCAACTTTAAATCCGCATCCGCAAAAACATCACCTGTCATTTTGCTTCCGGCGCGGGAACGATCTTTTTGTTCGTTCATGCAATTGTCAAAAAATTCCCAGGATTTAACCACAACATCATCCATGATCCCAACTTCATTTAACGTCATACTCATTGTCGCAGGTGTCAGCCCATGGGTATCGCGAAACTTAAAAAGTGTTTCCCCAATTGATGCTGGTTGTTTTTCGACAGGAAGTTCTTTGGATCTTAAAAACCCGTTTTTTAATTCAGGGATTTTTTCCTTTCTAATTCTGACATAAGCGTCTTCGATCTTGCGAATCAAATTTGAAATGTCGCTTATTTTAGGGCCGATCTCGGGATATTGTTCTTTCATCGCTTCATAAACAGTCACTGGCAGTTTGTGAATAAAAGGTTCTTTCGCACCCCCTTTTAAAACAAGATCCGTGGAATCAATAATTAATTTCTTGATGACATATCCCCGTCCTTCATTGGACGGGATAACGCCGTCCGCGATGCCGAAGGTGATGGCACGAATATGGTCCGCGATGATCTTTTTTTCCGTTTCATTTAACGCGCAATGTGTTTTCTTGGCTTCCTCATTGATCTTGACAAAGATCGGAGCAAAAAGATCGGTATCAAAATTATTTGTTTTGCCCTGGATCACGGCGACCAAACGCTCAAATCCCATGCCGGTATCGATATTTTTCGCCGGCAAAGGTTCTAAAACCCCGCCCTCTTTACGATTGAATTGTGTGAAGACAAGATTCCAGACTTCCGCAAACCGCCCGCAATCACAATCGGGATTACAACGAGGGTTTTTGCAATGGGGGTTAACGCCATAATCAAAAAATATCTCAGAACAGGGGCCGCAGGGGCCGTTGGGCCCCTTGGTTTTCGCCTCCGACGGCCAAAAGTTGGACTGATCTCCCAGGCGAACAAGTCGATTCGCAGGGATTTTAATGTCTTGAAGCCAAATATTTTCGGCCTCTGTATCTTCTTCGTAAACAGAAACCCAAAGCTTGTCGTGAGAAATTTTGAGTTCCTCAGTTAAAAATTCCCAGGCCCAGGCAATGGCTTCTTTCTTAAAGTAATCACCGAATGAAAAATTTCCCAGCATTTCAAAGAAGGTGTGATGGAAGGGAGTTTTTCCGACCTTATCGAGATCATCGGTGCGAAGGCATTTTTGGGATGTCGTCGCACGGGTATAGTTGTCGGTCTGCCCTAAGAACTGGCGTTTAAACTGCTGCATCCCGGCCGTTGTAAACAAAACCGTTGGATCGTCTTTGGGAACAACCGAATCGCTGGCAACGATGGTGTGGCCTTTTTTGGCAAAGAAGTTTAAAAATGATTTTCTAATTTCGTCGGATGTCATAACCTGGCAATGGCTTTATCAATGATTTCCGGGCTGAAGCCGCGATAGATGAGGTAATCAAAGAGGCGTTTCTTTCTTTTCTGGCGGTCAGGATCTTTATATTGAATGATCTTGCGCCTGATAATATCGTGAACAATTGCTTCCTCGTTAATATTTTGTTTAATGCTTTCTACCGCTTCACTGATATGGTCGTCACTAATCCCTTTTTTCTTTAATTCGAAAACAATTCTTTTTATTCCGTATGGTTTTGATAATCGATCGGCAACCCATACCTTTACGAATTGCCTGTCATCAAGAAGCTTCGCCTCTTTTAGAAAGGAAATCGTCTGCTGAATGGCTTCGACTGAAAATTTCTTCAACAGCAGACGTTCCGCGATTTCCTTTTCGCTGCGGCATCGTACCTTTAAAAGACGGTAAGCCGCTTGTTTTGCCTTTGTAAGATGAGCGCCTGAATTCTGATCTTCCTTTGTCTCCATCAATGGGGAGCTTTTAAAATGATATAGCCACGCACCGTCTGAATCAAGCAATCGCCGTCCGAGCTTTTGATCATATTTTGGAAATCAACAATGTGTCGAATGGGCTGGTAATTGACGGATAAAATAATATCTCCTTTGCGAAGCCCTGATTCTTGAGCGGGACTCCCTTGAGCAATGTTCGTGACAAGCACTCCCTCTTCACTATCCCGGCCAAGTCTCTTTGCAACTTCTGTTGGAATGTTTTCAGCTGTTATCCCGCGCCATTGCTGCGATGCCGAAACGCTTCCTTGAGACTTGCTGGCAATGATCTCCCCGCTCTCATTGAGGGATGGCTGTTTGGCAATGATTGTTTGTATCGTAATATTTTTCGTATTTCGGACGATGCCAAATGAAACTGTTTTTCCCGGGGATAAGTTTCCGACAGTATGAATCAAGCTTGACGGATTTGTAATGACTTTCCCATCGATGGAGACAATGACGTCGCCCCCTTTCATTCCTGCCTTTTGCGCCGGAGAATCATCTAAAACTTGGATGACGACCACGCCGGTATTATTGGTTAATCCAAAATATTTTGCCAGTTGCGGATTGATGTTCTGAACACTGACGCCGATCCAGCCGTAGTCAACCTCTTTTCCTTCGACAAGATTCGTTACGATGCGCTTGGCGGTGTTGATCGGAATGGCAAAGCCGATGCCTTGATATCCCCCGGTTGTTGAAAAAAGCGCGACATTGATGCCGATGACCTCCCCGTTTAAATTCACCAGAGGTCCGCCGGAATTGCCGGGATTAATGGCGGCATCCGTTTGAATCAAATCATTATAATCGCTGTCCCTTTGTGATATTTGTGGCAGCGCACGATGAAGGGCGCTGATAACTCCGGCGGTTACGGTTGGTTCGGGATTCGGCATCAAATTGCCAAAAGGATTTCCAATGGCGACAACCCATTGGCCGATGCGAAGATTGTCGGAACTTCCCAATTTTGCCCATGGTAGATTTGTTCCATCGATTTTAATGACGGCGAGATCCGATCGCGGATCGGTTCCTTTGAGCGTTCCTTTGAATTCACGGCCATCGGGTAAGACCACGACAAGCTTATCGGTATTTTCAATCACATGTTCGTTGGTCATGAGATACCCTTGCTCGTTAATAATAACGCCTGATCCGAGGCCATAACGCTTATATTCCTGCTCGGGAGCAGTTCCGAAGAATTGCTCAAAGAACTTATCAAAAATTTCATCATCAAAAGCGCTGCCGTAGTAAGACCGCCGTATGCGGTATCGCTCAGTTTTTTCCGTGCGAATGGTGACAACGGCAGGGCCAACGGTATTTGCTACGCGTTCAACGGCATCGGTAAAGTTATCGGTTGTTTCGGCGATTGCGGTCGACGGATTTAAATTCTGCACCCATGAATTTTGTTTGAAATGCAAATTGCCCGCAATCGTGAGCCCGGTGATAAGGCCAATCAGAAAAATGGACAAGCTTATGATTTTTCGATTTTTCATAAGATCACGGTCTGTTTACAAAAATTATTGTGCGGATTGTTTTGCCTTCGCATGAATCGCATCGCGGATTTGCTTTTCGATTTTGGAATAAATCTTCGGGTTTTCCTTTAAAAAGGCACGCGCGCTTTCGCGTCCCTGGCCGATCTTTTCATTGTCAAATGACAGCCATGTTCCGGACTTTTGGATAATTTCCAATTTGGTCCCATAATCAAGGACATCACTTTCCTTAGAAATCCCTTCGGAAAAATGGATTTCAAATTCCGCGTCGCGAAATGGTGCGGCCACTTTATTTTTAACGATCTTGGCACGAACACGGCTGCCGATCGCTTCATCACCACGCTTGATCGTCTCGATCTTTCTGAGATCAATTCTCACCGAGGCATAAAATTTAAGCGCATTTCCGCCGGTTGTCGTCTCAGGGTTGCCGAACATGATGCCAATTTTCATGCGGATTTGGTTAATGAAAATAACGCAAGTTCTCGATTTGCTGATAACCCCGGTGAGTTTTCGAAGAGCCTGTGACATCAATCGCGCCTGAAGGCCCATATGCGAATCGCCCATCTCCCCTTCGATTTCTGCGCGAGGCGTCAGGGCTGCGACAGAATCAACAACCACCAGATCAACCGCATTGGAACGGACAAGTGTTTCTACAATTTCTAAAGCTTGTTCACCGGTATCCGGTTGAGAAAAAAGAAGATTTTCTAAATTGACACCGACAGTTTTTGCATAAGATAAATCAAAAGCATGTTCGGCATCGATAAAAGCCGCAACGCCGCCGGTTTTTTGAATTTGGCTGATAATGCTTAAGGTTAAAGTTGTTTTTCCTGATGATTCGGGGCCGAAAATCTCAACGACACGCCCGCGTGGAATTCCGCCAATTCCGAGGGCCGCATCAAGAGCAATGGAACCCGTTGGAATAGCATCGATATTAAGACGCAAATTGCCGCCGAGTGTCATAATGGCGCCCTTACCGTATTGCTTTTCGATCTGGCTTAAGGCTAACTCTAATGCTTTTTGACGTTGTGTGCTTTCTGTGGTTGAGGCCGTTGATTTTTCACTTTTTTCTACCTTTTCCTGGTTTTCTGCTTTTTCAGCAGATTTTTTATGTTCTGACATAAAACCCTCCCCGTTTAAACCTGAACCGATTGATATCGAGTCATTTCAATAGATTTGATAGCCGTTTTTTGAAAGGAATGATTTAAAAAACAAGCGCCTAGGACAAAATGACTGTTGGATTATACCTAAGGGTTCAGGGCTTGTCAATCATCCGTCTTCGCCCGCCAAAATGCAGCGGGCTACGCCGGATTTCATCAATCAGGTCTTGAAGATGGATGAACCCGGCGCCAGTCTTCGTCAAAATTTTTTTATGTTTGACTTCGCCTGGTCCGGCGAAGTTCAACACGAAGTATTCAACGAAGACGGAAAGCCAAAGACGAAAGTACTTTGGCGGAGACTGGTCATTAATCCACGACGGAAGAATTGCCTAAAAAGAATTGAGAAGAAAGGAAGTGGCATATCAAATTTTTAAAGAAATTCTTATGGGGAAATAAAAAGATTGGCAAATGCGGCCGTTACGATGGCGGCCGTGTCAACCTTAAGAACGTTCTTGCCGAGCGTGACAGGAATACAGCCGATTTCGATCGCCTGTTGCACCTCCTCTGGCGTAAAATCACCCTCCGGGCCAATCAGTATAATGATTTTTGAAAAGTTTTTGCGCGCCTGATTTAATGCGTTGTTTAAATGGCGCCGGCTTCCTTGCAGGCAAGGGATGACGGCAAGTGTTTGAGGTTGCCGGCATATTTGAAGTACGTCTTTAAATGGAATGACGGGATGGATTTTGGGAATAGTTACGCGCCCGGATTGTTTGGCGGCATTAATGACGATTTTTTCGAAGCGCTGATACTTTTTTTGGATATGTTCGGCAGACATCTTGAATTCTGTCCGCGTTGTTTTAAGCGGGATAATTTCGTCAACGCCTAATTCTGTCAGTTTTTCAATAATAAATTCGAATTTGGCTTTTTTGGGAATGGCGCAGGCCATAATAATCGAAATACTTTGTTTTAAGGATTTGCGAACAGCTTTAACCAGGAATTTAACGGCATGGGGTGTTATGGATGTAATGATTCCGTCCGCTTCCCCCCCTTTTCCATTAAAGAGAACAACGCAATCATCCTCCTTTAGGCGTAAAACATCTTTTAAATGGTGGATCTCCTTGGAGTCGGTTAAATCGATCTGATAAGTTGTGAGTTTAAGTTGTGGGCAAAAAAAGCGGTGCATGGGTTTAATCCGGTTGGGCCGCCCCCCCGCCACGATTCTTGGCGGGGGGCGGCCCATAAAAAAATTTGCAAACAACGAAAAAATGGACCGAGGGGGAGTCGAACCCCCGACCTCTTGATTGCGGATCAAGTATTCTCCCAACTGAACTATCGGCCCGAATATTTTTGTCTCAGCGCTCTCCCAACTGCCCCAGCTTTCCTTGAAATAAAAAATAGTTAGAGGTAGCTGGGGCCGCCCCGACTTCCACTTTTGATTTTATAGAGGAGGGTCGGGGACGGAGCTACCGACCCAGAATAATTATTTTAATTCTTGTAGGGGCGGGTTTTAAACCCGCCCCCTACGGTCAACATAAGAGAATTTTATGATTTCAAATGTTCCCCATATTAACAAAATGTTTTATGCCTGACAAGTATTTCTATACTCAAAATTAATGAATCATTGACTATAAGACGATGGGCTGGTTTGAGATGTCAGAGTCATTTGAGGATTATTGATGGGGTCCGTTGGCACAGTGAGATCATAACGGTTGGTCAACGTGACTTCAAGAACCAGCTGCTGCGTCGCAGGATCATTAAAAAGTTGGGCGCTGAGAGTTTCAACAGTTCCTAAATTCATTCCGCTAATACAAAGCGTTGTTTCATCAGGGGAATTATCGCAGAAAAGAATAGTGCGATTTGCAAAAAAATATGTATAAGTAACCCAGATATGGGTTGAAGTGTCTGGTGGTGTTGTTGTGGTATCCCGGACTTCTTGCCGAATGGCAATGTTAAGTTCTGTCGGGGAAGGAGTGACAACATATGCCGGAGTCATGATATCTCCTTTGGCAAGTTGAGCATTCTTTGTGATATGGGCCATGATGGCCGATGTGCGCATGGCGACGATTGCGCTGCGAGATGTCCCCTGCCCCGACTGGCGGGTTGCAAAATCAATCGAAACAATTCCGGCCAAAATGACCGTCATAATGATTGAGGAAATGATCAGTTCGGTAAGAGTTATAGCTTTAGAGTTCATTCCAAGTGAGAGTCAAGGTCAGTTGACGGCTTCCAGCGCCCGGTTGGCCGGTTGGTATTTCCCAACAAACATAATTCAATTGTGCACCGGGCAAGTTAGTTGAAAGGGGTTGTGGCCATGGTTGAGGAGGTTGAGGAGGATTATTGCAGGTTAAAAGCCACCAGACGGAAGGGATATTTAAATTGCGCTGGTCGACCTTTGCGCGAAGGTCTTCTAAGATTCGGCGGGTTAGATATGCGGCTTGAAGTTTTCGCTGTGCTGTTTTTGTCGCATTGCGTTGCGCGGTAAAAACAGAAAAAACACCCGCAATGGTAATGCTAAAAATCAAACTCGCGATAATCACCTCAACCAATGAGAAACCTTTGGGTATCGGATGATATCTCATGAATTATGGACAATTGATTGTGCATTGTGGATTTGTAGCGCTGATGGGCTGTTCGGTCGCCCGCATGGTAAATCCTGATGACGTTGATCGCTGGGCTTCACAAACATAGGTTTGCCCGACCAAGATGCCTTGAGCACACTTATAACCGACACCATTTTCAATAATCGATAAATGAAGAATCGTATTGATATCATTCGTAGCGTATGCGTTGCCATCGGCAGGCCAGAATCCCTGCTGTTCAAGGAAATATGCTTGTTCGGCGGCGTGAATGGCCAATAAATTATTGCGCGCATCGGAAAGATGCGCGCGCTCAATAGTTCTCTGATAACCGGGAATGGCAAAGGATGCCATAATCCCGATAATGACAACGACAATGATGATTTCAGCCAGTGTAAATGATTTGTTATTCACGAGGTCATCGAATTCAAATTATTTTTTAAAACGCACTTTTTATCTTATAGATTCAAAACTGCCTGTTCCAGTTTTGAGGCCATCTTGATTAAGAGTTATTGTACCTGCCGGAGCACCGGGAACACGTGTTGCAGTGAGGGTAAAAGTTGTTGGGGTTCCAACAGTGATTGTGTAGATAAATAAGCGAGTCGTTATAAGATTGGGATCTTCAATGTCAAGTGCGGTCCAAACATTACACGCCGTGTAAGCATTATCGATAACATAACACCGCTGCATGGCTCCGCGAATACTAGATAAATTTGACAAGGCTTCACTGGCTCTTGAAAACTCCACTGTTTTAAAGAACCGTGGCAATGCGAGACTGGCTAAAACACCAATGATGATGATGACAATAATGATTTCCAAAAGTGTAAAACCTCGTTTGTTTCCTATTCTGTTCACTGCCCCCTCCTTTTGGTTGATGGCGTTAATATTTTTTAAAAACTGTTATAAACTCACCTCAGAAATACCTTTTCTGTCACCCCCGAATGTTTTTATCGGGGGTCTTGTTTTAAGATTCCCGATTAAAAATTTCGGGAATGACATTTGTGAGGTAGCTTCATGTCATTGTCCTCCTCCCAGTTGCGCGATGCTAAAGATCGGCAAAAACATGGCCACCACAATGACGCCAATAATCGCTCCCATAAAAACAAGCATGATAGGTTCAAAGATAATCCCAAACCGTTTCATAACAGTCTGGACATAGTCCTGATAATATTCAGCAACCCGCTTGAGCATTTTACCAAGCTCGCCGGTTTCTTCGCCGATCAAAATCATCTGCACTGTCAGCGGCGGAAAAAAATCACTTTCGCTCATATGCTGTGCTAACAATTTTCCTTCGCGAACATTGTTTTTAATTTCGGCAATAATCGCTTCGCACGTTTTATTGTCAATCATGCGCTGACAAATATCGAGTGAATAAAGAATGGGAACACCGCTTTCGACCAAAATCGCCATTTGCGATGTGAAACGTTCAACAACAATCGCTTTAAAAATGTAGCCAACCTTGGGAAGCCGAAATAGTAATTTCTCAAATTGAAGCCGGCCCGATGGTTGTTTAGTATAACGTCGAAACGCCACCACTATACCACCAATCCCCAGAACAATTAAAAAGAATTTCGTTTTTATGATATCAAAGAAAGCGAGCAAGAGTTTTGTAATGAGGGGAAGTTCAACGTGAAAAGAGTTAAAGATGCTCTTAAACTGCGGGCCGATCACGATGGCAAAAAATAAAACAGCACCCATGGCAACGATCAAGAGGATCAACGGATAAATGATTGCTGAGACAAGCGCGGATTGAAAAGCGGCGCGTTGCTCAAGATAAAAAACAAGTTTTTCCAAAACATTAGGCATCGTTCCTGACGCTTCTCCAACCTCGATGAGGCTGACCCAAAATTGGTTGAAGACTTTGGGGTGTTTGGCAAGGCTTGCGCTAAAAGAGTTGCCGCTCTGGACATTTTTTTTAATTTCGGAAATGACTTCATGAAGTTTCTTGCTGTCAATTTGATTGACAATAACATCGAGGCTTCTTAAAAGATGAACGCCGCTTTCCAACATTGTTGCCAGTTGACGGGCAAAAGTGAGCAGGTCATCCAGTTTGATGGCGTTATGGGTAAATGGCATTTTTCGTAATGTGTTGAAGATTTTTGTATTTTGCGGATTCTCGACAACGGGTTCAATGTGCACAATAAAATATCCCTGTTCCTGAAGATGATTGATCGCATACGTTTGATCATGAGCCTCTTCGACTCCGGTGATGGTTTTTCCGTTTAAGTCTTTGACGGTGTAGGTGAATTTCATTGGCAATTTCTTTTAGTTCAATGTCAGACTAAATATTTCTTCCATGCTGGTGATGCCTGCCTCGGCCTTTCGCAGCCCCGCTTCAAAAAGAGTGCTCATTCCATTTTTGCGTGCCGCTTCTTTAATGATGGTATACGTTGCGCGCTCGGCAATAAGCTTGCGAATTTCATCCGAGATCATCATCACCTCGGCAATGGCAACCCTGCCCCGATAACCCGTATGATTGCATTCCGGACATCCCTTGGCACGGTAAACGAGATCGCTCTTTAATTTTACGCCGCCGAAATCACCGGCAAGGGGTTCGTACGCTTCTTTACACTTTTGACATAATCGTCTTGCTAAACGCTGAGCAACAATGCAGATCAAGGACGGCATTAATAGATAAGATTCAACGCCAATATCCATTAAACGCGTTATGGCTGATGACGCATCATTGGTATGCAATGTGCTCAAAACAAAGTGTCCGGTTAAAGCGGCGCGGACACAAATTTGTGCCGTCTCCAGGTCTCGCACCTCACCGACCATAATAATATCCGGATCTTGACGTAAAAAAGACCTGAGGGTCGAGGCAAACGTCAGCCCAATATCAGGCTTGATATTCACCTGGTTCACATTGTCCAATCGAAATTCAACAGGGTCTTCAACCGTTACAATGTTTCTGCGGGGGTCAATACATTCGCTGATCGACGCATAAAGCGCTGTTGATTTTCCGCTCCCCGTAGGTCCGGTGATAAAAAATAAACCGTAAGGCGATTTAATCGCCTTCCGAATAAGTTCAAGATCTTTAAGCTCATAGCCCATTTTTGATAAATCAAGCGGGACGGCTGTGGGATCCAAAATTCTGATGACGATCTTTTCCCCCCAGATCGTTGGAATGACCGAAATACGAAGATCAACAGGGTGATCTTCCAACTTAACAACGATGGCGCCGTCTTGAGGCAGGCGCTTTTCCGCGATATCAAGCTTTGCTAGAATTTTAATACGCGAAACAATGGGCAAGTGCAAATGTTTTGCCGGCGGAGGAATTTCATAAAGAATCCCATCGATACGGTACCTCAAGCTCATGCGATCTTTAAACGGTTCGATATGGATATCGCTGGATTTTTCATCGATGGCCTGGCGGATAATGAGATCGACAAGTTTAACAACAGGGGCTTCTTCCGCCCGCGCAATCAGTTTATCAAGGCTTAATTCTGTTTCCTCTTCACCGGCGCTAAACGTCGTTGTTAAATTTCCTTCTGCTAAATCTAAACGATATGTATTTTCGACCGCCTCTCCCAGCATGGAGGGTTGTGTAACGCTATAAAATTCCTCAATGGCGCGCGCAATGTCAGAACGTGTCGCTAAAATTAAGTTGATATCACACTGCGTCATTTTCTTGAGATTATCAACGAGAAGTAAATCCAGCGGATCAAAAAGAGCACAGGTCAAGGCGTTGAGATTGCGGGATAACGGAAGAACGAGATTCTTTTGCGCGAAATCTTTCGGGATGAGGATTTCAAGTTTTTGATTGGATTGTGGTTTTAGAAGGCCGGAGCTGCGTGTGGCATATGGAATACTCAGCTGCTTTCCGAGAATTACGAGAAGTTCATCCTCTTTGATGATTCCCAGCTTGATAAAAATCTCACCCAATCGGCCCGGCTCTTTTTTCTGTGCCGCAATGGCCCGATTAAGCTGCGCTTCTGTGATGAGTCCCTGTTGAAGAAGAAGTTGGCCAAGCTTGACATGCATTATGGTTATTTCTTCTTATTTTCGAAGGTTGTGAGAGCTTTATTTATTTCGTCAAGACGTAAAAGAGACGTGCTTGTTTCATATTGCTGGCGCGTCGCAGAGTCCATGGATAGTTCCTTGGAATTTTCAGAAACGATATGAGGTGTTATGAAAATAACCAGCTCGCGCTCCGTATTTTTTTTATCTTTATGGCGAAAAGCCGCTCCTAAAACGGGGATGTCACTTAAAACCGGAAGCCGTGTGGATGTATTGGAATAATCTGTCCGAAGAAGCCCGCCGAGAATGATCGTGTCACCATCGCGAACGCGCAAGATCGATTTTGATCCTCTTTCTTCGGGGTCTTTAAAGGTTTTATTGTCGAATGTCCCCCCCGTGCGCGCTTGAATGACCTTGGGAACGATTGCCATTGTGATATCCCCGCTAATACTATTTGCCTGAGGCGTGACGGTTAAGAAAATACCTGTTTCGACGCGCTCGGCCGTTACAGATTGTGTGGCAGACCCTTGTGCAGATTGAGTCTGTGTTTTGATGCCGATGGCTTCATTGGTGGAAATTTTAATTTGTGCTGTTTCATTATTTAACGTTAAGATGCGCGGCCGGGCAAGATTGCGAGTATCTGTCAGGCTTCGTAAAAATTGAAGCGCTGCGGTGAGACCTGCCGCGCTGATTGTTCCAACCCGGTATTCTGATCCGGAGAAAGAAAACCCCTTTTGAATAACAGCATTTTGATTCCATGGATACAGAACATCACGCTCCCCTCCCTTGAAGGTGAGGAGATTGCTTCCAAATTTGACTCCCATTTGGTCAGCAGCTTCTTTTGAAATATCGAGCATTTCAACTTCGATGAGAACCTGGGGAATGGCAATGTCCAGCCTTGCGATGGTTTGTTCGATCAGAGGAAATTGAAGCGGAATATCCGTGACGATCAGGCTGTTGGTGCGGGGATCCTCAATAATATTTCCATCCTTTGTCAGAACAGCCTTGATGGCGGCAGCAATGCCAGTTTTTGGTGTTTTGACAGTTGAAGAATTCGGTGTATTTGATGTCTGCGTCGAACTGCTATTGCTTGATTGAGAACCCCCCACAGTCTCTTCAGGGTCGATAGAAATCGTTGAATTCATTTTTGAAGACTGAACGGTTGCGTACTTGAGGTAATAGATCCGCGTGACGGGAATATTAAAATCAGTTGATTTGACGATAAAAATATTGCTGCCGGGGTGAATTTCATAAGTCAGGTTGTTGGCCGAGAGAATTTTTTCAAGCGCGTCTTTTACGGGAACGTGATCAAGAAAGAGTGTGATTTTTCGATCATTAACCGGTTCAGCCGCTATGAAATTAAGGCCGGATTGTTGAGACAAAATTTTTAAGACATTATCGAGCGCCGCCTCCTTGAAATCCATTGAAATCGTACGCGTTGATTCAATTTCCTCGGCAAAAACAATAACGCTTGCCATAAGGCACAGGGCACTTAGAACCCAGACATTGAATTTTATAAGGAAGTGTTTAAGTGTTTTCACGTTTTACTTTCGTTGGGCAAGGGATCAGTCATTTTTTCCGGTTTGAAATCCCATTCCGGTTTCAAAATAAAAGAAACACCCAGATAAGTGACTTTAATGCCTGCCTTTGCAATGGCCGTAATTTTAATATTGTCAATCGTATCGCCGATGCTGACAACCTGGTGGTTGATGATCGCCTGAGGGGTGTCTGTATTCCAGACGACACCCGTTATCGTTAGAGGAGGCAATACAACGTTTCGCTCTTTTTCTTTAACGGTAATGATTGATTTAATGTCCTGGGTTGACGGAACCGGTTTTTCTTTCTTGGGTAAAAAAGAAACAAAAGGATCTTTAAATTTCAAATTTTTTGAGGTCTCAAGAATACCGGAAAAATTTTGTTGAGCGCTCGCTGAAAATGTTATCAGAAAAAATTGAGTTGTGAGAGAAAATATTATTTTTTTCATTTTTTAAATTGAATGGAGGCAATAATAAATTCCGCATTTATGACTTTTGGCAAATCGTCTTGCATCTCTCGCCTCCGGATGTCTCCGGTGCCCGCTGTGATCTGACAACTTTCAAGGCGCATGTTGTCATTGGAATCCTCAATCTCTTTAAGAAAATTTCCCAGTGCCTCGTAGTGTTCAGAATTGGCCTTAAGCCGAAGGGTTGTTTTTGTATAAAAGTCGGTTGATTCTTGGCCAAGAGGATCAACTGAGGAAATTTGAACCTCGTTGTCAATCGCCATCGCATTGGTCGTTTCGATAATCATGTTCATAGCATTTAAGCCTTCCGGAAGACCATTCAAGGAAAGATTCAATTTTGTTTTTGCTTTTTCGAAGTCAGCAATGGCACTGATTTTCTTATCGAGAGTCGCAATATCGTTGGTTATGGATTGATAAGTGGCATTGCGGCTATCGAGAATCTTAAGAATGCATATCGCGGCCACAAAGATAATCGCGGCATTTAATAAAATATCTTTGCGATTCAAAGAGGATTTTAAGAGTTTATTGACATCAATGTTTTGAATGTCGTAATTGTTAAGGTCTTTTAAGCTGATCATTGTTTTTTAAGGAAACCTGAAATGCTGTGACGGTTAGATCATCGGAAGTTTGTTTGATTGCATTTTTCAAATTGATATCGTTGAAGACTTTTAAAAGGATATCGTCATCTTTTAAATTAGCGACAAACCGATTGATAAGGCCAATTTGTTGGTTGGCATTGGACGAATAGGCAAACCCGCTTAAGTCAATGGAAATCACGGTTTTGGTTTCCGGTGGCTTGGCTTTATCGATATCTTTTTTATTTTGTATCTTTGTTTGCAATTTAACGTCTTCATACTTTATGGAAAGACTGGATAGCCAGGTTCCTTCGGGTAGTTTTTGTGGGATGCGGCTTAAAAAAAATGCCATCTGGCTTTTAAAGCGGACATCTTTATAGCCTTGAAGTTTATTAACGACCTCGTCACGTTTTTTATCTAGGTCGGGGATGGAAAAACTTGAATAGACCCCCTCCTTTTTCTTAAGATCGACAAGTTTTTTTTCATAGACAGCCATGCTATTTTTTGAAAAAAGAAAAACAAGGCCAACCAGACAAGCACAAATCAACCCCAGTTTTAATGAAAAGGAAAAATTTTCATTAATCGCAGGTTGTTGTTTATCAACACGGGGTATTTCTTCTAACGCACGGGATAGGTCAAGGTTGATGGTTGAAGAAAAATATGATTTTAATCCGGCGCCGTAAGCATAGAGATAATCAAAGTCAACATCGTGATCGCTGTTTGTTAACGATCGCAATGTGTGCGTTGTTATGGGAATGTTGAACTCTTTTCCAATCGGTTCAGCTAAATTTTGCGATGAGAATTGTGACAGCAGACATATTCTATGAATTTGTTCCGAAAAAAGTTTTTGGCGTCGTATAAAATCCAATGATATACGAATTTCTCGGGTGATCGATTCTGAAACGATGTTCGAATGAAGTTGCGCGAAATCATGCTCCTGGAGGAGCGAAAAATCCCGAATAAACTTTGGAATGCCCTGATCAATGATGCTGATGGTTCCGTGATTTTGCTTTAAGAAAACTAAAACGGTGCGTTGATTTTTCTGGACCTGTTTCTTGAATATCAAGAGACGTAAAGCGCTGAGGATGGATGGTTCGGCATAGACAACGGTCAATCCTGCCTGATTGAGTATCGATGAATAGCGTTCGATGAGATCTTTTTTAACGCCTGCAAAAAGAACCTCAATTTTGCGGCTTTTATCTTTGGCGATTGTTACGGTTTGATAATTGTAATTGAGGTCTTCAATTTTAAATGGAATATAGCGCCTTGCTTCAAAAACAAGAGCGGTATGCATTTCGGATTGCGTCATCCATGGCATTAAAAAAGAACGCAGGACAATGTCTTGATTTGAAAAGGCAAGATAGGCAAATGGCGCATCAATTTTTTTATCACGTAAGAATTTTTGGATGATGGCCGTCAGTTTGATATCATTGGAATTGCCAGCTGGGTCGGATTGAAGAAGGCTCTGAGGAGTATCCAGGGTGCTGACAATTTTTTGTCTGTCAAATTCGATAAGACTGATAGTTTGATTGAATATATAAATGCCAAGATGGTGTTTATTTTTCATGACGGATTTTCCTCGATTGCGAACGAAGCCAGCGATCAACTTCCCGTTTATCAAAACGCCAAACACCCCCTAACTTAATTCCGGAGATTTTACGTTGGCTGAGCCAATTGTAAATTGTCTGCTTTTGCAGCTTTAAGTATTTTGCTAATTCGTCCACATCAAGGAGACTATTCATAACGCCCTCACTCATAATATGTTTTTTTATCCTATATAGGTAAGGATCCTCATAGACTTCATTAGACTATAATAAACTTACTTTGTCAAACTGAATATACGAAATTTCTCGATCGCTAATCAGTATGCGATTGAAATGCTTTGGGTTGTGGTACCGTTGGGCCCGGGTGCGCCGGAGGAAATTGTGGGGAAATATTTTTTGCGGTCAAGCTCAATGACAAATGGCAATGGAGCGGGCATGTTTGTATTGACAAGATTCATATAGTTGTACCATGAGAGCCCTTTTGCCAATTGTTCGGCTTTGATACGCTCAATTTGATGTTGGCAGGATAAGGCTTCATTCATATTGGTGTTGATAAGGGAGATAACAAAAATGGATAGGACAAGAGTCATAATGATCACGGTGACAAGAACAATGCCAGAATTATTTTTCATTTCTCGACCCCCTCAAGTCCAAAATAGCTTTCACAACGAGGACAATTTTTTAGCGTAGAATTTCCATAGTCAAAAAAAAGATATGTACAATAAGGGCATTGGCAAAGCCTATCGGAGTCCATCTGCATGCTGTCTTCCGCACCTCTAGTATAAAATATCCATGCCCCTATCACAAGGAGGATTACAAGAAATAAATACGCTCCAATGGAGCAAAAAAGATCGACCTGGATCATGGGTTATCCAATTTCAAGGGTTGGCGTTCAGGAATTTTTAAATGGGTAAAAGCGTCATCAGTCTGATACGGCGCTACAGACGGAGTTGCCTTTGGTTTAAATATTGGTTTTTTGCGTTGATTCCAAACCGGATCCGTTTTTGGTTTATTCACTTCCAGATCTGATAATGCCCTCGGCACCTGTGATGATGACAATGGGATATTTTCAAGAAGAGACGCTGGGAGTATATGGAGAGATTCCGTTTTTGATCGCAAATTGATTTCAACCTCATAGGAGGACAGGATTGATCCAAGGAAGATATACGCTGGTTTCGAAGATTCTTTTTGGGATTGAAGTGTAAATGTAAATAAACCCAACCAGATCCCATGAGCGACGATCGAGGCGATCAGCGCTTTAATGGTGAGATATTTTGTATCAAACAAAATATCTCTTATCATTTATCCTGATTTGTTGCGATGTTAATTTTCTCAATTCCCAGGTCACGGCATAAATTCCAGATATCGATAATGCGGCCCAAAGAAGCCCGACGATCGGATTTGATGAGGATGGGCCGGTCTTTGCGGGTTGCCTTACCCAATTCTTTGCGGAGTTCTTTAATGGAAACAACAGCCCCGTTTAAATAGGTCACATCTTCGCTCGTAATCGTGATCACCATATTTTCATCTTTGATAACCTCGCTTGTGACGGCCCTGGGGAGCTTGACCTGAATACCGGATTGAAAAACAAATGAGGATGTCAACATGAAGAAAATTAAAAGTTGAAAGACAATATCAACCAAGGGTACGAGGTCGATTTGTGTTAGACCATGTTCAAATTTCAAATGTCTCTTAAACCTCACTTTTATATCCTCCCCACTTGGTGGGTTTGGCGCTAGAAATTTGTGTTAAAAGACCTGCAAGTTCTGTGGCGCCCCGCTCCATTTCTAAGACGATCGTATTGACGCAGCTGACCAAATAATTATAAGCAACATAAGCCGGGATAGCAACGATCAAACCGGCAATGGTTGTAATGAGGGCTTCCCAGATGCCACCGGCCAAATCCCCAGGTGAGGATGGATTGAGAGATGCGGCTCGGATTTGAATCGTATAAAAGCTCCCCGATATTCCCGTAACGGTTCCGAGCAAACCCAAGAGTGGCGCAATGTGAGCGATGGTTGCCAAAGAGCTCAGGCGTTTTTCAAGTTTTGGAATCTCAAAAAGACTCGCATCTTCCATGTTTTCCCTAATCTCTTCGGACGGGTGGCCGAATTTAACAATGCCGGCCTTTAAGATTTTTGCCAAAGGAGCGCGGCTCGCATCACAGAGGTTAATGGCCTCGGCAATATTATTGTTTTTGATATGATCAAAAATCAGTTTTTTAAGTTCATAGGTATTGGTAGAAATGGCGGAAAAATACCACATGCGGCTGATGATGATCGCAATTGCAAAAATGGAACACAATAAAATGGGAGCCATGACGGGGCCTCCCGCCATAATAAGTTTCCAGGGGCTCATGTGCCAAATGGTCATCCGGTTGTTCCTCCTCAATCATTAGTTGTTAGTTTCCGATGGCAATGACGGAATATTGTCACGTATCCAGTCGAGACGTTCCTGAGCGATTTTAGCCTCGTCCACATGAAGTTCAAGGATTTTTTGGTAAACCAAATTTGCGTTTTGCCAATCATTCTGTTTTTCATAAATCTTTCCTAAACGGAAATAGGCTTTAATGATCCATGGTACGTTGTCCGGATACAGATACGGAATTTTAAAATAGGCGTCAATGGCATTTTGCGCCTGTCCCATCATCTCGTAAATATTGGCAATCTGAAATTGAATTTCAACATCCGCGATTTGACTGGATCCTTTTTCTGATTTTAACGTCTCTTCGAAACTTTTGAGCGCATTCACGTCATCATCATTACTGCGGTATGTTTCGGCAATTTTATAAAGCGCATCACGTTTGAATTCCGGGGAACTGACTGTGATTTTCTTATAAGAATCAATGGCTGTGTCAGGATCGACGTCTTTTGAAAAGATATCGGCAATAGAAAGCTTTGCTTTTGCTAAAAGTTCTTGATTCGAGTTGTCATCAATGAGTTTGTATTCGCTAATAGCTTTATCAAAGGTTCCTTGCTCTTGATATATTTGACCCAGGCCGTAGTGGGCAATGTCCGCTTTTTCACTTCCCGGAAAGAAATCAATGAGTTGCTGGTAATAGCTGGTGGCATTGCTGAAATCAAATGTTTTATGGTAATAATCTGCCAACCACAAGAGCGATTCAAGCTCGGCTTCTGTTCGCGGATATTTGTAAGCAATGATCTTGAATTTTTTAAGTGCCTCCTTAACATCGCCAAGATTATAAATGCATTTGGCCATGTTGATTTCACAATTCGCGATAAGAGCTGTGTTGTTCGGCTTATTTCGGATGATCTTTTGGAAAACGTTGATGGATTCATTGTAGTCTTGTAAATTGAATAACGATAATCCAAGAAAATACTGGGCATCCGATTGAAATTCGTTTAAAACCGGCGAATCTTTGATAAAACTCCCCAATTGATCTCGAGCGGCCGCCCAATCCCTTTTTTTGTAATAGGCGACGCCCAGATAATATTTGATATCCGAAATGTATTTGCTTTTGGGAAAGTTAGCCTGCAGGGTTTGGAAAGAAAGTGTCGCGGCATCAATCTTATCGAGTTTAAGAAGCGCAATCCCCTGCCGGTACTGGATGTAATCCGCGTAAATGCTGTTGGGATAGTCTTTAAGGATCGTGTTATAAATATCGATGGCTTTATTGAAGTTTCCAGCATCCTGATAAGCATCGCCGATTTGTGAAAGAGCGCTGACTTTAACGTCTTCATTATTGATTTTATCAGCAATTTCTTGAAAGGTTTGAACAGACTTTTCCAGATCTCCTTTTTTCAAGTAAGCCCATGCCAGGCCAAAATATGTTTTCTCCAGAAAATCTTTGAAGCTCGGATTTGTATTGAATTGATCAATAATTTGCTGGTACTGGCCAATGGATTCATCATATTTCTTTGATAGATACAAGATGTTGGCTTTTCCTAAAAAAGCTTCGATCAGTCGTGGGCTATAGGGGCTGTTGATGATAATGGAATCATAAGCTTCCAGTGCGGCACTGTAGTCATTAGTTTCGGTTGCGAGCGTGGCAAGCCCGAGGTCAATATCATCAAGAGGCATATTTTTCTCCTTTGAAAGCTCTCGTGCTTGCTCGAAAGATTGTTTTGATTTCGCGATGTCACCCAGTTTAAAATATGACCAGCCGCTGCTGACTTTTGACATGACGATCAGCTTGTCACTGCGGGCGGTTTCCATAGCCTTGCTGTAGAACTCGATCGCTTTTGTGAAATCAGAAAGGTAATAATACGATTCGCCCACGTAAAAATATGTTTCATCCGCGCGTTTTGTTTGGGGAAAATTTTGTAAATAGTTTTCAAACGCTTCAACAGATTCTTTATAATTGTGAAGCTGGTATTGTGACTCCCCTGCTTTAAATGTGGCATCTTCCACAAATTCATGTTTCGGATATCTCTTAATAAATTCTTCAAAATATTCCCTGGCGATTTCAAATTTGCCCTGGTCAAATTGTGCCCATGCCAGAGAATAAGCGGCTTGTGCGGCATAAATTGAATTTGGGTAGAGATCAACAACTTGACGATAATAATTTTCGGCTTGTGCATGATCTGAGCTTTTTAAATATGTTTCCCCCAGCCAGTAGAGAGTGGCATCTTTAAAATCAGGGGCTGTTGAAAGGTTTTTAAAGATATCAAACGCCTTAACATATTGTGTTTTAAAAAAATAACATTGGCCCAAAAGTAAATGGACTTCTGTGCGCTTTGGATTTTGGGGATATTTTTCCAGGAATTGATCAATGTAACGGATGGCAACATCGTAAAAACCGTCGTCAAAAGCTTTTTGGGCGACAAGATAAAGTTCGGTTTCCTCATCTTGGGCACAAAACGATGCATGGGGGAGGCAAATTGCCGCAAAGGTGATTATAAAAGTTGCTATAAAAATGGCCTTTTTTAAGCGCATGGCGGTATTATAACATTTGTATTTCGATGTCAATCGCAATTTCGCAACAAGATTGATGGGAGTAAAATACCTACGAATGTTTCTCTAAAAATTTCTTCAAATATTGCCCTGTGTAGGATTTCTTATGATGAATGATCTCTTCCGGGCTTCCCGCAAAGACAACTTCTCCGCCTTTGTCTCCCCCTTCGGGCCCGAGATCAACAATGCAATCGGCATTTTTAATAACTTCAAGATTGTGTTCGATCACCAAAACGGTATTTCCTTTATCAACAAGCTGTTGTAAAACGATCAGAAGTTTATCGACATCGGCGAAATGAAGGCCTGTCGTCGGCTCATCAAGAATATAAAGAGTTTTGCCGGTTGCAAATTTACACAGTTCGCTGGCGAGCTTAACACGCTGTGCTTCGCCGCCGGAAAGGGTTGTGGCGGGTTGTCCAAGTTTGATATAGCCCAGGCCGACATGGGAGAGTGTTTGCAAAATGTTTTTGATACGTCCGACATTTTCAAAATACGACAACGCTTCGGTGACCGACATATCAAGCGTCTCGGAAATATTTTTCCCTTTAAAACGGATTTCCAGTGTTTGCTCTGTAAAGCGCTTCCCCTTACAGATTGCGCATTCCACATAAACGTCCGGTAAGAAATGCATTTCAATTTTTTTAATTCCGTCGCCGCCGCATGCTTCACAGCGCCCGCCTTTGACGTTAAAACTAAATCGACCGGGTTTATAGCCGCGCATTTTTGATTCCGGAAGCTGGCTAAAGATATCGCGAACATAACTAAAAACTCCGGTGTATGTCGCGGGATTGGAGCGTGGCGTGCGCCCAATAGGACTTTGGTCAACAACGATGACTTTATCTAAATTTTCAATTCCCTCGATTTTGTCAAAAGCACCGGGCTTGTCTTTGGCATGATAAAATTTCTGAGCCAAAGCTTTAAAAAGAATATCGTCAATGAGCGTTGATTTTCCAGAACCTGAAACGCCGGTAATACAAATAAACGTTCCCAGCGGAAAGGAAACATCAATATTTTTCAAATTATGTTCACGGGCTTTTTTAATTGTCAGGCGCGAAGCGTTTTTAATATCACGGCGCTTTTGGGGTTCATGAACTTTCAACTCCCCGCGCAAATATTGTCCGGTTAACGATTCTTTGGATTTTAAAAGGCCGGCAATGTCTCCTTCGTAAATAACTTTTCCGCCATACTCTCCTGCGCCGGGGCCAAGGTCTATGATGTGATCAGCAGCGCGAATGGTATCTTCATCATGTTCGACAACGATTAACGTGTTGCCAATGTTACGCAGCGCTTTAAGAGTCGTCAGAAGCATATTGTTGTCACGCTGATGAAGGCCGATACTGGGTTCGTCCAGGATATAAATAACACCAACGAGTCCTGAACCGACTTGTGTTGCCAAACGAATACGCTCGGCTTCTCCTCCGGAGAGTGTCGCGCTTTTTCGATGGAGTGTTAAATATTCCAGGCCAACATTGACGCAAAAATCAAGCCGGCGCATCACTTCTTTTAAGATGGGTTCTCCAATTGGTTTTTTATCTTTCGTCAGGTTGAGATTCCCAAAGAAGTCTTTTGCGTCTTTAATGGAAAACGATGTTATATCGTTGATATTGCGGTCCTGGATCTTAATCGAAAGAGCTTCTTTTTTAAGTCGCGTCCCCCTGCATTCAGGGCATGGCAGAACGGACATGTATTTAGAAATTTCATCCTTTAACCAATCATTCTTTGTTTCATTGAAAAGCCGCTCGAGATATTTGATAACACCTTCAAACCGTCGTCCCCAAATTTCATCGTTTGAACCGTTTAATAAAAGACTTTTTTGTTTTTTACCCAGGCTCTTATAAGAGCCTTCAAGAGGGATGTGATAAATACTGGCGATTTCCCGCAGGACCGCCCGGTAATACATCATAAACCCACGGCTTCCCCTGACCCACGGGGCAATTGCGTTAATCCATGGCTTTGTCTCATCGGGGATCATAAGTTCAGGATCGATTTCCATCTTCGTTCCAAGCCCATTGCATTTGGGGCAGGCACCGTACGGGGAATTAAAAGAAAAGATACGCGGTTCGATCTCTGAAAGGCTGATGCCACAATCCACGCACGCATACTTTTCGCTAAAAATTCTTTCGGGCAATTTTTTATTAAAATCAATGATGATGACGCCTTCCCCGACTTTGAGCGCTGTTTCAATGGAGTCCGTCAGACGCTTTTTAATGTTTTGCATAATACTTAAGCGATCAACAACGACTTCGATGTGATGAACTTTAAACTTGTCGAGCTTGATAGTTTCATTGACATCATAAATTTTTCCATCAACGCGGACGCGGACAAAACCGGCTTTGGTGATTTGATTTTTGAGATTGCGGTATTCCCCTTTTCGCCCTTTGATCAGGGGAGCAAGGATGTTGATGGGCAGGCCTTCTTCAAGCCCAAGGATTTGATTGGTAATTTCTTGGGTCGTTTGACGTTCGATTTTCTTACCGCAGTCAGGGCAAAATGGCGTACCCACGCGGGCAAAAAGAAGTCTTAAATAATCATAAATTTCTGTTTGCGTGGCAACGGTTGAGCGTGGATTGCGGCTGGTTGTTTTTTGTTCGATGGAAATGGTTGGAGATAAGCCTTCAATATATTCCACATCCGGTTTTTGAAGTTGTTCCAAGAATTGCCGCGCGTAAGCGGAAAGGCTTTCCACATAACGGCGCTGACCTTCAGCGTAAATGGTATCAAAAGCCAGCGATGATTTTCCCGACCCGCTTAGTCCGGTCACGACAACAAATTGGTTTCGGGGAATTGTTAAATCAATATTCTTTAAGTTGTGCTCTTTGGCACCGCGGATGACAATGTGTTCGCTTTGCATGAAATTAAACCCGGCGGGTTAAATCTTTTTGTGTGAGGAGTTGATACTTCGATGACCCTGACCTTTAGGTTTCAGGTTCGTCGAAGAGTTGAACTGTTTAACGTAAGAGTTTGTGTGATTTGTCATTGCGCGGGCTGCGGCGTAACGCCGCAGCCCGCGCAGGAAGATTCCAAATGCGAACTTCCGACAAAGTATTACTTCTTCTTTTTCTTTTTTTTTCCGCCTTGAACCATTTTGGCGCAGGAGATATCTCCCTGTTTATCAATGAAGTAAAGAAAACCAGCCTGTTTCTTGATACCAACTTTGGCGACTTTTTTCGGTGAACCACCTTTTTTGTCACCGCGGGCCATCTTAGCACAGGATACGTCTCCATGCTTATCGACAAAATAAAGAAACCCTTTTTCTTTTTTTACTCCTACTTTTGTGACTTTTTGAGCCATGCTTATTCACCCCCCTTCTTTAAGTTCCTATTTTTGTAACATTAAAGAATTGTTTCAATGTTTGTATGGCCGAAAGAACTGCCAGATAACTCGTTTTAGGATTGTCCGGACAAACGACGTTTTCCGTGCGGCTGACCATACGGCCGAAATCACCGATCATATCAATTTCATGAGAATTGCGTTTGAAATCCGGCGCGGTGATGATGCGAACACGCAATTTTTTTTTAGAGCCGCATGCCAGAGCAATGGTGGCGGCCACATTAATATTCTCAGGAAATAATTTGACGGCGGTATCGACATTGCCATCGAAGATGACAGTTTCGGAATCGATGCGGTCGAGATGGATCCCTTTTTCACTCATATGATTGATTTGAGAAAATCCTGTGGGAGGTTTACGTGTTGTTAACGTAATGCTGGCAATGTGAGTTAGGCTTGCCGCTTTGATGGCATCGAGTCCGCTGATGGCACCCGATGGAATTAAGATCGAACAGTTGTTTTTTCGGGCAAGATCAAATAGGTCATGCGCGTTTAGAAGTTTGCCGACGCTCATGGCAAGGACGTTTTTTTTGGCCCGGATCGCGCCGGCAACAATATCGCGGGCATCGGCCCCTTTGACGGCTTCCACCAGAAGATCACAGCTTTTGATAAGGCTGCCCAGAGATTTTTTAATAATGGATTTTGTTGCAATGGATTTGGCGAGATTTAAAGCCCTGACGACATCGATATCATAGAGGCCGGATAAGACACAGGTATCTTTGAGTTCTTTTTGAATGCTTTTGGCAATGCGCGAACCGATGGCGCCGCAGCCAACAACGGCAATCCTTGACCTTCGTTTCATAACCATCATTTGACTCTCACAGATATGTTATCAATCAGTCGTGTTTCTCCGATCCAAACCGCCAGGGCAATGAGAATAGTCCCCTGAAGCTCTGTCAGCGGATGAAAGGTGAGAGCATCACGACACTCAATATAATCAATCTTTGCAGGGTTCATTAAGGAAATGAATTTTCGAATGGATTCAATGACGTTGTCAGGATGGCGTTCTCCGTCTTCGATTAAGGATTTTCCATGCTGAAGGGCTTTGTAAAGGTTGGCAGCATCCTGTCGCTGTTTGGGACTCAGATAACTATTTCGGGAGCTCATGGCTAACCCATCCTTTTCGCGAATTGTTGGCATGACTTTCACTTTTACGGGAAAGTTGAGATCTTCCACCATACGCTTTAAAACGGCGGCCTGTTGCGCATCTTTCTGGCCCAAATATAAAATATCGGGCCAAGCAATATTTACGAGCTTCGTTACGACGGTCGCAACACCCTCGAAATGCCCGGGACGAAATTGACCGCAAAGAATGCCACCCAAGCTGTTGACCTTAACATGCGTTAAAAAATCGTCGGGATACATTTCCAGTTCCGTCGGATGAAACATTATATCAACGCCTTCTTTTTTTGCAAAGGAAATATCTTTCTTTAAATCCCGAGGGTATTTATTCAAATCTTCGTTCGGAGCGAATTGTTTGGGGTTGACAAAGATGCTTAAGACGCTCACATCGCAGTCTTTTCTCGACTGGCGCAGGAGCGAAGCATGTCCTTCATGCAAAAATCCCATCGTGGGGACAAAGCCGATGGTTTTGCCGGATTTCTTCAACCGTTTTATTTCTTTTTGCATGGCGCGGACAGATTTAATAAGGCGCATGATGGGAATCCTTTGATCTCAATAATTTTTCAGCAAGGTTAGGAGCGATCTCTTTAAAGGGATTGAAAACGAAATCTCGCGTGAACATCTGCGGATGTGGGATAGTTAATTCTGGCTGCGAAATATTTTCATTCCCGTAAAGAAGGATGTCGATATCGATAGTCCGCGGGCCGTTCAGAACAGTCCGGACACGGCCAAGCTTTGTTTCAATGGATTTTGTGGTTTCTAAAAGTTGAAGGACAGATAGCGAAGTTTCTGCTTTGAGCACGGCGTTTAAATATTTCCCCTGCGCCGGGCCGCCCACCGGATCGGTTTCAATCAGCGTGGATGTTTTTAAGATGTGAATATGATTTTCTGAAAGAAGCCGGATGGCTTTGTGAATATTGTGTTCCCGATTTTCTAAATTTGAACCGATCCCCAGATAAACGACAGTCACTTAAATTACCTTTTTTAAACGCTCAACCGCTTCGTTTAAACGTTCTTTGGAAACCGTGAGCGTCATGCGGATGAAGCCCTCCCCTTCTTCACCGAAACCATTGCCGGGAGTGGCAACAATGTTCGCGTCATCTAAAAACGCCTTCGCCGCTTGTATGGAATTTTCAAATTTCTTCGGGATTTTGGCCCAAACATAAAATGTCGCTTTCGGAGGCGTGATTTTCCAGCCGATCGAACGCAGGCCGTTGATAAAATAATCACGGCGCTCCTGGTAAACATTTCGCATATCCTCGATAATCTGCGGGTCGGTTTTAAGCGCGGTAATGGCGGCAACCTGAATCGCCTGAAAGATTCCCGAATCATAATTCGTTTTCACTTTGGCCAGCGCGGCAATAAGAGTCGGATTTCCGCACGCCCAGCCGATACGCCAACCGGTCATGTAATAGGTTTTGGAAAAAGAATGGAATTCGATGGCGATATCTTTGGCGCCTTCGATTTCCAAAATGCTGATCGGTTTTTGCCCATCGAAATAAACTTCTGAATAAGCCATGTCAGAGATGATAATAATATTTTTTTCACGGCAAATTTTGACCAGCCCCGTATAAAATTCTTGGGTGGCTGTCACGGCGGTCGGGTTGTTGGGATAATTGATGACAATGGCTTTAGCGCCGTTTACGGCCTCTATCTTTTTTAAGTCCGGAAGAAAATCGTTTCTGTTTTTAAGAGGAATATTGGCAATTTTTCCGCCGGCAAACTGGATGGTCGGCCGGTAAGCCGGATACGCCGGGTCGGTCAAAAGGACTTTGTCTTTGGGATTGATGATGCCTAACGGTAAATGCGCTAATCCTTCTTTGGAACCGATCAAAGGATAGATTTCCGTGTTTGGGTCAAGCGCAATGTTAAAACGATTTTTAAACCAAATTCCAATTTCATTACGCAATTGCGGCAAACCGGCATCGAAAGCGTAATGATGGTTGTTGCCGTCATCGAGCGCTTTTTTCATCGCTTCAATGATATGCGGATGCGTTGCCTGGTCCGGATCCCCAACACCTAAGTTAATGACATCCCGCCCCTCGGCGATCGCCGCGCGTTTAGCTTTGTCAATCTCAACGAAAAGATACGGGGGAAGCTGCTGTAGACGGTCGGAGAATTCGATGGGCATTGACGTTAACCTTTCCTGTTAGCCTTTGCCTTTGCTGTTGCTTTTTGCAAAAGGCGTGCTGTTTTGTTGGCTTCGGCAAGCCAGATTAGCCGTTCTTCAACTGTGGTTTTTAAGCCATGAGCCAAATGTTCGTAAATCGAATCCTTAGGAAGTTTTGCTTTCATGTTTTTTAATCCTTTCGATTTCTTGAAGATTGACTAAATCAAGGAGGTCTTTTTGTCGCCCCGCTCGCTGTTTCAGTATTTTTAGATGCTCAAGCGAAATGATTGGAATGGTGATGCCCTGGACCGTTGCTTTTATTGCTTTTTTACTGATCTGAGCAAAAGGGAAAGGCTCGGTAATAAACATATCAATTAATTTTAAGGGATCTCTGAGGTGGAAGAATGAAAAAACAATCATATTTTTTTCTTTTCTCCATTTCTCGCGTTGTTTTTTATCTTTCAATTGATCCTTTGTAACTGGAACTTTGGGACGGTATCCGATTTTGTAAAGGGCGTCAAACATTTTTTCTAAATTATTTCCTTCCAGCCATACGATAAGATCTAAATCAAAGGTATTTCTCGTGAAGCCGTGCGCAACGACAGCCACACCGCCAGCCACCACATACTTGACTTTGGCTTTGTTAAGCGCTTTATAAACGTCTTTGTATCCGATCTCGCTCATTTAAAATTGCCCAGACTGTTCCTTTCTCTTAATTTCAAACGTATTTTCAATAAACGCTTGGAAGAGGTTTTAACCGCCATGCGGTGCAGTTCTTCAAGTAATTTCATTTTTTTCTTTACTGGTATTTTCATGAGCCGCCGGGTCCGCTCTTGCGGTGTTTCCCATTTCGTGATCATTTTTTTATCCTCTTAAGCCGCTGTAATTCACTTATATCAAGTTGATCGACAGATCGGTTGGCTTTTCGCTTCATTTTAATAAGATTATCCGGCGACATGACGATCAGCGTTAAACGGTCGTACTTGACCCGCTTTGCCGTTTTAAAGGCTTCATCAAATGACACGGGTGAATCAATGATAATATCGACTTCCTTTCCTTCATCATCCTTGTAGAAATTAAATGCTTTCATGTGCTTATTTTTGATCCAGTCATTACGTATTTTTAAATCGGCAAGACCCATAGGATCAACCGGTTGCTTGACACGGTAACCTTTCCTAGTCAACACCGTGACAATCTTGGCAAGATTCTTATCGGTCATCTCAACAAGGATATCCAGATCAGCCGTGCTGCGAAATGACCCCAACAGATTAACGGCCATTCCGCCGACAATCGTATAGCGGACTTTTTGCTTTTGAAATTCAGTTAGGATGTCTTCGTAGAACATTAGTTTCTATTCTTATGCGAGAAACGGTGGAAGTTGTTTTAAGCGGTCGGAAAATTCGATGTTCATAAGTAATTTTTAAATCTTCCTAGGTGATTTTGTTGGATTTTATCGAAATCCTATTTTATGCTCAGCACTATAATAAAAGATATTTGGCTTTTGATCAGGATAGCTCGTTGATTTTAATTGATGTTGCTGAATTTTTTTAGCCCAGTTAAGATCTGTTATATGTATCTTAAGTCGATCCTTTATAGAATGTGTATTTATAAGCTCTTCAATTCTTACGAGACTCCAAGTTTTGAGCCACGATTCATTTTCTTTTGCTATTTTTACACTCTGATCTCGACCCCTACCATCAAAATAGTCATTGATGAAAACCATAGGAAAGATTATGTATATTCCGAAGGTCTTACCATTAGGCTCAGTAACTTCAAATATGGTTTCCGCAATAACAGTTCCGTTATGGTATTTGCAGTCAAGATACTGAATCTTCCAGGCTTTTTGTTCTACATTGTCAACAGACATGTTTTTTCTTCTTATATTTAATTCTGTTCCATGTATTTCTTCACAAAATTGTCAAATTCGTTTACACAAGGGAAATAGCCAGTGCATTTGCATGGCTCATCAAGTAGTTCACAACTTTGCGGCTCGACTTCCCAGTATTTTTTTCCTTCATTATTCATCCAGAACCAACCAGCATAATCTTTCCGAGAAAAAACATCAACTAAATTTTCTGTATTTGTACATCCTGATTTATCACATTTGGTCGAATTCATTAAGATAAAACATTTATTTAGTTCTTGATTGTAGTGATTTCTGTAATCTTCTATTGTTGAATCGCCCGATTTGTTTTTCATAAAGAATTCCTCCGCCGCTTTCGCACACCTTTCTTGTAAATCTAAAGTACCTTTCGCAATTTTCACGTTAATATTTGACTTCGATTGCGAAACTTGCAGCTGTTGTGACAATTTTTCTTTGTTAGGCAAGAACAAAATATAGTAATAGGCAACAGACAAACTGATGATAAGAAGAGATGACAATACCCCTGCTTTAAACCAGTTCTTTTTTAACCAGGATTCCATATTCTTCTCTTTTATTTTCTGTAAGGATCCGCTGTCCCTTTTTTACCAGTATAAGGATTAACGTTTCCCTTTGTCGACCAATTATCAAATTTTGTTTTATTAGGAGAAGTCTTATTGTGTGGTTGTCGGTAAGTACCGGATTTTGTAGCACTGCCGCGAACATGGACGGTTTTGGCAAATACCACGGAAGTAAAACCAAGCAAGATTACAAGGCTTAAACAAAGAATCTTTTTCATAGGTGTTCCCTACTACTTTAAACCCAGCACATCCTGCTCTGACGCTCCGACTTCCATTTTTTTAAAAGAAAAGTCGGAGGTCGGAGTTCCGACTCCCGCTTTTGGCGGGACGTCGGAACATATCTACTTTAATCCTAAAACATCTTGCATATCATAAAGCCCAGTCTTTTTTGTTGCTAGAAATTTAGCGGCGACCAGCGAGCCGCCGGCAAAAATATCACGCGTCTTGGCGTTGTGGCTTATTTTGATCACATCGACATCGCTTTCAAAGGTGGCTTCATGGTCGCCGATGATCTCCCCTTCCCGGATGGATTCGATATCCGAGATCTTTTGCCCCGATGCGCTTTCGATGATCTGGGCCAAAGTTTTGGCGGTGCCGGAGGGCGCGTCTTTTTTATGAATATGATGGGCTTCAACGATTTTGATGGAATAAGCTTTCGCTGTTTTTTCAGCGATCATTTTAGCGGCGTAAAAAAGGATATTCACACCCACCGACATGTTCGAAGAAAAAACAATCGGGATCTTCTTTGAAGCGGTTTTAATCTGCTGGATTTGATCGGGCGTGAGCCCGGTCGTTCCGATGACCATTTTCACCTTGTGTTTGACACATTCGGCAAGATGGATGAGCGTTGCTTCGGGAGATGTGAATTCAATAAGAACTTGGGCGGCCTTTAAAGCGCCTGGTTCGTAAGTAATGGTAACTCCGCCCTGCAGCGTACCGATGGCTGGATGTTTCTGGAATTCCAGTAACGCGGTGACTTTGAAATCTTTGTTGTTTTGGGCGAGCGCGTTAATGCGCTGGCCCATGCGGCCCATTGCGCCGCTGATGGCTAATCGGATCATGATTTCCTCTTTGATGGGATGTAGAAAAAATGATAGGCAATAGCGAAAATAAAAGTAAAACTGATGTATAAAGGCAGCTCTTCTGTAAATACTGGCTTCTTGAAAGTTATTCGAGAAAGACAGGTAAATAGGAAAAGTAGTAGAGTAAGCAATATACTTTTAAGAGCTTTATCAAGGAAGTCTTTCATGGGAATTTTTCGCTGATGGCGAGTTTGATCATTTTGTTCTCCCAAGAAACGCATTCACCTGTTTTATATATTCGCGGTAATGGCGTAGAGCCACGGGTATTATTTTAAAAACCAGCTGATGGTCGATGTCCATATACTCGTGCACAATGATATTGCGCATTCCCGCGGAACCCTGAATCTTGGCGGCCAGTTGAGTTGTTATGAGGCCGGTTTCCGCCGCTTTTATAAATGATGACCGATAGTCTTCGGGTGGCCGGTGACCTGTCTCAACAACGACATGATTGTTGATGTCAGTCGCGCATTCGACAATCAATTGAATCAAACGTTCCGTTGAAAAGCGCACATAATCTTCTTTTAAATATTCTTTTAAGCTTTTTTTGGCAACCGGTGACAGCTTATCCAAATACATATTTAAGCGGGATAGTTTTCTTCTGACTAAATCAATGTCAATCATTACCTGGGCGTCCTTTCGATGGCTGTCTGAAGGTAGCGGGCCTCCAGCCGGCGGAATTTGGCAGCATCCTGATAGCGCGTGATCGCTACAGTTTTAAACGCATTAAATAAGCCCCTCTTGACTTCATAAAGAAGAATACCTTTGGTTGCTGCCTGGTAAGCAATCATGCTTTCTGTATGATTTAAAACAACGAGATCGCAGTTATCGCCAAAAAGTTCTGAAAAATTTCCCACCATATCCAAACGGTGATTTTTAATTTTATTTTTCCGACCCACTAATACAGCGATATCAATATCGCTTTCCTGATGCAGCTTTCCGGTTGCACGCGATCCATGCAGAATTACCAAATCAAGACTGTATTTTTCACAGAGTTTTCTTAATTTGCTTTGATCGTAGTTTAATGGGAATGTGGATTTGATCATATTGTATAATTTGATAAAGCTTCAAGTTGCAAGTTTACCGGACGCATGACATGAGGCCTTAGAGCCTCTAAACTTCCAAACTCAAGTGCTTTTTTAATTCTTCCGGCAAGAGTTTCGTTAAGTCGCCTTTTGTTTCAATCAACCTTAAAATATCCGCCAGATCCTTTTGGCGCTTGCTTGGCCGTCGTTCTTTATCCATGGCCGCCCAAACCTTCCCCTGAAAAACATCCTCGATGGCCACAACAGGAATTTTATAGCCCAGGACTTCTTTGGGTTTGGCATTTTCGATAAATGGCTGATAGCGTTTATCAGTTTGGATTTGAATCCGCAGATCAGATGTTTTTTCACTTAAGTTGATGCTGCTGGCAAAAGCTTCGACTTTGAAATGTTTTTTCAATTTTGGAATCAATAGTTCCAGCTTGTCAGCAACGATAATGACATCCAGATCAAGACTGACGACAGGTTCGGCGTAGGCGTTAACCGCCAGCCCACCGATGGCGCAAAAATTAATTTTATTGTCGCGTAGAATATCTATAAACGATTGAAGGAAATCATCCTTACTGTGGGAAACTTTATTGAGGAATTCTTTTTTGGTCATATCTTAACAGCCGCTGATGGCGAGTTTGATCATTTTATATTCTTTTAATTGAAATGGTGCTCCAGATGCCCAGTCTCCAGTGCCCCAGTGGTTTTAACTGGGACGCTGGGGAGCTGGGGACTGGGAAACCCATGGTTACTTTTTCAACAATCCGTATTCTTTAAGAGCGATTTTCAGTTTTGCAAGACTTTCATCCGACAATTCGCACAAAGGAAGGCGGACCTGGGATGAACACATTCCGAGTAGCTCCATCGCCGTCTTGACCGGTGATGGATTGGATTCCAAAAACATGGCCTTCACGAGCGGCAAAAGTTTATAATGAAGCTCCTGAGCTTTTTTCATGTCCCCTTTTGAAAAGAGATCGCAGAGTCTGGCAACATCTTTGGGAACGATATTAGCCACAACCGAAATGACTCCCACGCCGCCGATGCTAAGTGAAGGAAGTGTGAGAGCATCATCTCCCGAGAACAGAGCGAATTGATTCGGGCAAAGGAGTTTCACCATCGCCATTTGATCAAGCGAACCCGACGCTTCTTTGATGCCGATGATGTTGGAGAAATCTTTGGCAAGTTTTGCAATGGTCACAGGTTCGATATTTCCGCCTGTGCGTCCGGGGATATTGTAAATGATGATCGGGATATCAACACTTTGAGCGATTGCTTTAAAATGCAAATAATATCCTTTTTGTGTCGGGCGGTTGTAATAAGGCCCGACAACGAGCGCGCCACTGGCTCCCGCTTTTGCGGCATGTTTCGTTAATAACACAGCTTCATCCGTCGAGTTTGATCCTGTCCCGGCAATGATGGGTATTTTTTTATTAGCGGCCGCGATACAGATCTCAATGACGTGTTCATGCTCGGCGGTGGATAGGGTCGGAGATTCGCCGGTCGTTCCGCAAGGAACGATCGCATGGGTGCCGTTTTTCATATGAAATTCGACCAATTGTGCTAATTTCTTTTCGTCAACCCTTCCCTCTTTAAATGGAGTGACAATGGCAACGATCGAGCCTTTAAACATAGTATTCGCCTTTCGCAATAAACTTTGCACTTCCTTTTAACCAGACATCCGAAATTTTTTTCCCGTGAAGTGAAAAGATGACTTCCAATGTTTCGCCGCTTAACGTTAAAACTTTGACGACAATATGATCCTTTGATTTTGCGTTTTTATTTGCTTTTAAATAAGTTGTTATGGCAGATGCGACACTTCCCGTGCCGCAGGCCAGCGTTTCACCTTCCACACCCCGCTCGAAAGTTCTAACCTTAATATGATTTGTCCCGATTTGTTCAACAAAATCCGCATTTGTCCCTCGCGGACGAAAATGAATATGATTGCGGATCTCACGGCCGATCGTATCCACATTGATCGCATCCAGCCCGTCAACAGTAATAACCGCGTGCGGAACGCCGGTATCGATATAATCCACATGCATGGTGCGGCCGTTAATCAAGAGTGGAATGCCGGCCTGATAATCTTTGGGATCGCTTAAACGGATGTTGGCCACCTCCCCTTTGGCTTCTGCCATGACGATGCCGGCCAGAGTTTCGATTGTGAATATTTTCTTTTTTGGTTTTTTGTTATTCGCGATATATGCCGCAAGGCAGCGAGCGCCGTTACCGCACATCTCTGCTTCCGAGCCGTCGGCGTTGATGATCCGCATGCGATAATCAGCTTTTTGGGATTTATCTAACACCAAAAGACCGTCTGTCCCTAAACCTGTTTTGGGAGAACAGATGTTGATGACAAGCTTCGTTAAATCGATCTTGGGATTTTCGATGACCACAAAACCGTTTCCGGCCCCAGCCATTTTTGTGAAATTGATCTTTTTCATATGTTACTCTGTGGTGTCATTGCGAGGCTGAATTGTTTGAGCTATAAACGAAGCAATCTTTTTAAAAGTTTGCTTCCTCCGCCGTAGGCGGGGTCGCAATGACACAAGACGTATTATTTTAAAAACGAAGGAATCTTTTCTCCTCTGATGAGATCCTCAAACGTTTCTCGTCCTTTGACGATATAGAATTTATTTCCTTTAACCATCACCTCAGCCGGACGGCAGCGCGAATTATAATTGCTCGACATGGAAAAACCATAGGCGCCTGCGCTCATGATGGCCAGAAGATCATTCTTGCCGACCTGTGCGATTTCACGGTCTTTGGCAAAAAAATCTCCGCTTTCACAGACCGGACCGACAATGTCGGCCTTAATTTTAGGCGCAGTTTTAATTTTTACCGGAACAATTTCGTGATAGGCGTGATACAAGGCCGGACGAATGAGGTCATTCATCCCGCCGTCAACGATCACAAATTTTTTGTAGCCGTTATCTTTCAAATACAAAACGCGTGTGACAAAGATGCCGGCGTTCCCCACAATAAAGCGTCCGGGTTCCATAATAATTTTTAAGCCCGTTTGACGCAGAAGCGGCAAAACCGCATCGGAAAATTGCTGGGCGGTTTGGGGCTGTTCGTCTTTATAAATGATCCCCAAACCGCCCCCGATGTCGAGGTATTCCAAATGGATATCATCTTGTCTTAAATGCCCGATAAATTCAATAACTTTTTTTAAGGCTTTTATAAAGGGTTTTCCGGTGGTGATCTGTGAACCGATATGAACATGAATCCCGCAAAATTGAATATGGGGATACTTTATGTTCGCTCTAAAAACCCTGTGCGCCGATAGCAAATCGATTCCGAATTTCTTTTTTAAAGTCCCCGTTGTGATGGCCTCATGGGTTGCAGCGGAAACATCCGGATTGATACGAAGCGCCACGCGCGCTTTCATTTTAAGTTTTTTAGCAACGCGATTGATTTCTTCAAGCTCTGGCGTTGATTCAACATTAAAAAGTAAAATACCGGTTTTTAGCGCCAAACGAATTTCATCTTCAGTTTTTCCAACTGATGCGAAAACGATTTTTTTAGGATCAGCACCGAGTTTTAAAGCTTTCCTTAATTCCCCTGCCGAAACGATATCAACTCCCGCCCCTTCATTAAGAAGAGCTTTGACAACCGCCAGGTTGTCATTTGATTTCATGGCGAAACAAATCGTGGGACTCACCGGGGCAAACGCGGCTTTGATCTTGTTAAAGTGATCGGTCAGCGTTTTATAGCTGTAGACATAAACCGGCGTCCCCACTTTGTGGGCAATGTTAGCAATCCGTACGGATTCGCAGTAAAGTTCTTTTTTTTTGAAATGGAAGTCGTGCATATTCTTATTTATCCGATCGTAGTCACATGCCACACGACACAAGTCACAGGTCAAATCACTTGTGTCATGTGTCTTTGTGTCTTGTGACTTTAACTTCGTTTAACCGACTTCTTCGACTCCACTGAAACTTTCGGGTCGAAGAGTTTGAGAATCTCTTTTTTGACAAACTTGCTTGAAAGTTTCTTGAGTTCCTCTTCCGACATACTTTGAATCAAACGATGGTGGTCATTGGAATATTTGACCAGATGTCCCATGATCGTGTGCGCTTCTTTAAAGGGGATGCCTTTGTTGACCAGATAGTAAACCAGATCGGTCGCGTAAAGCGATTCATCCGTTAGATGCACGGCAATAATTGATTTATTCACGTTAAGCGTTTTAATCAAACCGGTTAAAACTTTAAGCTCTTTGGAAACTGTTGCGATCGAATCAAAAAGCGGCTCTTTATCCAGCTGCATATCCCGATTATAAGTTAAAGGAAGCCCTTTCATCATGGTAACAACGTTGACAAAATTTCCGTTTAATCGACCGGAAAGACCACGAATGAGTTCCAGGACATCCGGGTTTTTCTTCTGCGGCATCAACGAACTTCCCGTGCAGAAACTTTCATCAATCTCAATAAAATCGAATTCGTTTGTTGAGTAAATAATCAAATCTTCAGCCAATCGCGACAAATGCATCGCCATGATCGAAATCGATCCGATGATCTCAATAATAAAATCCCGGTTGCTCACGTTGTCCAAAGAGTTTGTCGGTGGTTGAATGTTAAAAGAACTATCGTAATCAACTTTACCTTTAAGGTATTCGGAGGACTTCAGTTGATAGTTCTTTGCCGCAATCGGTGTTCCCGCTAAAGCACCGGAGCCCATGGTCAAACTAATGTTTTTTGCGATCTGGCTAAGCCGATTTTTGTCACGGCCAAGCATTTGAATGTACGCGCCAAAGAAATCTTTTAAATAAACCGGCTGGGCGTGTTGTAAATGCGTAAAACCAGGAATGATCACGTCTTTATTCTTCGCCGCGATTTTCGAAAACACGTTTATCAGATCAGAAATTTGAGAGATCAGCTTTGGCAATTCCAGCTTGCAAAATAATCGCGTGGCAAAGATAACTTGATCATTGCGGGAACGTGCCGTGTGAAGCTTCAAAACCAAGTTGCCGACCTTCTTTTCTAAAAGGTTCTGGATATTGGTGTGAATGTCTTCGGCGGCTTTGTCCCATTTAAAACTTCCAGCTACAATCGTGGCATAGATTGTGTTCAATCCAGAAATCAGTTTCGCGGCCTCCGCTGCTTTCAGCTGGCCGCTCTTCTTTAATATCTGCACATGCGCGATCGAACCCAGTACGTCATATTTCGCCAGTTTGTAGTCAAAGTGGATCGACTTGGTGAATTTTTCCACTAATGGATCGATCGCTTTGCTAAATCGCCCGCCCCATAATTTACTCATCGTTTTACCTCTTAGTAAGGCATTCCCCAGATTTTAATGAATCCTTCAGCGAGTTTTTGATCGAAGACATCTTTCTCACCGTAGGTTGCCAGTTCCTCTTTATACATTGAATATTTTGATTTTCGTCCTACGGAGATGCAGTTTCCTTTATATAGCTTCAAACGGACTGTTCCGGTTGTTTTTTCCTGAATTTTATTAACGTACGCATCCAATTGTTTCTTTAACGGCGTTTCCCAAAGCCCATAATACGTAAGCTCAGCATATTTATGGGAAATGCTGTATTTGTTGTGAAGCGTTTCACGGTCGAGCACAAGCGCTTCCAATTCCCGGATCGCTGTATGCAAAATCGTCCCGGCCGGCGATTCGTAAATTTCCCGCGACTTAATTCCAACCAGGCGATTTTCAACCATGTCGCATCGGCCGATCGCGTTCTTGCCGCCGAGTTCGTTTAATTTCTTTATGATCTCAACCGAGCCGTAGGATTTGCCATTGATCTTTTTTGGAATTCCTTTTTCGAATTCAATCTCAAAATAAGTAGGTTTGTTCGGCGCCTTCAATGGGCTCACCGTCATCTGATAAATGTCTTCCGGTGGCTCAACCCAGGGATCTTCCAAAATGCCGCATTCTATTGAAATGCCATAAACATTTTTATCGATCGAATAAGGGCTTTTCTTGGTGACGTCGATCGGAATATGTTTTTCTTTGGCGTAATCGATCTCTTCATCGCGGGTTTTAAATTCCCAGATACGCACCGGTGCGATACATTCCAATTTTGGATCTAATAATTGTGTTGTGACTTCAAAGCGGACTTGATCATTTCCTTTTCCGGTGCAGCCGTGGGCGATCGCGTCAGCTTTTTCTTTATGCGCGATTTGAACTTGGTATTTCGCGATCAATGGCCGCGAGAGCGCGGTCGCCAAAAGATATTTTCCTTCGTAAATAGCGCCGGCTTTAAGCGTAGGAAAAACATAATCTTCGACAAATTCCTTTTGCAAGTCTAAAACATAAACCTTGGACGCGCCGGTACCCAGAGCCCGTTTTTTGATCTTATCAAAATCCTCCCCCTGTCCGACATTGGCGATAAAAGCCACGACATCATAACCTTTATCCTGCAGCCAGGTGATCGCGCAGGATGTATCGAGACCGCCCGAATATGCCAAAACAACTTTTTTCATTTCATTCTCCTTGAAGATTTATTTTTCATCTCGAATAAGATAAAGTAAAACAGCCTTTTGCACATGCATCCGATTTTCCGCTTCCTCAAAGATGACAGAATGATCGCCGTCGATGATTTCTTCGGTGACTTCCTGGCCGCGGTGTGCCGGCAGGCAGTGCATAAAGATGTAATCCGATTTAGCAAGCGAGGTCAGTTTCTTATCGATCTGAAAACCTTTAAAATCTTTTAAACGCTTTTTCACTTCATCTTCCTGCCCCATGCTGACCCAGGTGTCGGTATAAATGACGTCCGCATTTAACACCGCGTCTTCTGGTTTCTTTACAACAGAAATGATCGAACCGGTTTGCTTGACAAATTGCTGAGCACCTTTCAGATGGCTTGCCGGCGGTTCATAACCCTTCGGTGCGGCAATTGTCATGTTCAATCCCGAAATGGCTGACGCAAACATGAGGGAATTGCAAACGTTATTTCCATCGCCGATGTAGGCAAGCGTCAAACCTTTCAATGTCCCAAACTTTTCTTTGACCGTAAAAATATCAGCCAGCGCCTGACACGGATGCGACAAATCCGAAAGGCCATTAATGACCGGCACCGACGCTTCTTTGGCCAGATCAATGATATCTTGGTGGGAAAATGTTCGCGCGACAATGGCATCGATATAGCGCGATAATGTTTTGGCCACATCGTGCGTCGATTCCCGCTGGCCTAAGTTGATTTCATCGGGCCCCAGATAAATGCAGTTTCCACCCAATTGATAGACGCCCACTTCAAACGACACGCGCGTGCGATTCGAAGGCTTTTGAAAGACGAGCGCAACCGATTTTGCCTTGAGACGGTCAACGTATTCTTCCGGCTCCGACTTGATCCGTGTTGTCAGATCAAGCAAGTATTCAAGCTCGTCTTTGGTGAAATTCTGGATGTTTAGAAAGTCGCGTTTCATAAGAATCCTTTTAAATTAAAAATAATTTTAACGCAGATAGTCGCGAATCAAACGCTGATGGTCGCGGATTTCAAGCAAATCATCCGCGTTAGATCTGCGTTCATCCGCGTTAAAATTTTTGTAAAACATTTTCTAATATTGATAACGCTTTATCAATCTGTTTCCTGGTGACATTGAGTGCCGGCATGAGCCGCAAAACATTTTCGTGCGTGCAATTAATAATCAGGCCGTTGGCCAAACATTCATCAACGATTGTTTTTCCAGGTTTGGTTAACTCGATGCCGACCATGAGCCCCAGGCCTCGAACGTTTCGAATACAGGGCATTTTTTGCTTCATCTGATTTAGTTTTTCAAAAATATAAACGCTCATCTTTCGAGTATTGCCAAGCATTTTATCATTTTCAATGGCCTTAAAAGCGCCCAATGCCGCCTTGCAAACTAAAGGGCTGCCGCCAAAGGTCGATGCGTGCATCCCCGGTTTAAAAGTATCGGAAATTTCTTTTTTGACAACTAAGGCGCCAATGGGAAGACCACCGCCAAGTGACTTTGCTAAAATCATCAGATCCGGCGTAACGCCGTAAGTTTTAAAACCGAACATTTCTCCCGTTCGCCCCATCCCGGTTTGAACTTCGTCAAAGATCAAAAGCAAATTCTTTTCGTTGCAGATCTTTCGTATTTCTTGAACGTAAGTTTTGTCAGCAACATTAACGCCGCCTTCACCTTGAACAAGTTCGAACATGATAGCGATTGTTTTATCAGTGATCGCCGACTTAAGCGCGTTTAAATCATTCCATGGAATCGTTTTAAATCCGGGTAAAAGTGGATAAAAACATTCCTGATATTTCTTTTGGCCGGTTGCGGAAAGCGAACCGGTGGTTCGTCCATGAAAAGAATTCTCCATGGTGATGATCTCAAAACGTTCACCTTTTCCGTAGGCGCGCGCAAATTTGATCGCGGCCTCAACTCCTTCAGTTCCGCTATTGCAAAAGAAAACCTTTCCCGGATAAGACAGGCGAATAATTTCCTTCGCTAACTTCGCCTGTTGCGGATGAAATAAGTTATTGGGAATATGAATGAGCTTTCCGATTTGATCGCGCACCGCCGACATCACCTTCACATGGCAATGCCCGACATTGCTGACTCCCCAACCCGGAAAGAAATCTAAATACTTTTTTCCATCAATATCAATGAGCGTCATCCCCTTGCCTTTGACAAAAATCACCGGCAAACGGGTGTAGGTCGACAAAATATATTCGCTGTAAGCGTCAAAAATTTCCTGTTTTTTCATGATTTTAAAATTTGTGTTCCGATCCCTTGATCGGTAAAAATTTCAAGCAACAGGGCGTGTTGAAGCCGTGCATCGACAATGTGCGCTTTGCCCACTCCGCCACAGATTGCCTCGATGCAACATTTGACCTTGGGAATCATTCCTCCTTCGATGACTTTGTCGGAAATCAATTTATTGATTTCCGGGACCGTTAATGTCGAAAATAAGGATTCCGGATCCTGGGGATTTCGCATGACCCCGTTAACGTTTGTCAGAACGATCAATTTTTCTGCCTTCATGGATACGGCAACAGCGCTTGCAACTTCATCGGCATTGACGTTATGAGGCTGCTTTTCAAGGCCAATACCCATGGGAGAAACGACGGTAATGTGACCGCGTTTTAAATGGGCATCAATGGATTCTTTGTCAACGGAGGTGATCGTTCCGACATATCCTAAGTCTTTCGTCGCTTTTTTCTTTTGAACATGAATAATATTTTCTTCCCCCCGAAGTCCGGTGACATCACCGCTGAGAGCCTTGATTTCATCAACAATTTTTTTGTTAAGCTTATCGAGTTCTTCACTGACAACCTGGAGCGTATTTTTATCTGTGACTCGAATGCCTTCATGAAACTCAGACTTTTTGCCCATCAGGGTTAGCCGCGTGCTGATGTGCGGCCCCCCGCCGTGAATGAGAATAATACGGATTCCAACGTCACTTAAGAAGACAATGTCTTCTAAAACATACTTGCGGATCTCATTGTTATCAAGGATACTTCCACCGTATTTGATGACAAAAACTTTTCGTCGAAATTTATGAATATAAGGGAGCGCCTCGACAAGGATGCCCGCTTTTTTAATTATATCTTCCATTGATATTCACATACTCCAGTGATAGGTCCGATGTATAAACAGTCGCCTTATGTGTTCCTTTATTTAAGTCCGCATAAATGTGAATATGTTTTTTGTGAAACGGGCTAAAATCAATTTTTAAATCCTTTTCAGTAACATTGTAACCAAGCGAACCGACTGCGGCGGCCACTCGTCCCCAGTTGGGATTGCTGCCGAAAGCTGCGGTTTTGACTAAGTTTGAATCAGCGATGGCAAAGGCCACTTTTTTTGCTTGATCGAAACTTTTCGCACCCAACACATGAACTTCGATAAACTTCGTGATCCCCTCAGCGTCCCAAACGATTTTTTTGGCCAAATCCAAGCAGATGAAATCGAGCGCTTTAGAAAATGTTTCGAAATCTTTACCGCCCGTTTTAATCGGTTTATTTTGAGCCAATCCGTTGGCCATGACCACGACCATATCATTGGTGCTCATACATCCATCCACGGTGATCATGTTGAAAGATTTCGTAACAGCCTCTTTTAATGCGCGTTTCAAAAGCTTCGCATCGATTGCGGCATCGGTCGTAATAAAGCCGAGCATGGTCGCCATGTTGGGCGCAATCATCCCCGAACCTTTGGCCATGGCGCCAATCGTGATCATTTTTCCACCCAATTTAATTTGAACCGCAATTTCTTTTGCCTGTAAATCAGTTGTTAAAATAGCCTTGGCGGCGCTTGCGCCTCCCCGGCGATTTAATCCTTTAACAAGTATCGGCGCCGCCGCTTGAATTTTATTAAAAGGTAATGGTTTTCCGATGATGCCGGTTGAGGCGACCAAGACATTATTTTCATCAATTTTTAATAACTTGGCAATCCGTTCCGTTGATTTTCGCGCATCAATGAGTCCAAAATTTCCGGTAAAACAATTCGCGTTGCCGCTATTAATGATGATCGCCTGCGCTTTGCCATCGCGAAGATTTTTTTTCGTAACAACCAGAGGGGCGGCGATAATAGAATTCTTGGTGTACACTCCGACGCTTACCGCAGGAACTTTACTATAAATAAGTGCGAGATCAAGTTCGCCGGAACGTTTAATGCCTGCCGCGATTCCGTTGGCCGCAAAACCTTTGGCACTGGAAATTCCGCCTTTTATGATCTTCATAGCAATCCTTCAGTTTCATTAAAACCACATAGGATGTTCATATTCTGCACGGCTTGTCCCGAAGCCCCCTTCATGAGATTATCAATCGCACTTGTGATGACGACCATTTTTTTGTTAACCGCGATGCCAATATCGCAGAAATTTGTTCCAACAACATTTTTAATTTCCGGTTGAATATCGGGATCTAAAACACGGACAAAGATTTCAGTTTTATAAAATTTTTTATAAATATCAAAAACCTTCTCGGCCGTGATTTCCTCTTTTAACAGCACATAGACAGTGGATAAAATTCCACGATTGATCGGTAAAAGATGCGCAACAAAAGTAACGTCAATCGGCTTTCCGGCAATGCGAGACAGGCACTCTGTAATTTCAGGCGCATGTTGATGCTTGAAAACTTTATAGGCCTTAAAATTTTCATTGACTTCAGAGAACATCAACGGCAACGTTGCTTTTTTTCCGGCACCGGTCACGCCGGACTTGGCATCAATAATAATGGAATCAATGTTTTCGGTCTTCATCGCAACAAGTGGGGCAAGCGATAAGATCGCGTCGGTTGGATAACAGCCAGGATTTGCAATAAGCGTTGCTTTTTTAATATCTTCCCGGTAAAGCTCCGGAAGTCCGTAAACTGCTTTTGCTAAATTCGCGTGATCGGTATGCTCGATGCCGTACCATTTTTTAAAAGTTTCCTTATCTTTAAAACGATAATCCGCGCTGAGATCAATCACTCGTTTCTTAGCTTTGATGAGTTGGGGTACCATCTGCTGGGCAACGGTGTGTGGAACGGCTAAAAAGAAAAGATCGCTTGATGCAATGGCCTTTTGAAGATGGAATGGCTCGCATGCCAGCGTCGTTAATCCTTTAAGCGCCGGAAGGATGTCATCAACTTTTCCCGTCGTATTGTTTGCGCTGACGTAAGTCACACGGACATAGGGGTGACCAAGGAGAATTTTAAGAATAAGTTCCCCTGAATACCCGCTGATTCCGACGATGCCAACTTTTATCATAATTCTTTTCCCTTCGAACAGAGCTCCATATTAAAATAAAAAACCTATCTCGTCAATGCATTTATCGAGGAGATAGGTCGTTATTTTACTTCTATATCTATAAAAATTAGGAATAGGCCATTAACGTTTAACCCATTGGAATTTCTTACGCGCACCTTTCTGCCCCGGTTTTTTGCGTTCCTTCATTCTCGGATCGCGCCTCAAGCAGTCGCCTTTTTTCAAAGCACTTTTGTTTTCTTCATCGCATAATGAAAGAGCCCGGGACAGCCCCAAACGAATCGCTCCGGCTTGCCCGGAGATTCCGCCGCCTTGAACTTTGGCAGTAATATCAAACTTATTGATATTACTCGTCAGCTGAAGCGGTTCTAAAATGATATTGCGGTCATTTTCGCGCTGAAAATATTTTTCAAAGACAAGTTTGTTGACAATAATCGTTCCTGCCCCAGGCATGATATTCACGCGGGCTACGGATGTTTTGCGACGACCTGTTCCGGAATATTTAACAATTTCAACCATGTTTCAAAACGCTCCTTATATCGAAATCAGAATTGGTTTTTGTGCCTGATGAGGATGCGTATCCTCGGTATAGAGGCGCAAACGTGTTCGAATCTTATTACCAAGTGGCCCTGAAGGAATCATGCGTGTGACGGCAAGCCGCATCGGTTCGGTCGGACGCTTTGCCAACATATCTCCCAACGCCACATAACGTTTTCCAGATGGAAAACCGGTATAACGTTCGTAGATCTTGTCGGTCATTTTACGGCCGGTGACCTTAAATTTATCCGCATTGATAATAATGACAGTATCCCCGCAGTCAATATGAGGTGTAAACGTCGGTTTGTGTTTTCCACGCAAAATTGAAGCCGCTTTCGTCGCGATCTTCCCGAGCGTTTTATCTTTCGCATCAATAACGTAACAGCCGCGTTCGTTTTCTTCTTGCTTGGCTCTGTATGATTTCGTCATGGTCAAAAACTTTCATTTAAATTTATTTGAATAACAGGCAACAAATATAACATTTCTCAAAAGATTGTCAATAGTTTACTTTTACCAGACATAACCCTTTAGGGTGTGCGGTTTTTCCGGCAAATGAACGGTTTTTAGCACGGAGAATCTCCCGAATGTGTCCGGATCTTTTGTGTCCGGCTCCAATTGCGATGAGAGTTCCAACGATATTGCGGACCATCTTATGTAAAAAACCGTTAGCCATAATCTCAACCAAAACAAAGTCCCCTCTTTTTTTGATCGTTACGGATTTGATGGTGCGGATGGTGTTTTTCTCCTTCGTATTCGCTGGAGGAGTTGCTCGAAATGATTTAAAATCTTTTTTACCAACGAGAGCTTTGGCTTCTTGCCGCATGGCTTTGAGATTAAGCTTGACTGGAAAATAATAACTATAATCGCGATGCATCGCCGAACGCGCCGGCCGGTTTAAAATACTGTAGCAGTATGTTTTATTTTTTGCATCAAATTGCGCATGAAAATTCTCGTTGGCTTCTTCCGCTTTAAGGATGGAGATATCTTCAGGTAAAGACGCATTGATGGCGCGCAATATCTCAGTATGATCAAGATATGATTCGATTTTAAAATTTGCAACCTGATGAATGGCATGCACACCGCTATCGGTGCGTCCCGAACCATAAAGCGTAATATCTTTCTTAAAAACTTTTTTTAATGATTTTTTAATTTCACCCTGAACGGTTCTTTGTTTTAAATCCTGGATTTGCCAGCCATGGAAGTGAGTTCCGTCGTATTCGATGGTGAGCTTGATATTACGCATGGAGGATTTCGATTGAGGAATTTTCTTAAGCTTAAGGATTGCGAGCCATGAACCACACTGGTTTATGGCGAGACCGTTTAAATAATTTTTTGTTTGATCAACTCTTCCGCAATTTGAACGGCGTTGGTGGCGGCACCTTTTCGCAGGTTATCGGTAACAATCCAAAGCCAAAAACTATTTTTGACATAGGGGTCGCGGCGCAAGCGTCCGACAAAAACCTCATCACGGCCCGAGCAGTCCCTGGGCATCGGGTATTTTTTGTTGGCGAGGTCATCGATAACAACAATACCCGCGGCATTTTGAAGAAGCTTTTTAATCGATTCAATCGTGATCGGTTTCCTGGTTTCAATGTAAACAGATTCCGAATGGCCGTTGAGCACCGGAACGCGTACCGTTGTCGATGTGATCTTGATTTTTGGATCGTTTAAAATTTTATGGGTTTCCCTGATAAGTTTCCACTCTTCGCTGGTATAACCTTCATCGGATAAACCGCCGATTTGTGGAAAGAGGTTAAAAAGGACGCTTTGCTCCATAGAGAGGTTCACCTTTTTAGTGGAATTTGCCGCCCAGGCGCGAAACTCACCTTCCGCCTGCACGATTCCCCCCCGCCCGCTTCCGGAAACCGCTTGATACGTGGAAACGATAATTCTTTTAAGCCCTGCTTTTTTATGGATCGGCGCAAGAGCGACAACCATTTGAATGGTCGAACAGTTGGGATTAGCAATGATGCCCTTATGTTTTCTGATATCTTTGGCGTTGGCTTCCGGAACAACCAAAGGAACATCTTTTTGCATGCGGAAGTCCGCGCCATTGTCAATAACGACAGCGCCGGCTTTGATCGCCGCCCGGGCATAAGTCACCGCGGCGCCTTTTTCACCTTCGGTTCCCGCAAAAAGAGCGACATCAATTCCGCCAAACGAATTCTCGTTTAAAACTTCAACAGAATATTTTTCACCATCAACAGTGATCTCGCGGGCGCTTCGACCGAAAACTTTTAATTCGTTCACTGGAAAATTTCTTTGCTTTAAAACCCGGAGCATCTCCTCTCCGACCGCTCCTACGCCGACGACGGCGACATTATACTTTTTCATTAAAACAACTCCTTACGATAAATTTTTCACGACCAAATCCCCCACCTCTGTTGTGGAATAACCCATTTTCCCAGCAGCGAGGTCTTTGAGTTTTGTGCGAACGATATTTTTCACGGAATTCTCAATCATCAAGGACGCTTTTGATTCCCCCAGTTGCTGCAAAAGCATTCCCACGGCGCAAATCGCGGCCAAAGGATTGATAACATTTTTTCCGGTGTATTTCGGAGCTGATCCACCAATGGGTTCAAACATGGAAACGCCTTTGGGGTTAATGTTTCCTCCGGCGGCAATCCCCATGCCGCCCTGAATCATGGCGCCGAGATCGGTGATGATATCGCCAAACATATTGTCGGTGACGAGCACATCAAACCATTCCGGGTTTTTAACAAACCACATGGTTGTGGCATCAACGTGAGCATAATCCGTTTTGACATCCGGAAACTCTTTGGCGATTTTGTAAAATACTCTTTCCCATAAGTCCCAAGCGAAAGTCAGAACGTTGGTTTTTCCGCAAAGCGTAAGTTTTTTTTTCCTTCCGTATTTTTGAGTATATTCAAAAGCATAACGAAGACAACGCTCAACGCCTTTGTAAGTGTTATGGGAAATTTGAATGGCCACCTCAGAGGGAGTGTCTTTGTTTTGGAATTCCCCCATTCCTTTATATAAGCCTTCGGAGTTCTCGCGAACAACCACGAAATTGATATCGTCTGGTTTTTTGTTTTTTAAGGGACAAAACTTTTCGTCATAAAGTTGAACCGGACGCAAGTTGATGTATTGGTCAAGATCAAAACGCAAGCGAAGGAGAATTCCTTTTTCAAGAATACCCGGCCTTACATCCGGGTGTCCAATAGCGCCAAGAAAAATAGCGTCGAATTTCTTAAGCTCACTCACGACAGAATCCGGCAGGGCTTCTTTGGTGCGAAGATAGCGTTCGCCGCCGAGATCATAAGGGACAGTCTCGTACTTAAATCCGCACTTTGACGAGACGGCCTGTAAGACTTTGACACCTTCCCGGACCACTTCCGGGCCTGTGCCATCTCCAGGAATAAGAGCCATTTTGTAGCTTTTCATCAGAATATCCTTTTGGTAAAAATTATTCTTTAAATCTTTTTACAACGAGAACGGCGTTATGCCCGCCAAAACCAAGGGAATTTGACATGACAATATGAACCGTTGCTTTACGCGCGACATTGGGAACATAATCCAAATTGCATTCGGGATCAGGTGTTTCATAATTGATGGTTGGAGGGATCAGATTATCACGAATGGCTAAGATGCTGGCAATAAGCTCCACCCCACCCGCTGCACCGAGCAAATGGCCGGTCATCGACTTTGTTGAACTCACGGGGATCTTACGGGCAAGGTCACCAAAAACTTTTTTGATTGCTATTGTTTCAACTTTATCATTTAAATATGTCGATGTTCCATGCGCATTAATATAGGAAACATCTTTGGGTTGTAATCCAGCGTCTTTGATTGCCAAATTCATGGCGCGCATTGCTCCACCGCCCGTCGCATCGGGAGCGGTAATATGATAAGCATCTCCCGTACGGCCGTATCCGACGATTTCAGCTAAAATATTTGCGCCCCGTTTTTTCGCATGTTCCAGCGCTTCCAAGACAACAATACCGGCACCTTCCGCCATAATAAAACCATCGCGATTTAAATCAAACGGACGGCTGGCTTTTTCGGGTTCCTGATTTCGTTTTGATAACGCTTTTAAAGCGCAAAAACCACCCACGCCAAGCTCGGTTGTCGCACTTTCCGTTCCTCCGGCAAAAATGACATCGGCATCGCCATATTGAATAAATCGAAAAGCATCGCCAATCGAATTATTTGCTGTTGCGCAAGCAGTTACAACACAGGTATTGATTCCCCGAGCCCCGGTGTCCATCGAGATTTGCCCCGCGGCTTCATTAATAATAACTTTCGTGATGTAAAACGGAGAAATACGGGACGGCCCTTTTTCTTTATATTTCATAAATTCTTCTTCATTGGTGCGGATGCTTCCGATTCCAGAACCAACCACAACGCCAACCCGATCCAAATCTACGTTTTTTAAGTCAAGTTTTGAGTTTGCAACAGCTTCACGAGTCGCTACGATCCCGTATTGAATGAATGTTGCCATATGACGGGCATCTTTGGAAGAAAAATAATGTAACGGATCAAAATCAATGACGTTGCCGCAGATTTGCGAATCAAATTGACTGGCATCAAATTGGGTTATTTTACGGATGCCGCTTTGGCCGGTAATGAGCGATTTCCAGAATTTCTCAACACCCGTCCCTACCGGTGAAACAACACCCTGTCCTGTAATAACAACTCTTCGTTTTTCCATCCCTATTTACAGGTGTGCCCCGATTTGATAATCGGGGCAACGAGTCCGTTTAAATTGGTTGAAATTGATACAAAAACCCTATTTGCCGGATGACTTACTTTCAATATATTTGATTGCGTCGCCAACAGTTGTCATTTTTTCGGCATCTTCATCGGGAATTTCAATATTAAATTCCTCTTCAAGCGCCATAATAAGTTCAACAGTGTCCAGCGAATCGGCGCCTAGATCATCAATAAAGGATGCTTGCGGTTTGACTTCTTCAGGTTTTACGCCTAATTGTTCCGCGATAATTGACTTTATTTTTTCATCAACTGCTGCCATTTGAATAGCCTCCTTTTGTGTTCTTTCGTACGTTATATTGCTAAACCGCCATCAACAATTATGGTTTGACCGGTTATATAATCCGCATCTGAGGATGCCAAAAACAAACATGCCTCCGCAACGTGACGTGATGTGCCTAATTTTCCGAGTGGAATTCGTTTCAAGATTTCTTCGCGGGTTTTTTCATTAATTTTGTCTGTCATTTCTGTTTGGATATAGCCAGGTGCCACGGCATTGGCTGTGATACCGCGTGAGGCCAGTTCTTTTGCGACCGATTTCGTAAGCGCTATGATGCCGGCTTTGCTGGCGGCATAATTGGCCTGTCCGGTGTTTCCTGTTATTCCAATGATCGAGGCGATGTTAATGATCTTGCCCTTTTGGGCTTTTAGCATTGCCTTGCTGATGACTTTTGTGCAGTTGAATGTCCCTTTAAGATTGACACTGATAACGGCATCCCAATCGGATTCCTTCATTCTCAAAAGCAAGTTATCCCTGGCAATGCCTGCATTGTTAACTAATATATCAATCGACTTATGTTTGTCAAGAATTTTGTTCGCCATTTCTTCAACATTTTTCATTTTTGTCACATCACAGATGAAATCTTCACAAATGGCACCTTCTTTTCTAATATCGTCGGCAGTTTCTTTCAGAAGTTTGGGATTGGTTCCGCAAATGGCAACCATCGCCCCTTCTTTGGCAAACGCCAGGGCAATCTCTTTGCCGATTCCCCTTGTGGCTCCGGTGATAAGCGCAACCTGATTTTTAAAATGTTGTGACATCGTTTTTAAGCTCGTTTCTTGCATGAAAAACTTAAATGCGTGGCTATATTAGCCAATGAGATATTTTTTTGCAAGGAAAAAATAATAGATCTCTTCAAGGAATTATTGTTTCAAAAAGATAGGAAAAGAGTGGGAGTGGCAAGAAAAGTATTTTTTTACAGAAGCTCAATTTCCACATTGATAAGGCCATTTTTAGGAAGCTCCAGCCTTGAAAAAGCTTCCAGGGTTAAATCAATTATTCTTCCCCTTAATAGATAGCGTAGATGGGGGCCGCGGTCATTGACACGCACGATAATCGATTTGCCATTTGAAAGGTTTTTAACCCGGATAAGGCGGTTAAAAGACATCCCCCACATGGCGCAAGTCAGCTCCTGATCGTTAAAAATCTCATTATTGGCTGTTCTTTTATTAATTCCCGGAGATTTTTGAGAATACCATGATGCTTTACCTCTCATGATGAGCCTTGGGGATGGCATGGCTGTCACTTTTTCAACGCTGGGCTGAAAAGTTGTTGCCAGTAGAAATACAAGAAGTGTTAAATATAAAGTTTTTTTCATAGCCTAGTTTTATGCGACACAAGACTAACACAGGCTTAAAATTTAGACAAGGCCTTCTTTTTGGTTAATTTCAGGTTTGGGAGAAGTTCTCGTGTGGCTTGACGGACAAAGCGGCGGGTTTGAAAATCTTTGCTGATCACCTGGTTATTCCAGACAATGATGTCTAAGTCAATTGTCCGCTGGCCGTATTTAAGGGTTGTCCGAAAACGGCCAAGTTGAGTTTCAATGGATTTGAGTTGTTTTCGAAGCGTGCGCCGGGTGAGCGTTGTTTTAATAAGAAAGGCACCATTGGTGAAATCAGGCTGTGCGTGATAACCGATGGGTTTTGTTTTGATAAATTTTGACTGCGCCAGTATTTCGGGACCTTTGGAAAGAAGATTTTTGGCACCTAAAATATTCTTTCGAGGATAAATATTGGATCCAACGCCAATGACAGCGATATTGGGCTTAACGTTTGGCACAGAGTTCAATCGAAACGGATTTGGCAAATCGCAGAGCCCTGGGTTTATCAACCCGAACGCAGGCTTTTTTGACAGCTTTGAAATCCATGATCGTGATCAAGATTTCGTTCGTCAAAGTCTCCAGAAGCTGGTATTTCGAAGTCTCCACAAGTGCGATGACCCTTTTCGTGATGAGCTTATAATCCAGCGCGTCACGGATAGTGTCAGTCGCTGCGGCTTTAGAAGCATTGTATTCGATGGTGATATTGATAATGATTTTTTGTTTGGTAACGCGTTCCCAATCATAAGTTCCAATGATCGTTTTTAATGTCAGATCTGTTATGCGAATGGTAGCCATTAGATGAGATGCTCTCCCCCATCAACAAAGATGATTTGCCCTGTCACATAGTCGTTTTCAATCAGAAAGCGGACAGCTTGGGTAATATGTCGCGGTGTCCCTTTGCGTTTTAAAGGAATGTTCAAAGCCAATCGCTTAAGATAATCATCTCTTTTGCCTTCGGGAGGTAAAATTAATCCCGGGGCAACGGCATTGACGCGGATGCCGGGCGCAAATTCACACGCCGCAAGTTTTGTAAATTCCGCCAAGAGCTTTTTTGTCAGCAAGTAATCCGAATAAGAGGTTTTATAGTCTGTGATGTGGGTGTCAAGCAAACTGATGATTTGACCTGAACGACAATGTTTTGCGAATTCTTGCGAAAGAATATACGGTGTTTGGAAATTAACGGCAAATTGTTTATTAAAGAATTCAAGACTGGAAGTTCTCAGTTGAGATTTCTCAAAGACAGACGCACTGTTCATTAAAACTGATAAATAAGGAAATTCTTGAAGAACATTTTTTAAAAGTGAAGAAACATCGCTTTGACTGGCAAGGTTGCCGGGAAATAGCTCGCAGCGGCGTTTGAGTTTTCTGATTTTTACGGCGGTTGTGCGGGCCTCAATTTCAGAATGATGATAGTGAAGAGCAATGTCATAACCTTGCGAGGCAAGGTCTAAGGCGATTGCCTGGCCGATACGTTTGGCAGCTCCTGTGACTAAGGCCGCTTTTTTCATTATTGGATGAGGCTTAAGAATTCCGCGCGGGTTGAAACTTCCTTACGAAAAGCCCCGAGCATACATGACGTTTTCATCAAAGAATTTTGTTTTTCTACCCCCCTCATCATCATGCACAAATGTTGGGCTTCGATAACAACAGCGACACCGACACCACCTGTATATTTCATAAGCGTTTCGGCGATTTGTTTGGTTAAATTTTCCTGGACTTGAAGCCGGCGCGAGAAAACATCCACGATGCGGGCAACTTTAGAAAGTCCAATGATTTTTCCGTTTGGAAGATATCCAACATGGCATTTTCCGAAAAATGGCAAGAGGTGATGTTCACACAGGGAGTAAAGTTCGATATCTTTAATAATGATCATTTCATCGCTATCGGATGCAAAAATGGCGTTATTGACAATTTCGTCGATATCATATTTATAACCTTGTGTGAGGTATTCCATCGCTTTGGCAGCGCGTAGAGGTGTTTCTATCAAACCGTCTCTTTGGGTATTCTCACCGATGGCTTGAAGGATGTTCTGGTAATATTGACTGAGTTTAAGCACGGCTTCCGAATGTGTTTTTTGACTTTTCATAAACCGCATCATAGCATAGGGGGTTTTTGCCGTCAACCTTACCGGTTTGGTTTAAAAATCAATTGTTTGCAAAATTTCTTGTGGTATAATTCCGCAACCGAATAACAATTATTGTTTAAGGGAAGAGACATGAAAATCATCGGCGATTACCACACTCATACCCCGCTTTGCGGCCATGCGGTTGGCTTGCCTTCACAGTATGTTGAACATGCCATTACCATGGGTTTAAAAGAAATTGGTTTTTCAGACCATGCTCCGCTTTTATCACATTGTGATCCAAAGATCACGATGAATCGCGAACAACTTCCTCTGTATTATGAAATGATCGAAGATGTTCGCCAACGCTATGCTAAGAAAATTAAAGTCAAAATCGGAGTAGAGGCGGATTTCTTACCCGGGTTTGAGGAAAGAACGAAAGAACTGCTTAAGAGTTATCATTTCGATTATGTCCTGGGCTCTGTTCATTTTATGGGTCGTTGGGGCTTTGATGATCCGGCTGAGCGTGAAAAATGGACGTCAAAGGATATCAATCGGGTTTATCGGGACTATTTTGATTTGTTGCGGCGCAGTGCCAGATCAAAACTGTTTGATGTGATGGCTCATGTCGATCTGGTCAAAAAATTTAACAATCGCCCTACAGAAGATATGACCGGTGAGGTTCAAAAAACCGCGAAAGCTTTTAAAGATTCCGGAATGGTTGTTGAGATCAATACATCGGGCTTACGAAAACCCTGTAAAGAAATGTATCCTTCGCTTCCGTATTTAAAAATTTATTGTCAGGCGGGCGTTGCGTTGACATTCGGTTCGGACGCCCATCTTCCCGGGCATGTTGGAAAGGATTTTGATAAAGGAGTGATTTTAGCAAGGCAGGCCGGGTATAAGGAATACGTTGTTTTTAAGAGAAGAAGAATTGAGAAACGGATAAAGATTTAATTGAGGGCTGGCCGCCGGCTATGTCAAAAGCAGGCGGCCAGCCTAACTTAAAGCTATGATTAAAATCCACGGCATCGATCATGTCGCCATCAATGTCCGCGACATCGACAAATCAGTTGAATTTTATACAAAGGTTTTGGGGTTAAATATCACCTTGCGGGAACCTTCAAAACCGGGAATCGAATATTTCCTCGATTGCGGCCCTTCCCTCATCGGTATTATTCAGGCGAAAGATTTCGATCACTCCCATCTTTTTGACAATGACGGGTTGGGCGCCAATCACTTTTCTTTTCGAATTCACGCCAATGATTTTGACCCGATGATCAAACGGTTTGAACAGAATAATGTCAGAGTCGAATTCGCAAAAAAGCGCGCAAAAAGCTGGTCGCTCTATTTTTACGATATTGATGACAATAAACTCGAAATGACCTCCTGGCCGGAAGAGGATGGTTTGCCTATCGAAAAGTTAGAAAAAGTTATTTATGATCCTAAGGTGAAAAGTTGGACTAAATATTAAACGATGATGGGTGTTCTGCGCCAGCCTCCAATTTTAATGATGGCTGGCGCACAAAAACCCTTAAAGGATGGAAAACCACAATGCCAGTTCCCGAAGTCGGTAAAAAAGCTCCTGAATTTTCCGCGCCGGAAAGCAAAGGTCAAACAATTTCGTTAAAAGACTTTCGAGGCAAGAAAAATGTCGTTCTCTATTTTTATCCCAAAGACGACACTCCGGGCTGTACCGTTGAAGCCTGCGGGTTTCGCGATGGGATTAAATCCATTAAAAAGGAAGATGCGGTTGTTTTGGGTGTCAGCCCCGATCCTGTCAGTTCGCACGAGAAATTTATTAAGAAATTCAATCTCCCTTTTATCTTGCTAAGCGATACAGAAAAGAAAATTTGCCAGGATTATGGTGTTTGGGTTGAGAAAAATATGTACGGCAAGACATACATGGGTGTTACCCGAACGACTTTCGTTATCAATAAGGATGGAAAGATCGCGAAGGTTTTTGAAAAGGTCAAGCCGGAAGGCCATGAAAATGAGGTTTTGGTGGCTCTCAAGGGTTTGTAAAAAATATTTTCGTGGAGTTCAAAATACGGGGCGCCCTCCGCCAATGACTTGGCGGAGGGCGCCCGTGCTTTAAAATCCTATCGCATTTAAATGACCGCCACAATTTCAATCTCGACCAAAGCATCTTTGGGTAGTCGTGCCACTTGAATCGTTGAGCGCGCCGGTGCGGTTTTTTCAGTAATGAATTCTTTATAAACAGCATTCATGGCCGCAAAATCGTTCATGTCCTTTAGAAAAACCGTGGACTTGACGATGTTGTCGAGTGATGTTCCTGCTTCTTCTAAAACCGCTTTGATGTTTAGAAAATTCTGCCGGGTTTGCTCCCCTATGCCCCCTGCGACAAACTCTCCTGTTTTGGGGTCAATAGGGATTTGTCCTGATAAAAAAACAAAATTTCCGGCCACAATTGCCTGATGATACGGGCCGATCGGCAGCGGCGCTTTAGGGGTTTTGATGATTATTTTTGTCATGGTTTTCTCCTGTCGATTCAAAAATTCCTTCGAGCAACAAGCGCGAATTCGGTGCAGTATTGTTCAAGGCCGGCCAGAGAAACCTGATAATATCGAGTACCGGCGTAATGATCAGCCAGGAATTCTCGCAGGCGGCATATTTCCTTCAAACGATTTTTCCAACGTTGATCCTTCATGGTCAGATCAATGAGATCAAAAGCGCGTTCGATCGAACGGTTTCGAGTGATCGCATCGTTCTTGTCGTTCCAGATCCGCGCGCGGGCAATTTCGGATCCGATATGCCCCATTTGCTCGCAGAAGGAAAAATTAGACCAGCGTTCGATTTGCATTTTATTCGACCAAAGTGTCGATGATGGTTTTCATTGTCTCACGCAATTTCAAATCCTTGACTTCCCTGTCGAAATTATTTTGGCGGGGGCGGATATTAATAAGCGATGTATATTCGATCCTGTCGCTTTGACTTTTGTTTACAAAAATATTAAAGCCCCAGAGATCCTCCTGTTGGCTTCCTTCATGAAGCAGGATCTCTTCCGCATCCGCGTGAAGTTCTCCCCCTAATGCCAGGATTTTTTGCCTGATATCGGCAACACCTTTGACCATATCGCCAAATGTATCTTTGGCAACAGCTTCTAATTCAGTTTTCGAAATCCTTTGTCGGATGATTTTGATGTTCATTTATTAAATTTTTTTCTAATATAATCTTCCAGAATCCCAATAAATTCGTCCTTGATTTTTTCCCCTTTTAAAATCACCATCTCCTTCCCATCGGCATAAACGGGGGCAATGGGTTTTTCGCAGGCACCGGGAAGGCTGATGCCGATGTCCGCATGGCGGCTTTCACCGGGGCCGTTAACCACACAACCCATCACAGCAATCTTTAATTTCTCAACACCCGGAAATTGTTTTTTCCAAACCGGCATTTGGTGTTCGATGTACTCGTTAATATCTTTGGCGAGGATTTGAAAATAATTGCTGCTGGTGCGTCCGCAGCCAGGACAACTGGTGACACTGGGCGCAAAATAACGAAATCCCAAAGACTGCAAAAGATTTTTACAAACTTTTACTTCACGCGAACGTTTGACGTTAGGTTGTGGTGTTAAGGAAACGCGAATTGTATCGCCAATGCCCTGTTGTAAAAGAATGGCCAGCGCCGCTGAACTCGCCGAAATACCTTGAACATCGCTTCCAGCTTCAGTTAATCCCAAATGAAGAACGTAATCACATTTTGAGGCCAATCGCTGATAAACGGCCACCATGTCTTGCAAGACAGACATTTTAACACTCAAAACAATTTTATCTTTACTGAGGCCAATTTTTTGTGCACGCTGCGCGCTTGTCAGAGCGCTTTGAATCATGGCATCATAAGTGACATCTTTAGCGTCTTTCGGATTTCTTAACTTTGCATTTTTATTCATTAAGCCGGTTAACATTTCCTGGTCAAGGGATCCCCAGTTGACGCCGATGCGAACAGGTTTATCATGTTCGATGGCGATTTTAACGATGGAGGAAAAGTTTTCATCATGACACTCACCTTTGCCGACATTGCCGGGATTAATGCGATATTTGCCGAGCGCCCTGGCACAATCTTTATACTTTGTTAAAAGAGTATGACCGTTAAAATGAAAGTCACCGACGATCGGCGTTGTGTAGCCTTTATCAAACAGGGTCTTGATAATTTTAGGAACGGCTCGCGCGGCGTCATTGTCATTAACGGTCCAGCGGACTATTTCGGAACCGGCCTCAATGAGTTCGATTGTCTGCGCAAGAGTTTTTTCAACATTGGCCGTTGGTGTGTCGGTCATCGATTGGATGACAATGGGATGATCGCTTCCTAAAAGAATGCGGCCAACGGTGACGCTGGGTGTTTTACGGCGATGATTTTGCATGTTTTAAATTTTTAAATTAAATTTTTCTATGTTATAATTATACCCAATTATAGAGAAGAAACGCCAAGTTTTCAAACGTTAATTCGAGGGAGATGATGGAAATTTATTTAGCAAAAACTCAAGGGTTTTGCGCGGGAGTGTCATTCGCCATTGATATTGTCGATCAGGCTTTGGAAAAATACGGATCCCCCCTTTACGTTTATCATGAAATCGTGCATAACACATATGTGGTCGATGGATTTCGTAAGAAAGGCGTTATCTTTGTTGACGATATCAATGATGTTCCGCTTGGGGAGCGTGTTATTTTTAGCGCCCATGGCGTTCCACCCAATGTTATTGAAACGGCAAAAGCGCGTAAACTTCAATTTGTCGATGCCACCTGCCCGCTGGTGACCAAGGTGCATAACGAAGCTGTTAAGTTTTCTAAAGAGGGCCTGCAGACAGTTCTCATTGGCCATCGCGGTCATCAGGAATTGATTGGAACGTCGGGATATGTTAACCCCGAACTCTTGCATATTGTCGAGGATGAAAAGGATATCGAAAATTTAAGGATAACACCGGATGCGAACGTTGCCTATATCACACAGACAACACTTTCTGTCGATGACACAACCAGTATGATCCAGAGTTTAAAGGAAAAGTTTTCCAACCTCGCCGGTCCCGCCCGCTCAGATCTGTGCTATGCGACACAAAACCGCCAGGATGCGGTCAAAGAGTTGGCCAAGCTCTGCCATGTGATCATTATTTGCGGATCACCCAACAGTTCCAACAGCAATCGCCTTCGAGAAACCGGTGAAAAATCCGGAACACCAAGCTACATCATTGATGATGCGGATGAACTCGATTGGTCGATTTTGGAGGGCAAAAAAAAGGTCGGAATCAGTTCCGGGGCCTCCGTTCCGCGCGTGATTGTCGATGAACTTGTTGCGCGGATTCAGGCGCGGTATCCTCAAACGATTGTTCATGCTTTTGAAAATCCCGAGAAAAATATTGTCTTTGCACTTCCTAAAATTTAACCGAGTCGATGGCCAAATTTATTATTGATAATACCGAACACGAAATTCCCGATGGGCAGTCTCTTGCGGAGATCTGCGAGAAATCGGGAGTCCCCTTCAGTTGTAATTCCGGCGTGTGTGGGACCTGTCAAATTGAAATCTTAGAAGGCAGAGAGAATCTGTGTCCGTTAAAACAAGAAGAACTTGATTTGGGGATGGACGACAACAATCGCCTGGCCTGTCAATGTTCTATTCTAAAAGGGATCGTCAGGGCGAAATATTGATGGCATCAAAAACCGCAAAGACAATCACCATCCGTTATTTTGCTTTGCTCCGAGAGGAAAGCCAAAAGACCGAAGAAACTTTTTCAACGAAATCAACAACGCCGCTGGAGCTCTTTAAAGAATTAAAGGCACATTATCAATTTACGCTGCCGATGGACTCTCTTCGTATTGCGATTAATGACGAGTTTAAGCCGTGGAATGTCAAATTAAAAAGTGGCGATGATATTGTTTTCATCCCCCCTGTTTCCGGAGGATAAATGTTTCTTATCAGTAAAAAATCAATAGAAAAAAACCAATCTAAAACGGACCTATCCAACGGTCATGCGGGGGCATTTGCATCGTTTGAAGGCTGGGTGCGCCAGGTCAATGATGGAAAAGACATTGCGGCATTGGAATATGAAGTCTTTGATGAACTGGCGGTCAAAGAAGGAAATTTGATTTTAAAAGAAGCGAAGGAAAATTATTTGATTCTCGATGCAAAATGTATTCATCGCAGCGGAAAGTTAAAAATCGGCGATATGGCCGTGTGGGTTGGCGTGACGGCCGAACACCGAAAAGATGCCCTAAAGGCCTGTGAATATATCATTGATGCTATTAAAATGCGGCTCCCCATTTGGAAAAAAGAACATTACAAAAACGGCGATTCAGGATGGATTCATTGTCGGCCGGTTCAAGGGAATTCTCAAAGTGCCCATGAATTTTCAAACCCTGAGCTTCAATATTATTCCCGGCAAATGAATCTGCCGCAAGTCGGGCTTGACGGTCAGAAAAAACTTAAAGATGCAAAAGTCCTGGTTGTCGGCGCCGGCGGTTTGGGAAGCCCGGCGCTTTTGTATTTGGCCGCCGGCGGTATCGGAACGTTGGGAATTTGTGAATTTGATCATCTTGAGATTCACAATCTTCATCGTCAGCCCCTGTATTCGTTTGATAAGATTGGTCAAGTAAAATCCCAATCTGCGGTTGAACGGTTAGAAACATTAAATCCTTTTATTAATATTAAAATCCATGATGAAAAACTGACAGCTGATAATGTGGAAAAGCTAATGACCGCTTACGATATTATTCTTGATTGCTCTGATAACTTTAAAACAAAGTTTCTGCTCAATGATGCGTGTTACCTAACGAAAAAAATATTGATCATGGCCAGCGTTTATCAGTTTGAAGGCCAATTGAAAGTTTATCGGCCGGAAAAGTCTGCGTCCTGTTTGCGCTGCCTTTGGCCAAATGTCCCGGATGATAGTTGTCTTGACTGCGCGACGGCCGGTATTCTTGGTTTTGTTCCCGGGTTCTTTGGTATTTTACAGGCGGCTGAAGCCATAAAGCAGATCCTTAGGCTCGAAGGTTTGGCTTCCAATGAACTTTTGATCTTTGATTTTTTAAGTTATCGCATGAAAACCTTAAAACAAGTCAGAGATCCCGCCTGCCTTGTCTGCGGCGAAAAACCCATGCTGACAAAAATCGACGCCGGCAATTATGGCGATGAGAACCGGTTCCAGCTCCAGCTTTCTCATTTACCGCTAAAAGAATTTCAGAAATTTGAATTGGTTGATATTCGCGAACCGCAGGAATGCGCCACTAAGCCTGTTGTCGGAATTCGTTTAAAAAATTTTCCGTTTAGCCAAATCAAAGAAACTGAAAAATTATTTAATCGCCGTGGAGAATATTTAGTATTTTGCGAAAAAGGAATACGTAGCAATCGCGTGGTAAGAAAATTAAGGTCGGAGGGCTTTAGTCAGGCTTTCTCTGTTTTGGGCGGTACGGATGCGGTCAATGAGTATATCGCGGTGCATAAAAAAGATTTCGATTCCCCAGTGACAAAATAGTTGAAAAGGTAAAACATGGCAAAAATGAAAAGTATTACCACGAAACAAGGTGACGGAGGGTTGACGCGGCTTTTCTCTGGTGAAAAAGTTTCTAAAAATTCTCCGAGAATTAATTCTTATGGAGATATTGATGAGCTGGTTTCAATTTTAGGTATTGCGCGTCAGCAAACAAAAAAAGCGGATATTCAAGAAGCGCTTTTATTTATTCAGCGCTCTTTGTTTATTGCCGCTTCCGAGCTGGCCACGACATCCGAAAAATTAAGCTGGCTTAAAAACCGCATCGACAATGATGCCTTAAAAATTTTAGATGACAAACGTGATGCGTTGGAAAAGATTGTCACCATTCCCAATGGATTTATTGTTCCCGCCAATACCCTTGCCGCCTCCTATATCGATTATGCCCGGGCTGTTTCCCGGCGATGCGAGCGAAAAATTATAGCCCTTTTAGAAAAGAAGATTATTGCCAATACAATATTATTAATTTGGTTTAACCGATTATCGGATTACTTATATTTACTGGCGCGCTGCGAGGAAGGTTCCCCTCTCATGGTGAAATCTTAAAATGCCTTCTATCAATTTAACATTTTTAAAAGCCTTGGATGTGACGGTGATCCCAAAGGCTGTTTTAGCCGAATATACGACTTTTCATCTGGGGGGGAAATGTCCGATTCTTATTGATTGCCAAACCCCCCTGCAGGTTGAAAAAGTTACTGAGCATTTGATGGGCCAGCGGATTCATTTTGTTTTAATCGGCAGCGGTTCGAATCTCTTGATTTCGGATCAAGGAATAGAATGTATTGTTGTGCGCTTTTCGGGATGCCCCATCATGAAAAAAGAAGGCGATACGATTGTTGTTTCCGGCGGGACGCTTTTAGATGATCTGGTAAAATTTGCGTTGGAGAATTCATGGGAAGGCTTGAATTATGCCTCAGGAATTCCGGGGACGGTCGGTGGCGCCATTGTCGGAAACGCCGGGGCTTTGGGAAGACAAGTTGGGGATGCTTTAAAGTCAGTGACGCTTTTTGATGGCAATGGAAAAAAACGCATTGTTGGACCCGAAGATTTAAACTTCAGTTACCGGCATTCGCGGCTTAAAGAAACCGGCGACATTGTTTTAGAAGCCGTCTTTGAGTTAAAACCGGGCCATCGCCAGGATTTAGCAAAAGAACGCCAGGAAATTCTCAATCTTAGAAAAGAAAAGCATCCGGATCTTAAGACCCATCCCTGCGCGGGAAGTTTTTTCAGGAATGTTGAGCCCACCTCAAAAGCCGAGCGTCGTCAGGCGGCAGGTTACTTTTTAGAGCAAGCCGGAGCCAAAGACTTTAAAGTCGGCGGCGCATGCATTTTTGAAAAGCACGCCAATATTATTGTTAAAGGAAAGGATTGCACAGCTCAGAATGTTTATGATTTATCGCTTAAAATGGGAAAGGCGGTTTTTGAAAAGTTTGGATTAACGCTTGTTCGTGAAGTACGTTTGGCAGGCCCGTTTCATGACATGCCCTCAAGTGTGCATCAGGTTTTGTGGTAACTATCCCCCGATTTGATACATTTCGATCTTTTTTGATCGCTGTTCCGTTGGATTGATAAAAAATCTTTTTTCTGAATAGCGGTCTTCCCTACCCTGCCAAACAGCTTTGATGGTGCAAAGAAGTTCATTATCCGTTGCGCCTTCCCTGAGAGGTTTCTTAAGATCAACGCCCGAGCTTGCAAAAAGACAGGTATAAAAAGTTCCATTCGTTGAAAGTCTCGCCCGCGTGCATGTCCCGCAAAAGGGTTGAGTGATGGATGAAATAAATCCGATCTCCCCTGATCCGTCCTTAAATTGATAACGTTCGGCCACCTCGCCGTGATAATTGGGTTCGATGGGGCTCATGGGGAAAATGTTATCAATGATACGGACGATGTCAAGCGATGGCATGACAAGTTGGGGTTTCCAGTTATTGCGGTTTCCGACATCCATATATTCGATAAATCGTAAAATATGGCCCGACCCTTTAAAGCGGCGCACCAGATCCAGGATGGTGTGATCATTAATACCTTTTTGGATGACGGCGTTTATTTTTATCAAATCAAACCCCGCCTCTTCTGCGGCCCTGATCCCTTCAAAAACATGATCAACGGGCGCGCGGTTTCCCGTCATAGATTGAAAGATTTGATCATCAAGGGTATCGAGGCTTACCGTAATGCGTTTTAAGCCCGCGCTTCTTAATTTTTGAGCGTATTTTGAAAGTAAAATTCCGTTGGTTGTTAGCGTCAGATCGTTGATATTGGAAATTTTAGAAAGTTTTAAGATCAGTTCTGACAAATTTTCTCGCAGAAGCGGTTCACCGCCGGTTAAGCGCAGTTTTAAAACACCGAGCCTGGAAAATAATCGGCATAACCGTTCGATTTCATCGAAGGTCAGCCATTCGCTTCTGGGGAGAAAGCTGTAATGCTCATGGTATTCTTCGGCAGGCATGCAGTAATTGCAGCGCAAATTGCAGCGGTCAATAACGGAAATGCGCAAATCGTGTAACGGACGATTTAATTTATCTAACGTGGTCTTGGAATTCTCAAATTTTGTATTTGCAGACGTTGTATCGCAATTTTCGAAAGTTTCGGTGGAATGTAAAGTCGGCGGTATCATGAATTTTTAAGATTCCGTTGAAACACTTTTGACCTTTTGAATCGCGCCGTTTAACGTGTGCCATGACAGTGTTGCGCATTTGATGCGTGAGGGAAATTGCCAGATGCCGGAAAAGATCGCGAGTTTTCCTAAGTGATGCGGGTCTGTATCAGGTTTGAGTTTTCCTAAAACAAGGTTATGGAATTCTTCAAAAAGTTTTTTCGCCTCAGGAAGTGTTTTTCCTTTTAGGCTTTGTGTCATCATAGATGCCGATGATTTGGAGATCGCGCACCCCGAACCATCGAAGGCAATATCATGGATGATTCCATCACGGCCCACATTTAAGTAAACAAACAGGTGATCGCCGCAAAGCGGGTTATAACCTTCGGCAAAATGTGTTGGATTCTCAAGTTTCTTGAAATTCCTTGGATTTTTGTTGTGATCTAAGATGACCTGTTGATAAAGTTCGTGTTGGGCGTTGGATGTCATGGAAAAATTTCCTTTACCTTTAAAATGGCTTTGACAAGCGCATTCATTTCTTCTTTTGTATTATAAATGGAAAGTGACGCGCGCGCGGTTGCCGGAATATTGTATCGCTCCATAACCGGCATCGTACAGTGATGTCCGGTACGAATGGCAATTCCCTCTTCATCAAGAAGTGTCCCCAGATCATGGGGATGAATGTTAGGAAAAACAAATGACAAAATGGCGGTTTTTTCCCGTGCTGTTCCGATAAGGCGCAGACCGGGAATGGCTTTTAATGCCTTCGTTCCATAATCCAGAAGTTCTTGATCATGTGTGATAATATTGTCAAAACCAATGGACGTAACATAATCAATGGCGGCACCGAGTCCGATTGCACTTGCAATCGGAGGGGTTCCGGCTTCGAATTTATAAGGCAAGACATTATATGTTGTCTTCTCGAAACGCACCGACGAAATCATATCTCCCCCACCCTGCACCGGCGGCATGGCGTCCAATAATTTTGCTTTACCATACAAAACGCCAATGCCGGTAGGTCCAAAAAGTTTGTGTCCCGAAAACACAAAGAAATCACAATCGAGATCCTGAACGTCAATCGGAAGGTGGCTGACCGCTTGCGCGCCGTCGATTAAAACGACAGCACCGGCACGATGCGCCGCTTGAATAATATTTTTAACCGGATTGATCGTGCCCAGAGAGTTTGAAATGTAAACGATGGAAACAAGTTTTGTCCTTGGTGATAAAAGCTTTTCGAATTCGCTATCAATTATTTCGCCTTCTTCATTGATGGGAATAACTTTTAAAATGCATCCCTTTTCCTCACAAAGCATTTGCCAGGGGACAATATTGGAATGATGTTCCATGTGGGAGATGATGATCTCATCGCCTTTTTTAAGAAAAGTCCGTCCGTAACTTTGAGCGACAACGTTGATAGAATCCGTCGTTCCCCGCGTAAAAATGATCTCCGATTCTTTGGACGCGTTAATGAATTCTTTAACCTTTGCGCGCGCGCCTTCATAGGCGGCGGTGGCGCGCTCGCTTAAGGAGTGGACACCCCGATGAACGTTGGAGCATTCTAGCAGATAATAATGATCGAGTTTGGTGACAACCGATTTGGGTTTTAAGGTTGTTGCGGCGTTATCGAGATAAACGAGCGGCTTTCCATGGATCTGACAGCTAAGATTGGGGAAATCATTGCGGATTTTTTTGATATCAAATGGCATAGAGGGTCCATTTCTTATTGAAGCGCTGAGAATGCGTTTGTCAAAAGCCGGTCCATTTTATCATGAACGAATGGATTGATGATACGGCCTAAAATGTCATCCACAAAACCGCGGGAAAGCATCTTGATGGCTTTCTCTTTAGAAATGGCTCGTGTCTGTAAATAAAAAAGCTCGTCCTCATTAAGTTGTCCGATGGTGGCTCCGTGCGTACAGCGCACATCATCGGCGAAAATTTCCAGTTGGGGTTTCGTATTGGCAACGCACGTTTTCCCTAAGAGCAGATTTTTATTCAGCTGATAGGAATTGGTCTGCTGGGCTTCGCGCCGGACAAGGATCCTTCCATTAAAAGCCGACGTTGCGTTTCCATCCAAAATACCTTTGTAGAGTTGATTGCTGGTGCAATGCGGCGGCCGGTGCTCGACAACCGTATGATTGTCGACATGTTGATTGTTGGAGACCGCGTAAAGACCATTTAAGATGGAACTCGAACCCTCTCCGTTTAAAACAACCGATAAGTTATTGCGGCAAAGCACGGCGCCCGTTGAAAAAGAAAATGATTCGACCTGCGAATTTCTCTCCTGCCAGATTCGAGTGGATCCAATATGAAGCGCTTTTTGGTTCTCACCCTGGGCTTTGTAGTAGTGCAACTTTGAATCTTCGCCGGCAAAAATATCCGTTAAGGCATTGGTAAAATATGTGATGTCAGAAAAAGAGACATAGCTTTCCATCACCTGAGCTTCACTGAATTTTCCTAAAATGATGAGCGTGCGCGGAAAAGTCATCAGGTTGCCTGTCTTTGAACTGATAACGTGGATGATATGAATCAATGGGTCGATAACAACCCTGTCATTAACTTTAATAACAGTTCCATTGCCGATAAAAGCACGATTTAAGGCTTCAAAAGTATCTTCGGTTGTCGAGCTGTAACGGTCGAGGTAAGGCCGAATAAGCCCCTCGGTTACGGGTTGACTGTCCGCAAAATTTGCAATAGTGCATTTTGATGGTAAGTCTTTTAAGTGCGATAAACCAGGCTGAAATTGACCGTTGACGAAAACAAGTGAAACCGGACTTCCCTTTTCAAAGTTATTAAACTGATCCCTTTCGATGAGTGTGTGCTCCTGGGGAAGTTGAAATACTTTGCCGGCAATGGAATCAACGTTTGTATATCTCCACGCTTCGCTTTTCTGAGTCGGAAAACCAATTTGAGTAAAACGATTGATTCCCGATGTCCGTGATTCAGTAATCCACGGAGCCGTGTTGCCAGGAGGAGATGACAACACTAAACCGGTTATTGCTTTAAGAAATGCATCATGTTTGTTTTGTATATTCACCATAGATTGCCTTGATCCCAAATTTTGTCCCGCCTTTGGCGGGACAAAATATCGGGATTAACCCTGAACCGACCCGTCGAAGACGGATCTGGTTCAGCCCTTTGGGCGCCCGCCTGCCGGACGGGCAGGGATTTTGCTTTGCAAAATCCGGGTTGATATCGTTTAGATTAACCAGTCATAACCGCGTTCTTCAACCTTCAGAGCGAGTTCCTTGCCTTCGGATTTAATAATCTTTCCGTCATGCAAAATATGAACAAAATCCGGGATGATATAGTTTAAAAGCCGTTGATAATGAGTAATGACGATCACGGCATTGTCTTTGCGTTTGAGTTTATTGACGCCATCGGCAACGATACGCATAGAATCAATATCGAGTCCGGAATCTGTTTCATCGAGAACAGAAAGCCGCGGATTTAAAACCGCCATCTGCAGGATCTCATTACGCTTTTTCTCACCCCCGGAGAAATCAACATTGACCGGCCGGTCGATAAATTTTTCATCCATGTCCAGAAGCTTCATCTTTGTGCGCAAGTACTGGTCGAATTCAATCGGGTCCATTTCTTCGGCGCCCTGATGTTTGCAAATTTCATTAAACGCGGCTCTCAAGAAAACAGATGAACTGACTCCCGGGATTTCAACCGGATATTGAAATGCCATAAAGATTCCCTCGCGCGCACGCTCTTCAGGTTCTATCTCAAGGAGATTGAGTTTCTTAAAATTCACTTCGTATTCGATGCTTCCCTCCGTGACGGTATAATCCGGATGGCCGGAAATGATTTTAGCCAGCGTACTTTTGCCGGAACCGTTAGGCCCCATGATCGCATGGACCTCCCCGGCGTCAACGCTCAAACTGAGTCCTTTTAAAATGGGTGTGTCATTGATGCTGACATGTAAATTTTTGATTTCTAACATCGCAACCAAATCTCCTTATTTTTTTAATTATCCAACACTGCCTTCAAGTTTCATCTCCAAAAGCCGGACGGCTTCAACGGAAAACTCCAGCGGCAATTCTTTAAAAACATCCTTACAAAATCCGTTAATAATAAGCGACACGGCTCCTTCCGCGTCCAGCCCGCGGGATTTTAAATAGAAGATCTGCTCGGCATTGATCTTTGAGGTCGAGGCCTCATGCTCCAACGTTGCGGTATTATTTTTCACTTCAATGTACGGAAACGTGTTGGCCGAGCAGTTATTGCCGACCAGCATGGAATCGCACTGGGAAAAATTGCGGGCGCCATCCGCCGATGGCATAATTTTTACCAACCCGCGATAATTATTGGTGGAATGGTCGGAGGAGATCCCTTTGGAAACGATCGTGCTTTTGGTGTTCTTGCCGATGTGGATCATCTTTGTTCCGGTGTCCGCCTGCATGCGATTATTTGTAAGCGCGACGGAATAAAATTTCCCAACGGAATTATCACCCTGCAAAATGACGCTGGGGTATTTCCAGGTGATGGCAGCGCCCGCTTCGACTTGTGTCCAGGAAATCTTAGAATTCTTTCCGATGCATTTGCCGCGTTTGGTAACAAAATTAAAGATCCCTCCCTTGCCGTCTTTATCGCCGCTATACCAATTTTGAACGGTGGCATATTTGATCTCAGCGTTATCCAGAGCAATGAGCTCAACAACGGCCGCATGCAACTGATTGGTATCACGAATGGGTGCGGTGCAGCCTTCCAGATAGCTGACATAACTGCTGTCTTCTGCGACAATCAGTGTGCGCTCGAACTGCCCGGTATCGGCGGCGTTGATGCGAAAATAGGTGGAAAGTTCCAAAGGACAATGCACGCCTTTGGGGATATAACAAAAGGATCCATCGCTAAAAACAGCGGAATTTAAGGCCGCAAAAAAGTTATCGGAATACGGGACAACCGTGCCCAAATACTTTTTAACCAGTTCGGGATGATGTTGAGTTGCCTCCGACATGGAACAGAAAATGACCCCCTCTTTCGCCAGAGCTTCTTGATGCGTTGTTCCAACCGATACGCTATCAAAGACCGCATCGATGGCAACGCCGGCCAAACGTTTTTGCTCGGTTAAAGAAATCCCCAATTTCTCAAAGGTATTGAGAATTTCTTTATCAACCTCATCAAGGCTTTTGAGTTTGTCCGTTTTTTGCTTGGGAGCGGAATAGTATGTCAGCGCATTATAGTCGATGGGATCATAATGAAAATTGGCCCAGTGCGGCTCTTTCAGTGTTTTCCAATGACGGTAAGCTTTCAGGCGCCACTCAAGCATAAACGGCGGTTCACCTTTTTTATCGGAGAGCAAACGAATAACATCTTCAGTGAGTCCCTTGGGAAAGGCGTCGGTTTCAATATTTGTATAGAAGCCGTATTTGTATTCCCGGCTTGTCAGCGTATTATCTTCAATAGGTTTTCTCATAAACTTCCCTCCTTATTTAAGCCTTGGTGTCTAAAACATTGGCAAGATATTTTTCTTTGATAATGCGGTCGCGGGTATGTTTTGCGCTGATCAATTCTTCAACGCTCATTCCTTTAAAAAGCTCATTCATGCGTTCGTTTAAGTTGAGCATCGGCGCGATGACATTGCAGGATGCCGTGATGTCGCAGTGTGAATAACTGCTGTGAAAACAATTGACGATTTGCATGGGGCCGACGATCATTTCGATCAGTTCAGAAAAAGTGATTTTTGAAAGGTCTTTTGTCAAATGATAACCGCCATAGGCGCCATGTTCGGCTTTTAAGATATCATGTTGTGCCATGATCTGAAGCACGCGCGATGTGGTATCAAAAGGTGTTTTGTAGGTATCACAAATTTCTTTTGCAGAAACCAATTCGTTGTTGGCGTTTTGAATATGCCGTAAAGCGATAAGGGCGTATTCCACTTTGCGGTTGATTTTAAACATGGGTTTTAAGCCTTGAGTTCAGGGGTTAAATTGTTAATTTTTGCAGCTACGATAAAATCATTCTCTGATAATCCGCCGAGCGCATGGGTTGTCAGCTCAATGCGTAATTTTCGATACGACGTCAGATGAATGTCGGGATGATGATTCTCTGACTCGGCAATTTCCGCGACTTTATGAATAAAGCGAATTGCCGCCATGAAGCTTTTCATGACATAGTCGCGTAAAATCAACTTTCCATCTTCACGAATGTCCCAATCGAGTATTTCGCTTAAAAGGCCTTTTGCTTTTTCGTTTGAAAGCGGTTCGCCAATTCCTTCACACGGAAGACATTTTTTTGTGCTTAAGGTTGACATCGCAATCCTCTTTTTAATCATCACAACGTCTGGACAGCTATTTCCGGGTTGTATTCGTCCTTTAAAATGCCTTCAATAGCTTTGAGCGTGCCCGCTGTTGAACTCGGACAAGAACCGCAGGCGCCCTGATAGTTGACCGTCAAAATATTTCCATCGAGTTTAATGACTTGAAGGTCCCCTCCATCATTTTGCAAAGCCGGACGGATGGTACGGTCTAAGATTTCTTCAATTTTCATAATCGCAGGATCAGATGATTCAGGGCGTTTTTGTGCTTGCTCAATTTTAAAATTCGGGTCGTGTGACGCAATGTTTTCAAGGATCACAGCTTTTATTTTCTCAGAAAGCGGGTCCCAATCACTGTTGCCATCCTGGGTGACCGTAATGACATTTTCAAAGAAATAAACTTCTGAAACATTGGGAACGCTAAAGAGCCATCGTGCCAGAGGATTGGTGTGGCATTCTTCGGCGTTTTTGTATGTGACCTTCCCCTCTATTTTTACAAGCGTGCTTAAGACAAACTTGAGTGCATTGGGGTTTGGTGTGCTTTGTACGCTTAATTTGATATCCATAGAGACTCTCCTAACGTTTATGATTGAATGGTAATCTAAATATTACATCAAGACCCTGCAAAGTCAAGATATACTTCATAAAATGACTTATTTGCTCACCTTCCTCAAAGAAAATAGATTAATGTGAGCTGAGAACATTGGCCTCGAATTCACGTTATCAACCCATTTTTCCCCATCACTATTTTAAAATATAATTTTGGACAATGTAATTTGAAAACGGAAAGGAGCAGGTAAAGGCTGGAGATATGGCGTTAAGGACATGGATGCTTTTCTCGTCCCCGGCGATGACAAAATCCTGGACAAGGCTAAGTCTCTTTGTGTCCAAAAGCTGTGCGCGGATGCCGGGCCGTGTGAAATCCCCAAAACCATGAGGATCGATATCTTTGACAAGCGCACGGGCCAGGTTGATGAAATATGTTCTGTTGTATTTTTTTATTTCTTCTTGAGCCAGGCTGCGAAAACCAAAAGAATTTGTTAAAAAGAGTTTGGCTTCGTACGAAAGGACGCTTAAAGATTCAAGAGCATTAAAGCCGCCGAACCCTTTGTAATTCTCCCGCCAGAATGCCGGTGTTGCGGTTGGTCCGATCTTGATCTTGCCGGTCACGGTTTTTGTAAAATGGACGCCGAGGAAGGGATTTTTCAAATTAGGGACAGGATAAATATTGATCTTAATATCGGTTTTATTTTTTTTGTATTCCAAATAAAGCCCTTTAAAGGGGATCATGGTGTATTGTTTCCCGAAACCGAAATCATGCGCAATCTTATCCGCGTAAAGCCCCGCGCAATTGATGATCTTATCGGCTTCAAAATCTCCTTGCGTTGAAACAACAATATTGTTCTTTCGTTTAAGATATTTTGCGTTGAACAAAAATTCAACGCCGGAAAGCCGCAGGTCATTTTTGATCGCCTGGCAGATCTCCGTTGGATCAACGGTCGCTGTTAAAGGCGAATGAAGGGCTTTTTTAAAGGTGCGGATATTAGGTTCGAGCGCCGCGGCCTCGTGTTCATCGATCAGGCGAATGGTCGAACCGTTCTGCCTGCCGCGGCGCTCAAGCTCGTAAAGTTGTTCAAGCTCATTTTCATTTTGAGCGACAACAAGTTTGCCGCATTCATTAATGGAGAGGTTTTTCTTTCGGCAATACTCCCGCATGGCGCGATTGCCGTCAACGGTAAACTTTGCCTTTAAACTATCAGCGGTGTAATAAAATCCGGCGTGCAACACCCCGCTATTTCGCCCCGAGGCGTGACGCGCGACATCGTCTTCCTTTTCGAGAATAAGGATTTTGAATTGAGGATTTTTTTGTTTGAGTTGAAAAGCGATCGTCAGGCCAATGATCCCGCCGCCGATGATGATGTAATCGTATTTATGTATCATGACCTTCATTTTAAAAGGATGGGGATTATTTTCAAGCGATTGTTTGGAATTATAGATTGACGGAAATCTCAGGAAAAAATACAATACCTTAAAAGAATCGTGTAGGGACGGGTCAGGGCCTGTCCTTCTAAAGGTGATAACGGAAACAGGCCCAGAACCCGTCCCTACCAAGAAGGGAGAGTATTATGGGTGGTCCGAATATTGCAAAGACCGGTCCTTATGTCTTGGAGATGGAGGCGGGAATATATAAATGGTGCGGCTGTGGGCATTCCAAGAATCAACCTTTTTGTGACGGGTCACACAAAGGCAGCGGTTTTGCGCCGTTAATTACGGAGATCACGGAGAAAAAGAAAGTCGCCTGGTGCGGTTGCAAACATACGAAGAATAAACCGTTTTGCGATGGCTCGCACGGGGAAATAAAAGGGAATTTTTGATAATAACGCCGTGTGCGAGTTTTTATCCCTTTGTGTCATTGCGAACGTTTTTCAACCTGTGTCATTGCGAGGAGGACTCCGCCGAAGGCGGTGGACGACGTGGCAATCTTTTTAAATAGATTGCCTGCCTGCCGGCAGGCAGGCTTCGTTCTCCGGTCAAAATATTCCGCCTCCATTAGACTTAATTAATGGAAATCAAGTACAATGGAACACTTGAAAAAGCCAGAATCAATAACCGATCAAGAGCCGAACGATGGGTTGAATAAGTCTAATGCGCCTCAAAGGCCTCGAGCCTATTTTGCGAAACAGACCCAACCCATCTTGATGGAAAAGCTACATAGTGCCATCGTCTTATTGAAAAGACTAATAATGGAGAAAGCTCATCC
>Ga0209515_10000226_pt1 | contig 107560 bp, 110 predicted proteins | sample Subgroupgradi54m_FD_187454 | JGI IMG/M metagenome (GOLD analysis project Ga0209515, IMG submission 187454) | Subsurface groundwater microbial communities from S. Glens Falls, New York, USA - GMW60B uncontaminated upgradient, 5.4 m (SPAdes)... ... | reverse complement strand
CAATTCACAGGCGTCATGGACCCGACCCAGGTCAAAGAAATTGTCCTGATCTTAACCGGCCAGGGAGCCAAGACCCTCAATATCGACTGGGGGACTTACACGTTTATTCCAATTATTGTAGGAGAGCCTTTTAATGCGTCTCTACTCACTAATCTGAGTAATAGTCCAGGTCCTGTGTTAAGCGGTCTAGGGGGCAACTTTGTCTCCGGGCAGGCGGACGGAAAAATTTGGCTAAATCAACCGAGCTCGGCGGACTTTGATTTTGAATTTGACCTGACCCCAAGCCCTACGAGTTTTGTTTTGGTCAATGGAAATTACGCGTCCGAAGCAGGAAAGCTTCCCGAAAACGTCGTCATCGCTGCCCGCGGGCGGGAAGGGTCGCGATTGAAGATCGAGATCCGAGATACGGATCAGCGCCTCGCGGCCTTTATCCTTGTTCTTCATCCCATTTATGAGAATTACACGCTTTCATTTTCGGGAAGCAATGTTCCAGCCGGATTCAATCGGTCGAGCATCGCGCAAATTAATTTTGTGGAAGATCGCACCTCGGTGGATCCCGAGCCGAGCGATTTGGTTGAGATCAAGACCCAAGGATTGACTTATACTCCGCCGCCCCCGCTTCCGGACGCTCTCGTGAAGGTCCGGGAAAGCTTGATTCAGAAGGGCTTGGGTTTTTTCAAGGAGGGCATCGGACTGGATCCGACCACTCATTTTCCCTACGATGATCTCGATCGGAACGGAGTCGCATCCAATAAATTCACTCAGCCGACTTTGATTGGTTTCTATCTTCAAATCTTGGGCGATCAAGTGAATGGAAAAACTGACTTAGGCGGAATGACGCTCGATCAGGCGATGGATGAAATAACCACTGTGATAACCCACCTCTTGGATGCGCAGGCGACTTTTGGTTGGAACGGACTATTGCCCTTTTTCGATCTCGATCCCCTCAAGCCCTCTTCGACTTCAATCGGGCTAGGGGACAACGCCAATTTGGCCCAAAGCCTGGCGGTGATGATCGGTTCCCTTGAGAGCGCGACCTTGTCTGATGGTCAACGGACGAAGGCTAATCAGATCACTGCTCAAGTTGAAGAGTTTCTGGATAACCAAGGACCGGGTTATCACGCTTTTGTCGATCCCGCCTTTGGACTCTTTCGAGCCGCTGTCGACAGCCAAACGGGGGTCTACGATTCTTACATTGATCGGATCGCCAGTGAGTTCCGAGGAGCGATTGCGTTTCTCAAGGTTCGCTATCCGACACTTCCTGATTCAGTCTGGGACGGATTGACGCCTGTGTTTCGTGACTACATGGATCGTGAGGGCCAGGTGGTTCGTAACGTGGCGTCCTTTGACGGAGGAGCATTCCAAATGTTTTGGCCGCTTCTCAGAAACAACGAACTCCACTTTGCCGGTTTCCGAAATGCACTACTGAACCACTTGGCCGCCCAGGCGGACTTTGCGGCCCAGGTGAGAATTCCTGGATTCCTTTCAGCCGCTCGTCGACCTGAATCGGTTTATCACGGACGCACCGGCGTCCTTGGGGTTGCAGAAGGCGATACTGCTCATCCTGAAAAGTATGTCGGGGACTATCTCATGGATGCCGGATCCACCTACGCTTTGGCAGCCGCTTTTCTGGTCGATCCAACTTCGGTTCTTTCTTGGCTCAACGCGATTGAGGACCAGCTTCCCGCTTTGAGCGGAAACTTTGGTTTGTCGGATTCCGCCCGCTCCAATACAGAAATTTCTGATCATTTTGTAGGGATTGATATTGCCTCAGCCGTCCTGGGACTGGTCGGCGCAGCCCCCCAAGCCTTCGAAACCTATCTGAAGAATCGCGGCATCGAACTTCCATACAATCTCATCTATGGGAAGATCAGCCAAAAGGTTAACGTTCTCCCGACCTCAATCCCCGTGGCGGATCCACCTGAGTTTCCGGATCGTTCCCTGGCTGTCTTCAGCCATTTCCTGCCTCCGGGAGGCATCATCAATGGTTTTCCAGCCAACCCGACGAAGTTTACAGGCGTCCCATTCAAATACGGTACCCTTCCGGACGGATTCGGGGGTCAATTCTGGGACCTCGATCAAGTTTATGATGCCACAGCCAATCAGTTGGTCCTGCTTTATTCGGTGAAGGATTCACCGCAATCCGTCAAGATCGAACTGAAGAATGCCGCGGATCAGCTGGTTTTCTCGACGGTCCAAAATCTCATCAATAGCCCTTCAGTCCAACGTCTCGTGATTAATCTACCGAACGAAGCGGCCTTGTCCGGCGTACAAAAAGTTTTCGTGATCGTCGATCAAAACGCGACGGGGGACACCAGCGGAGATTTCTTCATTCATGCAATTGATTTTCAACACGTTCCCTCTTCACAGAATCTTCAACCGAATTTAGCGCTGGGTGCCGGCGACGTGACAACCCTTCCGGCCAGTCCGGTCGCCCAGCTGTTTAGCACGAACCCCAGCAATACGCTGGAGCAGCCCGCTCCCGAAACCGTCCGGCTTAACTTTGATATCTCTCATTCCGGCGATTTCGCAGGATTCACAGTCAACTTTGACCCCAACCATACCAGCTCGAGTGTTGATTTGTCGAGCTTCAATCGGATCGTCTTCGGTGTTCAGTCTGAAAAGGTAAAAACGGTCAAGGTTGAGATTGAGGACGCGGCCGGCAAGCGGGCGACCTATTTTATCCAGAATGTCGACGTGCTAAGAAGTTACTATGAATTTTTGCGTTCAATCATTGAAGGAAGCATCGATATCAAGCGGGTTCGCAAGATCAACCTGGTGATTGATGGCAACTCGGTGAACCCCGGCGCTGCAATCGGTACCTTGGAGGTCGAAATGAAAGGCCTCCAAACTTCCTAAGTCCAACGAATCTTTTCCCACCTCAGGCGGTCTCTCCTTGATTGACAAAGGAAGGGACCATTGCTAACATACTAACTCTATGCACTTCAACCAGATAGAAGAGATCATCGACGATATCCGCAAGGGAAACATCGTGATCTTGGCGGATGACGAGTCGCGCGAGAACGAAGGGGATCTGATCTTCGCCGCCCAATTCGTCACGCCGGAGAAGGTGAATTTCCTGATGAAGGAGGCGAGAGGACTCATTTGCGTTCCCCTGACCGACGGACGGATCGAGGCCCTCGGTCTCAAGGAGATGACGGATTCTTCAGGCGATGTGATGCGGACCGCCTTCACGGTCTCCGTGGATGCGCGGCTCGGAATCACCACGGGCATTTCTGCGGCCGATCGGGCCCAAACCATCGAAGTCTTAGCGGATCCGGCTCGCGGCCCAGCGGATCTCGTGACCCCCGGCCACATTTTTCCTTTAAAGGCCAAGCGCGGAGGGGTTCTCATCCGGGCCGGACACACCGAAGCCGCCGTGGATCTTTGCCGTCTCGCCGGATTGGAACCTGCGGGCGTGATCTCGGAGATCGTCAACGATGACGGCACGATGGCGCGCAAGGCCGACCTTTTTCGTTTTGCCGCTAGGCACCGTCTCAAGATCGGCACCATCAAGGATCTCATCGAGTATCGGCGTCAATTTGACAAACTGATCGAACGACTGACCGAGGCGGCGATTCCCACCGTCTTCGGAAACTGGAAGCTCACGCTTTACCGTTCCCTCGTGGACGGGAGGGAGCATGTGGCCCTCATTAAAGGAGAGATCGACTCGCAGCCGACGCTCGTCCGTGTTCACTCCGAATGTTTCACCGGCGACGTTTTGGGTTCACTCCGATGCGATTGTCAGGATCAACTGTGGGCCGCAATGGACGCAATCGAAAAGGAAGGCCGGGGGGTTATTGTTTATATGCGTCAAGAGGGACGCGGGATTGGTCTTGCGAACAAGCTCAAGGCCTATACGCTTCAAGACAAGGGACTCGACACGGTGGAGGCGAACGAGGAATTGGGTTTTAAACCGGATCTCCGAGAATATGGAACGGGCGCACAGATCCTGAGAGATCTGGGTCTTTCCAAGCTTCGTCTCATCACCAACAACCCTCGAAAGATTGTCGGCCTGGAAGGTTACGGGCTCACGGTCGTCGAACGAATTTCTCTGGCGACTCCCACTCATTCCCACAACGCCAAGTATCTCAAGACGAAAAAAGAGAAACTTGGCCACATCCTGAACCCTTAGTCCCATGGGCCGCACGCGACGGGCGTCGATGGATGCCCGTCGAAAACGATTCGGAATTGTTGTCTCTCGTTTCAACGAATTCATTACGAAGCGGCTCCTCGAGAGCGCGATTGAAACTTTGATTCGGCACGGTGCTTCGTCTCGAGCGATTGAGACGGTTTGGGTGCCCGGCGCGCTCGAGGTTCCTTTCTTCGTCAAGCGGCTCGCCCGACGAAAGCGCCTTGATGCGGTAATCGCCCTCGGTTGTGTCCTTCGCGGCGGTACCCGCCATTTCGAGTGCGTTGCCAATGAGATCGTCCGCGGAGTTTCCCAAGCAGCCCTCGAAACGGGAGTTCCGGTGGCAAGCGGAATCATCACGGCCGACACGTTGGAACAGGCCATGGACCGGGCCGGCCTGAAGCAGGGGAACAAGGGCGCTCAGGCGGCCCTCGCCGCGATCGAAATTGCGAATCTGAATCGGCTTTTGTCTTAATTTTTTCGGCTCAGACGTTCTTTTTTATGCGTAAACGGACCCAAGCCCGAGAATTGGCCCTTCAGATTCTTTACAAGCGGGATCTGAATCCGGAACCCCTGGAGGCGCTCCTGAGTTCATTTTGGGAGACGGCCAAAGGGGTCTCTCCGGAGGTCCAGGAATACACGGAACGTTTGGTCCTCGGCTCACTCGAACACCTCCAGGAAATCGACGCCGTTCTCTCCAAGTATGCGGAGCATTGGGAGCTCGCCCGCATGGCCGTGGTCGACCGCAACATCCTTCGCTTCGGCGCTTACGAGCTTCTTTATCTGGAAGAAATTCCTCCCAAAGTAGTCATCAACGAGGCCGTCAACATCGCCAAAAAATTTTCTCAGGAAGAATCCGGAAAATTCGTGAACGGGATCCTCGATAAAATCAATCACACCGAGCCGCGTCGCTATGCCGCCCTCTGATCTCGATTGGATGAAGCGGGCCCTGGCAAGGGCCGAGAAGGGCCGCGGCCGGACAAGCCCCAATCCGATGGTGGGTGCGGTCGTTGTCCGTGCGGGGAAGGGGGTGGGCGAAGGTCATCACGCTTATTTTGGAGGCCCGCACGCCGAAGTCGTGGCTCTTCGGAGAGCCGGCCGTCGGGCCCAAGGGGCCACGCTTTACGTCACGCTTGAACCTTGCTCGACCTGGGGGAAAACCCCACCGTGCGTGGATGCCATGATTGCGAGCGGCGTGAAACGGGTCGTCATCGGAAGCGCGGATCCCAACCCGCAGAATCGACTGACGGGCATTCGAAAATTAAAGCGAGCCGGGATCCGGGTCCAGGTGGGCGTTTGTACTTGCGAAGTTCAAAGGCAGAATCAATCCTTCTTCAAAGCCATGCGCACCGGTCTTCCCTTCGTCACGCTCAAGATGGCACAGTCGCTCGATGGAAAGATCGCCGCAACGTCCGGCGAATCCCGCTGGGTTTCTTCACCGGCCTCGCGTCAGTTAGTGCATCGGCTCCGCTCCGAGGCCGACGCGGTCCTCGTGGGAAAAAACACGGCTCTCCTCGACAATCCTCGGCTTCGGGGTGTCAACGGGGGAACGAAACCCTGGCGCGTGGTCCTCGATCCCGATCTCGAACTTCGCCCGACGGCCCGAGTCTTCAAGGGTCCTCAAATGACTCTTCTGGCTGTCTCGGAGAAAAAGCTGAAGGAACGTTTCGAAACCCGATTCCAAGGAAAGGGTCACATTTTTCTTCCGCTTCCCGAAAGGAAAGGCCGGCTCGAGCTTAAGCCGCTTCTTCAAAAACTGGTTTCGCTCGGCGTCCATCATCTCCTGGTGGAAGGAGGAGGGGAACTGGCCTGGAGTTTGATTCAAGAGGGTTGGGTGGACCGATTGATCTGGATCGTGGCGCCTAAAATTGTAGGAGGCCGAAAGGCCAAGACCTCTGTCGAAGGAGAAGGTGTTGAAAAACTCAGCCAGGCTTTTGCCCTGCGCTGGGACCGGATTTATCCTTCCGGAGACGATTGGGTCTTGGAGGCCGAGCTCGCACACTCCTGATGTTCACGGGAATTATTGAAGCCCAGGCTGTTCTGAAAGAAAGAAAAAAAAATCGAAGTGGGCTTCGTTTGACATTTGAATTCTCCAAGCCTTATCGCTTTCGAAAGGGAGAAAGTGTCGCCGTCGAAGGCGTTTGTCTCACGGTCACGGATTTTTCGGGAAGGAGATTTTCCGCGGACGTGATCCCCGAAACGGTTCGTTCCACGACCTTGGGCCGTTTTCAGATTGGGCAGTCGGTCAACGTGGAGCGTCCTCTTCGGATGGGCGACCGGGTGGGGGGGCACTGGGTCACGGGCCACGTGGACGGTGTGGGCCGCATCCGCAAAAAGGAAAAGCGGGACGCGGGCCTTCGCTTGCAGATCGAAGCCCCCGCCGATATAATCCGGCTCTTGGTTGAAAAGGGCTCTATCGCGATCGACGGGATCAGTTTCACACTCCAGGGCATCCGAAAAGGTTCGTTCACGGTGGGCGTGACGCCTCACACGGCGCGCGTGACGACCTTGGGCCAAAAGCAGGTGGGTGATTCCGTCAATTTGGAAAACGACCTTCTCATCAAATCAACCGAACGGATTCTTTCAAGGCGACGCGTTCCGTGTTGAGGATTTTTCTCGTTCGTCACGGTCAGACGCCTTGGACCGCCGAAGGGCGGTATCAGGGTGCGACGGATATTCCGTTGGACGGGCGGGGCATCCGCCAAGCGAAAGCCGTGGCCCGCGTCTTGCGTTCCGAATCGCCGGATCGGATTTATACTTCAACGCTCAAACGGGCGCGGGAAACGGCGCGATGGATCGCCCGCGCTGCGAAGCTTCGCCCCATCGCGGACCATCGCTTGAATGAAATTCATTTCGGGGAATGGGAAGGAATGTCCTTCAAGCAAATGGCCAAAACCCAAGATCCCGTCTTTCGAAAGTGGCGGGAAGGAAAACTTCGCCGGGCTCCGGGGGGCGAAAGCATCAGTTCCCTGGCGCGAAGAGTGGGTCAATTTTTCAAGGCCATCACGAAATGTGACACAAATGAAACCCTGGTTGTTGTTTCTCATAGCGGTCCGACCAAAATGATTCTTTTGAAGGCCCTGAAGGCCGAACGTTCTTCCATCTGGTCTTTTCGGATCGAACCGGCTTCCCTTTCATTGATTGAAGGAAACAACCTGATTTTTCAAGTGGTCGGGACCAATTGGACCCATCATCTCAAGAACGCATGAGTGAACGAATCATCACGTTGATTACCGGAGGGAGCCGCTCGGGAAAGAGCGCCCTGGCCCGCGAGAAGGCGCTTTCCTACCCGCGCAGGATTTATCTCGCCACGGCCGAAGTGACGGATCCCGAAATGGCCCGGCGCATTGCCCGGCACCAAAAGGAACGTGGACTTGAATTCAGAACGGTTGAAGAACCGCTTCACCTGGCGCGTTCGATCCGTCGAAACGCTCCTGAGGCCGACGTGATTTTGGTGGATTGCCTGACCTTTTGGTTGAACAACCTTTTTCATCACTTTCGGGACGAAGCGGTTTCGGAGAAACGTCGGATTGAAAACGAAATCAGTGATTTCCTGAGCGTCTTGGATGAAAAACCGACCCACTTGGTTCTTGTCACCAACGAAATCAACATGGGCGTGATTCCCGGGGATCCGATTTCTCGCAGTTTCGTGGACGAGCAGGGATGGCTCAATCAAGAGGTGGCCCGTCGTGCCGACGAAGTCATCTTCATGGTTGCCGGTCTTCCCCAAGCTTTGAAAGGAAGCGAGTCTTTCTTGAGAAAATGAAGTCAGCTCTCATCGAACCTTGGCAGGAAAGGGTGTCCGCGATTTCTCCCCTCCAACCATTTTGGAAGGAGAAAGCGCGTCAAAGGCTCCGCGAGCAAACCCGTCCCGAAGGAAGCTTGGGGCGGCTCGAATTCTGTGTGGAGCGGATCGTAGCCATTCAGGAGAAAGAAGAACCTTCGGTCGCCAAGAAACGAATCATCCTTTTTGCGGCCGACCACGGAGTCGAAGCGGAAGGTGTAAGCCTTTACCCGCGCGAGGTCACTGCCGCGATGGTTTACAACTTTCTGGCTGGCGGTGCGACCATCAACGCCTTTGCCCGTTCGAGCGGTGCGGAAGTTGAAGTGGTGGACGTGGGCGTGGATCATGAGTTTGGCGCTTCCGCAGGTTTGATTTCAAAAAAAATCCGTCGTGGGACGTCGAACATCCGGCACACGCAGGCGATGAATGCGTCTGAACTTTCCAAGGCAATCGAAATCGGATGGGCGAGAGCCGTCCAAGCGAAGAAAGAGGGGATCGAAATCTTGGGGCTGGGGGAGATGGGCATTGCCAACACGACGGCGGCGAGCGCCGTCATCGCAGCCCTCACGCGCACCGCACCGGAAAAAGTCACGGGCCGCGGCACCGGAATTGACGATGCAATGCTTCAGCACAAGATCCGAGTGATTGAAGATGCGCTCCGAATCAATCAATCTCATCTGACCGATCCTTATTCCGTCCTCGGAAGCGTGGGGGGGTTTGAGATCGCGGCCATTGCCGGCTGTGTGATGGGAGCTGCCTCCCATCGGATTCCGTGTGTGGTAGACGGATGGATCGCCTCGGCGGGCGCTTTGGTACCCATTCAACTCAATCCTTCGATCCTGGACTATCTTTTCTTCGCCCACGAATCTGAGGAAAAAGGACACCGAATCCTTCTTGAAGAGCTGGATATCCAACCGCTTCTTCACCTTTCCATGCGCCTCGGAGAAGGGACCGGGGCCTGCCTTGCGATAGGAATTCTGGAAACGGCGGTTCGAGCCTATAATGAAGTGGCCACGTTCGAGGAAGCCCGGGTGGCCCAGAAAAGACAATGAACCCTCGCCCTTTTCACGCCGCGATGATTGCGGGCACCCATTCGGGTGTGGGCAAGACGACTTGGTCTTTAGCCTTGATGGCGTTCTTTCGTCGGAAAGGACTGGGGGTTCAGCCTTTCAAGGTGGGTCCGGATTACATTGACCCTGGCTTTCACGACCGAGTCTGCCGTCCCCGTAAATCCAGGAACTTGGACCGCTTTTTTCTTTCAGAAGACTATTTGAGAAATTGCTTTGAAAAGAATTTGTCCGGGGCCGATCTCGCACTGGTGGAGGGAGTGATGGGACTTTTTGACGGCCGAAGTTCTCTTTCCGAAGAGGGCAGCACGGCCGAGATGGCGAAACTCTTGGGGCTCCCCGTTTTTCTCGTCATCGATGGTGCGGGACTGGCGCGAAGTGCGGCAGCCCTAGTGCAAGGCTATCATCGGTTTGATGCCGATCTGAACTTGGTCGGCGTCTTCGTGAATCGGGTGGGGAGTGAAGGCCATTTCAGGTTGCTCCGGGAGGCGATCGAAAAGGAAACGGGGATCCCGGTCTTGGGATGGCTTCCTGCCGATTCCGTCGTTTCGATTCCGGAGAGGCACCTCGGTCTTCGTACGGCCCTGGAGGAAGAGGCACTTGAAGAGAAATTGGCCCGGTTGGGTCGATTACTGGAAGGTCGTTTCGACGTTGAACGTTTCCTCCATCTTTGCAAATCCCGCCTAGCGGGGCGAAGCAATCTCCCTCGCAATGACAATCGGCAATGCCGGATCGGCGTGGCTCGGGACAAGGCCTTTTCCTTTTATTATGAGGACAACTTTGATCTTCTCCGCGAGGCAGGCTCGGAACTCGTTTTCTTTTCTCCGATTTCTGATGTGGTTCTTCCTGAAGACCTGGATGCACTTTATCTGGGCGGCGGATTTCCCGAGCTTTACGCCAGAGAACTGGCCGCCAACGCTTCAATGAAGGCTTCCATTCAAACCTTTTATGAAGGGGGCGGAATCATTTATGCCGAATGTGGGGGACTCATCTACCTCGCCGAATTTTTCATGACCGAGGGGGGAGAAGAATTTCCCCTCATCGGTCTTGTTCCCGGTCGCATCCGAATGACAGACCGCCTGCAGTGCTTCGGCTACCATGAGCTCGAGGCTCTCGCAGACACTTTCCTCTTTTCAAAAGGAAAAAAACTCCGTTCCCACGAATTCCACTACTCCATCTGGGAAGTGGAGAAGGGAAGATTCAAAAAGCTTTATGCCCTCGGCGGAAAAGAACAGGGTTTTCACGACGGACAAATCCTTGCATCCTATCAGCATCTCCATTTCGGGCAGGACCCTGGACTGGCGCAGAATTTTGTCCAAGCCGTCCAGAAACATCGTAGACGATATGTCCCAAGCGACTCACACCTTTGAACTCGACGTGCGCTCGAGCAACTTGCCTCCTTTTCGCCAGAAGCTGCGGTCTCTTTTGGAGGCGAGCAGTTTCGATGCCAAGGCCCTCCACGACGTGATCCTTTCTGTAGATGAGGTGTTGGCCAATGTGATCCGCCATGCTTATGGAGGAAAAGAGGGCCGGGCCGAATCGGGCAAGATCCGGGTGACTTTTTCGGATCGGGGGGAGCACGCCGAAATTGTGATCCAAGATGAGGGCCCTTGTTTTGATCCCCGGAGTGTCCCGGCTCCCGAGCTTCCTTCAAGGAAACCGGGCGGACTCGGAATTTATCTGGTCCGTTCTCTGATGGACGAGATCCATTACGAAGCCCTCAGCCCGCGGGGAAACCGGCTCCGGCTCATCAAGTACAAGAAAGGGAAAGGAGAGATCAAACGATGAAGGTCAGCGTCAAGTCCAACAAAGAAGTTCACATCCTCGAGGTGTCGGGAGAAATCGACTTCCACACCTCGCGGGATCTTCGGGACAAATTCCAGGGGCTCATCGACAAAAAGTGTCAAAAGCTCCTCGTGAACCTCACCAAGGTGACCTACATTGACAGCTCGGGTCTTGCAACGTTTGTCGAAGTTCTCCAGAAAATCGGCCGCAGCGGCGGACGGCTTATTCTGGTCGGCCTCAGCGCGCCCGTACGGGGGGTCTTCGAAATCGCCAAGCTCGATTCCATTTTCCCCCTGGAAGATTCGGAGACGCGGGCCCTCGAGGCCTTGCTGGGTTGAACCAAAAAATGAAAGCGGCCGGCCTTCAAAACTTTTTCGGCCGCATTGGCCGGACGGTGCATTCCCTTCTGGATCACACGGGGCGGATGTCCCGTCTTTTGGGAGATGTGTTTCGTTGGACCTGGCTTTCCTTTTTTCAAAAGAAGGTGCTTCGCCGCGAGTCTTTTTTTGGACAGGTGGTGGCGATGGGCGTGGATTCGGTCCCGATCATCTGTCTGGTGGGCGCCTCGGTGGGAATGGTCCTCGCATTGCAGGCCGCCTATCAATTGAAGCAGTTCGGCGCCGTGATGTACACTGGGAGTCTCGTGAGCGTTTCCATGGCCCGCGAGCTGGGGCCTTTGATTGCTTCCATTGTCGTGGCCGGACGCGTGGGCGCGCGCATTGCAGCCGAACTTGGGACGATGCGGGCCCAGGAAGAAGTGGACGCGCTCACCACGATGGCCATCGACCCGGTGCGCTACCTCGTCGTGCCTCGATGCCTGAGTCTTTTTCTGGTGCTCCCTTGCCTCACCCTCATTTCGGATTCGATCGGAATGGCCGGAGGGTTCCTCATCGGAACCACGAGCCTGGGGATCGAACCCTACCTTTATCTCGAAAAGAATTTTGACGCCCTGGTCCTGAAAGACCTTTACACGGGTCTCCTGAAGAGCGCAGTCTTTGCTTGGATCGTGGGCATCGTGAGCTGTTATCAAGGCCTTGCCGTGGAGGGTGGGGCCGAAGAGGTGGGACGGGCGACCACGCAGGCTGTGGTAAATTCCATTGTTCTCATCATCCTGGCGGACTGCTTCTTCACCGCCATTTTCTATTACGCCTTTCCTTAAGAAAAAATGATCCAAGTCAAGAATCTCATCAAACGTTTTGGCGACCGGGTGGTCTTGGACGGGCTCAACTTGACAATCCCGGAAGGAAAAATCACCGTCATCATGGGCGGATCAGGCTGTGGCAAGAGCACCTTCCTCAAGAACCTCATTGGACTTCTCAGGCCAAGCGAGGGCGAGATCTGGATCGAGGGAAGAAACGTAGCTTCCCTGACCGAGATGGAATTTGACGAGGTCCGGAAGAAATTCGGGATGCTCTTCCAGGGTGCAGCCCTGTTCAATTCGCTGACCGTGGGAGAAAATGTGGCACTCCCCATCAAGGAGCACACCGATCTTTCGGAGGAGATCATCCGCATCATCGTGAAAATCAAATTGGAGCTCGTGGGACTCACCGGCTTCGAGGGTTTTTATCCACACCAGATCTCGGGCGGGATGAAAAAGCGGGTGGCCCTTGCCCGTGCGATTGCCCTTGACCCCAAAATTGTTTTCTACGACGAACCCGGTGCTGGACTCGATCCCATCACGGCGGGGATGATTGACCAATTGATTTTGGACCTCAGCCAGAAGCTGAAAATTACCTCGGTGGTGGTGACCCATGAAATGAAAAGCGCCTTTCGGATTGCCGATCAAATGGTGGTCCTGCACCGGGGGAAGGTGGTGGTCGAGGGAGCGCCTGAGACCATCAAGCAATCCAACGATCCTTATGTCCGGCAATTCATCCACGGAGATCCGGAGGGGGCGATTCCCTTCAAGCAATCCAGCGAGGCCTATCTCAAGGGCCTCTTGGAACCCTAAAATTTCATCGAGAGGAGAAAACGAAGATGGATTTTACTCGTTCGGAAGTCAAGTCCGGTATTCTGGTCGTCGTCTGTTTCGTCCTGCTGACTATCCTGACCTTCAAGATCGGGGACTTTCGGGCGATGGGTAAAGTGGCGGAGTACCGGCTTCAATTCAATTTCGTGAGCGGGCTTGAGAAAAACGCGCCCGTCCACTTTGCCGGGCACAGCGTCGGCACCGTGAAGTCGATCGTGATCCAGGATGCGGATCCCACCGTGGAAGTGACGATCCTCGTCGATAAAAAAACGCCCCTCCGGGTCGACTCGCAGGCCTTCGTGGACACCCTCGGCCTTCTCGGTGAAAAGTTCGTTGCGCTGACACCGGGGACTCACGCGTCCCCGCGTTTGGAGCCGGGCGGGGTGTTGCGGGGGACCGAACCGATGCCGGTCCACCAGATGATCCGACAGATGACTCGACTCACCGAGAACCTGATTCCGATTACGGAGAAGACGAACCATCTGCTCGAAGGCCACGAGAAGGATATCGAAGGCATCTTGAGCAATCTGAACGCCACCTCCGAGAACCTCAAGGACATGACACACGAACTCAAACTCCATCCTTGGAAGCTTCTCCGCAAAGGCTAAGAAATCCATCAAAAGAATTCCCTTCGGTTTCATCCTCGGGTTTGTCCTCCTGGTTTTTTTGGCCGAGGTCTCGGGCCTCTTTGAAACCCAGGAACTGGGTTTTCTAGATCTTCGCTTCCAGTTACGCGGGTCAACCGCTCCGCATCCTGACATCGCAATCGTTGAGATCAACGACGCGAGCATTCGCAGGATCGGCCACTGGCCCTGGCCGCGAAACTATCATGCGACTCTTCTCAAAGCCCTGAGCGCCTGTCACCCTCGCCTGGTTCTTTACGATATCCTGTTTACCGAAGAAAGCCTTCAACCGGAAGGAGACCAACTCCTGGCCCGTGCCATCCACGAGGCTGGCAACGTCATCATCCCCTTTTTCTTCCGTTCCGAGAAGCCGTTTCTTGCCTTTTTTCCCATTCCATCTGTGAGGGCGGGAGCGCGTCACTTGGGCTATGTTAATATCTCCGCCGATCTCGACGGCAAAACTCGCCGGATCCGAAAGAGCATTGATCCTCCCGACGGCCGTTATCATCACACGAGCGTATGGGCTGCTCTTGCGAATGTGCCGGAAGGAGAAGGCGAGCGGTGGCTCGATCGAATTCCCGTGGACCAGGACAATTCCTTCTGGATCAATTATCCGGGCGATTATTCGCTTTTTCCCCGCGTCGCCTTTCATCAGATCTTCGAGGCGGGAGCAAAAGAGCAGGAAGAGCTCCAGCGCTTTTTCCGGGACAAGGTGGTCTTGGTGGGGCAGACGGCCACGGGCGGAGGCGATTTCCGTCCGACGCCTTTCTCAGCCGCCTACCCCGGAGTCGGCATTCAGGCGGCCGCCGTGCACACGCTTCTCACTGGAAATTATCTTCACCGCCTGGGAAAGTTCCCAACGCTCGGGATTTTGGTGTTCCTCGCTTTTCTCGTGAGTCTCCTGACATGGGGAGATCCCACCCGAAGAGGTTTGGCTGTTGTTCTGTGTCTGAGCGCCTTTTACCTCGCCTGGAATTTCATGGTTTTTGCGTTCTTGGGGTGGATTCTTCCAGTCCTCTCGCCCCTTGTCGTGATCTTGGGTATTTACATTTTTATTCTCTTTTTCCAGTTCGTGGGAACCCGTTTGAAAGGGGAACTCCTTAACCGTGAATTGGCCCTGGCCGCGCGCATCCAGGAAAGCTTTCTCCCGCGGGAAATGCCCCGAGTGCCGGGCGCCGATTTAGGTTTTCTCTGTCGCTTCGCGAAGGAAGTGGGGGGAGATCTCTACGATTGGGTTTTGCTGGGGGAGCGCCGGCTCGGCATTTGCGTGGGAGACGTTTCGGGGAAGGGAGTTCCGGCGGCCCTTTACATGGCCCGGGCCACGAGCGAGTGGAGGGTGCTTCGGAACCATTTTCAAACCCCTTCCGCCTTGATGCAGGCTTTGAACGAACAGCTGGTCGCAGCCGGAGTGGACGGCATTTTTGTGACATTCCTTTATCTGATATTTGACCTTGATTCTAAAACGGTCTTGTTTTCTAATGCAGGGCATGAACCCTTCTATCTGTTCCGGGGCCGGAACGGAAAGTCGGAGTGGATCCGCCGGGCCGGGGCGCCGCCCCTTGGCCTTTTCCTCGAGACCCGCTACCCGGAAGAGAAAATGGTTTTGGAGGAAGGAGACGCGGTGATTTTGATCTCGGACGGCGTCAGAGAGCTTCGGAATCCAAAAAGAGAAGAGTTCGGACTTCCAGGCGTCGAGAAAGCACTCAACCCGTTTCCTCAAGGGTCGGCCGACGAGGCGGTCAAGCAGCTCTTCCGGGCCATGGATCAGTTCTCGAAGTGGAGCCCCGCCCACGATGACCGGACGGTGTGTTGCGTCAAAATTCAAAAAGGAGGAGCCGGATGAAACGAACTCTTTGGATGGTCTTGATTCTCTTTTTGAATTTCGCCGCTATGCCGATTCCTGCCTTTGCCGGCGTAGATTACAACATCGAAATTTCTCAGAAGCTCGGAAGGGGACTCCTCAATGCCCTGAGTTCTCCCTTGGAGCTTCCCTGTACGATTCGGGATGATGTCAAAGACCGGGGCGGGGTCGGGATCGTGACCGGTCTTTTCCGCGGAATCGCCTTTTTCGCCCGGCGCCTTTTGGTGGGCGTTGATGAAGTCGTGACTTTCGTGATTCCAATGGAGGAGACGCTTCCTCCGGTTTGCACCAAGAAACCGGCGGCCCAGATCCAGCGATGAATTTCAAATTTCCCATCCGCGGCCTCGTTTCGGATTTCCTCGAATCCATCCGTTTTTTAACCGTCATTCCGATCCCTTTGAAGAGCGAGGGCAACTTGGCTCGCGCGATGTTTTTCTTCCCCCTGGTGGGATGCCTGATGGGGATCCTCACGGTTTTTCTGACCCACATCCTTTCTTTGGATCTCTTTCTTCGTCTCGAGGCCCTGGGTCTTGTGACCTTTCCCATTTTGCTGAGCGGCGGGCTTCACTTGGACGGTCTGGCGGACTTCTCAGACGGTTTCTTCGGCGGCCGGTCCAAAAGCGATGTGCTTCGAATCATGAGGGATTCCCGGATTGGGACGTGGGGAACGCTCGGTGTGATCCTCGTCCTTTTCTGGAAATGGGAACTTCTGACTTCTCTTTCCGTTCGAAGCGGCGCTTTGATTCTTTCCCTGACGGCCTCGCGCTGGGCCCAGGTTGTATTGGCCTACTTTCTTCCTTACGCGAATCCGGAAGGCGGTCTGGGCGAGGCCGTTGCAAAAAAAGTCAAAATCCGGGAACTGGTGGGGGCGACGGCCTTCCTCACCCTCGTGATTTTTTTCCTGAAAGGACCTGGCGTTCTCTGCTTCATGGCCTTGATTCCTTTCCTCGGCGCTCTTGGATTTTTCTTCCACAAGCGAGTGGATGGCGTGACGGGAGATCTTCTCGGCGCGGCCAGTGAATTGACCGAAGTGTATCTCCTCTTTGTCCTCTTCCTCATCCGGAGCGGGGAATATCGGTGAGACTTCGGCACGGCGGGGAACTCCGGAGCTTTTCCGAAAAATTTGGGATTCGGGAGCGAGACATTCTCGATTTCTCGAGCAACATCAATCCGCTGGGCCCGCCGGCCTCGGTCCGGGAGGCCTACGAGACCGCGGTCGAAGATTTGGCCCATTATCCCGATCCGGAAGCGCTCGCATTCCGCCGGGCCGTGGCCCGCCACTTTCCCCTTTGGCCTGAAAACGTGGTGGCCGGGAACGGCGCCGTTGAACTGTTGGATCTCATCCTCAGGCTCCTTCGTCCGAAGCGGGCGCTTCTCGTAGAGCCGGCCTTCCTGGAATACCGTCGCCTCCTCAATTTGGGAGGATGCGAGGTCCGAAGCGTTTTCCTCAAAGAAAAAGATTCGTTTCATTTTTCAGCCGCCGAGATGATGAATGCCTTGCAGGGAGTGGAGGTGGCTCTCTTGGCGCAGCCCAACAATCCCACCGGCACTCACTCCTCGCGGGAAGAAGTTTTGAAATTTCTCGGCGAGGCGCGGCGTCGCAATGTGTTTGTGGTGATGGACGAAGCCTTCGTGGATTGGATGCCGGAGCTCTCTTTGGGGCGTGAAGTGCGGGACGACTCCCACTTCTTTGTCATCCGGTCCCTCACCAAATTTTACGCCTTGCCGGGGATCCGGATCGGTTACGGACTTGGAGCGAAGAAGTTGATTGAAAAATTATCCTCCCAGCAAATCCCCTGGTCCTGTAACCGGGTGGCCCAGAAGTTGGGCATCGCGGCATTGCAAGATTCAGAATTTACCTCCCGTTCCCGCCAATGGTTAATCGAAGAGCGGTCTTGGCTTGAGGGCGAACTCCATTCGCTTCCTTGGCTGAAAGGGTATCCCAGCGCGGCCAATTTCCTTTTGATTCGGAGCACGAAGTCTCTTTTCGAGGAAATGGGCAAGCGGGGAATTTACATCCGCGACCTCACAGAGTTTCCGGGTCTGGGTCCTTCCTTTTTTCGGATCGCCGTCCGGACGAGGGCGGAAAATGGGCGGCTCCTTGAATCCCTTAAAGATTGTCACGAAAAAGAGGCGGCCCTCCGGGCCTGAAGACCGATGAGCAAACGCGCGAAGGCCTGGATGGTTCTCGGGACCGGCTCCGGGGTCGGAAAATCTTTCATCGCTGCGGGCCTTTGCCGCATCTTAAGCGATCACGGGGTTCGGGTCGCTCCGTTTAAGGCCCAGAACATGTCCAACAATTCTTTCGTGACTCGGGAGGGAGGAGAGATGGCCCGCGCCCAAGTTGTCCAGGCGGAATGTGCGCGGGTCGAACCGAGTGTTGACATGAATCCGGTTTTGCTGAAGCCCGAGGCGGACAACCATTCGCAAGTGGTTATCCACGGACGGATCGCGGGTACGATGCGGGCCGACGAATATTACGGGCTCCGGGAGAAAATCGGGTTGGCGATTCGAGAATCCTACGAACGGCTTGCCCGGGAATACGATGTGCTCGTTATCGAAGGGGCGGGAAGCCCGGCTGAAATCAATCTGAAAGAAGTGGATCTGGTGAATTGTCGGATGGCCGAGATGGCTGATGCTCGTTGTCTTCTCGTAGGAGACATCGATCGGGGCGGAGTGTTCGCCTGGCTTTGGGGGACGCTCGCGCTTCTGGACGAAGCGGAGCGGGAGCGAATCGACGGTCTCATCATCAACAAGTTCCGAGGCGATTTCAAGATCCTGGAGCCCGGGCTCCGGATGCTGGAAAACCTTTGCGGGAAAAAAGTGCTGGGTACCATTCCTTACGACCACGATCTGTGGCTTGAGGAGGAAGATGCCTTGAATGAGGAGACCGCCCGATTCGAACGTTCCAATCATTCCGATTTAGACATTGCCGTGTTGCTTCTCCCGCGGATTTCAAACGCCACGGACTTTCAGATCCTCGCCCGGGAGCCGGGAGTCTCGCTTCGGATGATCCGTCGAAGCGAGGAATTCGGTTCACCCGATCTTTTGATCCTGCCCGGCACGAAGGCGACGCTCTCGGATCTTCACTATTTGAAAAGCCGGGGTTTCGAGGAAAAAGTTCGAAATTATGTCCAGTCGGGTGGACGGATCTTGGGAATTTGCGGTGGCTTTCAAATACTGGGCGAGACCCTCGAAGATCCCGAGGGAATCGAATTCCCGGCCGGCCGGAAAATGGGATTGGGACTTCTCCCGATTCGGACTCGCTTCGCGAGCGAGAAGACCTTGAGCCGAATCAAGGGCCGCGTGCGGCGGACGATCTTCGGCCGGACCGTTCAAGGGGAAGTCATTGGATATGAAATTCACATGGGCCAGAGTGAGGCGTGGGGAACCGTTGAGCCGCTTCTTGAAATCCGCGAGGCCGAATCTCAAGGCCCCTGGCACCCGGAAGGGGCGATCGATCCCTCGGGCAGGATTCTTGGGACCTATCTCCACGGTCTCTTTGACGAAGCTTCCTTCCGCCATTCCTTTCTGGAAGCGTTGGCCCAAAGCGCGGGCAAGAAGAGGAAGGCACTCGAAAGCCCTTCCGCCTTGCTTTCGATGTCTCTTGTCAAAGAAAAAAATTATGATAAGCTGGCAAATCGATTGAGGGAAAACTTGAATCTGAACTTTCTCGAACCATGCTGGAACTACTCGCCGCGTTCGGTCTAGACCTCGCCTTCGGCGACCCGGTCTATCATTGGCACCCGGTTCGGGTGATCGGCCGCTTCATTGAAAAAAGTGAGGCATGGCTCCGCACCCGGGTCAGCGGAGGCCGGTTTGGCGGGCTTCTACTCGCGGTGTTTATCCCCGCTATGACCTTTCTCGGCGTCTGGTTTTTTTGTGAGTTGGCGGGGCAAATCCATCCCGTTTTTAAGAAACTCATGACCATCTATTTCATTTATAGTGCGCTGGCCGTCAAAGACCTCCAGTCGGAAGGCCGTCAAATCTACACTCATCTCCTCGGCAATCGACTCGATAAGGCCCGGGAAAACTTGTCCCGGATCGTGGGGCGCGACACGAAGGATTTGAGCGAATCGGAGGTGATCCGAGGCGCGGTCGAGGCGGTCGCCGAGAGTTTTGTTGACGGGGTCTTTTCACCCCTTTTCTTTGCGGCGATCGGCGGGGCGCCTTTGGTGATGGCCTACAAGGCCATCAATACCCTGGATTCGATGGTGGGTCATAAGACGCCCGCGTACCGCGAATTCGGCGCCGCTTCCGCCCAATTGGATGAAATCGTCAATTGGATTCCCGCCAGGATTTCCTGGCTCTTAATCGGAGTCGGCGCCTTTTTTGTGAACGGGCGAAACATGGAAGCCTGGAGGATTGGCTTTGAAGACGGAGCGGCATCGGCCCGTTCCAATAGCGCGGTGCCCGAGGCTGCGTTTGCGGGCGCATTAGGAATCGAATTGGGCGGAACGAATTCCTACGGCGGCGAAAAAGTGGAAACACGCAAGATGGGTTATCCCATGCGCTCGCTCGAAAAAGAAGATGTCCGCCGCGCCTGCCACTTGATGAAATCCAGCGCTTGGGCGGCCTTGATTTTTGCTTTAGTCCTGAGCTCCCTCGCCTCGCTTTTCATCATTAAAATCATCGACCCCATCGCCGTATGAGAAAATTCCGCAAGGGAGCTTACCTCCTGATTGCCCACGGGACCCGTGACGAAGAGGGGAAGAGTTCCTTCCTTCAATTCGTGAACGAGTTCCGGAAGGCTTTTCCGGATCGATTCGTTCAACCGGCTTTTCTCGAATTGGCCAAGCCCGACATTCAGGAAGGGATTGAAGCGTGTGTGGAAGAGGGGGCCGAGGAGATTTTTGTCATCCCTTTGATGCTCTTTCCGGGTCGGCACGTGAACCAGGACATCCCCGGACAAATCCAGGAAGCGAAGAGTCGTTACCCCCAACTGGATTTTCACTATTCAGGGGCCCTCGCCCTTGTCCCGCGGGAAGGAAAAAGGCCTTCGGAGCCGAAAATGTTCGAGCTCCTTCTTAGCAAAATCGCCCGTCTCCAGGAACGGGTCCCGGCTTCCTGAGGGGACGATTGACGCCACCCCTGGGCCACGATATAATACGGCCCTTTGATTTGAAGGGAGTATTTCTCGATGGCCGAAAGCACCTTTGGAACCAAGCCTGAACCCAGCCTCGATCCGGAAGTCCAAGAGGGAAAGTTTTTTGCGGCAGTGGGGTATTTGAGCGTTCTTTGCTTTGTCCCGCTCCTCTTGAAGAAGGGAAACCGCTTCGCTCAGTTTCACGGCAAGCAGGCCTTGGTTCTTTTCATCTTGGAAGTCGCAGCCAGTATCCTGAAAGCTATTCCCGCCTTGGGAGACATTGTTTTCACGCTCTCCTTTGTCGTCTTTGGGATTCTCTCGCTTGTGGGGATCGTGAAGGTCCTGATGGGAGAATACTGGGAAATGCCCGTCATCCAGGAAGTGGCGAACAAGATCAGCCTGTAAGCCTCGAGCTTTTCCTTCCTTCTCTCTTTTTATGATCTTCCGAACTTCAAAAAATCCGGTTACTGAAGAAAAAAGCTGGTCGGTCGTCCTCCATCCGCTTCGAAGTGAGCTGGACAAAAGACGGGTCGGCGAAAAGATTTCCGAACTCTTTCGCGTCTCTCTGGAAGAGGCCCGCGAACTCGTCCAAAACACCCCGATCGTCCTCCTCGACCAACTCTCACGTCCTGTCGCCCTGCAGATCCAGAATTTTTTCCAGGAAGCGCGCGCCGAGGTGACCCTCACGGCCGATCCAGGAGCGAAACGGCGTTGTTACCGGGCGGTATGGCCGGAACCTCCGGACCTCGAATTGCTCCAACCCAAGCCGTTTCTTCCCGCGACTGCGCCCACGGCTCAACCGTTGACGGAAAAACTTTTCTTTCCCGAAAAACCTCTGCCCAAACCGGAGAGCAAAGAACCCCTCCCCCTGCCCTCGCTGGAGAAAGAGGCGGAATTTCTCAAGCAGCAAAGAGAGAAGGAAAACGCCGAGCGCCGGGCCATTGAAGATGAATGGCAAGAACGCTATCAAAATCTCAAGGAGGAGTACCAGGAAACGAAATCCATCTATGAAGAAAAGATCGTAGCCCGAGAAAAGGAATTTGAACTCCTAAAAAAACAGCTTCAGGAACTCGGCTTTTGGCGTGAAAAAGTGGTCCGGCTCGAGAAGGAAAACGTTGAATTCAAAGAGATGTTCGAGCGAAACCGGGTGGAGCTTTCCGAAGAGACCACGAAGCTCCGAGAGAAAATCAGCGGCCTTGAGACGGCGAAGAAAACCGTGGAGTGGGATCTGAAGGAACGGACCGAAGAGCTGGATCTTTGGCGCGACCGCTACCAGGTCCGTGAAAGAGAAATGGAAGGTCTGAAGTCCCAGTTGAACGACATGGAGGCGTGGCGGGAGAAGCTGCGCGACTTTGACGAAGAGAACTCTACGTTTCTCACTCGCATTAATCAGCTGGAGGCGAATCATAAATCCCTGGAGCAGGCCGTCCGGGAGCGTTCCGAAGAAATGAGGCAATGGCAGGAGCGCTGCCACGCCCGCGAGCGGGAGCTTGAAGCGGCCAAAGCCCAAATCCAAGAGCTCGAACCCTGGGTCAAGAAAGCCAGAGAGCTTGAAAAACAAAATCGGGAATCGCAGGATCAAATTAATCGACTCAAATCAGCCGGCGAAGAACTGGATCGTTCTGTAAAAGAAAATTCTCAAGAAGTCGGTGTCTGGCGGGAAAAATACCATGTCCTGGCGCAGAAGTCGGAACGTTTTGAAAGCCTCTATGAGGCCGAGCGCAAGCGGCGGGAACAGGAAGAAGAGGCCACGAAGCAGGCCAACGAGTTGGCGGAGAGCTGGCGCCGAAAATTCCACGAACTCGAAGAAGACCAGAAACGTCTCAATAAAGAATTGACGGTTTGGCAGGAGAAAGCCGCCGCGCTCAATCGGACGCTCAAGGAACGCTCGGAGGAATTGAGCGATTGGTACGAAAAATATCACACCTTGGCAGAAGAGTCCAAACGTTTGGAAGGTCTTTATGGAGAAGAGCGGACTCGTAGCGGCGAGTTTGAAGAGGCCGTCCGGCAAGCTTCCGAGTCGGCCGAGAGTTGGCAGAAACGATTCGAATCCCTGGAAGAGACCCAGAAGCGTCTCGAACAGGAGTTCGCCCAGTCCTCTGAAGACCGGCAAGCCGAGATCAAGCGGTTGCGCGACCGGAACCGGGAGCTTGAAACTCAACTAGATGGGGCCCAGCGTCAGGCACGGGACCTGCACTTCCGGCTCGAACAGCAGGATTTGATCGAAAAGCGGGAACGGCTCGCAGGCGAACTGATGGCCAAGGAAAACCAGTTGCGGGATTTGAGCACCGAGAGCGAGCGTCTCCAGAGGGAGATTCGCGAGCGGGAAACCCAGGCGCAGAACTTGGCCGCCGAACAGGCCAACCTGCAACGGGAAATCCTGGAGCGGAAACAGGCCCAGCGTCACCTTCTCGAACAAGACAAGATTCGGGAGAAAAACACGAGCAAACTCAAACGCCAGGTGATCATTCGGGAACCCCGCGAAGAGAACACCTCGGTTGAATCGTGATTGAGCTTGTTCTCAACAAGATCAAGGTCGACGAGTCCCGCAACGAACAAGTCATTGTCCTCAGGGAAAAAGAGGGAAACCGTCTCCTTCCCGTTGTCATCGGTATCGCGGAAGTCAATGCCATCAAGCTGAAACTGAGCGGCATCAAGCCGCCCCGGCCCCTCACGCACGATCTTCTCATCAGCATCATTGAAAACCTGGGGGCCAAGCTCAAGAAGGTCCTGATCGACAAGCTTGAAAATAACACGTTTTACGCCAAGCTCTTCCTCTCCGCCGATCACACGAAAGAAATTCTAATTGACGCGCGTCCCTCGGATTCGGTCGCGCTAGCACTGCGCGTCGGCGTTCCCATTTTCGTAGAAGAAGAGGTCCTGAAGGAAGCCGGTGTCAGCGAATTCTGAGGTTTCGGACGTCCTCATCATCGGTGGGGGAGGCGCAGGGCTCACAGCCGCTCTTTACACTTCGCGCGCCAAGCTCTCCACGATCCTTCTTGAGAAACTGACCCCCGGAGGCCAAATCGCCCTCACGGACCTCGTCGAGAATTATCCCGGTTTTCCGGAAGGGATCACCGGCACGGAAATTTCCCAGCGGATGGAAGAGCAAGCGAAACGTTATGGGACCCGGGTTGAATATGAGGAAGTGAGCGGGATCGAGAAAAAGAACGGTCTTTTTCTTGTCTCCACCGCGGGCACTCAAACCTTTCAATCGCGCACCGTCATCGTCACAAGCGGGGCCTCCTATCGAAACCTCTACGTCCCCGGAGAAAAAGAACTGACTGGCAAGGGCGTTTCTTATTGCGCGACCTGTGACGGCGCATTTTTCAAAGGAAAAGAGATCATCGTGGTGGGTGGCGGGGACTCTGCGATGCAGGAGGGAATTTTTCTCACCCGCTTCGTGACGAAACTCACCGTGGTCCACCGCCGTGACAAGCTCCGCGCCAGTCCGCTTCTCCAGGAAAGGGCCCGACAAAATCCCAAGATCAAATTCGAGTGGGACACCGTGGTGACCGAAATCCTTGGCCCTAAAAAAGTGGAGGCCGTGAAGCTCCAGAACTTGAAAACGAACCAGGTAAGAGAGTTCAAGACAGACGGGGTCTTCGTCTTCGTTGGACACGATCCCAACACGGCTTTTTTGAAAGGACTCATCGATTTGGACGAGAAGCGCTACGCGAAAGCGGGGGACAATCTCCAAACCAAAGTTCCAGGTCTCTTTGTTGCTGGGGAAGTCCACGCCGGCGCGGTGAAGCAACTCGTGGCCTGTTGCGGAGAAGGATGCGAAGCGGCCCTCGCCGCCCAAGCTTACTTGGAAGATCAGGGATGAAGGTCCGGCGCTTTGCTTCCTTTTCTCTTTTAATCGCCCTGGTCTTGGGGAGTTGCGGACCTTCAACTTCGTCGGGCGGCGGATGCGGATCCGCTTGGGTTCCGACGGAAAACCGTCTCTTGGGCGCTCAAGCTCCTAACTTCACCCTTCCCACCGTGGGCGGCGAGAAGATGGAGCTTGCTTCTCTGGTTCAACAAAAGCCCACGCTCCTCGTTTTTTGGGCCACCTGGTGTCCCACCTGCAAGGAAGAAATTCCAACCTTGAACGAATGGAGCAAAAAGTATCCTGCGCTTCAGATCCTCGGAATCGACGTCCAGGAGTCCGGCGAACGCGTGAAGGCTTTCGCCAAAAGACAAAAAATGAATTATCCCATCCTCCTCGACGAGGAAGGGGAGACAGCCCAGCGTTACGGTCTGGTGGGAATTCCTGCTTCGGTCCTTCTCGCCAAGGGAGGAAAGGTGATCTACTTTGGCTTTGCCCTCCCCGAAAATATCGACTCGCTCATCCGAGAATAAGCCCTGTTGATTTCCGTCCTTCTTTCGACCTTCATCGCCGTCGCTCCTTTCGACCATTCCCCCTGGGACCAATTTCTGAAGAAATTTGTCAACGATAAAGGGGAAGTCAACTATTCAGCCGCCCAAAAAGATCCATCCCTTCTCAACGCCTATCTCAAGAAGATCAAGGAAATTCCCGCCGGAGAATTGGAAGGATGGCCTCGAGAGGAACAGATGGCCCTTTGGATCAATGCGTTCAACGCCGGCGTGGTCCGGCTGGTCTTGAGGCATTATCCGGCCAAGACCGTGATGGAAATTCCCGGTTTTTGGGAAGAGGAGGCAATCGAGGTAGGAACCCAATCCAAGGAGAAGGGCGGGAAAGCCAATCTCTTCAGTCTCGGCCAAATTGAAGATAACATCCTTCGCCAAAGTTTTCGGGATGAGAAAATCCTGTTTGCCCTTTCCAAGGGATCCCGCGGTTCACCCCGGTTGCGTCCTGAAGCCTACAAGGGGCCCCAGCTGGAAGGCCAGCTTTATCTGGCCACGCGTGAATTTGTAAATCGGGAGGACCAGAACCAGATTGATCCGGTTAAAAAGAAAGTGGTCCTTTCCCGGATTTTCAAGTGGCATGCCGCCGATTTTCTCTTCAATTGGGGGGATTTTCCGGAACCTCCGAAATGGAAGCCCGAAGAAATGGCCGTACTGAGTTTCTTTGCCCATTACCTCGAAGATCCAAAAAAGGTCGAGTTTCTAAAAGAGGGGGAATACAAGGTCAAGTATGAGACGTTCGATTGGGGTCTGAACGCCCCACGATAATTCTTGACACCCTGCCCTAATTTTCATAACATACGGCCCACCTTCAGGTTATAAATATGAGCTCCTTTGCGATTGTCGAAACCGGCGGAAAACAGCTCCGGGTCGAACCTAAACAACGCTTTACCGCGGAACGGCTTACGTCAGAAATTCGGGAGAAAGAGGTTGTCTTGAACAAGGTTCTGGCTGCGGGGGACGGAAAGTCTTTTGAGGTTGGGAATCCCTACCTCAAAGGGGCGTCGGTGGTCTGCGAATACCTGGGTGAGAAAAAAGGTCCCAAGGTGGTTATTTTCAAGATGCGCCGCCGCAAGAATTATCGGCGCAAGAAGGGTCATCGTCAAATTTTGGCTGAGCTTCGCGTCAAAGAAATCCAATTAAAAGGTTGATCTGAAATGGCGCACGTTAAAGGACAAGGCAGCACGCAGAATGGACGAGATTCACACGCCCAACGACTGGGAGTGAAGGCCTTCGGGGGCGAGCGGGTCCGGGCCGGTCAAATTCTCGTCCGACAAAGGGGAACGCGCTTCAAGCCCGGTTTTTTTGTTGCCCGGGCGAAAGACGATACCCTGTTTGCGCTTCGAGAAGGAAGGGTTGAATTCCGGCCTAATCACACGGTTCACATCATACCGCAGGCAAAGTAAAACGTTCCCAAGTCTTCCGTCCAACCAGTTCGGCTTCAGACGACGGAGGAGTTGGGATTTTTTTTTGAACGACACATGGCGAAAATCATCGATGAAGTGACCATTTTCGTGAAGGCGGGCGATGGCGGCAAGGGCTGTGAAAGCCGGACGCACATCTCGGAAAAAAAATTTATCTCAACCGGGGGAGAAGGCGGGCGGGGCGGAAACGTCCGAATGCGTGCCGATTCCAACGTGACGACCCTTAAAAGTTTTCTTTATCAAAGACACTTCGCGGCCCAATCGGGAACGCCGGGCGGAAGCAATCGAAAAAAAGGGAGAAAGGGCGAGGATTTGACGATTTCCGTTCCGCCTGGAACGGCGATCTGGCTCAAAGAGAAGCGTTTCTTGATTCGGGATCTCCTTCGAGACGGGGAAGAAGTGGTATTGATGGAAGGCGGACGGGGCGGAGTCGGAAACGAGGGCGGAAAACAGGCCCAGCCCGGGGAGCCCGGACAATCAGCCGAGCTCATCTTGAGTTGGAAAATTCCAGCGGACGTGTTCTTCGTGGGACTCCCCAGTTCGGGCAAGTCCAAGCTTCTGAACCGTTTCACGCACGCCAATGCGAAGGAAGGAACGTATCCTTTTACCACCCAACAGCCTGAACTCGGGGTCTACGAGACGCCGGATTTTGAGCAGATCCGTCTGTGTGAATTGCCGGGCCTTTACCGGGAGTCGCCCGAGGGTCACGGGGTGGGAATTGATTTCTTGAAGCACCTGGAACGGGCGCGGATTCTCCTCATAATGTTGGATCCCTTGAACGAGTTTTCGTCCTCACTCGGCGAAGGGTATGAAATTTTGTCGCTCGTCCTCGAACGTTACCAGCCCGCCTTTCTCAAGATCCCGCAGGCCGTGGTCGTGAACAAAATGGATCTGGCAGAAGCGCGTAAACGCGTGGAAAAGGAGAAATTTCGGGCCTCGAGCCCTCTTTTTCTCATCTCAGCCGAGACCGGAGAAGGTGTGGAGGCCTTGATGCAGTACGTCACCCAGACTTTGAAAGTGCCTCATGCCTGATTCCCGAATCAAGAACGCTCGCCGGATCGTCCTCAAGGCGGGGACCAGTATCCTGACCTCTCGAAAAGGGTTTTTTCAGCCCGCAGCCGTTGCCCATCTCGGAAAGGAAATCCTTTCCCTCATCCGAGCCAAGCGCGAGGTTGTGCTGGTGAGTTCAGGGGCCATCGCCTTCGGAATGCAGACCTTGGGGCTCAAGTCCCGGCCCCGGCAGCTGAAGCAACTCCAGGCCTGCGCGGCCATCGGTCAGGGCAAGTTGATGCATGCTTACGAAAGTTTTTTTTCAAAAAAGAAGCTCCACACAGCACAGATTCTTCTTACACGGGACGCTCTGGAGGCGGGCAAGCGTCTCCTGAACGCGAAACACACCCTGGATGAACTTTTCTCACTGGGGATTCTTCCCATTGTCAACGAAAACGACACCGTGGCGACGGAGGAGATTACCTTCGGTGACAACGACCAACTTTCCGTCCGAGTGGCCCAGCTCGTGGAGGCCGACCTCCTTGTGATTCTCTCGGATGTGGACGGATTTTATTTGAAAGATGGATCGCGGGTCTGCAGGGTTAGGGAGTGGAAACAAATCGAGAAATTAGCTGTCCACCTTCGGGACCGGCGCCGCGAGAACACGGTGGGCGGGATGCGAGCGAAACTGGCGGCCGCCCGGATGGCGATGCAGTCGGGGATCCCGCTCCTCCTTGTGAATGGACACGAGAAAGGGATTTTGGATCGTGTTCTCGGTGGGGAGGAAGTCGGCACCCTCTTTCGGGAAGCATCCGGAGGGGGATAAAGATGTCGACGCTTCGTTCTTATGTTTTGGAGATGTCCCGGAAAGCCAAGGAGGCCTCGCGCATCACGGCCTCCCTGAAGGCTTCAGAGAAAAAGCACCTGCTTCTCGAAGTGGTTCGGCTGATGGGAAACGAAAGGAAAGCCCTCGCGCGCGCCAACGAAAAGGACCGCCGGAATGCCCAAAAGGCGGAACTGGGTTCAGCCTTCGTTGATCGCCTCACACTTACGCCAAAACGGATTGAAGAAATGCAGGAAGGTGTGCGGGTCGTGGCCGGACTTGAGGACCCGATCGGAAAGGTTCTCGCCCGGTGGCGCCGGCCCAACGGCCTTCGGATTTCCAAGGTTACAGTTCCGCTCGGAGTCATCTTTATCATTTATGAATCCCGGCCGAACGTCACCTCCGAGTGCGCTTCACTCTGCCTGAAGAGCGGAAACGCGGTCATTCTCCGCGGAGGAAGCGAGGCCTTTCATTCCAATCAGGTGCTCGCTGGAATTTACCAGAAGGCGCTCAGACGTTTTCATCTGAGCGAATCCGCCGTGAGTTTTGTCTCCCGTCTGGATCACCGGGCGATCGATCTTTTTTTGGAACAGGAGGGTTGGATCAATCTCGTGATTCCGCGGGGAGGCGAGAAACTCATCCGCCGCGTCGCCCGGCGTTCCCGGATTCCTGTCATCAAACACTACAAGGGAGTCTGCCATCTCTACGTGGATGAAAAGGCGGATCTCAAGAAGGCCGTCGCGATTGCCTTCAATGCAAAGTGCCAGAGGCCTGCGACCTGCAACGCGATGGAAACCCTCTTGGTCCATCGAAAAGTGGCTTCGCGTTTTCTGCCCATTCTCGGGCGCGAGCTCCAAACGGCAGGGTGTGAAGTACGGGGCGATCGCCTGACTCGCCGGATTCTCCCGTGGGCCCGGCCGGCAAAGAAGAACGATTTCGGCCAGGAATTTCTCGACAAGGTCCTCGCGGTCCGGGTCGTGCCCGGTCTGGACGCGGCCATTTCCCACATTCAGAATTTCGGCTCCGCCCACACCGATGGGATTGTGACCGAAGACCGAAAGGCGGCCCGCCGGTTCACCGAATCCATCGATTCCTCATCGGTAATGGTGAACGCCTCGACCCGCTTTTCAGACGGTTTCCAATATGGCTTTGGGGCGGAGATCGGAATCTCCACCGACAAAATCCACGCTCGCGGGCCCATGGGATTGGAGGGACTCACGTCCTACAAGTACGTGGTCGAGGGCGCGGGACAAGTCCGGGAGTAATCACTCCATGCGCATCGGGATTCTCGGGGGAAGTTTTGACCCGATTCACGAGGGGCACCTCACGCTGGCCCGGGAGGCGATGAAGCAGTTCAAATTGGACCGGGTCCTTTTCGTGCCCACCCACCTCCCGCCGCACAAGAAGGAGGGAGAATTGACACCGGGTCCTTTTCGCGCCCGAATGACAGAGCTCGCCATTGTGGACGAAGGGAAGTGGCAATTGTGCGACCTGGAGCTCCGGCGCCGGGGTCTCTCTTACACGGTCGACACGCTCCGCGAGCTTCGGAAGATTTATCCTCCTCCTCACCAACTCTTCTTCATTGCCGGAGCCGATTCGCTCCAAGACATTCAAACGTGGAAGGACCCGGAAGAAATCCTTCGCCTTTCGGAATGGATCGTGGCCCCTCGCCCCTCTTTCACGCCTCCTCCGAACCCCCCGGCGCGGATCCACTGGCTTAAAATGCAGCCGGTCGATATCTCGGCGACCGAGCTTCGGGAAAAAATCAGGCGAGGAGAAGATGTTTCCCGATGGGTGCCGACCCGCGTTTTCGATTACATCCGGCATTCAAAAATTTATGAGGGGGGACTTTGATGAACGAGGGTTTTCCGATTCTCCTCCTCGTGGGGCTTCTCTTCAGTTCGGCTTTTTTTTCTGCTTCGGAGACGGCGCTCTTTTCTCTCAGCCGGATTGAACTGAGGCGAATCCTCGAGAAACACCCCCGCCGGGGAAAGCTGGTCAACGATCTTCTGACCCACCCTCGCCGGGTCCTCGTGACAATTCTCATCGGCAACAGTGTCGTGAACACAGCCGCCGCGGCTGTCGCGACGCTCGTGGCCTTCCGCTTCCTGGGACCGGGAGGCGTGAGCCTCGCGGTGACCGGTTTCACGATTTTTCTTATTTTTGCCAGCGAGGTGACGCCCAAAGTTTTTGCGGTCCGCAAGAACGAGAGCCTGGCGCTTTTTTCAGCTCCCCTTCTGGAGGTGATCTCGGGGATCATTTTTCCCGTGCGCCGCGTGGTACAGGTCTTGAGCGATTGGATCCTGAGCTTTCTCCTGCAGGAGAAGAAAGAATCCTCGGGTCTCATTTCAGCCCATGAGCTCAAGATGCTCGTGAAGATCGGGGAGGAGGAGGGGATCCTCAACCGGGAGGAGCGGCGGATGATCCAGAAACTTTTTGAGCTGGGAGAAAAACCGGTCCGCGCGATCATGACACCGCGGACGGATCTGGAAGCCCTCGACCTGAATGCTCCCTGGGAAAAGCAGCTCGAAATCATCCGAAGCTTTCACTTCACCCACTTTCCCGCTTATCAAGGTTCCCTCGACCAGATTGTCGGGGTCGTCTCGACACAGGAAGTGGTATTGAGCGGGGAGAAGCGCCTTGATAAATTTCTCAAAGCCCCCTTTTTTGTCCCGGAGCTCAAGCGGATCGACGAACTGCTCAGAGACTTTCAAAAGATGGGGGACCGTTTTGCCGTCTGCGTGGACGAATTCGGGGGGACGGCTGGTGTCGTGACGCTTGAGGACATCTTGGAGGAAATTTTTGGAGAATTCTACGATGAGTATGCCAAGACCGAAGTCCCCATCCGGGATTCAGGGATGGGGGAGTACCTGGTGGATGCCAAGATTCCCCTGGCCGAGTTCAACGAGTTTTTCCGAACCCGCCTTCGTTCTGAGGAAGCCGGAACGCTGGGCGGACTGATCCTTGAAAAAATGGGTCGGGTCCCGCGAAAGGGAGACGGGCTCGATCTTTCCCCTTTTAGTTTTCGGATTCAGGACGTGGCTCGCCAACGGATCCTGAAAGTCCTCGTGAGGAAAAAGCGATGAGTTTTCTCATCGGCGCCGCCGTCTGTCTTTGGCTTTCAGCCTTCCTCTCGGCCGCGGAAATGGCCTTCCTTTCAACGGACCGAGTGAAGCTTCGCGACGAAGCGGAGCGGGGGAATCTGCGGGCGAAGCGGCTTCTCGATCTCTTTTCCGATTCCAGGGAATTCCTGACCACGGTTCTCATCGGGAACAGTCTTGTCAACGTGGCCGCCTCCGTGTTCGTGACGGCCTTCCTCAAAATTCATTTTGGAATCCAAAACGAATGGGTCGTGACGGCGGTCCTTGCACCGACCCTCATTATCTTTTGTGAAACCGTTCCCAAGGGTTACGGAAGAAACCGGGCCATGGGCTTTCTTCTTGACCAAACGTCCCTTGTCTTACTCCTTTCCCGCCTACTCGCATGGCCCACTCGGATCCTCCTGGCGGCTTCCGAGGTTCTGCTGGGCGGAAAGAAAGGGGCGGTCCGAAAAAATATCTTCGTCAACGAAGATGAATTCCGGTTCTTGATCGAGGAGAGCGTGCGCTCAGGCGTGCTCGAGGAGCACGAGAAAAAGCTGGTCGAGCGCATCCTCGACTTTGAACGAATTCCCATCTCGAGGATGCTCGTTCCCTCCGCCCTGATTCCAGAGGTTGAGCTTTCCCAGAAGGTGAAGGACGCAAAGGAAAAAGCGCGTCAAACGGGCTCCAAGATCATATTGGTCTACGAAGAGATCCCAAGCATCGTCATCGGGATGATTTACGTGTTTGACCTTCTCTTTGAAGAGAACGAGGACAAAGGACTCCGGGAATACCTTCGCTCGCCGATCTTTCTCCCCAAGGAGACTTCCCTGGAAAAAGCCTTCCTCACGCTCCAGGAGAAGCGGCAGTCTTTCGCCCTCGTGACCGACGCCCGCCGCGAGGTGATCGGCGTCGTCGATATCGAAAACCTCCTCGCCCTGTAAGCGGAAAAAAGCCTTGACGCCGCGCACCCTTTTTTTTATACTGTGTTGCAATTGAGAATCATTCTCAATAAGGAGAAAAAGCGTAAGTTTCTTCATGGATCCTGAGACCGATCGACCCTCCGCCACGGCAGAAGCGTTTCCCGAGCGACCCTGCATCAAGGTCGTGCGTTCTCAAGAGTTGTTTGCCGGAAAGCGGGAAGTTCTGATCGAACATAGTGGCTCCATTTACCGTTTGAGGATGACGAGGGCGGGGAAGTTGATTCTCAACAAATAACTTAAGGGGGGATTGTGCTTCAGGCGTTTGTGGTGGTGTTGAGAGAGGGTTTCGAGGGATTCTTGATCGTTGCGATCATTCTCTCTTATTTGAGGAAGACCCGGCAGTTTCATCTGGTTCCGATGGTTTACTGGGGGACGGTTGTTTCTTTGGTTTCGAGCGGCGTTGCCGGATACCTGCTCCTCCGGGGGGCGAGTCAGCCTCTTTGGGAAGGAGTGTTAGGGGTTTTTGCGGCGGCGATGGTGACATGGCTCGTGATTCACATGTGGCGCACCGCGGCCCGCCTTAAACCCGAAATGGAAAAACACCTCGTTGAAGCGACCATGGGCAAGAAGACCAGAGCGGCCTTTTTGGGTGTTTTTCTTTTCACGGTCCTAATGATCACCCGGGAAGGAATGGAAACCGCCCTCCTTCTTATCACGATTCGCGAGCCCCGGATTGTGACCGGCATTCTGTTGGGCCTCGTGGCGGCCGTGGCCCTGGCTCTTGCCTGGGTCCGCTTGGGTCATCTGATTAATTTGAAGCGGTTTTTCCAAGTCACCTCCATTTTTCTTCTCCTAGTCGTCGTTCAGATTCTGATTTATTCCTTCCATGAATTCACGGAGGCCGGTCTCTTTCCGCATAGCGAGGCCCTTCACCAGGCCACGGAGCCTTTTTCCCCGCAAGGAATTTACGGAAGGTGGTTTTCTCTCGGCATGGTCGCCGTGTGTACGGTTTGGCTAGTCGGTGCATGGATCTCAGATCTTTTAGCAAGGAGGAGGCCCAAAAAGAAATGGGTCTCTACCCAGCCAACAACCCTCGATGGATGAACAAAAGGAGATTTCGAATGGCTGGAAAAGTGAAATGGGCTGGGTTTCTTTTTTTGATCTTTCTCACAGGGATGGCGCATCCGGGTTTTGCGCACGTGCGCCACTATGTTTGGAGTACGGAATATCAGACACTTCCGAAAAACACGTTTGAATTGGAAAACTACGTGACGCTCAAAGTTCCCCATGGAGAAGCGTCCAATGTCAATCAATGGGAGTACCAAGAAGAGCTTGAGTACGCAGCGACCGATCACTTCTCACTGGCCCATTACGAGCGATGGGAGACGGTCAACCAAACCGGTAAAGACTCGACGAAATATGCGGGTTTCAAGTTTGAGGGAAAGTATCGCGTGGGGGAAAGAGGCAAGTATTGGCTGGACCCTCTTCTTTATGTTGAATGGGCGACAGACCCCCGGGAAGACCATAACCCGAATGAAATCGAAACCAAGCTGGTCCTATCCAAGGACGTTGGGGGTTTCAATGTCACTTACAACCAGATTATGGATTCAAAATTGGGAAGCGGGGGACGGACCGAACACGAATTCACGATAGGAACGAATTATGAACTGTTACCCGGGCTGCGCGCGGGTGCCGAAATGAAGGGACAATATTGGAATCCGGGGAGCAATCGGAATGAACTGGCCCTGGGCCCGACGTTAGCTTATGAATGGACCTACTTTTGGGTTGCGGCCGGCGGACTCTTTGGGGTGAATCACACGACTGACGATTACCAGGCTCGCATCATCGTGGGGATTACCTTTTGATGAAATCACGGCTTCGAAATTTCAGGATCGCATTTCTCTTCGGAGCCTTTTTCCTTTCGCTCCTGCCGTCTCTGGCCGCGCAATGGAGACACGACGCGACCTGTCCTGTGATGCCGGGCACTCGAGTGAACCCCCATTTCTATGCCGATTACAAGGGGGAGCGGATTTATTTCTGCTGCCGGGCTTGTGTCAAGGCCTTCAAGAAGCATCCCGAGAAGTATTGGATCCCCGCTGAATAAAATGGACAGAAATATCCTGAGCAAGCTCAAGCTCACACGTCCGCGGGAAGCGATCGTCGAGAAAATCCTAGGGACCCGAACGGGAGAGCATTTCACAGCGGATCAATTGTGGGAAAAGCTCCGGGAGAAACATAAGAACGTCTCGAAGGCAACGGTCTACCGCACACTCAACCTTCTCGCCCAAAAAAAGGTGGTGGAGGAGCACGATTTCGGCCGGGGAGAGAAATACTACGAACGGATGGTGGAACGGCCCCACCATGACCACCTCATTTGCGTCCACTGCGGCCGCATCATCGAATTTGAGAATCCGGAGATCGAACACCTCCAAGAAAAAATCGCCCGCCGCGAAGGTTTTTTGATTGCCTACCACAGCCACAAGCTCTTTGGGGCCTGCTCTCGCTGCCATCACAAGAAGAAAATCCAGAATTAAATAACATTTTTGTTTGGCCGATACATAGGTTGAATCGCGTGGCACTTTCTCCCGTCCTTATCCTTTATGAGGGCCATCGCTATCGCGAATCAAAAGGGTGGTTGCGGGAAGACGACCACGACCATCAACCTGGGGGCTTGTCTGGCCCGTCTGAATCAGCGGGTCCTCCTCGTGGACCTCGACCCGCAGGCGCACACGACCGTGGGGCTGGGGATCCTGCCCGAAAAGCAGGACCGGACGCTCTTTCATCTCCTGTGCCCGGACGGAGAGAAAAGACCTCCCTGGGAAGAAGTCGTGATGAGCGTCAATCATTACCTCCACCTCCTTCCTGGCGATCTTCGCCTCTGCGAGTTCGAAGCCGCATTTTCCGGCCTTCCTCAAAAAGAAAAGCAGTTGAAGTACCTCTTCCTTTTCACCCTTCCCCGGGCCGTCTACGACTACGTCCTCATCGATTGTCCTCCCAATCTGGGTCTCCTTACCCTGAATGCCCTTGAGGCGGCCGAGGAAGTCGTCATCCCGATCGAGCCCTCGTTTTTTGCACTCCACGGCCTTGCAAAAATTTCCGAGACATTGCAAAGAGTGGGAGCAAAGAGGGGACGAGTCCACCACACGTACGCCCTCCTGACCCTTTTCGAGGACCAGAACGGTTTTTCACGCGAGGTCCACGAGGAGGTGAGAAAATATTTTCAGGACCGTCTCTTCCAGACCGTGATCCGGGAAAATGTGACGCTTCGTGAAGCGGCCGGTGCTGGGCTCAGCATCGCGGATTTCGATCCTTCCTCTATCGGTTACCGGGATTACATGAGCTTGGCCACCGAAGTCCTCGAACGGGTCTGGAAGGGAGGGCATGAAGAAACTTCCTCCGTGGATCCCCGGAGGCGAGCAGTGGGTCCGCGAAGGGTGGCCGGAGGCGTACTCTTCCAGTTCATTGCCCCCCAAGCCAAGGAAGTGCTGATCGTGGGTGACTTCAACCAGTGGGTCGGTCTTCCCTTGATTCGCCGGAATCCAGACGGTTTGTGGCAGCGCGTCGTCCCGCTTCGGGAGGGCGGATACCGTTACAAATTTCTGGTTGACGGGGAATGGGTCTTGGACCCGCTGGCGAGACAGGAAAAGGCCAACTCTTACGGGAGAGCGGATTCTTACATTGAAATAAATGGAAATCGATAAGGGAGCCGAAAAGAAACTCAAGCGGGGCCTGCACGATCTTTCGCCCTTGTTTGGATCGGTTCCTTCGGTTGCTCTGGAATCGGTCTCTGCCCATCTCCGTCCGACCCCCTTCGACGTCCAGTTCCTCACAGTCTGCGTCCCCGATCACGAGGGCGATGCTTTTCTGGCCAACGCTTACTTCGCTTCTCAAATGGTAAAGCGCTCCAGCCTGTCGGCTTCCCTGATTTCCATCGCTCCAGGGATGAACACCCTTCCGGCCAAGACTTCCGATCCCTTCTCGGCGCTGGAACACTTGGATTCCCGGATTTCCCGGCTCCGGCTCTCTCACCAGGAACTTTGGAGTTTTACCCAGAATGGGCCTTCCCAGGAATCCCGCCCGGAGCTCGCGGGCGCCACCCACAAGGAAACAGACGGGGTTCTTGTCTTCCTGGATTTTGAACCCTCTCAGTTCCGTTCCTTGAGCCGGATCAGTCTCCTTTTGGACCGCGTCATTTTCTTCATTCAACCCGAAGTGGAAAGTTTGCGCGAAGCCTACCGGCTGATGAAGGTTTTCTGGCACCTCAACCGGGAGATCGATTTTTTTCTCCTTTTCCGTGAAGAAGGTTTCGAGCCAGCCCGCGAGGAATACTTGTTTGAGCAGTTCTCTTTGATCACGTCACGTTTTCTCGGCCTTTCGTCCCGGTGGCTGGGACACCTGGCCTTCCCCGAAAGGAAGGGTTCCGGAACGGGCGAAGAGGAGGGTCTGCGGTTCCAGGCCGAAGTCATCCTGAATGCCGAAGAGCTCCGTCGGCCGCTTTCTCCGGAAAAAAACCGTTTCTGGCAAGGTCTTCTGGAAATTTTCCAAGGACGCGTCCACTCTTGAATCCTCCGTCGCGCATTCCTGAAAGTCTTTTCTACCGACAAGGAGATCAGCTTCTCTGGGTGGAGTGGATGGCGAGTCCATTTTCTCGCCAGGGGATTTCGGATTATCTGGACAAAGCTCGGCAAGTCCAGGCCCGTTTTCCAGCCGGCCTCTCGGCGGTCATTGTGGCCCCTGAATTTGAAGAAGACATCCGGGAACTCCTGGCCCTGGTTCGAATTCCCATCCGGCTTTTCAAATACCAGGAAACCTTTTCCGCCTCCCAATCCGCTTGGTGGCTTGAAGAGGTTCACACTCCAAAAAAACCAGTCGAACCGGTGCCGGAAGAAGCACCGCCCATCTCCAGTCGGTTGAGTCGGGAAGAGCTGCGGGAGTTCGTCCAGCTCGAAATTGACATGGTGCGGGGAAAGTATAATAAGGCTTGAGCTTCCTCCCCCCCTCACTTACAATCAAAAAAAATCCGATGACCATCCAAGGAATCCTCAATGTCCTAAAACAGGCCCAGGAAGTGGACGGTGAGATTCACCGCCTCCGGCTTGAAATCGACTCCATTCCCGACGCAGTCCGGGAACGGGTTCAAGCATTCGAATCGGAAAAACTTCACTCATCCCAACTGGAGACCCAGTTGAAGGAAGTTCAGCTTCATCAGAAGAAAAAAGAAGGAGAGTTGAGCGAGAAGGAGGCCTTGATCCGCAAGTATGATTCTCAGCTCACCCAGGTGAAGACCAATAAAGAATACTCAGTCCTCCAGCAGGAAATCGCTTCGCTCAAAGCCGACGGATCCATCCTCGAAGATGAAATCCTGAAAGTCTTGGACGAGATGGAGCAAGCCCAAAAAGAAGTCCGCGAGGAACGGGAACGCCTGGCCCGCGTTGAGAAAGAGTGCGAGGAAAAGAAAAAGGCGCTCCTCCAAAAATCCGGGGAGCTGAAATCAAGCCTCACCGCCCTCAACCAAAAACGTTCCGAGATCCTCAAACAGGTGCCTCCCGAGGCCCGGGAACTTTATGACAAGATCGTGGAGAAAAAAGAAGGCCTGGCCATTGTTCCCGTGGTGGGAGAAGCCTGCGGTGCGTGCCGGATGGAACTCCGTCCGCAAATCCTAAACGACGTCAAACTCGAGGAAACCCTGGTCCTCTGCGACACCTGCTCCCGCATCCTTTATCACGTTCACGACTGATCCTGCTTTCCTGAAAACCCCGGGCTGATTTTAGCCCAATTGCTCTCTTTCCTAGACCTGATCCCCCGCAAGGGAGATCCCTCTGTTTTGCCTCTTCTTTTTCCCTATTGACATCAAGGTGAGGCCCTTTTATACTGCCGCCGATACATAAAGTGGGTAAAAGTGGTGAATTGTGGTAGGGTACCTGATCGATGTTTTACGGCGAATATTCTCATTCACTGGATAAGAAAGGTCGGGTGATCATTCCCGCCAAGTTCCGCGAGGTGGTGAAGGAACACTTCGCCGATAAATTTTTCCTGACGCGGGGGCTCGACGGCTGCCTTTTTGTTTTCACCGAGGAGACTTGGAAAAGTCAGGAGAGAAAATTTCGCGAAATGCCATTCACTCGCACGGAATCCCGCAAGTTCAATCGGCTTTATTTCTCCGGTGCCTGCGAGGCGGTCTGCGACAAGCAGGGGAGAATCCTCATCCCGGATTACCTCAAGGTCTATGCGGGTATCCAAGAAGAGGTGGTGATGATCGGAGTCTCGGACCGGATCGAAGTTTGGGCGAAGGACCGTTGGAAGCAATTCTTTGAGGGCAATCAGGGGAGTTTTGAAGAGTTAGCGGAAAAACTGGTGAGCGAAGAGCGGGACAAGTCGAAATGAAAAAGGGGGAGATCATGTCGAAAAGCGTGATTCGATTTCCGGGGACGCTGGACGCCTTTCAGATGGTGAGAATGAAGCCCCAATTGACGCGGCTTCTAAACCGCCATCCCAAACTTCTTCTCTTGGACCTGGCCGAGACAAGACGCGTGGAACTGGCGGGCCTTGGAATGCTCATTGACCGCCTGAGGCGGAATGGATTTGGACACGGGACAGTTCGCTTTTCCAACGTTTCACCGACCGTTCATCGGACTCTGGCCCGCGCGGGCGTGGATGCATTCCTTCTCTCCTGAGACCCGAATCCACGAACCGGTTTTATTAAAGGAAGTCGTCGCGCTCCTCAATCCGCGACCCGGCCAAGTGGTGGTAGACGGCACGTTAGGAAGTGGGGGGCATGCGAAGGAAATCATGCAATACCTGGGACCCAAGGGACGACTCATCGGCCTGGATCAGGATCCGGAAGCCCTCGAGCGTTCAAAACGGACCCTTGAACGCTTTACGAATGTGGAATACCAGCAAGCCAATTTCTCTGAACTCGAAGCAGTCCTCAAACGTCTCAATCTCAACCGCATCGATGCCGTATTATTAGATGTCGGCTTGTCGTCAGAGCAGCTTGGAACGGCCGATCGGGGTTTCAGCTTCTTGAAAGAGGGTCCGCTTGACATGAGGATGGACCCCCGGAGCTCGGTGACGGCCCGGGACCTCGTGAACGATCTTTCTCAAGGCGAGTTGGAAACGCTCTTCCGGGAATCGGGAGAGGAACGGTGGTCGAAGCGAATCGCCGCCGCCCTTTCGCGGGAGCGCCAGAAAAAACCCATTGAGACGACCCGTCAATTGACGGAAATCATCGAGAAATCGGTCCCGCGGCCCGCGCGTTTCGGACCCCGCCACCCGGCCATGCGCGTGTTTCAAGCCTTGCGGATCCGGGTCAACCGGGAGCTCACGGCCCTGGAAGAAACACTGCCGCAGGCTTTTCGGGCGCTCAAACGGGGCGGCCGGCTCGCCGTGATTAGTTTTCATTCGCTGGAAGATCGGATCGTGAAGCAAACGTTCCGCGAGTGGTTGAAGCGGGGGGAAGCCAGGGTTCTGACACCGAAGCCGGTGCGGGCAACGGAGGAGGAAATGCGGCGCAATCCTCGATCCCGGTCGGCAAAGCTCCGGGTCGTTGAAAGGATAAAAAATTCATGAAGGGATTTGGAAAAATCTTAGTCGGGTTCAGCCTGGTGACGGCCGGACTCCTCCTCTATGTCCACGAGAGGGTGGAGATGCTCCGTGTTTCCTACCATATTCATCAGAAGTCCTCCGCCTTGTCCCAACGGTCTGAAGAATATCGCCGTCTTCAATTTGAAGTCACCCAGCTCCGTTCTCCCCAGGCCCTTGAAAAACGACTCGGAGAGTTTTCTCTCCCGCTGACCCTCCCGAAGGAGATCAAGGTCCTCAAAGTCTCTCGGCCGGTCCTCGAACCTTCGGTCGAACCGCTTCCAGCCCTCCGCCCAGCGGGCAAATTATTTGATTTCGTGGGTCAGTGGATTCAGGTCGCCCAGGCCCGCACCGATCAGTAATCCTGCGGAGGGGAGGGATTTCCCCTCCACGCTTTGCCCTCTTTCAATTCATCCTGTTCCTCCTCTTTCTCACGATCTCCTTTCAAATTGTTCAGCTCTCTCTTTTCCATCACTCGGCGCTCGTTGAAAGGGCACTCAATCAATTCCGGCTGACGGTGGACATCCCGCCGCTCCGGGGCGCGATTCTAGACCGGAATGGAAAAGGACTCGCCATCAATTTGAAAGTGCCGTCCATTTACGTAGTACCGCGGCTCGTTCCGGCCAAAGAGAAAGAGCGGCTCGCCAAAAAACTGGCCGAGGCCCTTTCTCTTCCCCGCCCCTTTGTCCGGGAACGACTTGAGCGGGACAAGTCCTTCGTTTGGCTCAAGCGGCGTGTGACCTCCGAGGAGGCGCGCTTAGTCGAGCGATTTGCTCACTCCGCAATAGGAATCCTTTATGAGTACAAGCGATTTTATCCCCATGGTTCTTTGGCGGCGAACCTCATTGGTTTCACGAATGTCGACAATCAGGGCATCGAAGGGATTGAACGAATGGCGGAGGGCGAGCTTCGGGGAAAACCAGGCAAGCGCTTCACGCGCCGCGACGCACTCGGCCGTGAGATCAAGGCCTTCGAAGAACGCACGATCCCCGTCCTCGACGGCCACCGAATCGTCCTCACAATCGACCAATATCTCCAGTACGTTACGGAGCGGGCACTGGACCGGGCTTTTCGAAAATGGAAGGCCAAGGGAGCGGCCGCCGTCCTGATGAATCCCGAGACAGGGGAAATCCTCGCCATGGCCGTGCGTCCCACGTTTGATCCCAATTCTCCGGGAGATTTCCCGCTTGAAAATTACCGCAACCGGGTCCTCACGGACCTATTCGAACCGGGTTCCGTCTTCAAGATCGTGACCGCCGCGGCCGTCTTGAGCGAGCGAAAAGTAAAAATGACGGAACGGATCAATTGCGAGCAGGGCGAATGGAGCTGGGGCCTCAAGACGCTCCACGACGTCCACGAGTACGGTTGGCTGGTGTTTCCCGAGGTCCTCATCAAGTCGAGCAACATCGGGACTGTGAAGCTCGCCTTGCGTCTCAAGCCGGACACCCTGTATCGCTACATTCAAATGTTTGGATTCGGGAAAAAGACAGGGATTGATTTGGAAGGGGAGGTCTCCGGTTTCGTCCGGCCACCCTCGCAATGGTCGAAAACTTCACCTTACGCGGTCCCCATCGGACAAGAGGTGACGGTGACGACCCTCCAGCTCGCGCGGGCCATTTCCCTCATCGCCAACGGCGGTTATCTCATCAAGCCGCACGTGATTGACCATATCGAGGACGTGCACGGGGTCACTCTTCATCAAGACAGGAATTCTCCGGAAGGGCCGAGGCTCGAACCGGCGGTGGTGGAGGTCCTCAAGGAAATTCTCTGGCGCGTGACGGCGGAAGGGACGGGAAAGAACGCGCGCGTGAAAGGAATTCCGGTGGCAGGAAAGACCGGAACCGCGCAAAAGATTTTAGCCAATGGGAGGGGCTATTCCCACTCGAATTTTATGAGTTCTTTCATCGGGTTCGCCCCGGCCGACCATCCTCTTCTTTCGATGGTGGTCCTCGTGGACGACCCCAAACCCCTTTATTATGGAGGAACGGTGGCCGCGCCCGTTTTCAGCGAAGTGATAGAAGCGGCACTGGCCCATTTAGGGTATTCGTCGTAACTTACGCCCCCACGTATTTCGCGAGTCGGGCTGTCGCTTGGCCGTAAAGCTGGTCCAGCTCCACGAGCCCGGCCGGGCTTGTGACATTGACCTCCAAAAGCCAGCCTTGCCGGACATCGATTCCGGTCCAGTAAAGTCCCTCCTTTAAAAGCTCGGGGACTAATTCTTGGACAAGCTTTTTCTCGCGTTTCGTGAAAACGCAGCTTCTAAAACTTCCTCCCAGGCTCAGATTGCTTCGAAATTCACCCGGCCTCGGAATTCGTTCGAACACACCGAGCACTTTCTCTTTCCATAGAAGAATCCGTTTATCGCCCGTTCCCGGCGGGACGGGAATGAATTTCTGCGCAACCACGATTTCTTTCCCTCCCCGCGTGGCTTGGCGCAGAAGTTGGGAAGCGCCTCGCTCGCCTCGCTTTAATTGGAAGACCCCCTTGCCCCCTTTTTCATAAAGGGGCTTCACCACCACCTCCGAGCGAAGCCTGGCCTGGAAGGAAAGAATTTCCTCGGCCCGGGAGGTGACGAGGGAAGGAGGCGACCCCCGCGCGAAACGGAGACCGAAGAGTTTTTCGTTGGCATTCCGGATGCCCCGCGGGTGATTGATGACCTGCGTTTTTTTCGCGAGGGGTTCCAAAAGATAGGTGAGGGCCAAGTAGGCGCCGTCAAAGGGCGGGTCTTTGCGGATGAAGACCGCATCGAAATCAGCCAAGTCCCACTTCCTGCCACCGGCCTCGCCGTGGATTTTTGTCCCGTTCGAGGCGAGGGAAGCGGGGAGGAAAAGAGAAGTGGAGTGGCCGAGCCGCTTCAACTCACGAAGAAGGCAGAGGGATGTGTCCCACCGGAGGTCGAGTGTTTCCAAGGGATCCATGACAAAGGCAAAGCGTTTCCGTTTCATTTGAGGAGCATCTTTAGTATCATTTTATTATGAGTACCCTCGCCGGAGAACAGGAATCTCGGGTGTTGGAATCCGAGGAGGAACTTGACTCCTACTTCCAGCGCTTCGCCAAGCCCGCGAGCGAACGGCGCGTGGGGATCGAATGCGAATTTTTCGGAGTCGAGCGCACGACGGGCCAAGCCCTGCCCTACCTGGGTCCGCGAGGAATCGAGGCGATCCTTTGCCGTCTGGCAGCCGCCTTCCATTATGAACCCTTCCTCGAGAGAGGACATGTGATTGCCCTTCGCCGGGGCGAGACATGGATTACGCTTGAGCCGGGAGGTCAGGTGGAGTTGAGCGCCCCGCCGGTCCGGACCGTGTTTGAGATTGAGGAGCAGGTCACGATTTTCTCGCGCGAGCTCCGGGAATTGGAGATTTATTTTCCGGGCATTGCCTGGCTCTCGGTCGGAAGTCATCCCTTCAGTTCTGTCGAGAAAATCGCCTGGGTACCCAAGGCGCGTTACGCCTTGATGGCCGATTACTTCCGAACGCGCGGGAGGCTCGCCCACGAAATGATGAAGGCGACCGCAACCGATCAGGTCAACTTCGATTACCCGGACGAACCGGGCGCCCTGGAACAATTCCGGGTGGCTTTTGGAATCAGCTCGATTGCCTCTGCCCTGTTCGCCCACTCTCCGATTTCCGACGGCAAGCCCAACGGTTTTCTCACGCGTCGCGTCCACGTGTGGCAGGGAACGGACCCGGACCGTTCGGGGCTTCTCCTTTCCTTTTTAGAGGAGGGGCGGAGCTTTCGCGATTACGTGGAATACCTTCTCGAAATGCCGATGATCTTTATCGTCCGCAGCGAGAAATGGATTCCAATGGAAGGCGTTTCTTTCCGGAAATTTTTCCGGGAGGGAAAGGGAACTCACCGGGCGACGTGGGGCGATTTCGAGCTCCACTTGAGCACGGCCTTCCCGGAGGCCCGGTTCAAGCAATATCTTGAAATCCGGGGAATGGACGCCGAGCGAATAGAACTGATTCCCTCGGTCGCGGCTTTCTGGAAAGGGATTCTCTATGATGAGGAGGCACGCAGGAAGGCGTGGGCGCTCGTCAAGGACTTCAAGCCTGAGGAGCGCTTGAAGTTTCATCGCGAGGTCCCTCAAAAAGCCTTGAAGGCCCGCCTCGGGAACGTGAGCGCGCTCGAACTCGCCCGCGAGCTCGCCCGTTTTTCCGGAGAGGGGCTTCGCCGGCAGGCCGAGGGCGGGGCCCGGAGTGAACGGATTTACTTGGAAAGACTCGAAGACGAAGTTCTTAAGCCGGGCCGAACACCGGCCGAAACTTTACTGAAAGGGCGGCCTTCAGATTGGATTCGATTCCTTGAGATCGGAGGACGGTGAAAATTCTCGGGTTTGAAATCAAGTTTCCCTGGTCTTTCAAGCGTGACCAGAGGAAGGCTCCCCGCGTTCGGACGTTTGAAGACCTGTACGTGGATTTCTGGAGTTCGGCGAACTCGGTCCGGGGGACGGGCGAGGGCCGGGATGTTTCGACAGGCGGGGTTCAATTCTTTTCAGACCGCAAGCTCCCCCCGGGAACCTCGGTCGAGCTCACGCTTCGGATTCCTCCGGGCATTTTGGACGTCCAGCAAATTCAGACCCACGCTCAAGTGTTGCGTTGTCAAAAAGGTTTCCGCGAAAAGCAGCACCGCGTGGCCTGCGCCTTTCAAGGGATTGATGAGACCACCTTTCAACGCCTCGCGACCCTCGTGGTTTGGCTCAAGGAACGCGAGCAAAAATACCTCTTTTTTCGCTACAATTCCGGCCAGTAATTTTCAGCTCCTATGTTAAAATAACTCCCCCGACGGGGCGTAGCTCAGTTGGCAGAGCGCACGGTTCGGGACCGTGAGGTCGGAGGTTCAAATCCTCTCGCCCCGACCAATTTTTCGCTTCGCTCAAAATTGTTCGGGACTGCAGGACAAAAATTAATCAAAAGCTGCTGTGTCCTGCTGCCCCTCCTTACGAATACGAAAAATGGGTCGCCCCAGGAGTCCTTGCGAAGCAAGGACGACGCGGGGCTACATTGATTTCGTCCTAGGAGCACCACAGGGGCGACGTAGGACTTCCCCTCACTGGCCAACGCATTTGCGGCGTTGGCCCTTTTCTTTTAGAATGTGACCAATGGATACTGTGAAAAGGGACGGTTTGAATAAATTTTTTCATTCCTTCTGTTTCTCTCTCGCTCTGATTTTTGCCTCGAACGCTTTCGCGGCGGACGCGTCGCGGACTCCGCCTAAGGTTGAGACCTATGACGAGCTGGTCCACGAGGTGCGCGCCACGATCAATGCGACGAAAGAGCGTGTGGAGCAGGCGGTCGAGCGGGAGAAGGTACGCGAGGCCTGGGAGATCGGCAAGCTCATTGATGAGCACGCGCTTCATCACAAGGAACGGGCGGATTATGCGAAAGAACTGATCCCCAGGCTGGCAGCCGACACCGGAATGGGCCGCACCGAGCTTTATTACATGCTTGAATTTGCGCGCACCTATCCAATTGTCCGCCCGGGCGGACAATTGAGCTGGGGTCACTATCAGGTGCTGCTTTCAATCAATGATCCTGAAAAGCGGCGGGCGGTCGCAGATGAAGCGATCCAGAAACATTGGAGCAAGCATGAACTGAGAAGCGAACTCCGGAGACGGCGCCTGACAATGGAAGTTCCCTCGAAGCCGCTTGAGGCCAAACCCGGAAAGCTTCACACCTACCGGGTGGCCCGCGCCGCCGTCGGGGAGTACTCGGGCAAGCCCGCCCTCGACCTTGGTTTCTCCTGCTATTACCGTCCCCCGGGAAAATTCCCTTTCCCTGAAGGAGAAATTGTTTCGGCCCAGCTCAAGAAGCTCGACGACGCCTCCGAGGAGGACCTTTTCACCTACGAAGTCACGGTCCTTGAAGTGATCGATGGAGATACGTTCAAAGCGGCGGTTGACCTGGGCTTCGGTTTCTCCACCGTTCAAACCCTCCGGCTGAGAGGTCTCGATGCCCGGGAAGTCGAAAGCGAAGAGGGAGAAGAGGCCAAAGAATCTCTCAAAAAATTGATCCAGCGCCCGGGAGGGCCGGTCCTTATTCGCACCGTCCAATCCGACAAGTACGACCGCTACCTTGCGGACGTTTTCGTGAAGGATCAATACATCAACCAGGAGATGGTGGCGCGCGGCTTGGCCGTGGCGGTGGAAGAATAAATCACTCTTATGAGGGAAATAGGGATATACTGTGCACATGATACAACAAGAAGGGATTGCACAAGGGGATTTGCTGTTCCATGCGGTTCACGGACTCTGCCGTGTGGCCGAGGTTGCCAAACAGAGCCAGTCCGGTCGAGAAACCCTGCGTTATTCGTTGGTGCCGAAAGTGGCCACCAAAATGAAAGTGCGCTTCATCATCGCAGACGCCGACATGAAAACCTCGGGCTTCCACATCCTCATTTCACCCAAGGACGCGAACGAGATCCTGGAGTACTTGGAGAACGGAGAGATTGCGGCCCCCTCTTCCTCGGGTCCGGAAAATGAAGCGTGGGACCTGGCCAAGGCGATCTTGTCCTTCTCTCGTGAGAACTTGGAAGTCAAGGACCAAAGAAAACGTCAATTGTTGGAACGCTCGGCCAGAGGTCTTGTCCGGGAGCTGGCTTTCGCGTTCAAGATGACTTTGAAAGAGACAGCAACAAGGGTTCGGAAAAGTCTGGGGGATACGCCGAAAATCAATCCGTCGGTTCTTCTCGCCCTCGTGCACGCCAGCGAAGATTAAGGATTGAATCGTCCGTGCGGCGGAAAAATCCTGCCGCGGGACCCCCGTAAATTTCGAGTCGGCCAACGCCCGTTGTGGCGTTGGCCTTTTCCTTGATGATCAAGCGTCTGCGTGAAAAATTACAAACGGGCCGGGCCGTCACGGTCCTGGGAATTCTTTTCCTCTGTACCCAGACCGTCGTCGCGGTGATTTTAAATCCCCTAGGCGTGGGGACTTTTCTGAAGCTCCAGCTTTCGCTCTCCAAAGATTTTTACGGGACGACCTTTGATGCGTGGAAGGCCGAGGGCGTTTTCGCTCGTTACCCTCTTCATCTTTATCCCGACCTGCTTCATCCGCTTTTCTACAGCCTGTTTTTCTTCTCCGCGCTGGCCTGTCTCCTGAAGGGGGAGCCGGACAGCCCCAAGGTCCGTTTTCTCCTCGCCCTTCCCCTTGTCTCGGGCTTGTCGGATTACGTCGAAAACGCGATTCAATTTTCGATTTTGTCGGGCCACCTGACAAGTCCCCTTGTTTTCGCAAGCGGCCTGGCCTCCTGGGTCAAGTGGGGGCTCGCCCTGATTTCGATTCTCCTGATGGGAGGCCTCGCTCTCCGAAGGGCCGTGACGGCTGCGAGATGAGGCTTGCAACGTTTCGCGTTCCCGGATATTCCGAGCCCCGTTTCGGAGTCGTTTCGGAGAACCGGATCCTCTCGTCCGACAATCCTTTTTTGCGCGACGTCCTGTCTTACCTTCGACACCTTCCTGAAAGTGAAGCCCTGGCAAGGGAGCTCAGGCAAGGAACCACGTTTCGTCTCGACCAAGTCCAATTGCTTGCGCCCGTCCCTGAACCGGTCGCGCTGATTGATTTCTCCCTCGCCCCGCGCCACCTCGAGCTTTCTCTCAAAACGTTTTTAAAATATGAATGTCCCTGGTGGGGAAGGTGGGTCGTGGAGCGGTTCGTTCGAAACGGAATCAGGAAAAAGTTCCAGGAAGGTCTTCTACCTTATTATAAGGCGAACCACCGCGCCGTGATGGGGGACGGGGAGGAGACTACCTGGCCTGCTTACGCGGCTTATCTCGACGTCGAGCCCGAGCTCGCCTTCGTCACGGGGACAGGCGAAAAGCCGATTGCCGGTTTCACGATCCTGAACGATTGGTCGGCCCGCGATGTCCAATGGTCTGAGATGGCCGGTGGGGGCCTCGCCCGCTCGAAAGATTTTGACCGGGGATACGGGATGGGACCTTTCCTTGTGACGAGCGATGAAATTAAGGACTCGCTCAACTTGAAAGTCAGAGTCCGGATCGGCGAGCGGGCGGTTTGGGAGGGCTCGACCTCGGAATATTCCCGGCGTCCGGAGGAGGCGCTGGATTTTCTCCGCACCGTTTTTCCTCCCGAGCCGGGGATGGTCATCGGAATGGGCGCCGTGCCCGGCTGTTCGGGTCTCGACCGGGATGAATGGATTCAAGCGGGCGACAAAATCGAAATCACTTTTGAGGGTCTCGGCACGCTCCAGCAATCCGTTCCGCGGGACCATCCCGCCGCACTCGTCTCCCGTTGGAAAAAAAGATGAAGAAACAGCTTCACGTTCTTTTTTCGGGAACGGTCCAGGGAGTGGGGTTTCGCTACACGGCCCAGCGCCTCGCGCGGCGGTTCTCGGTGACGGGTTTCGTGAAAAATCTTCCAAACGGAAAGGTTGAGCTCGCGGCCGAAGGGGAGGAGAAGGACCTTCAGGGATTCTTGGGTGCGGTGCAGGGAGAATTCAATTCCTTCATCCGCGACGCCGATATCCAATGGAAGGAGCCGGCGGGAAGTTACCAGAGCTTCTCCATCGCCTTTTAACCGAATGCGCCACGCCCTTCTTTCCGACATCCATTCCAATTGGGAAGCGCTTGAAACGGCGCTCGACTACCTCAAAAAAGAAAAGGTGGATGAATACTGCGTCTTGGGTGACACCATCGGTTACGGAGCGAATCCCAACGAATGCTTTGCCTGGATGACCCAGAACGCCCAAGTGGCCGTGATGGGCAATCACGAGAAGGCCATGATCGATCCCGGGATCCTCAAGGATTTCAGTTCCAACGCCTGCTCCGCTGCCGAGTGGACCTCCGAGGTCCTCATGCCCGAACACCGCCAGAGGATTCATGACCTTCATTATCTTCACATCAATCTTTTTTCCACGATGGCCCACGGGAGCCCGGACCGGCCCGAGAAATTTCGCTATCTCATCTCCTTTGAGGACGCGCGCGGGTCCTTCCTCTGTTTCAAGACAGCCCTTTGCTTCGTGGGCCACACGCACATCCCGACCCTTTTCAGCGAGGCCTCGGAATCCGCCGTTTACCTGAAACCCGGAAAATACGAGCTCCAGAGAACGGAGCATTACATCCTGAATCCCGGCTCCGTCGGCCAGCCCCGCGACCGGGACCCCCGCCTCTCGCTCGGCATCTTCGACGACAAACATTGGACGTTCGAGATCGTCCGCCTGGAATATGATAATCAAAAGGCCGCCGACAAAATCCGGAAGGCGGGCCTCCCGGCCTACCTGGCCGATCGATTGCTATGAGCGAGACGATTAAAAAACTCGACCGGGCAGAGGCGAAGAAAGAAATCGAACGTCTCTCCCGTGAGATCGAGCATCACAATTACCAGTATTACGTTGAGGCGAAGTCGGTCATTTCGGATTTCGGGTTCGACAGACTGATGCGTCGTCTCATCGAACTCGAAAACTCTTTCCCCGAGTTCCGTTCCCCGGATTCCCCGAGCCAGCGCGTCGGCGGCGAGCCCCTCAAGGTCTTCAAAACCGTCGAGCACAAGATCCCGATGCTCTCGCTCGATAACACCTATACCTTTGAGGAACTCGCTGATTTCGATCACCGCGTGAAGAAATTTCTCGCCAAAGACAAGGTCGCCTATTTCGTCGAAGAAAAAATCGACGGTGTCTCCATTTCCCTCACTTACGAGAAGGGCCGGCTCGTCTTGGGCGCGACGCGGGGTGACGGCCGGTTCGGCGACGACGTCACAGAAAACATCAAGACGGTTCGGGCGATTCCTCTTTCCTTTCCGGCACCCGGTGCAACGTTCAAGGGAAAAATCCCCGATATCGTCGAAGTCCGGGGCGAAGTCTATCTGCCCGAGGCGAGCTTCGAGAAAATCAACAAGGAGAAAGAAAAGAAGGGCGAGGAACTTTTCGCCAATCCGCGGAACGCCTGCGCCGGAAGCTTGAAGCTCCTCGATCCAAAAATCGTGGCCGGGCGGGGCTTGAGCATCTTTGTTCACGGGCTCGGCACGTTGAAAGGGGGCGAGCGCTCACCGAAGAGTCAGTCCGAGGCCTTTGAATTTTTCCGGGGCCTCGGTTTTAGGACCATCGAATACACGAAACGCGCGGCCAACATTCACGAGGTGGAAGAATTCATCAAGGGATTCCAGTCGAAGCGCGACTCGCTGGACTACGAGATCGACGGGATGGTGGTGAAGGTCGACTCCTTTGAAGATCAATTGGCCCTCGGCCAGACGACCCACGCGCCACGGTGGATGATTGCTTACAAGTACCCGGCTGAACGCAAGAAAACCATCGTTGAAGACATTCAGATTCAAGTGGGCCGGACAGGCGCTTTGACACCGGTGGCGATCTTGAAACCGGTTCGCCTCTCAGGGACCACCGTCTCGCGGGCGAGCCTTCATAATCGGGATGAGATTGAAAGGCTCGATGTGCGGATCGGCGACCACGTCCTCGTGGAAAAATCGGGCGAGATTATCCCGAAGGTCATGGAGGTCCTGAAAGAAAAGCGCAAGAAGTCCCTTCCCAAGTTTAAATTTCCTGAAAAGTGCCCGGTCTGCGGCGGACGGGCTCAGAGTTTCGGCGATGAAGTGGCTGTCCGCTGCGTGAATTTCGGCTGTCCCGCGCAGCTCAAAGCGCGGGTCCGTCATTACGCCCAGCGGGACGCGATGGACATCGAAGGCCTGGGCGAGGTCTGGATCAACACCTTTGTCGAAAAAGGGTTCTTGAAGGACGTGGCCGACATTTATTACCTGGATTTCGAGAAGGTGAAAAATTTGGAACGAATGGGAGAGAAGTCCGCCCAAAATCTTTTCGACGGGATCGAGGCGAGCAAGAAACAGACTCTCGATCGGCTGGTTTTCGGTCTCGGAATTTTGAACGTGGGGGAGCGCGCGGCACACCTCCTTGCCCAAAATTTTAAATCGCTCGACCGGATTGCCCAGGTTTCTCAAGATGAACTTTCTTCGATCCGAGAAATCGGACCCGTCACGGCGGAGTCCCTCGTCCGGTTTTTTAAAGAACCCGGCACGAAAAAAGTCCTGCAGAAGCTGGAAAAGGCAGATGTGCGCTTTAATTTAGTGGAAGAGATCAAAAAATCGGGCCCGCTTGCCGGCAAGAGCGTGGTCGTGACGGGAACCCTCGAGCGCCACAGCCGCACGGAACTCGAGGCCCTGATCCGACGTCTTGGCGCTCATCCTTCCGGGAGCATCTCCAAAAAGACCGATTTCCTTGTCGCCGGCAAAGAGCCGGGCTCCAAGCTCGCCAAGGCGAAGGAACTCGGCATCAAAGTCCTCTCCGAATCCGAATTCGAGAAATTGATCCAATAAGCCGACAATCTCATAGACAGGAGATTTCGGCAAATGATTCAACCTGCAAGCGTACTCGGAGATTTTCCACTTGAAGAGTTCCTGAATTATCTCTCGGTAGAGAAGGGGCTCGCCGCCAATTCCATCGCGGCCTACCGGCAGGACTTGAACCAGTACCGCGGGTTTCTGGCCAAGAAGAAAATCGCCGCCCTCGACCGCGTCAAGCGAGACGTCATCGTTCAATTTCTCCTGAAAGAAAAGGACCGCGGACTCCAGGCCTCTTCGCTGGCGCGGCGCCTGGTGGCCGTGAAGCTTTTCCATCGATTCCTTCACAAGGAAGGGAGGCTCGCCGAAGACATCACAAGCGTGCTCGAATCCCCGCGGCTTTGGAAAAAACTCCCGCAGTTTCTCACGCCGGCCGAGATGGAGAAAGTGCTTCAAGTCCCCCAGCCGAAGAAGGCCGCCGGCATCCGCGACCGGGCCCTCCTTGAACTTTTGTACGCCACGGGGATGCGGGTTTCGGAAGTGGTTCATCTCCGTCAGGACGATCTCAATTTGGAAAGCGCATTCCTGAAATGCCGCGGGAAGGGCGAAAAAGAGAGACTCGTTCCCTTGGGGCGCCCGGCCATCGATTCGCTCAAGGTCTATCTTTCAAAAGTGAGGAGCAAGCTGCCCGCCAGCGAATTTGTATTTGCGAATGCGAAGGGAAAATCCTTCACGCGACAGCGCCTCTGGCAGCTCATCCGCCAGTATGCCCGCGCGGCCGGAATTCAAAAAAGAATCACACCCCACACCTTCCGCCACTCGTTTGCTACGCACCTTCTCGAGGGGGGAGCCGACCTGAGGATTGTCCAGGAACTCCTCGGCCACGCGGACATTTCCACCACGCAAATTTATACCCACGTCTCGCGCGACCACCTGAAGTCCGTCCACGCTCGGTTTCACCCCAGGCCCTAGTCTTATGATAAAATCATGACGCTATGAACCGATTCCTTTGGGTTCTGGTGGGGCTTATGCTTTTTGCCGGAGCGGCAAGGGCGGGAGAAGAGTCGAGCGGCAATCCCGGAGGTTCTCCTGATCGGGACAAAATCCGGATGGCGGATGAGCTCTCTTTAAAGAGCAGACTCAGTGACATGGAACGACAGATTGCGAAGACCGAAGACGAGATCCGCTATCTCAAGGATAAGGTCGAGAGCCTCGGGCGTTCGGTCGACGATCTGAAGTCCGCGCACTAACCGTTCCGGCTCCTGACAGGGGCCGCGTATTGCTTGATACCCCCGTCTCGCACGACGGCGTGAAATTTGTCCATGCCCGTGTCTGCCTCGCCCCGTTGGGATTGACAGCTTCGAGCGGGCCCTATATACTATTGTTCGTCTACCTTCCTTTAAAGACCATCCAAACATAAGTAGTTGATACTGAAGAAGTTGTCGTGAGAGGGGAGGCGGGGGTGTGTTTGTTTTCGGGTTTTGAACGGGGCGCTATCGTCTAGCCTGGTCTAGGACGCCAGATTCTCAATCTGGTAGCACGGGTTCGAATCCCGTTAGCGCTAGATAAAAAAACTTATGATCGAGCGATACACGCGGCCCGAGATGGGCCGAATCTGGACCGAAGAAAACAAGATCCGCAAGTGGCTCGATGTGGAACTCATGGCACTCGAGGCACTCGCGCGCTACCGTTATATCCCCAAGGGCATTCCACAAAAAGTCCGCGCCAAGGCCCGCTTCAGCGTGAAGCGCATCCAGCAAATTGAGCGGACCGTCCAGCACGATGTCATTGCCTTTCTCACTAACTTAGCCGAACACGTCGGCCCCGCGGGTCGATACGTCCATTTCGGCCTGACTTCCTCTGATATTCTGGACACGGCGCTCGCGCTGCAATTAAAAGACGCATCTCAAATTTTGATACAGGAACTCAAACGGCTCATCGCGGCCCTTCGAGTGAAGGCCCAGTCTCATCAAAATACTTTGATGGTGGGGCGGACCCACGGCGTTTATGCTGAGCCGACAACCTTCGGATTGAAGATGGCGCTTTTCGTCGCGGAATTCGAAAGGAACCTGGAGCGCTTGGAAAAAGCATCGCAAGGGATATCCGTCGGAAAAATTTCCGGCGCGGTGGGGACGTTTGCCAACGTGGATCCAAAAGTGGAGGCCTACGTCTGCAGGAGGCTCGGCCTCAAGGCAGCTCTGATATCGACGCAGATCCTTCAGCGGGACCGGCACGCGGAGTACATCGCGACGCTCGCCATCGTCGGAGGGTCGCTCGAGAAATTGGCGACGGAAATCCGGAATCTTCAAAAATCCGAAACTCGGGAAGTGGAAGAATATTTCGGCGCAAGGCAAAAAGGTTCTTCCGCGATGCCGCACAAGCGCAACCCCATCATCTGCGAGCGGATCGCGGGCCTGGCACGGATTCTCCGGGGGAACGCGATCGCCGCGATGGAAAATATTGCTCTCTGGCACGAACGGGACATCACTCATTCCTCGGTCGAGCGCATCATCTTTCCCGACAGCACGATCCTTCTCGACTACATGCTCTCGACGATGACTGAGGTCATTCAGAAACTTCGCGTTTATCCCGAGAACATGCAGGCCAATTTGGAGCGGAGCCGCGGAATGGTCTTCTCGCAGGGACTCTTGCTCCAACTCATCAAGAAGGGCCTCACGCGCGAGAGGGCCTACCAGCTGATTCAAGATGCTGCCAAGAGGGTTTGGGAAAACGGACAGGTTGATTTGAGAAGCGCCGTCCTGGAGGACCCCCGGATTCTTCGTTATTTGAATCGCAAGGAAATCAACGCCGTATTTGATTTTCGTTACCACACCAAAAATGTAAAGCAGATTTTCAAACGTCTGAGGATCCGCAGATGACCACAAAAACTTCCAAAGTCGATTCGGTTTGGGAAACCAAACTCCCGCTCCCTTTGGTCGGACGGGGGAAGGTGAGGGACATTTACGCGGTGGGGGAGGACAAACTTTTGATTGTCACAACGGACCGGCTGAGCGCTTTCGATGTGGTGCTCCCGGACCCGATTCCCTTCAAGGGCCAGGTGCTCACGCAGATTTCGGTCTTTTGGTTTGATTTCTTAAAAGACATCATTCCTCATCACCTTGTGACGGCAGAAGCGGACGAGATGAACCTCCCCAAAGAGGTAAAAGAAAAATTGGGTCCGGTACTCGAGGGACGGACCATGCTCGTGAAACGCGCCAAGCCTTTGCCTGTGGAATGCGTGATTCGCGGCTATATCACGGGCTCAGGCTGGAAAGATTATTTGAAGACCGGTGCGGTCTCAGGACATGCGCTTCCCGCAGGCCTTCGCCGTTGCGGCAAGCTCGCGAAGCCCCTTTTCACGCCGGCCACCAAGGCGCTCGTCGGTCACGATGAGAACATCGATTTCCAGACCGCGGCGCAGACGATCGGCGGGAAGCTGGCAAAAAAAGTTGAGCAAGTCAGCAGGGCCCTTTATGAAAAGGCGAGAGACTTCGCCGACACCAAGGGGATTCTGATTGCGGACACCAAATTTGAATTCGGCCTCCTTGGAAACGAGCTGATTTTGATCGACGAAGTCCTGACGCCGGACAGTTCGCGATTCTGGCCCAAGGCCGGTTACGAGCCGGGCCACGACCAGCCGAGCTTCGACAAACAGATTGCTCGCAATTACCTTTTGGAACTCGGTTGGAACCAAAAACCGCCCGCACCCAAGCTTCCGCCCGAAGTGATTGAAAAAACAAGCCGGGCCTACATGGATATTTTTCGGCGCCTGACGGGAAAAGAGCTGGAACGATGAGCGCGAATGGACGCACGTTCAAGGTCAACGTGACAGTGGGACTCAAACCATCCGTCCTGGACCCGCAGGGAAAGACGGTTTTGGCCGCGCTTCATTCGCTCGGGTTCAACGAAGCGAAAGATCTGCGCGTCGGTAAACATTTTGAAATCGTGCTGGAGGGGAAGGATCGCTCAAGCGTGGAAACCCGCGTGAGGCAATTTTGTGAGAAATTGCTCGTGAATCCGGTCATTGAACATTATTCGTTTGAAATAAAGGAGGCGTAGGGGCGACCCGATGGGTCCCCGTACAAACACGTGAAAGCCGCCGTGGTCGTTTTCCCCGGCTCCAACTGTGATGAAGATTGCTTCCACGCCCTCCGGGACGTGGCGAAAGTCGACGTCCAATATTTCTGGCACAAGGAAAGAAATCTCCCCCCATGTGATTTGGTGGTCCTCCCCGGAGGATTCAGTTACGGCGATTATCTGAGGACCGGTGCGATCGCTCGATTTTCTCCGGCCATGGATTCGATCGCGAAACACGCCGAGGCCGGACGCCCCGTGATTGGAATTTGCAACGGCTTCCAAATTTTACTCGAAGCAGGTCTTCTCCCCGGCGCGATGTTGAGAAACCGTTCGCTTTCGTTTGTCTGCAAGCACGTCTTTCTCCGGACCGAGACCGCGGACTCTCCTTTCACAAACCGGTACCGGAAAGGCGAAGTCATTGATCTTCCCATTGCCCACGGCGAAGGAAATTATTTCTGTGAACCGGACACCTTGAAGCAATTGCAAGAGGAAGACCGGATCGCCTTTCGTTACTGTTCAGAAAAAGGAGAGCTAGGAGATCCCTACAATCCCAACGGCTCGGTGGACCACATCGCCGGCATCTTGAACGAAAAACGGAACGTCCTTGGAATGATGCCGCACCCCGAGCGCTCAAGCGAGGCGATCTTAAGCTCGGAAGACGGCCGGAAAATTTGGGAAAGTTTACTCGGATGACCATGGTCCAGATTCCTTCAAAAATCACGCCTGAGATGATTGCCGAGCACGGCCTCACGGAAGAGGAATACCAGCGCATTTCGGGAATCCTCGGCCGCGCGCCGAGTTTCACAGAGCTCGGCATCTTTGGCGTGATGTGGTCCGAGCACTGTTCCTATAAAAATTCGAGACGCATCCTCAAGCTCCTTCCGACCGAAGGAAAGGGCGTCCTCGTCAAAGCCGGTGAAGAAAATGCCGGAGCGATTGATATTGGCGACGGCTTGGCGATCGTTTTCAAGATCGAGAGCCACAATCACCCCTCGGCCGTGGAACCGTTTCAAGGCGCGGCGACGGGCGTGGGCGGGATCTTGCGCGACATTTTCACGATGGGCGCACGGCCCGTGCTCTTGATGAATTCATTGCGATTTGGAAATTTGGAATCTGCGGAAAGCCAGCGTCATTTCAAAGGCGTCGTGGCCGGCATCGCGCATTATGGGAATTGCATTGGTGTCCCGACCGTGGGCGGTGAAATTTATTTTGATGAGGCCTATGAAGGCAATCCGCTTGTGAACGCGATGTGTCTCGGGATCGTCCGCAAAAATGAATTAGCCAAGGCCAAGGCCACCGGAGCGGGAAACAAGGTTTTTTACGTCGGCTCCGCGACGGGGCGCGACGGATTGGGCGGCGCCAGTTTCGCTTCGCGGGAACTCACCGAAGAAAGCGAAGAGGACCGCCCGGCCGTGCAAGTGGGCGATCCTTTTATGGAAAAATTGCTCCTCGAGGCCTGTCTCGAACTCGTCAAGACTGATGCTTTGGTTGCGATGCAGGACATGGGCGCGGCCGGGCTCACGTGCTCCACTTGCGAGATGCCGGCCAAGGGAAATTCCGGAATCGAGATCGACGTGGCCAAAGTCCCACGCCGTGAAACGGGAATGATCCCCTATGAAGTGATGCTTTCCGAATCTCAGGAGCGGATGCTCATGGTTGTGAAGCGCGGCAAGGAAAAAGTGGTGGAGCAAATTTTCGAAAAATGGGACCTCCACGCGGTCGAGATCGGCGAAATCAAAGAAGGCAACCTGATGCGCGTTTTTGACCAGGGCGAACTCGTCGCCGAAATTCCGGCCAAGGCGCTCGCGGACGAAGCCCCCCTCTACACCCGCGAAGAAAAGAGACCCGACTATCTCGCGGAAGCTCAAACCCTCGAACTTACCAAGATTCCGCAGCCGAAAAATTTCACGGAGGTGTTCAAGAAGCTTCTCGATTCTCCCTCGATCGCCTCGAAGGAATGGGTTTACCGTCAGTACGACCACATGGTTCGGACAGACAGTATCTTTCTGCCCGGCCACGACGCTGCGCTTCTGCGCGTGAAGGGGACGAAAAAAGGAATTGCCGTTTCAACGGATTGCAATGGACTCTACTGCTATCTCGATCCTTACGAAGGCGGGAAGATCGCGGTGGCCGAGGCCGCAAGGAACGTCGCCGTCACGGGCGCCCGGCCGGTCGGACTCACGAACTGTCTTAATTTTGGCAATCCGATGAAGCCCGAAATCTTTTGGCAATTTCATCAATGCGTGCAAGGGATGGCCGATGCCGCCCGTCGATTTGGAACGCCCGTCACCGGCGGGAATGTCAGCTTCTATAATGAAAGCCCGCGCGGGGCCGTCTATCCCACGCCGGTCATCGGAATGGTCGGTGTCCTCGATGACATTGAAAAGAGAATTCCTTCCTTCTTCGATCGGGAGGGGGATTTGATTTTTCTTTTGGGTGAAACGGCGAACGAGCTCGGGGGATCCGCCTATTTGGCTTTGGTCCACGGCCTGAAGCAAGGTCTTCCGCCGCGGCTGGATCTGGAGAAAGAGGTCCGGCTTCAGAAATTTTTCAACGAGGCGGCCCAAACCCGAATCCTGCAATCGGCCCATGATCTTTCCGAGGGCGGATTGGCAGTGGCGTTGGCCGAGAGTTGCTTCGGCCGGCGTTCGGTCGGCGTGCGAATTTCGAATCTCGAAATGTTCGACGGCTCGCTCCGAAAAGACGCGCTCCTATTCGGCGAAACCCAGTCGCGGGTCCTGGTGAGCGCGAGACCCGATCAAAAGGAAGTCGTGATCCGGCTTGCGCAAAGGCACCAAGTCCCCATCTATCAAATCGGGAAAGTAGGCGGGGAAGTGATCGTGATCGAAGACCTGTTAGAATTAAAAGTGGGCGATGCCCTCAGCATTTGGAGAAACGCGATTCCTAGGAGGCTTCAATAAAATGTCTGACGAGGTAAAAGACCACTGCGGCGTATTCGGAATTTTTGGCCACCCCAAGGCCTCGGAAATTTCCTACCTCGGACTCTTCGCACTCCAGCACCGGGGCGAGGAGTCGGCCGGCATTTGCACTTCCGACGGCAAGGAGCTTCACCTTCATAAGGGCTTGGGTCTTGTGGGGGATGTGTTTAACGAAGAGATTTTGAAAAAGCTTCCCGGTCGGGCGGCGATCGGACACGTCCGCTACTCCACGACCGGTTCTACCACGATCATGAATGCCCAGCCGATCCGCGTGGACTATTCCCGCGGACAAGTGGCCGTTGCGCACAACGGAAACCTGGTCAACGCAAAATACCTCCGTGACGAACTCGAAGCCTACGGCTCCATTTTCACCGGCACGACCGATTCGGAAATCATCGTCCACCTCCTGGCCAAACCCAGCTACTCGACCCGCAAAGACAGCGTTTTGGGGATGTCGAAGAGGCTTGAGGGGGCCTTCACCTTGACGCTTCTCACCGAGGACACGCTCATCGGCGTGAGAGATCCTCACGGATTCCGTCCGCTTTGCCTTGGGAAGCTCGACGGCGCGTGGGTCTTGGCCAGTGAGAACTGCGCACTCGAACTCGTGGAGGCGGAATTCATCCGCGAAATCGAGCCCGGCGAAGTGATCTTCATTGATGAAAGCGGTCCGAGGAGTTATTTCCCGTTTGAAGGAGAAAAAATCAAGAAGGCGTTTTGCGCCTTCGAACACGTTTACTTTGCGCGGCCTGACTCACGGATCTTCGGCGAAAATGTGGGAATGGTCCGCGAGCGGCTTGGACGGTTCCTGGCCCAGGAGCACCCGGCCCCTGCCGATATCGTGGTCCCGGTTCCCGATTCGGGCAATTTCGCGGCGCTCGGGTTTTCCAGCGAATCCGGAATTCCGCTGGCCCACGGCTTCACGCGGAATCACTACATCGGCCGCACCTTCATCAATCCCACGCAGTCCGTGCGCACCCTCAAGGTGAAAATCAAGCTCAATCCCATCCGTGAGGTGGTCCAGGGCAAGCGCGTGGTGGTGGTGGATGATTCGATCGTGCGCGGCAACACGTCGAAGTCACGCGTGAAGCTGCTCCGCCGGGCCGGCGCGAAGGAAGTCCACATGCGGATCAGTTGCCCGCCGCACGTTTCACCTTGCTTTTACGGAATTGATTTTCCGTCGAAGGCCGAGCTTCTCGCGAGCTCTCACTCGATGGAGGAAATCAAAAAATTTCTCGATGTGGATTCGATCGGCTATCTCAGTCAGGAAGGTTTGTTGCGTGCCGTTTCGGGCGACAAACCGGAACTCAAACAGAATTTCTGCACCGCCTGTTGGACCGGTCAATACCCCACGGGTTTTTACGACGAGATGGACAAGTTCAAGCTGGAGAGGAAGTGTTGACTTGGGATTGACGTATGCCAAGGCCGGCGTCCCGCACCTAAAAGGGGATCCCACCTACAATCGCCAGATTGCCCGTCTCCTCCAGCGTTCCCGGGTGCCCGGCGTTCTTGGAAAGGCCGGCGGTTTTTCATCCCTCTTTGATCTGGCGAAGCTCCGTTTGCGGGACCCGCTCCTGGTTTCCACCACGGACGGCGTGGGGACGAAACTGGAACTGGCACGGCTCCTTGGGAAACACAGCACCATCGGGATCGATCTCGTGGCCATGTGCGTGAACGATCTTCTTACCACCGGAGCGCGGCCGCTTTTTTTTCTCGATTATTTTGCCACGGGAAAATTCAGGCCGGCCGTTACCGCCGAAGTCTTGAAAGGGATTGTTGAGGGCTGCCGCGAGGCCGGGTGCGCGCTCGTGGGCGGAGAGACAGCCGTGATGCCGGGGTTCTACGGGGATTCAAAATACGATTTGGCTGGATTCGCCGTCGGCGTCGTGGAAAGGCGCCGATGGGTCGACGGGCGGAAAATCAAAGCAGGGGATCGGTTGCTTGGGCTCGCTTCGTCGGGCTTTCATTCGAACGGCTATTCGCTCCTCCGGAAAATCTTTACGGAAAAAGAACTTCGGGGCGCGATCGGGCGCGAACTCTTGACACCGACTCGGATTTACGTGAAACCCATTCTTGAAATCATGAAGCAAATTGAAGTGAAAGGAATCGCCAACATTACGGGCGGCGCTTTCTACGACAATCTTCCGCGGATTCTCCCGGCGGGACTCGGTGCTCTCATCGATTCGGCCTCGTGGCCGAGGCCGAAGCTCTTTGACACGGTTGCGGGGCGTGGTAACATATCCCGTTCCGAAATGTTCCGGACGTTCAACATGGGCATCGGAATGATTCTGGTGGTGGGTGAATCAGAAATTTCAATCGCACGGCGAGAATTGAAACGTTTTCAAATTTCAAGTTGGGAAATCGGCGAAGTGATTCGCGGCAAAGGAGTCCGGGTCCCATGAAAGTCCTTTTGGTCGGTTCAGGCGGACGGGAACACGCGCTCGCCTGGAAGATCCGTCAAAGCCCTTTCCTTTCCAAGCTCTACGCGGCGCCGGGGAACGCAGGGATGGCTGAGATCGCAGAATGTGTTTCCATTCCGGCGGAAGATATTGAAGCCTTGGCCCGGTTTGCCCGGGAAAAGGAAATCGATCTGACCGTGGTCGGACCCGAGATCCCGCTCGCGCAAGGAATCGTGGACCGGTTCCAGTCGGAAGGCCTGCAGATCTTCGGGCCCACTCGTGCGGCCGCACAGCTTGAATCGAGCAAGATCTTTGCCAAGGAACGGATGGTCGGGGCCGGTGTTCCCACCGCGGATTACAAACTATTTTCCGACGCCGCCGAGGCCAAGCGTTACCTCGTTGAATCGGAACCTCCTTTTGTCATCAAGGCCGATGGGCTCGCGGCCGGAAAAGGCGTGGTCGTGGCCGATACCTGCGAGGACGCCGTCCAAGCCGTCACGCAATTCATGGAAGAAAAGAAATTGGGCGAGGCCGGCCGACGGGTCCTCATCGAAGAAAAGTTGGAAGGCGAAGAACTTTCCCTTCTGATCCTGACCGACGGGGAGAATCTCATCCCGCTTTCGAGCGCCCAGGACCATAAGCGCCTCCTCGACATGGACCGCGGCCCCAACACGGGCGGCATGGGCGCTTATTCACCCTGTCCTTTCCTTTCCAAAGAAAATTTTAACAAGGTCATCGATAAAACGGTCCGGCCCATCTTGCAGGAAATGTTGCGGCAGAAAATGGTCTACCGCGGAGTCCTCTATGCCGGTCTGATTCTGACCAAGAACGGGCCTTTTGTCCTTGAATACAACGCCCGCTTCGGAGACCCCGAGACGCAGGCGGTCCTCCCGAGGCTCAAATCCGATCTCCTGCCGCTCCTTCTGGAAATCGCTCAAGGAAGATTTCCTTCGGGGTCGCTCGATTGGGATGAGCGCTCCTCTCTGAACGTGGTGATGGCGGCCGCCGGTTACCCCGGGACCTCTGAAAAGGGCGCGAGTATCGCCGGCTTGGAGGGCTTACGCGACCGGCCCGACCAATTTGTTTTTCATGCGGGAACGGCTCGCAATGAGGAAGGAAAGGTTGTCACCTCCGGCGGGCGCGTTCTTTCCGTGACCGCGCTGGGCGAAACTCTGAAAGCCGCTCAGGAGAGGGCGTACGAGGCAGTTTATCAAATTCGTTTTGAAGGGGCCCAGTTCCGCAAAGACATTGGACGAAAAGCCCTGGAAAGCGTGTTAAAAGGGGACGGTTCTGCTAGTGGTTGACTCTCAGAACCGTCCCCGCAAAAAACCCCGCGTGGCGATCTTGATGGGAAGTGATTCAGACCTGGAAGTGATGAACGAAGGGGCGCGGATCCTTGACGATTTTGGTATTTCTTATGAAATCAAAGTCCTCTCGGCCCACCGGAGCCCCGCTGATCTTTTGGACTTTGTCCAAAAGGCACCGAAGCGGGGCGTTGAAGTTTTTATTTGCGGAGCGGGCGGGGCCGCACACCTCGCCGGTGTGGTGGCCGCTCACACGATCCGGCCCGTGATCGGTGTCCCCTTGAACGCAACCGCCCTCGGCGGATTGGATGCGCTCCTTGCCACCGTGCAGATGCCCGCCGGAACGCCGGTGGCGACCATGGCGGTTGGAAAACCGGGGGCCCGGAACGCCGCGCTTCTTGCCTGTCAGATTTTGGCACTCGGCGACCGCTCGCTCCAGGGAAGGCTCGAGGCCTTCAAGAAAAAAATGGCTGAGGGCGTGCGCAAGAAAAACGAAGCGCTGGAAAAGCGGCCCTCCACCTGAATCCTTTGAATTCCACCGTCGTCCGATTCAATCCGAGCGACCCCAACCTCAAGGCCATCCGCGAGCTCGCCCAGCAGGCCCGCTCCGGAAAAATTGTCGCCTTTCCCACGGAAACGGTTTACGGGATCGGCATTCCGGCTTCCCACGCCAAAGGACTCCAGAAGCTCTACGCTATCAAGAGCCGGGACCCCCAAAAACCTTTCGCCTACCACATCGGCGATTGGGACCAGCTCGCCTTCCTGCACATCGTTCGGAACCCCGCCTTCCGTTACCTCTCGAAAAAGTTCTGGCCGGGTCCGGTCACGCTCGTCGTCTCGTCCACCGACGGCGAAAAAATCGGCCTGCGCTATCCGCGGCACCTGGCGGCCTCCACGTTGATTATCTCTGTGGGTGAACCATTCCTCGCGACAAGCGCCAACCGTTCTGGGGATCCGTCTCCCCGGACTGCGGATGAAGTCCTCCAGGCCTTGGGCTCTGAAGTGGACTATCTGATTGATGCCGGGCCCTGCGAGCTGGGACAAGATTCCACGGTCGTGGACGTGACGGTGAATCCGCCCCAAATTCTTCGCGAAGGGGCCGAGATCGAAATCGTTCGCCAGGCTTTGGCAGATATTGAACTCGGAAGGATTCCGAGAAAAAGAATTCTCGTGGTCTGCACCGGAAATTCCTGCCGCTCGCCGATGGCGGCGGGTCTCATCACCGAAGAGCTCCGGCGGAGGCACCTGGACTTGGAAATCGAAGTGGCAACCTGCGGCATCCTGGCCCGCGACGGCGGGTTGGCGACGCCCGAGGCCGTTCTTTTAATGAAGAACCGGGAAATTGACATCTCAGGCCATCGCAGCCGCTCCTGCCGGAAAGAGGATGTGATGGATGCGGATCTCATCCTTGCGATGGCCCAAGAGCACGCCGACTTTCTCACCAACCTTGTGCCGGGCATCAAGGAAAGAATCGAGGTCTACGACGTCAAGGACCCCATCGGCCAGGGGATCCCGGTCTACGAAGAGGTGATCCGGGATTTGGAGAAGAAAATCAGGGCCCAATGGGACGAGATCGTAAGGTAGCGCTCGCCGCGGACCATCGCGGATTCAAGCTGAAGGAAAAAATCGCCCGGCTTCTCAAAGCGAAGCGGTTTGAGGTGATCGATTTCGGGACCCGTTCCGAGGAGTCCTGCGATTATCCGGATTACGTGCTGAAGGCCGCGGAGGCTGTCAAGAACCGGCGGGCCGCGCGGGCCATCGCCGTCTGTTACTCCGGGATCGGGAGCGCCATCGCGGCCAACAAGGTAAAGGGAGTCCGTGCCGCACTCGTCCAGAGCGCCGAAGAGGCGGCGCTTTCCCGGGCCCACAACGATTCCAACATGCTGGTTCTGGGATCGGGTTTCGTCAAACCGGCGCTCGTGAAGAAAATCGTCGAGACATGGCTCAAAACATCCTTTGAGGGAGGAAGGCATGAGCGGCGCATTCGTAAAATCACCGACTATGAAAAAAGAAACTAGGAATCCTTATTTCGCTCATCTGCGCGAGGCCGATCCGGAAATCTACGAGGTGATCCAGAAAGAAATCCGTCGCCAGAATGATAACCTCGAACTCATCGCAAGCGAGAACTTCACTTCTCTTGCTGTCCTCGAGGCCGCCGGCTCTGTCCTCACCAATAAATACGCGGAGGGTTATCCCGCCAAGCGCTGGTACGGTGGCTGCGAAAATGTCGATGTTGCAGAAAACCTCGCAATCGAACGCGCGAAAAAACTTTTCGGCGCTGAGTATGCGAATGTCCAGCCCCATTCCGGCACCTCGGCCAACATTGCGGTCTTCATCGCGCTCCTCCAAATGGGGGACAAGATCCTCGCGATGGACCTCGCACACGGCGGGCATCTTTCACACGGCCACAAAATGAATTTTTCAGGCAAATACTACACGATCATTCCCTACGGCGTCAGTCCGAAAACGGAACAGATTGATTATGACGAGCTTGAGTGGCTGGCCGTCGAGCACAAGCCCAAGATGATTCTGATGGGCGCCTCAGCCTATCCCAGAGTCATCGATTTTCCGGCCGGCCGGAAAATTGCAGACAAAGTGGGAGCGCTCCTCATGGTGGACATGGCGCATTTTGCAGGGCTCGTGGCCGCAGGGGTTCACCCCAATCCTGTTCCTTATTCCGATGTGGTTACGACCACCACTCACAAGACGTTGCGGGGTCCGCGGGCGGGACTCATTCTCTCGAAAGAAAAGTATGGGAAAGCCATCGACCAGACCGTGTTTCCGGGAATTCAAGGAGGGCCGCTTCAGCACATCATCGCGGCCAAGGCCGTAGCCTTAAAAGAAGCCATGACACCCGAGTTCAAGACCTATGCACGCCAAATCGTCGCGAATGCCAAAGCGCTCGCGGCCCAGATGACTTCGCACGGCTACCGGATTGTTTCCGGCGGCACGGACAATCATCTGATGCTGGTTGATGTTTCCGTGAAGGGCTTGACCGGCAAGGACGCTTCGGACATCCTGGACCGCGTGAAAATCACGGTCAATAAAAACATGATTCCCTTCGACAAGGGTTCTGCGATGAAACCCTCGGGAATTCGTCTCGGAACGCCCGCGGTCACGACGCGCGGGATGAAGGAACCAGAAATGAAACGGATTGCCGACCTCATTATGCAGGCACTGGGCTCCCCGACCGACGAATCCAATTTGGAGAAAGTGAGAAGGGGAGTCGAGGAGTTGACCCAGCAATATCCATTGTACCCTGAATTGCTGGATTGATGCGCTGTCCCTACTGCAAGAAAGCCGAAGACAAGGTCATCGATTCACGCGGGGCGGCGGAGGAGACCACGATCCGCCGGCGCCGCGAATGCCTCGCTTGCGGGCGTCGTTTCACCACTTACGAACGGATCGAAGAAGTCCCTCTCCTTGTGATCAAAAAGGACCAACGCCGTGAGCTTTACGACCACAACAAGGTCCTCTCCGGAATCCAGAAAGCCTGTGAGAAACGGCCTGTCTCGCGCGAATCGCAGGACGCCACTGTCGAGCGGCTTGAAAAGATGCTCGACGACAAATATGAAAAGGAAGTTCCCTCCTCGGTCATCGGCGAATTTTTGATGGAAGAACTCGCCAAACTGGATCAAGTGGCCTACGTCCGTTTCGCCTCCGTGTACCGCCAATTCAAGGACATCAACCACTTCCTCAAAGAGCTCAAGAGTCTCCTTTCAAAATAAGAAATTTGCTATAATTTCTGCACCATGCCGACTTATTCCTATGCCTGTGAAGCGTGCGGGCACCGTTTTGACCAGTTTCAGCCGATTTCGGAGAAGCCCGTTCGAAAGTGCCCGAAGTGCGGCAAGCTGAAAACAAAGCGCCTCATCACGGGCGGCGGAGGAGTGCTCTTTAAGGGAAGCGGCTTTTACCAGACTGACTACCGTTCGAAGAGTTATAACGAAGCCGCCAAGAAAGACAAGCCCGAATCAAAACCTTCTGGAGAAAAGCCTGCGGGTGAAACAAAAACAGGTGAAACAAAAAAATGAGAAGAGTCGCTCTCCTTCTGGTCGCCCTTCTCACCGGCTGCGCTTCCCAGACCGAGCCACCCTCCTATTATCACCCTGAGTTCACGCGCGAGAACGCGGTCTCCCTCCTCGAAAAAGTCGGGGAGATGGAAAAGCAGGATTTCGACAATGTTCGGCTTGAGACCCTCGCTCGGAACAAACTTTCTTCTCACCATCTCGTGGTCGTCCGCAAAGCCGAGCCGCTTCACTATCATGCCCGGCACGATGGCTGGGCGGTCGTCCTCAAAGGAAGCGGGACGTTTCTCCTCGGGGACCGAATGTTTGAAATCCATCCGGGCTCAAGCTTTTATATCCCGCGCGGTGTTCATCACCGGGCGATCCGTGAGGGCAAAGAGGCCCTTGCCGCCTTCGTCATTTTCACCCCGCCTTTTGACGGAAAAGACACGATTCCCGTTGAAAAGAAATAATTCCGCGGATTGCGTGATTGTCGGCGGCGGGATCGGCGGCGCGGTCCTAGCTTTGATGTTGGGACAGGCCGAAAGGCACGTGGTCTTGCTTGAGCGCGAATTGAAACCTCACGCGGCAGGCCGGCCCGAGGTACTGGCGCAATCAACCCTCAACCTTTTTAAGGACTTAGGAGCCGGGGAACGAATACTCAAGGAAGCGGCGATTCCGCTTCGGGGACTTGAGCTTTACCAGCCTCTGGACCGCTTGTTACTTCATTTCAGCTCCGATGATTTCAGGCAATCAGGGGCTCAACCTTATTCAGTGGATCCTACTCGGACGCGGGAAATCCTCCTTCAAACGGCGGAGTCGAACCAGTCTGTGGAAGTCCGGAGAGGCGTAGAAGTCCGCGAAGTCATCCGGGAAGCGGGACAAATTCGGGGAGTGCGGGCCACAAGCGGCGATCAAATCCTCGAGTGGCGCTCGCCGCTTGTGATTGGGGATGACGGAGGCAAGTCGCGTCTGCGGGAAGCGCTTGGTATTCCGCTCAAAGTCCAAGAGTTTCCTTTTGAATTTCTGGGAGCCGCGGGGCCCGAACTTCCTCATGGAAAACCCGGCATGGGTCAAGCGTGGCTGGAGCCCAAGAATCTTGCGGAAGGAATTTTTGGGGGAGTTTTTCTTCCCCAGCCAGAAAAGCGAACAGCTTTTGTCTTCCTCGTTTCATCCAAAAGCCGCGCTCATTTCATGGAGTCGGATCCCTCGAGATTTCACGAGGCAGCCCGGGCGCTTTCCGGGCGCTCGGAAAAATTGGCGGAACAGTATCCTTTTCCAAAAGCCTTCACGGTTTTCAAGCGTCCCTTCGGACACGCGCCCTGTTACGTGGCTGACGGCGCGGCTCTGTTGGGAGACGCAGCCCACCCCATGACGCCAGCCGGAGGGCAGGGAGCGAACGGTTCGGTTGCGGACGCAGTCGCGCTTGGCCGAGTGGCCTTAAAGGCATTTCATAACAACGATTTTTCGAGGGCGCGTCTTTCCGAATACGAGCGAGTGCGTCGTCCCGCCAATCAACGCTCTCTGGGGTTCAGCATTGCGGCCAACCGTGTCTTCCGTTTTTTAAAATTTTTCCCTTGGGGCGGAAATCTCCTTGTTTCCTTTTTGGGTCGCGTCGAACGAAATTCGAAAATGAAAACCCAGTTCCTTCAAAACGTTTCGACCGCCTTCCGATGATCATCAAAGATTACAAGATCCGCGTCAAGACCAAGGGCTTCTCGGACATTCACGACCTCACGGATGAGGCGCTGGGGAAGCTCTCTGGAAGCGGCGTGAAAAATGGGCTGGCCACATTTTTCGTCTCGGGGTCGACGGCCGGACTGACGACCGTGGAATACGAACCCGGTCTTGTCAAAGACCTCGAGGAACTTTTCGAGCGACTCGCCCCGCAAGGCAAGGATTATCACCATGAAGAAGCCTGGCACGATGGCAACGGGTTTTCGCACGTGCGAGCGTCACTTTTAAAACCCTCTCTGGCGGTCCCTGTCGTGGACGGGAAGTTGGCGCTCGGGACCTGGCAGCAAGTCGTTTTGATCGATTTCGACAACCGCCCCCGCCAGCGCGAAGTGGTCCTCCAGTTGATGGGGGAATGAACCAAAAATAAATTGAAGATTGGATGTATAATAGAAAACCGAATTGCCCTTAAAAGGAGGAAAAGATGAATCGAGGACTGTGGATGACTCTCGGCATCGTCGCGCTCGTCGCGGTGGTTGCCTTCAGCTTTTTCAGCGGGACATACAATACTTTGGTGAAATCGGAAGAGCAAGTCTCGGAGGCCTGGGCGCAGGTAGAGAATGTTTATCAGCGCCGGCTGGATTTGATTCCGAATCTCGTCGAGACCGTCAAGGGCTACGCCGCCCACGAACGGCAGACGCTCGAAGGAGTGATTGAGGCCCGTTCCAAGATCACGCAGATGAAAGTCACCTCGGACGTCATCCAAAATCCGCAGGCCCTCGCGCAGTTTGAAGAAGCCCAGCAACACCTGACCTCGGCGTTGAGCCGGCTCCTCGTTGTGGTGGAACAATATCCGGACCTCAAGGCCAATCAAAATTTTCTGGCCCTGCAGGCGCAGCTCGAAGGAACGGAAAACCGAATCACGGTGGAAAGGCGCCGCTTCAACGAAGCCGCCCGCGTCTTCAACACTCAGATTCGGGTTTTCCCCAATAGCATCGTCGCCCGCGTCGCGGGATTTCAGAAGAAGGCCTACTTTGCGGCGGACGCGACAGCCCGGGTGGCACCCACGGTCAAGTTTTGAGGCGAACCAGCTTTCTTCTCTTTTTTCTCGTCTCGTTTCTGCCCGTTCTGGCAGCCCTTGAAATTCCCCGACGCCCGGCCGGTTACGTTTCGGATTACGCCGGGCTTCTTTCCCCCTCTGTGAAGACCGAGCTCGAGGACGAGCTGCGTCAATTTGAAACCGAGACCTCCAACCAAATCGTGGTGGCCACGTTTCCGAGCCTCGAGGGGGAAGTCCTCGAAGATTTTTCCATCCGGCTCGCCGAGGCCTGGAAAGTTGGCCAAAAAGGAAAAAACAACGGGGTCATTCTCCTCATTTTCAAAAACGATCGGAAAATGCGGATCGAAGTCGGGTACGGTCTGGAAGGCGTCCTTCCCGACGCGACGGCCAAACTCATCATCGAAAACGAAATCACGCCGCGGTTCCGCGAAGGAAAATATGATGAAGGGATCCTCGCCGCGATCCAAGCCCTGAAGGCGGCCACGAAAGGAGAATATCGGGGAGTATCTTCTTCGCCTACTGAGAATTATTTTGGGCACGCCATGTTGATGGGAATCTTCCTGGGAGCTTTTCTCCCCCTCCTTCTTCTCTGGCCACTCTTTGTTATGGGAATTTTATTCGTTGCTTGGGCTTTGACTCGGGGCTCACACCTCGGCCTATTTTATGCGTTACAACTCGGAATGATGCCGCTTCCTTTTTATTATCTTTTCGGCAGACACATGGGGGGACACTCCGTCCTAAGCCGACGAGGTTATTATTCCAGTGGCGGATTTTTTGGCGGAGGGGGAGGATTCGGAGGAGGCGGCTTCGGCGGTTTCTCAGGCGGAGGCGGGAGTTTCGGCGGTGGAGGCGCGAGCGGCGGATGGTAAATCGCGAGCACCACCCTAAAAAATTTTTCACCCGGGAAGAGAAAGACCGCATCCTTCGGGCCATTCGTCAGGCGGAAAAGGAAACGTCCGGTGAAATCCGTGTCTACCTCGAGCACAAAGCGAAGGGCGATCCGTTAAGTCGGGCCCGGAAGGTATTTGAGAAACTTGGGATGACGAAGACGAAATCAAGAAACGGGGTCCTGATTTATTTTTCTCTGAAGGATCATCAGTTTGCCATTGTGGGCGACCAGGGGATTCATAATCGAGTGGGGGATTTATTTTGGAAAGAGATCGTCTCAAAGACAGAGGCCCGCTTCTTGCAAAATGATTTTGCGGGAGGCCTCGAAGCCGCTATCCGCGGGATTGGGGAGAATCTTCAAAGATATTTTCCGAGGAAGCCTGGAGATATCAACGAATTACCGGATGGAATTTCGGGATGAGCCCGTGGCGCGATTTTGATCAGGAATTCATTGAAAAGGCCTGGTTTACCTGCAAGGCCTGCGGCCAGGATTGTCAGCTTCGAGAGGGGCGCTTGATGGCCGAAGGAGACAAGATGTTCGCTCTGGGGCAATGCAGTGCGTGCGGGAAGGACCAAAAATTCGACGTGACTCACATTTGGCGTGAAGAGTAAAATAATCAAAAAGAGGAGAAAGTGAGATGGCGAGCATACCCAAACCCGACCCGCAGATTGCGTTGAAGTACTTTCAAACCAAACTGGACTGCACGACCGGCCCCATTGAACTCAGTCACTGGCTCGAGGAAGGCTCACCCGTCAATGTGATCGATGTCCGAAGACCCGAGGACTACGCGAAGGCCCACATCCCGGGCGCAGTCAATCTTCCGAAGGAGGAGTGGGCAGGCGCCAAGGGGCTCTCGAAAGACAAGACGAACGTGGTCTATTGTTATTCCCAGACCTGTCACCTTGCTGCCGCGGCGGCCGTGGAATTTGCCAAAAAAGGCTATCCGGTGATTGAGCTCGAAGGCGGCTTCAACACGTGGCAAAAGGCCCCGCTCGAAGTGGCCGTCGGGCGCTGAGGCGCGGTCGAACTGACAATTGAATTTGGAAAAGAGTCATGCTAGCATACGCCGTTTATGAAAGCCTTTAAGTTCTTCGCCTTTCTCGCGTTCCTCGCATCCGCGGGCTCCCTCGCCGGAAACTGGTTTCTCTACCAGCGTTACCAGGCCGAGCGGGCCGCGAGCCAGCAATTCGAATCCCGGGCCGCTCAACTGGAAGAACAGAACGGGAGCCTCCAAAAACGGGCTTCCCAGGCCGAGCAATTCGAGCAGGAACTGGGCCGGGTCCGTGACCAACTCAAAGATTATGTCAAGCAGCGGGACGGATTGAAAAAGGACTTGGATGACAACTTCGCCCAGATGGCTGCGCTCAAGAAGCAGATTCAGACGATTGAATCTGAGAAGAAAAAGCTGGAAGATCAATTGAATGTGAAAGAGGTGACAGAGAACGCCGTTCAGCGCGAAGCCTCGAAAGTCGTCCTCCTTCCCGCTGCTCCTTCGGCACCCACTCCTCAAGAAGTGGCTCCGCCGTCGAAGCCGGCAAAGGAAAAACCCAAGAAGGAAACTTCAAAGGCCATTCCAAAGGAAACTCCGAAAGAACCTCCCAAGGCCGTTGCCAAGACGAAGACACCGCCGTCCAAAGAACTGCCGCCAAAGGAAAAGACGGAGGCGCCGTTCGCGCCCCTGCCGGCTCCTTCCGCCCCGGTGGTCGACCAGCGTCCTCTTCAAGTGCTCTCCGTCAATCGGCAGTTCAAATTCGTGGTCATCAATGGCGGTATTCGCGGAAGCATCAAGGTGGGGGACACCCTTCGCGTGGAACAGAATGGAAAGCTGATTGGTCGGATTCAAGTCGAAAAACTCTATGAAAATTTCTCGGCCTGCAACATCGTCGAAGAACTCAAACCCGCCCAAATCCGAGAAGGGGATCTCGTCCGACTTGCGTAAACTCACCCTGCTTTTTTTTCTTCTCGCCCTTCTTCTTTCCTTTCCTTGCGCTTGGGCCCAACCCAATGCCTCCGACCCGCTCGCACAGGAGATCCGTTCCATTGAAGAGCGGGTCAAGCGAATCGAGGAAGGTCAAAAGGAAATCACGGAGCGCCAGAAAGAAATTTTGGAAGCCGTCCAAAACCTCCGCGCTTGGATTCGTTCCACCTGATTTTCCTCATCCCTTGAGCCCGTCTCTCCAGTTAAAAGGGGGTAAAACCCTTCAGGGAGAATACTCCCCTCCCGGTGACAAATCGATTTCCCACCGCGCCGTGATGTTCGGCGCCCTCGCCCAAGGCACAAGCCGTTTCACCCATTTCCTCGCGGCCGACGATTGTCTTCGGACCGTTCAGGCTTTTCAGTCTATGGGGATTCCGGTGAAGCACGACCCTGCCCGGCACACGCTGGAGGTTGAAGGCCGCGGACCGAACGGCCTTAGCGCCCCCTCGAATATGCTGGATGTTGGGAATTCGGGCACGACGATCCGGCTTCTCCTTGGAATTCTGGCCGGACAGCATTTTGAAGCGGCCCTCACGGGGGATGAATCCCTTTGCTCTCGTCCCATGAAACGGGTGACGGTGCCCCTCAAGCAAATGGGGGCGCAGATTAAAGGAAGGGACAACGCCAACTTTGCGCCGCTCACGATTCGCGGCGGCAAGCTCAAGGGGATCGATTTCGAGAACCAGCTTGCCAGCGCCCAAGTCAAATCGGCCATTCTCCTGGCCGGGCTTTTCGCCGAAGGGAAAACGCGCGTCCTCGAAAAAATTCCCTCCCGTGACCACACCGAAAGATTTTTGAAAGCAACCGGAGCGCCGTTTCGTAAAGAGGGAGAATGGCTCGCGATCGAAAAGGCGCCGTCGCTCAAACCGCTCGAGGCAGCGCTGGCCGGGGATTTTTCCTCGGCCGCCTTTTTCATCACGGCCGCTGCGATGCGCGAGGGCGCCGGGCTTCGCGTGAAGCGGGTCGGACTCAACCCCACGCGGACCGGACTCCTGCGAATCCTCAGGCGAATGGGGGCTTCGATTGAAGAAAAAATTCAGGAAGAAAGCCTCGAGCCGGTGGGCGAAGTTTGGGTGAAGGGAAAACGGCTTCGTGGAGTTCGCGTGGCGCCAGAGGAAATTCCTTCCGTCATCGATGAACTTCCCGTCCTGATGGTGGCCTGTGCCCTGGCCGAGGGAGAGAGCCTCTTCTCCGGGGCGAGCGAGCTCAGGGTGAAAGAAACGGACCGGATCCACTCCATGGCCGCCGGCCTGAACGCCCTCGGAGGCCGGGTGAAGGAACTCCCGGACGGGTGCCTGATCGAGGGGGTCGAGGCCTTCCAAGCGGGCCGGGTGGCGAGCTTTGGAGACCATCGGACCGCTATGTCCCTGGCGGTGGCCAGCCTGGCGGCCCGGGGGGAGATCCTCATTGAAGGAGTGGAGGCCATTCCGACCTCTTACCCCGGCTTTTTCAAGGACTTCGAAGCCTTGACCCGCTCGAATTTTCGTTGACACGGCGGGGGTATTTCCGATATGATTTTCCGTCGCAACGCTCCCGTAGATATCCCGCAGGACGTAGGCAAAAACTCTAAACAAAAAGATGCTCCTACTCGATCGCATTCTCGGTTTTTTCTCCGGCGACATCGGCATTGATCTGGGGACCGCCAACACGCTGGTCTATGTCAAAGGCCAGGGCGTGGTCCTGTGCGAGCCCTCCGTTGTGGCCATCGACCGCAGCACTCACCACATCCTCGCCGTCGGAGAAGAGGCCAAGCGGATGCTCGGCCGCACGCCAGGCAACATCACCGCCATCCGTCCCATGAAGGACGGGGTCATTGCAGACTTTGATATCACCGAAGCGATGCTCCGTTATTTCATCCGCAAGGTCCACCGCGGAAACCGTTTGGTGAGCCCGCGCGTGGTCATCGCGGTGCCGAGCGGAATCACCGAAGTGGAAAAACGCGCGGTGAAAGATTCCGCGGAGCGGGCCGGCGCCCGGAGCCCCGTTTATTTGGTCGAGGAACCGATCGCGGCGGCCATCGGCGTGGGCCTTCCGATCCATGAGCCATCGGGCAACATGATCATCGACATCGGCGGCGGCACAACCGAGATCGCGGTGATTTCCCTTTCCGGGGTGGTTTTCTCCAAGTCCATCCGCATCGCGGGTGACGAATTTGACGAAGCCATCATTTCCCACCTTAAAAAGACCTACAACTTGATGATCGGCGAACGCACGGCCGAGGAAATCAAGATCAAGATCGGCTCAGCCTACCCCATGGAGGAGGAAACGACCTTGGAAGTGAAGGGCCGCGACATCCTGGCAGGGCTTCCGAAAACCATCACCGTCACAAGCGAAGAGATCCGAGAAGCCCTTTCAGAAACCCTCGCACAGATTCTTGAGGCCATTCGGATTGCCCTTGAAAGAACGCCCCCCGAGCTTTGTTCGGACCTGATTGACCGGGGCCTCATCCTGGCCGGCGGCGGTGCGCTCCTTCGCGGGCTCGACAAGCTCATCAGTGAGGAAACAGGTCTCCCGGTGCACGTCGCCGACGACCCCCTCACGGCCATCGCCCTTGGGACGGGCCGCTACCTGAGTGATTTCCGGCTCCTCAAACGGCTGTCCGTCAATAGTCAGAATTCCAAAGATTACTAAGCGTGAGCGGCAAGCGCTCCGTCTATTTCCTTTTTTTCGCCCTCGCCCCCCTTCTCCTAACGCTCCAGTCGCCTGAGCGGGCCGAGTTCCTCCACCAAATCAGTCTGACCGTCTTTCAACCCTTTCTTCAAACGGGCCAGGCCTTGACCCGCACGGTCCGTGACACCAGTCAGGGCGTCGCCCGGTTCTGGGACCTTTACCGAAGCCACGGCGAACTTGTGCGCCGCGTGGCGGAGCTTGAGCAGAAACAGGTCCAGATGACCGAGCTTGAGAAAGAAAACGACCGGCTTCGCAAGCTCCTCGATTTCAAAAAGCAAATCTCTTACCAAACCCTCGCGGCCCGTGTGATTGCCTGGGACCTCGCGCCTTGGCGCAAGACCGTTGTCATTGATAAGGGTTCAAGGCAGGGCCTCAAAAAGCGGATGGCCGTCGTCAACGCCCAGGGCCTCGTCGGGCGCGTGATTGAGGTGGCGGCTTACGATGCGCGGGTGATTCTCCTCCTCGATCCGGAATCGCGCGTGAGTGCGCTCTTTCAGGAAAGCCGCGACCTCGGTGTCGTCGAGGGGGATGGTTCTTCGCTTCTTCGGATGATCCATGTGGACCGTCAGACCACGGTGAAGGTCGGAGACGTCGCGGTGAGTGCGGGTCTCGGCGGGGTTTATCCCAAGGGGATCCCCATCGGAAAGGTGGAAACGGTGGGGACCGAGAAGGAAAGCCTGGAGCTTTATGCGCTGGTCCGCCCTTACGTCGATTTTTCCAAATTGGAGGAAGTGCTGTGCGTCGCATCCTCACCGGCCGCCTCCTGATTCTTGCGGCTGTCCTTGTGACCCTTCAGTATGGGCTCGCTCCTTTCTTCACGGGACGGCCGGATTTCCTTTATCTCCTGGTCCTGGACTCCGCATTTTTCTTGAGCTGGGAACGGGTTCCTTTTCTAGCTGCCGGTATCGGTCTCTTAAGAGACCTATTGGGGGGGCACCTGTTTGGCATTCAGACATTCAGTTTCAGCGTGACGGGAACGCTTCTCAGCTTGAGCCTTCAGAAGCTTGAGCGCGAAAACGCTCTGGTCCGGGCCGGGATCACTCTTCTTTTTGTCGCTCTGACGGAGGCCTTGAGCTTCGGTCTCGGCGCTTGGCTCGAAGAGGGACGATTTCTCGCGCGCACTTTCGCTCAAAGCGTTTTTTGGACGACTTTCTATACCGCGCTCGTCGGCCCTGCTTTTTTCTGGTTCACGAGCCGTTGGTTCAAGAGAATCTCTTTTTTCAAACAACAATACGAGCTATTCTGAAAAGCCATGCGGCTGAACATCCTGAAGGGCATTGTCCTCATTGGAGTGTGCGCGCTGGTCCTGGGGCTTTTTCAAACCCAGGTTTTCCAGGGCGGCTATTACCGGAATCTGAGCGAAGAAAACCGGATCCGTCTGGTTCCCGAGGAAGCCCCGCGCGGGCAGGTCTATGACCGGGCCGGAAAACTCCTGGCCACGAACCGGGCCTCCTATCATCTCGTCGCCACGCCGGAGGACGTGACGCCCGACGTTTACCCCGAGCTCGCGCACCTCCTCAAGATCTCCGAGCGGGAGGTCCGGGAGCGGATGTCTTCTCCGCGCGAATATCCCTTTGCCCCCGTCGTCCTCTTGCGTGACATCCCGCGAGAGCTTCTCTTCAAGGTGGAGGAATTGCGCCCCGAACTTCCGGGCGTTTCCATTCAGACCGAGACGATTCGATCCTACCCGTACGGACCCGTTGCCGCCCATATCATCGGTTACCTTGGGAAAATCAATCAAAGGGAATACGAGAAGGGGGACCGCGAGCGATTCGGCATGGAGTCCCTCATCGGACGAAGCGGGATCGAGAAGATTTATGATCTCCGGCTGCGGGGTTTCCGCGGTGGAAAACAAGTGGAGGTGAATGCGCGCGGGGAACGGATCCGGGTCGTGGCTGAAAAGACACCCGTCCCGGGAGAGGACCTGACGCTCGCCATCGATCTCGAGTTTGAGAAACGATTGATGGAACTCATCAAGGACAAAAAGGCCACGGTCGCCTTTCTCGATCTCAAGACCAACGAGCTGATGGCGCTGGTCTCAAGCCCTGCCTTTAATCCGAATGTCTTCGTCTCGCCGAGCGGAGCCGCTGAACGTTTGCAATTCCTGAAGGACCGGGACTCCCCGCTTCTGGAACGCGGCTCGGGCGCCGCCTATCCGCCAGGCTCGGTCTTCAAGCTCGTGACCGCCTTAGCCGCGCTCGAATCGGGAAAGATCACGCCCCAGACCACGTTTAACTGTCCGGGTTACTTCCGCCTCAAGCCGGGAGGACGGGCTTTTCACTGTTGGAATGAAAAGGGACACGGTTCCGTGGACCTTTACCGGGCGATTGAACGCAGCTGCAACGTCTATTTTTATAATGTGGGGCGTCTCGTGGGGGCGGACACGCTGGCCCACTACGCGCGAGAACTCGGATTGGGTCAAACGCTGGATCTGGAAATGACGAACATGGCCCCGGGACTGGTGCCGGACTCAATGTGGAAAAAAAACCACTTCAAGCAGGAGTGGTACCCCGGTGAGACCCTGAGCTTTGCGGTGGGGCAGAGCTACCTCCTCGTCTCGCCGCTTCAAATCCTTCGGTTGGCCGCGATGCTGGCCAAGGACGGCGAGTGGGTAGAACCCAAGCTGATCCGCAATCCGGCTCGGGGCGCGGACGAACCGAAGAAACGGATTGCCATCAGCGAAAAAAATATCAAGGTCATCAAACAGGGAATGTTGAAGGTCGTCAATTCCGATTATGGGACCGGTCAACTGGCCCGCATCGACTTTGACCAGCTGGCCGGCAAGACGGGAACCGCGCAGGCCCCGCCCAAGGCGCCGCACGCCTGGATGACGGGTTTTTTCCCCTATCAAAATCCGGAAATCGCTTTCGTCGTCCTGCTTGAACATGGCGGATCGGGAGGCATTAACGCGGCCCGTGTCGTGAAGCAAGCGATCCACATCTGGAAGGAGCTTTACCAACCGGTATGATTCGCCGCTGGTTCAAGTTGCTTCCGGCTCCTCTTCTGAGAAATGTCCTGATCCTGACCGTCGTGGGCATGGCGTTCATCTACAGTTCGACTTTCCGCACCGGGGAAGACTTTGTGGGCCGGCAAGGGGCCTGGGCCCTCGTGGGTCTCGCGAGCCTCGTGGTAACGGTGGCCCTGGGATACCGTTTCTTCCTGAGCATTTCTTACTCGCTCTACGCCCTTTCCCTCATTCTCCTTCTCGTGGTGGACGTGGCCGGTGCGACGCGGCTCGGGGCCCAGCGTTGGATTCACCTCGGTCTTTTTTCGATTCAGCCTTCCGAGATCGCGAAGATCGCGACGGTCCTTGCCCTGGCAAATTTTCTCGGATCCCGAAATCCCGTGGAAGAGGAGGGACGGACCGTGCTCGGAAGCGTGGCGCTCGTGGGGGTCCCTCTTTTGCTCATCATGAAACAACCGGACCTGGGTTCGGCGTCGCTCATGATCCCGATCGTTGCCGTCCCGCTCTTTCTCTGGGGAGTCCGCTACCGTTACCTGGTCGTCACGTTGTTGACGGGGTTCTTGGCGTCTCCCTTTGTTTGGAATCTTCTGAGGGACTATCAGAAGAAACGCATTCTCGTCTTTCTCAATCCCCAGCTCGACCCGCTGAAGTCGGGCTACACGGCGATCCAGTCGCGCATTGCCGTGGGCGCCGGCGGGCTCTTTGGAAAAGGATGGCTCCACGGGACCCAGAGCCAGCTCGATTTTGTACCGGAGCACCACACGGACTTCATTTTCTCCGTCATCGCGGAGGAAATGGGTTTTCTCGGGGCGGCCTCGCTTGTGATTCTCTATGGGACCCTCTTTTATCAGATCATCCAACTGATGGAACGGACCACGGACGTGAAAGCCAAACTCCTGGCGGTGGGGATCCTTTCGCTTTTCTTTTTTCAAGTCCTCATCAACATCGGGATGAGTTTTGGCCTTTTCCCGATCACAGGCATCACACTGCCCTTCATCAGCTACGGGGGGTCTTCGCTGGTGATCGCCTTCACAGCCATCGGGCTCTTGGTGAGCATCCACAAAGAGCGGTCCATTTTTTAATTCGGGGCGTGGCTCAGCCTGGCTAGAGCACCTGCTTTGGGAGCACGCCGGAAACATTTTGCTTAATTGGTCGACGTTCGTAGCTCTTCGTATTTCCTAGAACTCTTGCCCTCGGTCATTTGTAGGTCTTCGTATCAACTCCCTTGTTTTTGTTCCCCACATGGACACTTTTTGGACACTGATTTGTGTGCACCAGCCGGGGAGGGGGGAACTGCACAGCCGAATTCGCATGGGGGGTCCCATAAAGAGAACTTCGGCTGAAAAAGTTTCTATCGAGGAATATACCCTACCTGGGTGCGTGTGTTATCCTTACACAGAGAGCAGTATCTTTTTCGCCCGATAATGAAGGAAATATAATATACTGTCTTCGTATGAATCATTCCGACTTAGGCAAATTAAAGAAGGAATTAGAGTATTTCAGCCAAAAAAAAGTCGAATGGCTTAAACTCTATCCAAGTCAATTTGTCCTGATTAAGGATTCTAATCTAATAGGTACTTATACAACTCTTGACGAGGCTTACAATGCGGGAGTCGACAAATTCGGTTCACAGCCTTTTTTGGTCAAGCAGCTTTTGGATAAAGAACCGCCCGAAGAATTGTCTAGTCATTTTGCTAATGCCATAAATGTCTGTTTATAATCGTCGATTTCTCGATGGTGCTAAAAACCCGTTCCCGCAACACCTTCAACAAGTAGGTCCGCGTATCCCAGTTCAAATAAGCATACCTGCTACTTTAGCGGCACAATTCGCCGCGGCTGAAAAGCCTATTCCAAAACCAATTCAAGGATACGCGCTTATTGACACAGGTGCTTCTGTGCTTTGTGTCGATGAAGGAGTGCTGAATGAACTTGGTTTGAGCCCATTTAGCACGGCAAGTGTTTCGACCCCTAATGGCGATGTTGTACAGGGTATTTATCCTGTTTCGTTATCATTTTCGGGAACTGCCGTTGCCCCAATTCCTCTCGCCCGCTGTTTAGGCGCTAATCTTAAGTCTCAACGCAAACCGCCATTAGAAACCATCGCGCTTATTGGAAGGGACACTCTTATCAATTGCGTATTTATTTATAATGGTAAAGATGCCTCATACACTTTCGCTTATTAGCATTTTTAATTTCAAATTCTAGAGAGACAATACACGCATGGACACACCCGAAACACCGCCAAACGGAAGCGAAACATTCTCCGAGACACCTGCCGCAACAGACAGAAACAGTTTCGACCTAAGTGTGCTTGAGCTAAGGAAGAAGCGTCTCTCGATCAGAGAGATTGCGAGACAGTTGCGTTGCAGCCCATCGAAGGTCGATCGTTCCATTCGCCGCGCAACGCAGCAATTTGCAGAGGACTATGGCTTAAAGCATTTATCCAGCGACGCTATCCAAGCCCACATTTTCGGTTTTGCCCCTCGTGCGGTCAATCAAATCCAAAAGCTGGCTCTCGGCGCTCGCAAAGAGGAAGTTCAGCTTAAAGCGAGTGTGGATATGTTGGATCGTGCCGGATTTGCACCTGTTCAGAAACAGTTCCACGTCAACATCTACGAGGAAATGTCAATCGACCAGTTGCGTTCCGTCATACGCTCCATCATCGCAGCGGCCGAAGCGCGCGCACCCGGCACGTTTGCACGTGCTGGCACCCCTGCTATTACAGATGCAAATCAACCGACGCCCTCGGCTCTCCCTCAGCCGCCGGAGTGCAGATTAATTTTGAACCTGCCATGATCCACATGGAACCTAAAATAGGAAAGATTGAGCGGCGTGGAAAGTGGTTGATCGTTCATTTTCCAGAACCACAGGCGGTCTTAAGCTGGGCTGTCGTTCGGGGCGCGAGAAATCGTGCTTGCCGGGTAGCTTGGTATCAGGTAGCCAGGGAAGAGCTCACCCCTTCGGTGCATCCTGCTGAGTTTTTAAGACAACGTTTGGAGGAGGATTCGCTCTTTGAGGCGGTCGGCCTTCTGACGAGCACGAATCTGGACCGGTATGCTACGGCGGAGAGAAGTGCTGAAGGCGTTACGGTGAGTGCGGTCGCCACAGTGGGGATGAGCAATGCCCTACGGATCGGCGATCCAATTCCACTGTCCTATTCCGTCGGGACCATCAATCTTCTTTGCCAAATCTCGATGCCGGTCTCTGAAGAGGCCCTTGTCGAGGCGCTTTCCCTTGCTACCGAAGCGCGTACTGCCGCAGTCTTGGAGGCTGGAATTAAAAGCATTGAGTCTGGGCAACCGGCAACTGGAACCGGCACAGACTGCATCGTGCTGGCGGCCCCGGAATCGCCTGAAGCGGTAAGTTATGCAGGTAAGCATACGGTGATTGGCCACCTTATCGGAACCTGTGTTGGAGAAGTGATCCGAAGTGGACTGAAAGGTTGGCGGGAAACCATTGTTGAGGGGGACCCGAAGAAGTGATTAATTTGCTTGCTCAGTAGGCCACCACCCGCCACCTGCTAGATTCGGTGGACTCTTCTCGATTAAAATTGATAGATCGGATAATGAATAGGGGAGAAGAGACGTTTTCCGAGGACCCCTCACCTGTAGGATTCGATGCACCCTCTTGGGTTGAAGATGGTTGCAAGCAGACGATCCTTGCAAGCTGCTACCCAATGGAGAATGCCGGGCTTTCTAACACAAAGCAATATAACGGGTTATTGCCATACCATTGCGATTGTCGAATACTTAGGTTATCTTTATAGGCGACGATAGAATTATTGACAGTTGACAGAGACGCAGAATTTCTTATCCTAAAGGGGATTACAGAGTTACCTCCCTACCATTGCCTAGTCAATGGTAGGCTTAAAGGCCGGGCCTAGCGCTCGGCCTTTTACCCTTTATGGGGTGCTTTTGAGGTAATTGGAGGATGCAGGTAGAGAGGGAGTTCTTAAGAGGACTTGAAGGCGATGGATCAAAAGTCTCTTGAAAAATGGGCAAGGTCAGAGCTGAAAATGATCGAAGCGGACCGCAAGCAATTGCAGAAGACTATCAAAAACGCGCTTGAAAGTGGTCGGGCCGATGTTTATGAATATGAGAAGAAGATTGAAGAGTTGACCACCAAAGAACGTTCCGTGTATGAGACTTTCAAAAGGATTACTGGTCGTGAGTTTCCACATCGTGGCTAGATCGTTTCTTCCTCAGAACTAGTTCGTCTTTCCATCGCGTTCCCCCGCGATTCCTACTGACCCAGCCTCCCCGAAGCGCTACAATATTGGGCAAAAGGGGTCTGCAATGGACACTTTTTGGACTCCGCGCGAAGTAGTGAAGCAAGACGATATTCGTAACTCATTGTAATCACTAGCAACGGGGCGTGGCTCAGCCTGGCAGAGCACCTGCTTTGGGAGCAGGGGGTCGGAGGTTCAAATCCTCCCGCCCCGACGTTTTGCGTTGCAAAAAAGTGTCCATGAAGGAGCGTCACGACTGGAAATGAGAATACTTCGACTCTACGTTCTCCGGGAGCTTTTGAGCCCCTTTCTCCTTTCGCTTCTTTTTTTCTCCTCCATTTTTCTGGTCGGGAACCTTTTCAAGATGGCCGACCTCCTCATCAACAAGGGCGTGGGCATCCTGGACATTTTGAAAATCCTGCTCTTCCTGGTCCCCAGCCTCCTCAGTTTCATCGTGCCGACAAGCGCCCTGGCCGCCATCCTGCTCGTCTTTGGAGGAATGGCCCAGAACAACGAAATCACCGCCATGAAGGCGAGCGGGATCAAGGTGTTCGCGGTGATGCTGCCCGTGCTCTTGGTCACCTTCCTGATGAGCCTCGGGCTCCTCGTCGTGAGCGACCAGGTGGAATCGGAGGCCCAGTTCGCGAGCCGCCGCGCCTTGAAGGAACTCGTCTTGAAACACCCGATGGCCTATCTGGAGCCGGGGAAAGTCATCAAGGACTTTCAGGACTTTCTCATTCTAGCCCAGCGGATCGAGGGCAACCGGCTCCACGAAATCACGATCTACCAGCCCCAGGAGGGGGGGAAGGCGACGCGCACGATCCTGGCCGAGTCGGGGGAGGTGATTGCTTCACCCGACCAGAAGACGCTCACGATCAAGCTTTATAATGGAAGCGCTGATGAACCCAACCCCGATGACCCGAACCTGTTTTACAAGTTGGATTTCAAGACCTTTGTCCTGCCGCCGGTTTATCTGGGCAAGGAAGACCCCCGGCACAAGGTCGAAAAGAAAACACGGGAGATGCGCTTTGACGAACTGATTTACAAGCTCCGCTACGATCCCAAAGTCAAAGACAATCCGGCACGGCGGGAGGAATACGAAGCGGCCCTTCATAAAAAGATTTCTTTCGCCTTCGCTCCCTTTGTCTTCGCGATCATCGGCCTCCCGGCCGCGCTCATCAGCCGACGGGGGGAAGAGGTCGTCAGTTTCAGCCTGGCCATGGGGGTGGTGGCGGTCTATTACTGCCTTTATATTTTGGGGGGGGCGATGGCACTCCAAGCCCATTGGAACCCGATCATCGCCATGTGGCTCCCGAATGCCTTCATGGTCGGCTGCGGGATCGCTTTGATGAAGCAGATTTAAAAACCCTCACGCACGGCCTGGCTCACAAATGGGCCACTTGGTTCACCCGGTGAGCCACTCCCCAATTTTTTCTCCGTTCGACTCTTGTTGCCCGCAATAACACCTGTTAACAATCTCCTGACGAACGCAAGTTCGGAAGGAGGGACCGGTGGGCCGACGAGATTTTTTCATCCAGAGCATCGCGACGGGAGTCCTCATCACCTTTACGACGTTCCAGGTTGCCTGGGCCGCAGGGCCCCAACCGGCCGCCGGTGAAATCGAAAAAACACTCCTCCCAGAAACCCGAATGGGGGACGGTTCTTTTTCCTCTGCGCCACCTCCGACTCTTTCCGTCGCCTCTCAAACTTCCAACGAATTTCTGGCCGGCGAATCGCCTCTCAAGCCGGTCATCGTGCGCCCCGCCGAAGAACAGACCCGGCCTCGTGCTGAAATCGGGGACGGTTCTCGGAGAGAACCGTCCCCTTATGACCGTGAACGCTATGCGCTCGAAGATGCGCTGGAACTCATGCGTCCCGATTTCGCTTCAGCCGTCATTCTCGAGCGGCCGCTTTCCTCGGAGGGTTTCGAGAAGCTTCGCGAACATTCCATCCGCGAAAACATTGAAATCGCCGTCTTGATTCTCCATGGCGAGACCATCCTCCTCACAGTCGGTTCGGGCGATGAAATCGCAGCTTCGAGCGCTGCGCGTGAAATCCTTGAGAAAGCCTCTTTTGTTCTTCATACCCATCCGAGCGAAGAATCCAGGGAGGGGCCGACCGGGCCGGACCTCGAAGCAGCCGGGGATGACACTCATTACCTTTTGACCGTGAACCAAGCCTACGCTTATGACTCGGCCGGGATCGAAGAAACCGGTGGGGTTGACTGGCTCACCGGCCGTTACCTCCAAGCCTGTTCTCTGGGGGACAGTTCTCGAAGAGAACCGTCCCCCGGTAATGACCCAGTCGCGGCCCGCGAAGACCTGAATCGACTGATTGCGGAGCAGGACAAGCTCAATCAGACGACGCCTGAGGAATGGGACGCATGGCTCCGCGGCGGCACTTTTTCTAACACCACAACCCTCACCTCGGCAAATGTCACCACGTTCCCCGGAAGCCCCTATCCCTACCGGATGGCGGGATCCAGTGCGGCCACGGCCTTGAGCCTAGGCTCAGACAACCGTTTTAATCTCGCTTATGACGTGACGGCCGCGGGCTCTTCTTCCGGCCTGACGATTTCTTTTGATAACGCCTCGACCTCCGCGGTCGAAACCCAAAACCTTTCAACTTATGCTTCGATCGTCTTCGGGCTCCAAGGCGCAGCGAACTCGGTCAAGGTCCAGTTCGTCGATCTCAATGGCAATAAAGACCCATTCACTTTGACCAATCTTTCTTCTTCGCAGGAAAGATTTTGGAATATCACGACAAACAGTCTCGTCTCCACCGTTGACAAGACCCGCATCAAGCAAATCGATCTTTTTGTGGATCCCTCCACGACCGCCTCCAACAAAAGGACGGGCACGGTCTCCATTCGCTCTTATGGCCTGAATACAAACCCTCCGGCTCAACCCGTCGTGACTTCGACGGTCCCGGCGGTCACGAATCAAACCTCACTCACCCTTTCGGGAACCAAAGATGCAAATAGTTCCCTTCTGGTGAATGGAGTCGAAGTCGTTCCTTTGAATAGCGCCACCACTTGGTCCTCGACCGTGAATCTTTCCACCGAAGGGAACAACACCCTCAATCTCTCAAGCAAAAATTCCATTGGTAAAATCAGTACGATAAAGTCATTCACGGTCTTGCGAGACACCGTGCCTCCAACCGGTTCTGTCACCATCAATAACAACGCGACCTACGCCGGCTACACGAATGTCACCTTGACCCTCACGGGTTCGGATGTCACCTCGGGTCTCGATCAAATGCGTTTCTCTCTGGATGGGGGCGTGACGTGGACCAGTTGGGAGGCCTTTGCGATCTCTAAAGCTCTGACGCTTCCCTCCGGGGATGGCACGAAAGAAGTTCGCTACCAGCTCCGGGATAAAGTGGGCCTTGTCTCGACTTTTTCCGACACCATTATTTTGGACACGGTTTGGCCCAGCGGAACCCTTCGGATTAATAACGACGCCCCCTTTACGAATTCTACGGCCGTGACTTTAAACCTGAGTGCCACCGATGCCACCTCCGGGGTGGGGAGCATGCGCTTCTCCAATGACCTCGGTACGAGCTGGACCGCCTGGGAACCCTACGCGACGACCAAATCCTTCACTCTTCTCTCCGGCGAGGGAACCCATTATGCGGATGTTCAATATCGGGACCGCGTGGGGTGGGTTCGGCAATATCGGGACGCCATTTCACTCGACACGACCCCTCCCGCCGGTTCGGTCAAAATCAATAATGATGCGGCTTACGCCACGTCCCAGACCGTGACCTTGAATCTCACCGCCTCCGATTCCTTTTCGGGAATCGACACGATGCATTTCTCCATTGATGCGGGAGTCACCTGGACGACGTGGGAAGCTTTTGCCCCGACGAAAACTTTGACGCTTCCTTCAGGCGACGGAACGAAAGAAGTCCGGTATCAAGTCCGGGACAAGGCGGGGAATGCCGTGACTTCAAGCGACACGATTCTTTTGGACCTCACGGGTCCCTCGGGTTCGGTTGCGATTAACAGCAACGCGACTTACACGAATTCACAGACGGTCACGCTGACTCTTGCTGCCGATGACGGCCTCGGACTGGGAGTGGAGCGGATGAGTTTTTCCACAGACAACGTTTCATGGACGGCCCCCGAAATTTACGCGACCTCAAAAACATTCACACTTCCTCCCGGAGACGGAAATAAAACCGTCTGGGTGAAATATTTCGACAAAGCAGGAAACGTGGGCTCCGTCTATTCCAAGTCGATCATTCTCGACACCCTTCCTCCTTCCGGCACGGTCGCAGTCAATGGAGGAGCTTCTTGGATCAATCAGGCCCCGGTGATTTTAAATTTGGCGGCCACGGACGCGGGTTCGGGCCTGGATCAGATGAGTTTCTCTTCGGATAACGTGACCTGGACTCCCTCCGAAACTTATGCGGCGACGAAATCCTGGAGCCTTTCAGCGGGGGACGGAAATAAAACGGTTTATGCAAAATTTCAGGATCGCTCAGGGCTGTGGTCAAGTCCGGTCTCGATCACGGTCCTTCTGGATACCACAGCTCCCACCGGTTCCCTTAGTATCAACTCCGGTGCCCTTTATTCCAACGTGACTCCCGTTTCCCTCAATCTTTCGGCCTTAGATTCCGGAAGCGGAATCCATCAGATGAGTTTTTCCACAGACCAAGTTTCATGGACTGCCTCCGAAACCTATGCGACTTCAAGATCATTCACCCTTCCTTCCGGAGACGGAACGAAAACCCTCTACGTCAAGTATGCCGACCAAGCGGGAAACGTCAGTGCGATTATTTCAAAGTCCATCCTGCTGGATACGATGGTTCCCTCCGGCTCGGTCAAAATCAATAACGATGCCCTTTCAACGAATTTCCGGAATGTGACCCTGACCTTGACGGGAGGCGATACGGGATCCGGTCTGGGCCCGATGCATTTCTCGGTGGACGGGGGAGCGACCTGGACCGACTGGGAGAATTTTTCCCCCACCCGGTCCCTCACGCTTTCTCAAGGCGGTGGAATCAAAGAGGCCCTCTATGAAATCAAAGATCAAGCCGGGAATATTTCCCGCTTCTCGGATCAAATTCAATACATTCCTCCTCCTGTTTCAATCCCCTCCGTCAATGCCGTTCCGGCTTTGATCAACACCTCCTCACTGACTTTATCCGGAACCAAAGGAACGGATACCAGCATCTGGGTCAACGGGCAATTGGCCGTTCCGATTGATTCCTCGAGCTCGTGGACTTACGCCCTTCCGCTTCAAGGAGACGGGCTTCATTCGATTTCGATCACAGCCCGGGATGCGGATGCCAATGAAAGCTCCGCCGTCACTCTCTCCACGACGCTCGACCTCACACCTCCTCAAATTGTTTTCACCTCCCCGGCGAAGACCTCCGACCCGGTTTACCTTTTAAGCTACACCGTGGATGGGATTCCGACGCAGGAGACCCGGTTCCTTGAAAAAGAGGGAGACAATGTCCTTTCGGTGACCAAGATCGATCTTGCCGGGAACAAAACGACGCAAACTTTCACCGTGACGCTCGAAGCTTCCGCTCCTTCCGCGGGTTCGACTGGTTCGAGCTTCAGCCTCACGACTCAAAACGGCGACCTCCTTCAATATGTCGGAGGGGCGTTGAGCGGGGCCAAGCTTTTGGATGGGACTTCAGTCAACCGGATTCAGTTGGATGCCGCTGGTGTTTTGAAAGATGCCGTGGCCCGGCTTTCCGACGGCTCGATTCAAGTTTTTCAGAATGGCCAAGTCCTGGTTAATCAGAAGCCCGACGGGAGCCAGGTCTTTTATTCGAATGGCGAGGTCCAGAAGATTGTCACTAAAGAGGGTATCACGGAGTCCTTCACTTACACAAAAGACAGCCAGGGAACTATTGTTGAAATTCAGATCGAGTCCGATGAATTTCTGGTTGCCTACGACAATCAAGGAAGGATGAAGTCCCTCCTCAATAAAATCAATCAAGTGAGGAAAGAATATATCAATGGCATGCTCGCCAAAATTATTTTTCCGGACGCGAACCCGGTGGTTTATTCCCAGACCCTTCAATCGGATGGCTGGCTCGTGACCGCGCCGAGCGACTCACTCTCCCGCGTCGAATATGTCCAACTGAAGTTCAGCACAGCAGTCCCCGAAGGGGGTGATGCCCAAAGTTTTGCATTGAAAGAGGCCCAGGACAAGACCGGGAATCATTTCTTCTTTGAAAAGGGGATCCTGACGAAGGTGTTGGATCCCCAAGGAAATGTTACCTCGCTTTCCTTTCAGGAAAGCCCTTTTTCCAATCTGACCACGGCCGAGGTTCTTCAAAACGGAGTCACTTCGCAATATGACGCTGAAGGAAAACTTTCGCAAGTGAAGGTGAACGATCTTACGGTTCATTACAGGCCCGATCAAAGCGGAATTGAATCGATTGAAAAAACAGACGGCACGATTTTCACGGATCTTGCCTTTGATGCGAGCGGAAACCTCACAAACGCCCGGATCGTCAGTCCGGACGGTGCCGTCCGGATTTATGCCAATGGTAGTCTCGTGACGCTGGTTGATCCTGATGGAACAGAGCTTCAACTCATCGCCGGAAAAATTCAAAAGTTAAAAACGCCGGACAAACTCACTTACACCTTCACCTACACCGCCGATTCAGTTCGTGCGGATTTGGACGCGGCCATTTCAGTGCCCGATGCGATAACCGTTGTCCGGATGGAATACGATGCGAGTTTCACGCTGAAGAAAATGGTGAGGCAGAACGGGGAAATCCTCTCCCTTTTCAATAACCAACTCGTTCAAGTGGACGCTCCGAGTCAGGCTCCCAAAGTTTATTCTTACGAGAAAGACGCGGCGGGAAACCTTCTCTCCACGGTCGTGACCCAGGGGAATGTCGAGACGCGTTATGACGCGCAAAACCAACCGGTTCAAACCTTGATTCATCCCACGAGCGAGAATCCTCATGCGCTTGAAGTCCATTACCGTTACGGAAAAATCCGCGAGGTCTTAAAAGACGGCGGCCTTACTTTTAAATATTCCTATGAGTTTGACGCGAGCGGGAAGGAAAGGACCGTCATCGAGGATTTGGAGGAGAAGACCGTCAAGATTTATGAGGACGAGCTTTTGCTCACCTCCTTCCACAAGGAAACACAGGTCCTTTCCACTTATTCCTATTCCAGCGGGAAAGTCTCGAAAGTCGACGTGACGCGCCTTGGAAAATCCATGCACACCTACCTCTATACCTACGAGGGGGACACGACCGTTGTGACCGACGAAGCCGGAATCAAACGAACCTACGGAGCAAATCAAAAACTCCAATTCATGGAAAAAGAAAATGCCCGGTACGCCTATTCCTATTCCGTCAATCCTGATGGGGAAGAGATCACCGAAGAGGAACTGATTGAAAGGAAATTGGAAGACGGCTCGCTCGTCCATTACGAAAAAGGCCGGGTGACAAAGATTGAGCGGCCGGACGGCTCGGTCGTCACGGACCTTGTTTTGAATGAAGACCGTATTTTTCAAAAAGCCACGATCACCCTTCCTTCCGGCACAAAGAAGGTTTTTTCGGGGACCTCGCTCTTGGAAGAAATCCGTCCCGACGGGACCCATTTTTATTTTGTAGCAGGCAAGCTCACGAAAGTGACTGATGCCCAGGGTCAGGAGTTTCTCATCGACTCGGTTGAGACCGAAAATGGATTCGTCAAGTCTCTTTGGGTGAATCAAAAGGGAACTCTTCTTCAATACGATGCCGACGGTCATCTGCTCGGGATCCGAATCCCGGGCTCCAGTACCTATTATGCGATCTCCAGTTTCAATCTCGCACCTGGCGCCTCTTCGATTCATTTGGCTTCCGTCGTCCGGCACCAGGACACGGGAGATTCCCTCACCTGGGTGCCCTTGGGCGCGGCCCCGACCGATCCTTCATTTTACGGAGACGGCTCGGAGGGCGATGTGACGATCTCGGCCGACACGACGATCACCCGAAACATGAATTATCGAAGTCTCACGGTCAATCCCGGCGTCACCCTTCACGCCCACGGCTACAAAATTTTCGTGGCCGGAACGTTGACGAACCAGGGAATCATCTCGGCGGACGGAGCTTCAGGTGCAGGTGGTGCCGGCAATGGCTTGAGCACGACGCCCGGCGGATTCGACTATCCCTTGAATGAAATCGGAATCTCCGGGGCCGGGGGCGTGGGAATGAGTCACATGCAGCCCGGTGGCCGCGGAGGCCCTGTTTATGATTCGCTCGGCGGAAGCGGTGGGAGCGGCGGCTCGGGAGGAAAGGCGGGCGGCGCCGGAGGCGATTACTTTTCTCTCGCGAGCCTTCCTCTTCCCACGGATTTCGTGAGCGGATCGGGTCCCATCAGGATTGATGGCGGCGCGGGTGGCGGGGGAGGCGCAGGAGGAGCGGACGTCTCCGGTATGCGCGGGCAAATTTATTACGGCGGCTCGGGCGGCGGAGGCGGCGCGGGAGGAGGCGTCCTCCTCATTTTTGCGAAGTCGGTGGACAATACAAATGGAATCATCAGCGCCAATGGCGGGAGCGGTGGCGCCGGAGGTTCGGGGAGCGGTGGGGGAAGAGGCGGTAACGGCGGTGGAGGCGGAGGCGGGGTGGTCTACCTCGCCTATGAATCTCTGATTCAGGGCAACCTCTCGGTGGCGGCGACAGGGGGAGGCTCTCTAGGGAGCATCCTCAAATTCACTCCTGCGACCGTCAATGCGCCCATTCAAATTTCCGCCTTCAATCGAACCAACCTCACGGCCGATTTGGGCCTGGCCCTCGATTTGCCTTCCTGGATCTCGACCACCCAAGCCTCGATCCTCGATGCCAATGAAGTTTTCTCCCAGGAATATTCCTCCGCCGGTGTCCTCGAAACCCAGACGAAGGCCAATCACACGGTCACGCTCTTTGAAGGGGGACGGCCTTCCATGGTCTTGGACGAGGGAGGCAACACCCTCATTTTGTATAGCTATGACGCCCAGGGAAATCCCACACGAGTGTTTTTAAGGAATGCCAGAGACGCCTTGCCCGATGAAGTCGCGCGCGTCCGGGCCAAGATCGAAGAGGAGCGCCAGAAGGCCCTTCTCCAACTCGCCCAAGCCAAGGCCCTCGCCTACCAGGAAATCAAATCCCAGGCCGATTCGCTGCGCTCGCAACTGAGCTCTCAAATCTCCCAGGTCCAGAGTCAGATCAATTCCCTTGAGAATACCAATGTCCGCGGCAGTAAGAACAAGAAGGCCAAATCACAGGCCCTCGACCAGGGACGAAGTGTCCTCGCGCAACTGTGGAACCAGTGGAACGAGCTTCACCGGGGGGAAGCGGATGCCTACGCAAGGCTGGACCTCCTAGTCCAGCAGGCATCCGATAAAATCGAATCGGATGCACGAGCGGCCTTTGAGGAGCTGGCACGAAAAGAGGCCGACCTCAAAAAAGAAATTCTCCGCCAGGAAGTCTCACCCCTTGTCTATGACCGTTACCGGAGAATTTTAGGAAGAGACCCGAACCAGAGCGAGTACGAATACTGGTTGGCTCAAGTCGATTACCAATCTGGCCAGACGAACGTCGAGATCCTGACCATCGCAGGAATTCCTTTGACGCAGGCCCTCGCGAGTTACATCAACGCGATGCCTGAACTGGGCCAAAGACAAACTTACGTCAACATAGTCAAACAAAGTGTCACCGATTCCCTCAACCGTTACCTTGGAATGTCACAGGCGGAGAAACTCACCTTTGCCCAGTCGCTCGGGCTCTTGCCGAGTGAACTCATTGGGCTCACTTCCGAAGACCGTTCCAAAATTCTGGCGTGGCTGGCCTCCCGCTCGCTTCACTTCGGCCAGTCGGCCTTCCTCGCCCTCGAGTCGCTTCTGGATTTGCATAGCATCCCTTATTCAAGAGAAGACCTCGCCACACGGGCGATCTTGATTGATATCCTGACGGGCGTCATCTCTCCTTTGGATGACGGGGAGCTTGTGATCTCCCTCTTCAGCCTGGACCGGGCGGCCTCGCTTTACGGGTTAAGTCTTGCGGGCGCCACTTTAAGTTTCCAAGACCTCAAGACTCTTTTTCTCCATTCTCCCTCCTCCCGAATCATCGCCCACATCAACGGGAATCATTACGTGATTGTGACGGGAATCACGGAGACCTCCGTCACCTACCTCGATCCCGGGATCGGGAAGGACAAGGAGAATGAATCGGTCACGGTCACCCGCGACGCCTTCCAGAAGGCCTGGCAGGGGAGGGTCCTCCTCGAGGAGGTAAATGGCCAATGGATTTCTTCTTTTGAAAGTAAAAGGCTCATCGATGCCGAAGCCCAGCGGATTCGGGGGGCTTTCTGGGGAAGCCTTCTGAATTTCATTGGGCTTATCCTTTCTTTTACCCCCCTTGCCTTCCTGACCATCCCCTTCCTCATTGCAGGCTTTGTCACGAGCGTCGTCGAGGGAGACTGGATTTCCGCGATTAGTTCTGTCGTGGCCATCGGCTTCAGTGACTTCGGGATCGGAACTCTCCTGAAGGGAGTCTTCGGCGGAATCGCAGGGGCCTTGGGCAATGTCGGGAGATTCTTCGGCAATCTCTACAACTCGGTCACCGGATTCGTCTCGAAGGCCATTGATTTCCTTCCCGGGATCGGGAGTGAATTTGCCTCGAAGACCGCGGCCCTCATCGTGAACACCTCCCTTTTCGCGGGTGTGAGTTTCGGCGTCTCAAGGGGCCTGACAGCCCTCGGGGTTTCGAGCGAACTTTCAAGCTTCCTCACGGACCTTACGGCTGGAGCCGTCGTGGGAGCGCTCTCACCGCTTTCAAAAGCGGCCACAGCTGCAGGCGTCACACGCTCGGGTCTTGTCCAATCAACCCTCTTGAATGCCGTCACCCTCGCCAACGTCGGAAGGCTCGGCCTCGACCTGGGTCTTGACCCGGTCTTCAGCTCCCTGGTCGGTCTTTCCCTGGGGGCCATTCAAGGAAAGGTCCTCGCCAATCCCACCACTTCCTTGGAACAGGCTTTTAAGAAGGTCCTCCCCACGGCTGCGACAGGACTCGCCCTCTACGGGGTCGAAAAACTTGGGGTCTCGGTTGGCCTGAGTCCTTTGCTTTCTTCTTTGATCGGGATTCCCTTTGCCGGCACCGTCTCCGGCCTCGTTCAAGGCCTCGTCAATCCCAATGGCGGGGGAGGGCCGGGGGGAATCTTTAATTCCATCACCAGCGCCCTGAAAGGTCTCGGTCAATCGCTCGGAATTGATTTTGGCGGGAAGACGAGCGATCCGATTTTTGGATCCCTTTTAAGCCGCGATGTGCTGGGCTCCGTCGAGTCCGTCCTGGGAAGGGGAGGCCTTTTCTCCGAGATTTTCAAACTCTTGGGGCAGGCGGTCCTCAGTCCCTTTAATCTGGTAAATGGAGTAGTGAGAAATGTCCTTGAAGGAATCACGGGTTTTGATTCTCTCATTCAATCGAAGGGCATCGCCGGAGCCTTGGAAGGTCTCGCCACTTCGATCTTCAGCCGGCAGACGCTCGAGAAAATTTTAAATCTCGGAGGAATCGCTAGCCTTCTTGGCTCCAGCTCCAAGATCCTAACGACCCTTATGACGGGCGCCAAAGCACAAGAAATTCAGATTGACTCCAACACTTCGATCTTTTTTGATCTGCTCGGAAACTTCATCGGCAAAAAGGAAGCGGGCGTCACGCAGATCGGCACCTTTGGCCTCGACCGCTTGGGCAAGTGGGGACTCCTTTCCGGAAAACTCTTCGCCACCGTCTTGGGCGACCTCGTCTTCGCCGGCGACGTCAAAGACGGCCAGCTTGCGAAGATGACCGTATCCGATTCCAAAGGAGTGATTCTTGAAGGAAAACCCGAAGGACAAGGTTCAATTGTGATTGCAGGGCCCGATTCACAGTCCAATTCCTCAGCCACTTTCTGGAACTCTATTTTCAAACTTGTTCCACTGGGTGTTTCGCTTTTCTTTAAACAAGGACTGACTCGCACTGCTGAAATTACGGTTGAGACCATTTCAGCTTCCCTAACCTCTCTTATTGATCTCACTCTCTTGAATGGCTTTACACCCTTTGAAGCTGCTGCTCTGGGAGCTATTCCGGAATATTTTCAGCCCGGGAATCCTTTTCGAGAGCAACTCAATGCACTGGGGGTCAGTGATAGCACCATCAAGGCAATTTCTCTTTTCACAGGCCCGGTGAGCGATTTATTTCAATACCTTTTTTACCAAAAACTCTCATTTGATATTCAACAGGAGTTCACTAAAATAAGGCAGGCGCAACCAGACCGCCCCTTTGTGCCATTGGCTTACAGTGGTGCCGGTCGTCCTCTTTTGGATGCCCTGGCGAATAAAGCACAAAATGGTTTTGACATTAAGACTGCCATTCTGGTGGGAGCTCCGCTCTACCCGGAGGACACGATTATCCGATCGCCCTCGCTTGAAAGAGTCATTAATGTTTTTGGAAGCGATGATGTGTTCTATGGATTGCAAAACGAACCTTCGATTCCCACCGTCTATACGAGCGCATCGCGGAGCATTGAAACCATCAATATCGAGCTTTTGGGCATCGATCATAACGAATATTTCTACAAAAACGGAGACATCACTACTCCGGAACAGGTCAAAGCATCGGCTTTTATTGCGAGGTTGACGCAGGCGACACTAAACCCGCAAACAGATTTGGAAGATCTATTGAGGAAATTTGGTGGTAGTTTGCGAGAGCAGATCTATACGGATCCAATCACAAATATTAGTCATCGGATACGAACGTACGTAATCGACACAAAAAACATTCCTGATAATTTGTGAAGACACTTCAATGAGAAATTCAAGAATTATATTAGCCATCGTATTAATCGCGGCGACTTTTTTCTCGCTTAGCTTCATGCAAGCCCTGCGGGCTAGCGAAAGGGAGAAGCAAGTAGATACTGCGTTTTTAGGACCAAAGGCATACAAGTCAACGTTTGATCAAACAATCACAAGCGCCAAGTCATTTTATGCTTTTTATGGAAAGGCGAGAGAAAGTATAAAGAGAGGCGATTATGAAGCGGCCATAAAATTTCTTAATGATAGTCTTCCACACGTTGGCATTGGGCCAGAAAAAGCAATGGTATACAGCGAATTAGCAGAAATTTATCGGGATCTCGAAGATTTCAATAGGGAGCTTAAATACGTTGAAGTTATCCCAAAATATACGATGAATGAAAGGGAGAAATTAAAATATAAAATGCGGGCGGAGGAGATAAAGTCTATTTTGGCTAACCCAAAAGTCAAAAATGATCTCTCGGAAAGATTTCCTGCACCACCAATATATGGAAGGCCTTTCAATAATTATAGAGAGGTTGTCATGACTCAGGGAAAAAGTCATGAATATTTCAAAGAAGCAGAAAAATTATACTATGCGGGAAAATATCGGGAAGCAATCGAAAAATTCAAAATGGCCTATGCCCCAGATTGGGATAAGAATGCCTTTATCGAATCTATGCTTATTTCATGCTTCGAGAAATTAAAAGAATATAAACAAGCGCTTGTCCTTCTAGATTATACTTTGGCGTCTAGAAACTGGGGTCCCGAGAATCGCAGAGAGTTTGAGCAAAAGCGGGTTCAATTCTCTCATCTGCTTGCGAAACCCGAAAGTACCGCATAAACGCAAAAGAATATCCCTTCTAAAAGAAAGAAGAATGAGGAAGGCGTTACAAGAATGAGGGAAGCGTTACTGTGGGTGTCGGGCTCAGACCCTTCTTGAATAGCCCTTTCCGAGATGATGTTTTCCTCCATAATTTCCACACTCCAAACAATCCGAGTTTGAATTAACGAATAAAGCAAACAGGAGCTGAGAATGCCACAGACAGTCACCTCTCTTCAAAGTTACACCGAACTCAAGCATCGTGTCCGTGAGGCGCTCGCTCGCGGGCGCGAACGAGCCGCCGACGCGGTCGAGCGAGAAAAAGTCCGTACCTCCTGGGAAGTCGGCAAGCTCATTCACGAGCACATTCTTCTTCATAAAGAACGCGCCGATTACGGCAAGCAAGTCCTCGAACGCCTTTCCGCCGAACTTGGGGTCAGCGGCAGGGAACTTCGTTATATGGTCGAGTTTGCCCGGACTTATCCAATTTGGCCGGCGCCGGCCAAATTGAGCTGGGCGCATATCCGTGAGCTTCTTTCGGTCAACGATTCTGAAAAAAGAATAGAAATGACCAAGCAGGCCGCGCATAAGAAGTGGTCGGAAAAAGAGCTTCGCCGTGAAATCAAAAAACTCAAGGCCCAAGACCCCCAGGCCCTGACCGAGTTTCCGAAAGACGCACCGCTCCTTCCTATCAAAGGAATCCCGGATACCTATCGGATTGTGATCGCCGAAGCGGGAAGGTGGAAGGGCGAGCCGGCCCTCGATCTGGGATTCTCCAACTACTACCGCCCTTCCGAAGGCTTTTCTTTTCCCATCAACACCCTCGTCCAAGTCCGGGAAGGAAAGCTCATTCCTGTGAAGGGATTGAGCGAAGCCGATCTTTTTACCTACGAGGCTTATCCCCTCGAAATCACCGACGGCGACACCATCTGGATCTGGATTGAATTGGGTTTCGGGTTCGAGACCAAGCAACACGTTCGCCTTCGGGGAATCGATGCTCCCGAAATCGCCACCCGTGAAGGCCAGCGAGCCAAACGCTTCGTCGAATCCCAACTGAAGCATGTTCCCTCCGTCACCCTCACGAGCACCAAGTCCGACAAGTACGACCGTTACCTTGCGGACATCTTTTACGAAACTAAATCCGGGGAACAATTTCTGAATAACCGTCTGCTGAAAGAAGGCCTCGCGGAGCGGGTGTGAACAAACGACGGTATCATTCCAAAAGCGCCAGGCTTGGACGATTCCTCCCTGCTAGGTGATTGAATTTCTGAACGTTTCAGCAGTTAGAAAAAGTTAATAAAACTTTATCAGTCCCTGCCAAGTTTCTCTTGCGAGAATCGCAAGGCGGCTGGTATGCTACTTTCCTAATTAGACTCAAATAGACCATGCCGACAAGATCCCTTGTGGAAGCGGTTAGACCTTTGAAGAAGCTCACCGCCAAGAGTGTTGAGGTCCCACCCGACGAATTCCTCACCACGCAAGAGTTGATGAGGCTCCTCAAGATCAAGCACAAGCACACCATTTATCGGCTGATTGATGAAGGATTACCGGCCATCGTTGTAGGGAAGAATTTTCGGTTTATTAAAAATGAGGTAATCAATTTTTTGAGGAACGGTTTTAGTAAAAAATTGCAATCAAAATCTCGGTGAATTCAGAAATGGCCAAAAATATCAAAATCCTTCTAATCGATGACGACGCCCTAGTCGCTAAGAGCTTAAGCAATCTTTTGGTCAAAAGTGGTTATCAAGTTGTAGTTGCTAATAGCGCCAAAGACGGAATTGCCAAGGCATCAACGGAAAGATTCGACCTTGTCATTTCCGACATCCGCATGCCCGGTCAAAGTGGCATCTTGGCGGTGCAGAAAATTAAAGAGATTTACGAAAAAAGGGGCACGCGGGCGGCTTTTATTTTTATTACTGGTTATGCGGAAGAGGACACTCCAGAACACGCCATCCGTTTAGGCGTCAACAAATTCCTTTTCAAGCCTTTTGACAACCAGGAACTTCTAAAGTCCATTGAAGAGGAAATTGAATTGTTGGGGGTCCAAGAGGAACTCAAGAAAACTCATCCTGGAATCATTCCTCCTGTTCACATAAAAAAGGAGGGCGAAGGAAGGCCGAGGCCAAGACGGGTTGTAGTCACTGGAATCGGGGCCGTCTCACCGAATGGAATCGGTAAAGACGCTTATTGGGACGGCCTTAAGAAAGCTAAAAATTGTGTAGATCGGATTACTTTTTTTGATGCTTCTGTTTTTCCGGCCAAAATGGCTGCAGAAATCAAAGATTTTAATCCTGCAGACTTTGTCAATGACCCCCATGAAATTAAGAGAATGGGTAGATCATCCCAATTGGCCATTGCAGCCGCCAAGCTCGCTCTCAAAGATTCGGCTTTAGATGTTGCTGGCAATTCTACCGTCGGCGTCATAATCGGCAGCGCTGTATCTGGTGTGGAGTACGTTGAACCAGATATGAGAGCAATGGAACGAGGGGGCTTTCGAAAGGTGCGTCCCTTTCTGGGTATCGCAGGTTTTGCGGGCGCCATTTCCAGCGAGGTCTCGCGTTCAATTAGAGCCCAAGGCCCCAGTCTTACAATTTCAACGGGTTGCACTTCCTCGACAGATGCTATGGGCTACGCACTCAATCAAATACGTTATGGCAAAGCCGATGTATTAGTTAGCGGCGGTGCAGATGCTTGTGTGACGTCGGGGATCTTAGCGGCCTTCTGTCAGATGGGCGCCGTCTCGACAAGAAATGATAGGCAGGCATCCCGCCCCTTTAACAAAGATAGGGATGGTTTTGTAATCGCGGAGGGAAGTTGGATATTTATCTTGGAGGAACTTGAGCATGCATTGGCAAGGAGAGCAAAAATTTACGGTGAATTAATAGGTTACGGAGCAACGTGTGACGCATGGCACATGGCAAAACCTCACCCGTCTGGCGAGTATACTGCAAGAGCAATACAGCTTGCCATGGAAGATGCAGGCATTTCTCCCCAAGAAGTAGACATCTTCGAAGCATATGGCAATGCGACACCCATTAATGACAGTTATGAAACAGCCGTGGTAAAGAAAGTATTTGGAGAACACGCCTACAAATTGTTAATGCCTTCTGTCAAATCAATGTTGGGACATCCGATTGGGGCATCAGGTTCTCAGCAATTGGCCGCTGCATTATTGGCTATCAATGAGGGATTCGTGCACCCAACCATTAATTATGAATATCCCGATCCTGAATGTGATTTGGATTATGTTCCGAACGAAGGGAAGACTGGGAATTTTAATGTAGTTGTCTGCAATAGTCTGGCATTTGGCGCCAAAAATGCTTCAATCATCGTCAGTAAATACAACAAGACCGTTGTTTATGGTTAAAATAAGCGTCCTTCTCTTTTTCATATGGACTGCATTTGACAGAATAAAATTTAGTTTTAACAAAAAGTCCTTTCTCTCCCGTAATCCATCCCAGCTCGAAAAGTTAGCTAGCATTGCAACAATAGGCATATATTGCGCAATTGCTTTTGATGGTCTTTTTTCTTTTCTTAAGACAGAAACCCATCCATTATTCTTTTCTTTGATTCTTGGACCATTGGTCTATCTTGTAGCACGAAAACTCCGGAATAGCGCAATTAAGACGCTAGGATCTCAATGGAATAACCATACTTCTTCTAAAGCAATTAACAAGGTTATCGCTCTAGGCCCCTTCCAATATACAAGACATCCTTATTACACCGGAACCTTTCTTGAATTAGTGGGTTACACCTTTCTATTTCATAGTTACCGGACCGGACTTTTGGCGATTATTTTATTCTTTCCTCTGGTAGTCGTTCGTGCGCTTATTGAAGAAAATGGACTTAAAAAAAAATTTGGTGCCACATACGTTGACTATCAGAGAAAAATCGGAGTGATATTCTCTATTCCCAACTTTCTCGCGGATTCGGAGTTTTTTAAAAACTTTACACAGATCTTTGACATTATCAAAAGATTTGGAATTAGCAAGCTGGTGCGGATCAAAGTCATGAGCAAATCCATTATTCGCTATTCTCGTGGCTATGCCGTTTCTCGTATCGCAGGAACACTCATAGAAGTCGGTCTTATTGATGAAATGTTGAGCACAAACTCTGTAGATTTAGTCAAATTTTCTAACATAAAAAACTTTGACCTATACACGTTGAAAGTAGTCTGCGACTACTTTTCAATCTTGGGAATTTTTGGGAAGAGGGGTCTTAAGTACTCCCTCACAGCATATGGACAAAAGCTTTTTGATAGTTCGAAGGGTGTCTTCAGTTTGCTTTACGCATACATGCCTGTTTTTGAAGCACTTCCAGAGATTATCCGAAAAGAGAAGAAATACGGTGTAGATGTGCTACGGAAAAGCGAATTTGTTGGGCTTGGCAGCGCCGAATTAGGCCAGCTTTTACCCTTCCCATACGCTAAAGACATTCTACGGAGATATAATCTGAAAAAAATTTTGGATATGGGATGTGGAGCAGGTGAATTTCTTGTCAACTTTTGTAAGCATGACGGGTTTCGTGGCTACGGAATTGACATTTCTCCCGAGGTTATTGAGGTGGCAAGAAAGAATGCTCGAATAAATGGTTTAACTTCACGCGTTAAATTTCAAACCGCCGACGTATTTGCACTTCACAAGTTAGATCGAGAATTTAAGGAGGCAGATGTTGTAGCTTTTATGTTTGTTTTGCACGAATTTTTACATGAGAGCAAAGGGAAAGTAATTGAAGTGTTGAAGGAGGTTGAGAAAAACTTCCCAAAATGTTTTATATTAGTAAGCGAAGTGTGCGAATGGAGTGTACCTAAACTGCTAAGAAATCCTGCTCCCGTTGCTGAACATCATCTATTCCACAAATTGTCGAAACAAGGGCTTGCGTCATTAAAGGAATGGAGAGAAATTTTTGACAAGGCAGGACTTCAATGTATTGAGGAAAGACGTTTTGACTTAGCTTCACAAGCCTACTTCCTCCTAGCATCGAAGAATTTCAAATGACCGCTACCCAGCATTTCCAGCTGTCTGCCTTTTTGACCGCCTTTTTTAATCTATTGCTTGTTCTCTTTGTTGTCTTACGAGCTCCTCGTGTGGCCACGAAGACGAGATTTGTCTGGTATGGTTCATCGGTAACAATCTGGGGTTTCTTCGTATGGTTATTTTGCACCGTACCGAATCAACAAGCTTCTTATTTATTCTGCCAAGCCCTTCACGCGAGTTCCATTTTTATCCCATGTTTCTTTTTACATTTCGTTATCAAGTATTTGGATAAACATACTATTGGGGAGAGATTGTTTCTCCGCATCTCTTATGGAGTGTCATCTTTTTTCTGGATTTTCGATGTCTTCTTTCCACGATTTTTCATATCCGGAGTAGTGCACAAACTAGGTTTTCCTTACTTTATGAATCCGGGCCTTCTCTATCATTATTGGATGGGCACCTTCTTTCTAATAGTTATTTATGGTCATTTCGTCCTGCTTCAAGGCGTTTTAACATCAAAGGGCCGTTTACGTAAACAACGACAATTTTTTTTAATTGGGAATTTTATTGGATATATGGGTGGGTTAGGCACTTTCTTTCCAGTATATAACATTACCTTTTTTCCATACCCATATGGCGCTTACGGTGTTGCTCTTTTTAGTGCAGTAACTGTCTATACAATTCTCAGATATCGCTTCATTGATATGGAAGTCATTATTAAGAAGACCCTCGTATTTACGGGTCTTTTTGGTTTTGTAGTTGGCACTATTTCTCTGGTTGTTTATCTACTCAACACCTATGTTGCACATTTTGTAGGGGTGAACAACACCGTCTCTTCGGGTGTTGCTATTGTCATTGCTATGTTGCTATACGAACCAGCCAAGTCTTTTCTTGTCCGAGTAACGGACCGCTATCTTTTTCAAAAGAAAGAAGATCTCAGGAAAATCCTCAACCGACTGTCGCAGAATATTCTTACCATCCTCGATCTGGAGAAAGTGGGGAAGACGGTTCTCGAGACGCTCCAAAATTCACTGCGGCTTGAGACGGGGGCGATCCTGGTCAAAGACGAGAACGGCGCGGCGTTTCCGATTCTGGATCACTTTGGCTTCAAACCTCAGGAGGAAAAGAAAGGGGAGCCAGTCGAGTTCCCCACCGGACACCCGCTCATCCGCTTCTTCGCCGAGCGCGATCAGATGATTAACCTTGAAAACGAAGAAGAGCGGCGCGCGCTCCCCGAAGCCGTCCGCGAGACGCTCGAGCGAATGGGCACTCACATCGCCATGCCGCTTTTCATCCATAACGAGCTCATCGGCCTCCTCACGCTCGGCAAGAAAAAGTCCGACGAGGAATTCAAGCGCGAGGAGATGGATTACTTCCCGATGCTCTCGGGCCAGGCCGCCATCGCGCTCTCCAACGCACGGCTCTACGACATCCTGAAAAAATCCGAAATCGATTTCGCCCAGCAGGCGAAAATGGCCGCCATCGGCACGCTCTCGGCCGGAATCGGCCACGAAATCAAAAACCCCCTTGCCGCCATCAAGATGGGGGTCGAGATGATTAAATTCAATAAGAAGCTCGGCGTCTATAACGAGCTCGACAAAGCGCAGTACGAAGCGGTCGTGGACGACGTGATCGAGCGGGTGCTCTCGAACGTGACGCGCGCCGCGGGTGTGATTGACCGGCTCTCGAGCTTTGCCAAGAAACCGAAAGAAATCAAGATCGAGCCCGTCAATCTGGAAGCCGCAGCCGACGCCGCGCTCACGCTCCTCAAGCAGGAGCTCGAGCACTACAACATCCTTGTCATCAAGGAATTCCCGCCCCAATTTCCGCCGGCGCTCGCCGACAAAACTCAAATGGAAGATATTTTCCTAAACCTCTTCGTCAACGCCCGCCACGCCATCCAAGAAAAGGGCCGCATCACGGTCACGGGCGCCTCGCTGGACGGCGAAGTGAAGGTGGCTGTCCGTGACACGGGCGGGGGAATCGCCAAAGAACACCTCGATAAAATCTTCGACCCCTTCTTCACGACCAAAGATGTTTCCCGCAATCCCGACCAAAACGCCATTAAAGGAACCGGCCTCGGCCTTTTCCTCGTGCGCGAATTCATCAAAAAATTCGGCGGACGCGTCACGGTCGAAAGCGAACTCGGCCGCGGCACCACCTTCCACATCTTTCTCAAAGCTGCGGGAGGCCCCGGCTCTGGAGGCTAAACTTTTTGTCCCTCTGACCGTAACTTACTAGAGAGAGGGTTGACAAATCGTACGTAATAGAGTACGTTTTCGAATGCGAGGGGGATTCCGATGACCACCTTAACGGCGAGCCAAGCAAGGGCTAATCTTTATCGGTTACTTGACCAAACCGTCTCTTCTCACCACCCGATCCAGATTACAGGAAAGAGGGCCAACGCCATTTTGATTGGTGAAGACGACTGGAGGGCCATCCAAGAAACCCTCTATCTCCTCTCCATCCCAGGAATGAGGGAGTCAATTCGGAAAGGGTTGAAGACCTCCGTTCGCCAGTGCCGTAAAAATCTGAAGTGGTAGGCTGGGAGCTTGTTTTTTCCAAACAGGCCCAGAAGGATGCCAAAAAACTATCCCGCTCGGGGTTGCGCTCCAAGGCAGAGAGAATCTTGGAGATTTTGAAAAAGGACCCATTCACAACCCACCCGCCTTTTGAGAAGTTGATGGGGGATTTGGAAGGGGCCTATTCCCGCCGAGTCAATATTCAGCATCGCGTGGTGTATCAGGTCTTGAAAGACCAAAAAATCGTGAAAATCATTCGCCTGTGGACCCATTATGAGTAAACCTCTAGAATAAATTTATGCACAAAGTCCTGATGATCGAGGATGAGGAAGACCTGGTCCGGTTTTTCGCCGAGGCCTTCCGGAATTTCAAGCAGGTCCAGTTCTTCTCGTCCACCCGCGGCCGGGAGGGGATCGAGATCGCAAAGCGCGAGAAGCCCGAGGTCATCCTCCTCGACCTCCGGATGCCGGGGTTAAACGGCGAGGAGACTCTGAAAGAATTAAAGGTTCTCCTTCCCGGGACGAAATTTGTCATAGTGACAGCCTGGAATGACGGCACGACCCGCGAGCGGATCGAAAACCAAATCGGCATCGACGCCTATTTCGAGAAACCCATGGACCTCGAGCAGGTGATTGGAAAGGTGATGAGCCTTCTCATGGTGAAAGAGAAATGACCGAAATCCACAAAGGGACCATCCTCATCATCGACGACGAGCCGGACGTCGTCTTTTTTATCAGCCGCACCTGCCAGCCGCAGGGCTATCACACCCTCACGGCCTCGAGCGGTCTGGAGGGCCTGAAGTACATTCAGGAACTGCCGGACCGGATCGACCTCGTCCTGCTTGATCTTCGGATGCCGGGGATGGGCGGCCTCGAAGTGCTTCGTTCCATTCGCAAACACAATCCCACGCTTCCCGTCATCATCCTCACCGCGCTCACGGACAAGCGCAAGGAATGCGAAGAGCTCGGGATCGAAGCCTACATCACCAAGCCCTACAGCTTGGAGGAACTTTATCGGCATATTACTCGCGTCATCGGGGAGCAGGTGGAAGCCCGGGAGGAACCGAAACTTCCCGCGGGCATGATCCCTTCAGCCAAGGTTCTCATTGTGGATGACGAGCACGAGGTCTGTGAACTCCTCACGCTGGCCCTGACGGAGGACATTGGTGATGCGGAATTCAAGGTGCGTTCTGCGGTTTCCGGGGACGATGCCCTGCGCATTGCCAATGACTTTGAGCCGGATGTAGCCATCGTCGATATCAAGATGCCGCACATGTGGGGAGACGAATTGATCGAGCGCTTTCGAAAAGGGGAGGCCCACCGCCCGAAAGACTTCATTGTTTTCACCGGGGCCGACGCGCCCCAGGAACAGCAGAAGGTCCGCAAGGCCGGTTACAAGGTCCTCACCAAGCCCGCCAAGATCGAAGAGCTCGTGGACGTCCTCAAGAAAATCTGCATCCGCCACGGCCTCCTCAAGAAAAAAGGAGTAGGAGGCGTTACTGCTTGAGCCAGGCAGGCTCTTGCGCTATAATTTCTTGTTTTTACTACCAGCATAAAGTCAGAAGTCGGGTTGCGATCATCGCATAAAAATTTCGCCACAGGTGGTTTGCCCTTCTTTCAAACAAGAAAGGAGCAAACCAGTGCCTCGAAAACCAAGACCCCTTCAGGACAACGGCTTCTACCACCTCATTGCTCGCGGCAACAATCACCTCTTTCTTTTCGATATCCCCAAGGGTTTTGAGACCTTCCAATCTCTTCTTCGAGAATCCAAAAGCCGGTTCCCTTGGAAACTTTCTCATTATTGTTTGATGGCGAATCACATCCATTTGCTGGGTCAAATCGAGCAGGGACGAGATCTCCCCAGGTTGATGCAATATCTGCTATTTGAGTATTCTCGCTGGTATCGAATGCGAACAGGATATGTGGGACATCTCTGGCAGGGAAGATACAAAAGTCCTTTGATTGAGAGGGAGAGTTATTATCTGGAATGTGGAAGATACATTGAGAGAAATCCGGTTCGCGCTCGTCTCGTGGACCGACCAGAAGATTATCCTTGGTCGAGTTATCGTTATTATGCCTTTGGGGAATCAGATCCCCTGATCGATGAGGATCCTTACTATCAGGGCCTAGGATCTGATCTCTGCTCTAGACAAAAAAGTTATCGGGAATTTGTAAAACTCGACGGGCCTTATGACAAAGTAGTCGACCATGAATTTCTGGCGACCCACTTTTAGCCTGGCACCAGTAGTAACGCCTCCTAGTGGAGCTAATGGAGCGGAGGACGGGTGACGAGAAGGAGCCTTGCCTCGATGGAGTCCACGTTCCGGATTTTGTGGGGGACGCCGCCGTCAAAGTAGACCGATTCGTTGGAATGGATTCTCCGCACCCGGTTGCCGTAGGTGATCTCAAGCGTCCCGGACTCCACGAAAAGACACACCGTTGAATTCTCCCGAAACTTCCACTTCTTCAGTTCCTTGAAGGGCTTGATGGTCATGATACCCATGAAGAAATCGCGGTCGCTCATCCCGGGCGGGCTCAGGGACTGGATCGCGAAACCGTGCTGGCTGTATTCAATGTAGCCCCGCTGGCCGAAGCCCGTTACAAAAAAATTCCCCTCATAAGTTCCTATTGCTCGTGTGGCGAGTTCCCCGAAGGAGATGCCGAGTGCCTCTGCGATTTTCACGAGCTTGTCGGAGGAGGGGTCTTGGATTCGGCGAGCCACGATGTTGAAAAGGTGCTTGTCGTTGATCCCGGTCTGCTTGGCAAGCCAGGGAATCGAAACCGCCTCTCCGCGGGCTGACTTTTCCTTCAGAAGGTCCTTCACAGCCTGCCCCCAGTTCGGCGCCTTCTTGCGAGGGTGCTCCTTATATTGATCGTCGAGATCGCCCTTGATTTCGTCGTACATGCTTTAAGTTTTTTAATCAAACCTTTCGTTCATTTATTCTAACTCAAAGCTTACCCGCCACTTGTCGGTTTGTCAAAAGAACCTCACCACGCTTTAAAGAAAACCGGTCTCAACTGCTTGTAATTTGTGGGCTTACCGAGCAAATTTGAGATGAGAAGGAGAAAGGAGCCGTACGATGACAGACAAAAAAGAAGGGCAGGAAATCGGAGGAAAGGGGGAGCTGGCCGGAGGCAAGTTGAACGAGCTTTTCCGGGCCTACTTCAACAACCGAATGATGGTCCTCCTCATGATGATTGAGCACCCGGGCATCAGTCGCCAAGCCCTCTCCGTGGAAAGGCAGCGGTTTTTCTTGGAAGACCTTTACCACCATTTCCTGCCGCCTCACTGCGAGACAAAGTACCGGCGTGCGTTTGAGTGGCTCTTTGGGTTTCTCAAACTCTATCCGAACGTCGGGCCAAACCGTATTTACCGCGGCATTCAGATGGTGGGACTCATTTATGAAGCGTTCGGCCTGAAGCTTTCAAGACGGATTGAGGCCGTGCGACTGGAGAAGGAAGGAATGACCCAGAAGCGCAGTCGATAAAGGCACCCCGGAAGCGATTCCGGTCCGCAAAGGCGAGGGCCCGCTGCAAGTGATGAAGGCGGGTCGCCTCCTACCGAAAAGCCGTCAACTCCCGATGGAAACGAAAAAACTGAGAAGGGACATTGAGATTTCTCTCCTCCGGGCTTTGCGGGTTGACCGGGGACTGAGCCAAAGAAAACTGGCGGAGAAGGCCGGAATCTCCCGCGGAAGACTGCATCGTCTTGAAGCGGGGCGGCTTGACATCGCGACCTATGAAGAGCTTCTCCGTATCTCCGAGGCCCTCGGGGTCGGGGTGGAGGAGCTTCTTCGCTCAAACGGGTCTTCCAATGGCGCGTTGCAAAATGGCCACCAACGGGATCTGTTTCATTTAGAAGGGAAGCGCGGCCAATTTCGCATCGTCTCGCTCATTCCCCCGCGGGCCGATCTTTTCGTGGGAAAACTCATTCTCTCGGCAAACGAAGAGCTTTCCTCTTCGGAGGTGCCCGCCGCCCGGACCGTTTTTCTCCAAGCCCTGATGGGTTTCCTTCAGGTCGTGGTCGACGGAAAAAGCCATGACCTGCGGGAAGGGGAGCACCTCTCGCTCTCCGGTCATGCGTCCTACAGGATCCTCAACCCCTCGGTCCGCGAACAAGTTTCTCTTCTCATCACCTCTCCCGCCCCCGCGTTCTAAATCCCTCGAAGATGTGTTAGACTGTCCGCTCCTTATGAAAAAATCTCTCTGCCTCGTCACGGGCGGGGCCGGATTTATCGGTTCTCATTTGGTGGATGCCCTCCTTCGAAAAGGGTACCGCGTCCGCGTGTTTGACAATCTCTCCACCGGGCAGAAATCCAATCTGAGCCATTGTCAGTCCCGGATCGACTGGAGAAAAGGCGACCTTCGAAAGGAAGGTGAAGTGCGCCGTGCCGTGAAAGGCGTGGATTACATCTTCCACTGCGCTGCGAACCGCGCCGTGCTCCGCTCCGTGGACGATCCGCTCGAAACGGATGCGGTCAATATCCGCGGGACGCTGCACATCCTCCTCGCGGCACGGGATCATGGCGTCCAGCGCGTGATCTTTTCCTCCTCTTCCTCGGTTTATGGCGACACACGCAAATTCCCGTGTCAGGAAACCGATTCCCCGAATCCCCAGTCTCCTTACGCGGCCTCGAAGCTGATGGGTGAGATCTATTGCCGGCTTTTCTCTTCCCTTTACGGCCTTGAAACGGTTGGTCTCCGCTACTTTAACGTGTTCGGGCCCCGTCAAAATCCCGAATCCAAGTATTCGATGGTGATCCCAATCTTCATCCAATGTATCCTCAAAGGCCGCCGCCCCGAGGTGCATTGGGACGGGCGGCAGTCACGCGATTTCACCTACATCGAAAATGTGGTCCACGCCAATCTCCTCGCTATGAAAAGGCCGGGTCTCCGAGGCGATGTTTTCAATGTGGCTTGCCACGAAGAGTTCAGCGTTCTGGATATTCTTCGCGAACTTGAGAAGGTGATGGCGAGGAAAAGTCCGAACCCCCGGTTTGCTCCAAAAAGGAAAGGAGACGTTCGTCGCACCTTTGCCGATATCTCAAAGACCCGGCGGCTCCTCGGCTATCGCGTTCAAACCCGATTCAGGGAAGGGTTGCGGAAGACAGTTGATTGGTTTATGGATTCGGCTCATCTTTTTCGTTGACAGGAGACGTTCCTTTTAATAACATTCCCGCCATAGGACATTTCCAAAAAGGGGAGGACCACCCCATTCAACCCTGCCGTTCAAAACCCTGGAAAATAAAAGTCTACGTGGGGATCACGCTCACGATTCTTTTCGCTTCCTTTATGATTCTCCCCACGGCAAGCGCCCAACAGGAAAAAAAGATTACCTATGAAGAGCTGACCAAGCAAAAGGCGGCTCAACTCTTTCAATTGGGAGAATACGACCAGGCGTTGGTCGAATTTCAAAAACTCGGTCAAGAGTATCCCGGTGATTCCCTTCCGCTTCGTTATGAAGGAATGACCCTCATTCTCTTGGGACGTTTGGACGAAGCGGCCGTCACGTTGGAAAAAGCCGTCAGTCTC
>Ga0209515_10000225_pt1 | contig 107592 bp, 100 predicted proteins | sample Subgroupgradi54m_FD_187454 | JGI IMG/M metagenome (GOLD analysis project Ga0209515, IMG submission 187454) | Subsurface groundwater microbial communities from S. Glens Falls, New York, USA - GMW60B uncontaminated upgradient, 5.4 m (SPAdes)... ... | reverse complement strand
CTATCCCTTTTGAGAAGTTCAGAAGGGTTAAGCTTTGGGACGCACTCTCTGAATTTGTGGTTGTCTTCGATGACATCAACTCTAACCCCAAGGCCGGAACTATCTTTATTGATCAGGTTACGTTTTCATCTGAATAGTTGACATAAACGCGTTAAAAAATCCTCTGGAAGGGAGGTATTTCCGTGATCAAACAAATGTTACTTAAAGACCGAATTCTTACTGATAAAGAACGAAAAAATCTATCTATCTTGGAAGTCATTCGTAAAAACGGTCCGATTTCAAGGACCGATATTTCCAAGATTACCGAACTCAACATTGTGACCGTTTCTAACTATGTCAGTCATTACATTAAGAGCGGCCTCGTTATTGAGGGCGAATTGGATGAGTCGACCGGCGGCAGGAAACCGGTTTTGGTTGAACTCAATCCGAAAGCGGGCTACATCGTCGGTGTCGGACTCAATATGTTCAATATGGTCGGTGTGTTGGTGGATTTGGAAATTAATGTGATCACGGAAATAAAACGCGAAAGAGCTCCTGAAAATTCTGAAACCGTTGTTCATGAAATGGTTAATCTTGCCTCCGAAATGATTGAAAAATCGGAAGTTGATAAAACCAAAATTGTGGGCGTTGGAGTCGGAATTCCCGGCATTATTGATGAACGCGGCCGGACCATTCGGTGGCCTCAAAGCTTAGGTGAAAAAGATTTGTCTGTTTGTCTTTCCATTAAAGATACCTTTGAAAAACGTCTCAACGTTCCGACTTTTGTAGAAAACGACGCCAACGCTGCAGTCCTTGGAGAAAAATGGCTCGGACTGGATCGCGACGTAAAAAATTTGCTTTACATGTTTTCCGGCGTTGGCGTTGGAATCATCATCAACGGCGAAATTTATCGAGGTGCCACGGGAGCTGCCGGTGAACTTGGAATTTCAAGTTTGAAAGCGTCTCGCGAAGAGATTCAATCCATGGCAACAGGTCTCGGAAGATGGGAAATGGACATTGGCATGACAGCGAGGGTGAAGGAATTGATCGGAAAAGGAAGTGCCTCCATGATTAAAGATTTGGCCGGAGGAAATACAAATAAAATAACGTTTAAAGAATTTGTTAAGGCGGTGAAAGAAAAAGATCCGCTTGCCATTAAAATTGTCGAAGAAGGCGGCCTCGCTTTGGGAAAAAAAATCGCGTTTCTTGTCAATTTATTAAATCCTGAGATTGTTGTCATCGGCGGCGGCATTGAAGACTGCGGCGCTCCTCTTCTTGATGCGATCAAAATTGCAATTAAGGAATGGTCAGTTGAAGAGGCTGCTTCGCACGTTAAAATTATTCCCTCCGCTTTTGGCGAAAATGCTGTTGCTTTAGGCGTGGTTGGTATTGTTGCCCGCGAAGTATTTGCCCAAGCGTAGGAAAGACATTCTCTCCTTCTGCTTTTGATCGATCGCAGAACTTTCTCCCTGCTTGTTTTTTTGACCTTCGAGCGGTATAGTATTCTTCTTTTCTCTTGCAGAAAACGGTCTTATTAACCAACTAATTGATATCTTTAAAATAGGGAGGAATTGAATGTCAAAAGGCGTAACCATTTGGTTTACCGGTTTATCCGGCTCAGGCAAATCCACGATTGCTAGAATTCTTGAGAAGAGGCTTAAAGCACTCGGCCGAAAAGTGGAAATTTTAGATGGCGATGTCGTCCGTACCAATTTAAGCAAAGGTCTTGGATTTTCCAAAGAAGACCGCGATACCAACATCAAAAGAATTGGCTTCGTCTGCCACTTACTCACGCGCAATGATGTCGTGGCAATTTCAGCTGCGATTTCACCCTACCGCGAAGTCCGCGATTTCAACCGGAGTTTAATCGGAAATTTTGTCGAGGTGTACACTAAGTGTTCACTTGATGAGTGCATGAAACGTGACGTAAAAGGACTCTACAAAAAAGCAATGGCTGGCGAAATCAAAGGATTTACAGGCGTTGATGATCCTTATGAAGAGCCTCTTCACGCTGAAGTCATTGTTGAAACCGATAAAGAAACTGCCGAGCAATCCACTGAGAGAATTTTGAATAAACTTGAAGAATTGGGTTATCTCGAAAGTTCTCACGCCTCCGGAAAGAAATAATGGCTGAAAGACGTTGCGATTTACACATGCACACGCTTCATTCGGATGGAACGTTTACGCCGACTGAGCTGGTTGAACTTGCCAAAAGCAAGGGTCTTTCCTGCATTGCGTTAACCGATCATGATACTTTGAGCGGAGTGGAAGAAGCGCAAACTGCGGGAAACCGATTGGGCGTGGAAGTCATCGCCGGAGTTGAAATCAGCGCGATTTGTGATCCGGGCACAATGCATATATTGGGTTATTTCATCGATCCTAAGTCCAAACAATTACAGGAAAAATTGGAAGAAATTCAGGAAGCCAGGCGTCAGCGGAATCCCATGATCATTGAAAAATTGCAGGCTCTTGGAATTGATATTACGTTTGAAGAAGTAGAGCGCGAATCCGGAGGCGATCAAATCGGACGACCGCATTTTGCCAAAGTTTTGTTACAAAAAGGTTACGTCAAAAATTTTGATGAAGCGTTTGAAAAATATTTAACCAAGGGCGCGCCCGCTTATATTGATAAACGGAAATTATCCAGCCGTGATGCAATTTCAATGATTGAGGAAGCTGGCGGAGTTGCTTCACTGGCTCATCCGAAGCAGTTGAAGCTGGATTCAAAGCCGGCAGAATTTGAAAAAGTTCTGGATCATTTAAAATCAGAAGGTTTAAAAGGCATAGAAGTTTATTCTAGTTGTCAAAATAAAGAAGAAGCGGCTCGATACAAAAAAACTGCCGAACGCTTAGGTCTTTTTGTTACCGGTGGAAGTGATTTCCACGGTGCCAACAAACCGGATGTGACGTTGGGCTGGATGGGCGATGAGGCTTGGATTCCCTATCAAACCATCGATGAGATGAAAAAATTGCTTTTAGAACGTAAGACGAAATAAGCTTTGTTGAAGTGAAAAAATATAATCTGGAAGAATTGAATGAGCAATTTGAAAAGGCACAGCCTCAAGAAATTTTAAGCTGGGCGATATCCGAATTTCGTCCAAAAATTGCCGTGACTTCTTCTTTTCAAACCGAAAGCGTTGTTTTGTTGGATATGATCTCAAAAATTGATCCGACGATTCAAATTTTATTTTTAGAAACCGGCTGGCATTTTAAGGAAACGCTTGAATTTAAAAAAGAAGTCATCAAACGCTTGAACTTAACCAAAGTCATTGATTTAAAAGCAGATCCAAAAAAAAGAGAAGCGTTTAACGCTGAAACCGGCGGAAAGCCTTATGAAATAAATCCAGATTATTGCTGCCAGATTAATAAAGTTGAACCGCTTGATTTGGCCATCGAAGGCTTGGATGCGTGGATTTCTGGAATTAGGCGTTCTCAATCCAAAACGCGAAAAGATATTAAGATTGTAGAAGAATATCAAAATGGTTTGTTCAAAATTAATCCACTTGCCAACGTGACTTCGGGTGATATTTGGTGGTACATCAAAGAACACAATTTACCGAAGCATCCTTTATTCGAAAAAGGTTATTTGAGCATTGGCTGCTGGCCTTGCACGAAACCCGTTCAACCGGGCGATGATGAACGTTCGGGACGTTGGGCCGGAAAAGAAAAAACCGAATGCGGAATTCACACCTTTATGAAACCGAAACCAGTAAAAAAATTAGCGGAAACCTCTGAAGAGAAACAGGAAGGAAGCAACATATGATCCCCACCACTTTCCGATGTATTGTGTTTATGTAATTAAAAATAAGTGGGGGAAACATTACATTGGTCTAACCAATAATATGAGCCGAAGAGTAACTGAACATAATAATGGAAAAAGTTATTGGACGAAATCTCGTGGACCATTTGAATTAATTTATTATGAGGCTTATCGATCTTTAGAAGATGCAAAAATGAGAGAAAAGAAATTGAAACAATTTAAAAATAGTTACACTGAACTAAAAAAACGATTGTCTAACTCAATTGAAATATTAACGGAAAGTGGTGGGGGATGAAAAGTGCCGTACCACATGGTGGAACATTAATTAACCGCGAACTTGAGGGAAAGGCAAAAGAAGAAGCAAAGCAGCGCGCACAAAAATTAACCAAATTGACATTGTCGGAGCGCGAAGTCTCTGATTTAGAAATGATTGCGACCGGTGCCATGAGTCCTCTTCAAGGTTTCATGACCAAAGAAGATTATGAAAGCTGCTTGAATAAAAAGCGACTTAAAAATGGTTTGCCTTGGACAATTCCGGTTACGAAATCGATTACGTCAGATGAAAAATCGAAAATTTCAGGTCAAAAAGAAATTGTTTTAATAGATTCTCAAGGCAACGGTCTTGCCATTTTGGAAGTGGCCGATATTTTTCCGCATGATAAAAAAGAACAAGCAACCAAAATTTACGGAACGGATGAAGAAGCTCATGCCGGCGTTCAACAAATTCTCAAAATGGGAGAATTTTTTGTCGGCGGGAAAATTTCGGTTTTTCAAAGACCATTTCACAAGGATTTTACGGAAGGCCGATTGGATCCGAAACAAATGCGTGAACTTTTTGCGCAAAAAAAATGGAAGACAATCGTTGCATTTCAGACCCGCAATCCTATTCATCGGGCTCATGAATATTTAACGAAGTGTGCACTCGAATCCGTGGACGGACTTTTAATTCATCCGCTGATGGGCGAAACAAAAGGCGATGATGTGCCCGCAAAAGTAAGATGGGACTGTTATAAAATTCTGCTCGAAAAATATTATCCGAAAGATCATACGTTTCTCGGCGTTTTTCCCGCCGCGATGCGCTACGGTGGTCCGCGCGAAGCTGTGTGGCATGCGATTTGCCGAAAAAATTACGGCTGCACACATTTTATTGTAGGCCGTGATCACGCTGGTTGCAACAAACCGGACGGAAAATCCTATTACGGCACTTACGATGCGCAATTAATTTTCGATGAATTCAGTCCTGAAGAAATCGGGATTGAAATTTTGAAATTTGAGCATTCCTTTTACGACAAAAAAACCGGCGGCATTGTCAGTTTTAAAACTGCTCCTCCCGATGCGGAACAATTCAGTGTGTCCGGAACCAAACTTCGTGACATGTTAAGAGCCGGTGAAATTCCTCCGCCCGAAATTACGCGCCCGGAAGTAGCTCAGGTTTTGATTGCCGCGATGCGCGAGAAAGAGAAAGTATAATGGAAGGCATGTCATTCCCGCGAAAACGGGAATCTAGCGATCGGTAGAATGAATCAATATTATGTTTACATTATGGCCAGTCGAAGAAATGGAACATTGTATATTGATGTGACCAATGATTTGATTAAAAGAATTTATGAGCACCGAAATAATCTTATAAATGGGTTTACGAAGGCATATAAAGTTCACAACCTGGTTTATTACGAACAAACAGGGGATGTTAAGACTGCAATTTCAAGGGAGAAGGCATTGAAGAAATGGCGTCGCGAATGGAAAATTGAGTTGATTGAAATTTTTAATCCTGATTGGTTGGATCTGTATGAAAATTTGATTGCTGGACTCCCGCTTTCGCGGGAGTGACAGTAGTGAGGATGCCCATGGGTTATGTTAAAGGTTTGAAATGCCGTGAGTGCGCGCGCATTTATCCGGTTGAAGCCATTTATGTCTGCGAATACTGTTTTGGTTCGCTTGAAGTGGACTATGATTACGAGCAGCTAAAAAAAGTAGTTACCAGAAAGCGGATTGAATCAGGACCCGCCAGCCTTTGGCGATACCGCGACCTTCTTCCTATTAATGGAGAACCCAGCGTTGGTTTTTATTCTGGTTTTACGCCGCTAGTTAGAGCAAATCGTCTCGCTGAAGAATTAGGCGTGCGGGAAATTTATATTAAGGATGATTCAAGCTGTCACCCAACGCTTTCTTTTAAAGATCGTGTTGTAGCCGTTGCTTTGTCAAAAGCAAAAGAACTTGGATTTGATACTGTTGCCTGCGCGTCCACCGGAAATTTGGCGAATGCGGTTGCTGCTCACGGCGCTTGGGCAGGACTTAAACGTTACATTTTTATTCCCAATGATCTTGAACAAGCAAAAGTTTTGGGAACCTTAGTCTACGCTCCGAATTTAATTACCGTTCGCGGAAATTATGATGATGTGAACCGGCTCTGCAGTGAAATTGCGGCGAAATATAATTGGGCGTTCGTCAACATTAACATTCGTCCTTATTATGCCGAAGGCTCAAAGACATTTGGATTTGAAGTTGCCGAACAACTTGGTTGGCGCACACCGGACCATTTGGTTTGTCCTGCCGCCAGTGGTTCACTGTTGGTCAAAATTTGGAAAGGCTTCAAAGAATTTGAGAAATTGGGTTTGATTGGATCTGTGAAAACCTCACTTCATTGCGCCCAACCCGAAGGATGTTCACCCATTTCTGATGCGATCTTGTCAAAATTAGACGTCATTAAACCCGTGAAACCAAAAACAATCGCGAAGTCTCTTGCAATCGGAAATCCTGCCGATGGTTATTATGCACGAGATGCCGTGAATCAAAGCGGCGGCAGCGCAGGAATCGCAAGTGATCAAGACATTGTCGAAGGAATTCAATTATTAGCTCGGACCGAAGGAATTTTTACTGAAACGGCCGGCGGCGTTACGGTTGCGGTTACCAAAAAATTAATTGAATCAGGAAAAATCAAAAAAGATCAATCGGTCGTAATTGCGATTACCGGAAACGGACTTAAAACTCAGGAAGCGATTCAATCACAAGTCACGGGCGCGTTTGAAATTGAACCGCATTTGAAATCATTTGAAGAAAAAGTTTTAGTGACAAACCCTCGTTAAATTAATATTGCGTAAACTTGAACATCCTTTACAATAAGGTGAGATATGTCAGTCAAAGTTAGAATTCCAACACCGCTTCAAAAGTTGACCCAAGACAAAGCCGAAGTTGAAATCGGCGCTACTTCAATTCAAAATTTAATTCAAGAACTGGATCGCTCATATCCGGGAATTAAGGAACGGATTTGTGATGAAAAAGGCAATCTCCGCCGTTTTGTGAATGTTTTTTTAAATGAGGAAGACATCCGATTTTTAAAAAAAGAACAAACCCCACTTAAAGATGGTGATGAAGTTTCGATCGTCCCAGCCATCGCTGGCGGCTGATCTTTTTATGATGCTCACCGCCCAATCCATTTCAGAATTAAAAGATCGGGTTCTCTCGGGCGGTGAAATTACCTACGAAGAAGCAGTTTCCTTAATCGAAATTGAAGATTCCGGACTTTTCAAAACTCTTCGCGCTGCCGCTCATGAAATCACGCTCGCTTTCAATTCAAACAAAGCCGGTCTTTGTTCGTTAATCAACGCTAAAAGCAATTTGTGCGGCGAGGATTGCGGATTTTGTGCCCAATCCGTTCGATTTGAAACTTCCGTTGCCCGCTATGAACTTCTTCAGCCGGAAATTATTCTTGAAGCCGCTAAAAAAGCAGAAAAACAAGGCGCACAAAATTTTTGTCTCGTTACCAGCGGTGGCGCTTTAAATGAAGATGAGTTTGAGCGTATTCTTGATATCGTCAGAAAACTTAAAATTGAAACAAAACTTGGAATCGATGGTTCGCTTGGTTTTTTAACGCCGAATCGGGTCGATCGTTTAAGAGAAGCAGGTTTGAGACGATTCAACAGCAATCTTCAGTCCTCGCGTGAATTTTATCCGGAGATTGTTTCCACGCATTCATATGATAAACGAATTGAGACTTTGGAATATTTAAAGGAAGGCGAACTTGAAATGTGTTCGGGCGGAATTTTGGGAATGGGAGAATCCTGTTACGACCGGGTGAAAATGGCTTTTGAACTCAAACGATTTCATCCCGAATGTGTTCCCATGAATGTGCTTAATCCGCGGCCCGGAACACCATTGGAACATGCGCCGAAAATTGAGAATTTCGAAATCTTAAAAACAATTGCCGTTTATCGCTTCATTCTTCCAAAATCAAATATTAAACTTGCCGGCGGCAGAGAAATTAGTTTGGGTTCGGAGCAGGACAAAGCACTTCAAGGCGGAGCCAATGGTTTGATCGTCGGCGGCTATTTAACGACGGCAGCGAATCCGGTCGAAGAGGATCTGAACCTACTTCGCCGAAGCGGCTATCAAGTTTGATACGAATCGTCATTGCGAGGGCACGAAGTGCCCGAAGCAATCTATGATCTGAGATTGCTTCGTCGGCCTGACGGCCTCCTCGCAATGACAATCCCCATTATGGACATTAATCTTTCAGGAAAATCCATTTTTCTTACCGGAGGCACCAGCGCTCTCGGCCGAATTTTTGTCAAACGCGCTTTAGAAGAAGGCGCCTCAGTTTTTTTTACTTATCACGAAAATCAGAAGACAGCTGAAGAATTGAAACAACTTGGAGCCGTGGGATTTCAGATTGATCTTTCAAAGTCCGTTCAAATTGATGAATTGAAAAAACAACTTCAAGTCCACACAAAAGAACTCGATGCTCTTGTGCACAATGCCGCGTGCATCAAAGATCATACGATTCAAAACCTAAGCGAAGAGGAATGGGATGAAGTCATTTCCATAGACTTGACTTCGGTTTATTATTTGACCAAAAAATTTCTGTCTTTTTTGTTTAAAAAACCGGGAACTAAGATTTTAAATGTGATCAGCCGAGTTGGTCTTAAAGGAGGATTTGGCCAGGCTAATTATGCTGCGGCAAAAGGCGGCCTCATTGCTTTAACCAAAACGTTGGCGCAGGAACTTGGAAAAAAACAAATTTTAGTCAATGGTTTAAATCCGGGCTTTATGAAATCAAAAATGACGGAATCAATTCCAATGGATGCTTTTAAGCGCAATGTTGAGGAGAGTGTTTTAAATACAATTTCAGAACCTCGAGCAGTCAGCGATTTTATGATTTATCTTTTATCCGATCGCTTCCAACATGTAAGCGGACAAATTTTTCATCTCGATTCCCGGAGAACTTAATGACATTTGAACCAGTTGCGATTACTGGAATTGGAATCGTCAGCCCGATCGGCAATAATCAAAAAGAGTTTGCGGAGTCGCTCAAAAAAGGAACCGTCGGTTTAAGTCCAATCGAACGGACACCGGATGAGCGGCCGATTGAAGGAAAAGCGTTTCAAATTAAAAATTTCAATCCTCCGAAATACGCAACGATTCTTGATCCACACATTCAATATATATTAGCTGCTGCCGAAGAGGCGTTTTCAAACAGCTCTATAAACCCTTTTGAAATGGATCGGTCTCGAATTGGAATAGCAGTCAGCTCGAGCAAAGGGGGGATGAAAACATTCGAAAAATTTTACGAGCGTTTTCAAAAAAGAAGGAGCGCCATTTTGGGTGCAAGAGTTTATGCTAATTTTATTCCCAATATTGCGTCTCAATGGATTGCCCGACATTGGAAATTGACCGGTCCGGCGAAACCAGCGGTTGCTGCCTGCGCGACAGGACTTTATGCAGTGATGGAAGGTATTCGAATGATTGAACAGGACGAAGTTGATTATTGTATTGCCGGCGCAGGCGATGCCTCCATTACAGAATTAATGTTGGCTGGTTATCGCAATATGGGTGTTCTTTCAAAAAAAAATGAGATGCGGCCGTTTGATAAACACAGAGACGGGTTTTTAATCGGAGAAGGAGCCGGCATTGTGATTTTAGAAAAATTAAAACAGGCAAAAGCGCGAGGCGCAAAAATTTACGCAACCGTTTCGGGTCACCATTACGGATTTGAAGGAAGTCACACACTTGCATTTTCTGAACATGGAGAAGGGCTCAGTCGATGCTTGGAAGAATTGGTTCAGAAATCAAAAGTAAGTCCGGATGAAATTGATTATCTCAACCTCCACGGAACGGCCACAAAGCAGGGTGATTTGTATGAAACCCGTCAAATTGAAAAAGCATTTGGAAAAAAAGCCTATCAAATTCCGATGAGTGCCACGAAATCCATGGTCGGTCATATGCTCGGCGCTTCCGGCGTTGTTGAAATCATCGCCTGTTTAGTTGCGATGCGCGACAGTTTTATTCCACCGACCGTCAATTTGGAGCAAAGCGATCCTGAATGTGATCTGGATTATACGCCTGGAAAGTTCAAATCTAAAAAAATTAATCTTTCATGTTCCATTTCAATGGGTTTTGGCGGCCAGTTGGGCGCTATTTTATTAAGTAAGGTTTAATTCTTATGAAAGCTAACCAAAAATTTCCTCCCCCCTTGTGGGGGAGGATTAAGGTGGGGGGTTCAAGGAAGAATTTTACCCCCATCCTAACCTTCCCCCATAAAAGGGGGAAGGAATTAAATTGTTGTTTTGTATGAAGACTGTTTCTGCGTTTGATTGGGTGAACCAAGAGCTTGAGATTTTGAAAAACCAAAATCTTTACCGCCAGTTTCGAATTCTGGAAAATATAAAAGCAACTCATGCCGATATCAATGGGAAAAACACAGTTCTTTTTTGCGGGAATGATTATTTGGGTTTAAGCCGACACCCAAAATTAATGGAGGCCGCTCGAAAAGTCATTACCGAATATGGAGTTGGAACGGGAAGCGCCCGATTAATATCAGGGACCACGACTTGGCATTCCGCTTTGGAAAATCGAATTGCAACATTTCTTGGAAAAGAAAAAGCACTTTTATTTTCGAGCGGTTATTTGGCAAACTTGGGAACGCTTACCGCTTTGATTAAAAAAGACGATCTCATTTTGTTGGATAAGTTAAGCCACGCTTCTTTGATTGATGCGGCTCAATATTCAAAAGGGAAACTGCGTATATTTCCCCATGGAAATTTAAGTTATCTCGAAAAAATTTTAAAGGCTTCAAAAGAAAAAAGAAAATGGATTGTGACAGATTCTGTCTTTAGCATGGACGGAGATCTTGTGCAGCTTGACCAGTTAATTGATTTGAAAAATCGTTACGATGCTTACTTGGTTCTTGATGAAGCGCATGGCACCGGCGTTTTTGGAAAGAATGGAAAAGGAGTCAGCGAATATTTTGAAGTCATGAATCAAATCGACATTCACATCGGGACACTTTCTAAAGCGGTCGGAAGTTTTGGCGGATTTGTTGCAGGCTCATCAGAACTGATCGATTATTTAATGAATCATGCACGATCGTTTATTTTTGAAACGGCACTTCCGCCTTCGATTTGCGCCGCTGCAATTTCTGGATTCGATTTAATCGAAGAAGAGCCGGAACTAAGAAACCGGCTTTGGAAAAATGTAAGATTGTTAAGATCTAAACTCGAAGAAACCGGCGCGCCTCTTTTACCGGGCGAATCTCCAATTTTGCCGGTTGTTTTTGGAGATGAGAAAAAAACGCTCGATATCGCTGAAATGTTGATGAAGAATGGTTTTTTGATTCCTGCGGTTCGATATCCTACTGTTCCTAAGGGAAAGGCACGTCTTAGGATAACGGTTTCCGCTGCCCATAAAGAAGACGATATTGATCGCTTAATTAATGTAGTTAAGCAGATCTTCTCCTAGCCGATCTTTTATTAGGAGGGCTCAAATGGACCGAAGACCTATTACGTTTTTTCTTAGCTTTCTTTTCCTTTCTCTTTTTTTGAGCGCTTGCCGGATGACCGAACAGCAGATCCGCTCCATTCCTCCGGAAATGCTCGGCGGTAAAAATGAAATGGCCTCGAACATTGAAAAAGAAGCGGATTCTCCTAAGAGATTTCCTCTGGGAATTATTTTGGCCGGCCTCGCTCTGATAGGAGGAGCCTTCATTTATCTTAAGTCTGACGAAAAAACCATCGGCATTCTCATCAAGTCTGTCACCACGCGAAAAAAATCAAAACCCCTCCTAAGACAGTCTAAAAGCCGCAAAAAGAGGTAGCTTCCCTTCGTTTGGCGGAATCGTTATAATAGGGACCTTTATATCCCCTATGGCCACCGCACTTCAAAATATTAAATCAAAAAGTACTGCAAATTCGAAATTTCTTTCCGAATCGGACAAGAATTATGTCTGGCATCCATTCACTCAAATGAGCGAATGGATGGAAGACGATAATTTAATTATTAAATCCGGAAAAGGAAATTATCTTAAGGATATCAACGGGAAGAAATATTTGGACGGTGTTTCATCACTTTGGTGCAATGTTCACGGACATCGTGTTCCAGAATTAGATCAAGCGCTTCGAAAACAGTTGAATCAAATTGCTCACTCTACTTTTTTAGGTCTCTCCAACGTTCCTGCTATCGAGCTTGCCCAAAAATTAATTGAGATTGCACCGCCAGGACTCACACGCGTTTTTTATTCTGATTCCGGCTCTGAGTCAGTCGAAGTCGCTTTAAAGATGGCATATCAATATTGGCAGCATCGGGGAAAGAAAAAAAAGACAAAATTTATTCGGCTTACGAATGCTTATCACGGAGATACGATTGGATCGGTCAGCGTCGGCGGCATCGAACTCTTTCACGATATTTATAAACCGCTTCTTTTTGAAACACATTCGGTCGAAGCTCCATACCGTTATCGAGATTCATTTGAAGGAGCCGAGGAAGAATATACGGGTCATTGTGCTCGGCGTTTGGAAGCCGTCTTAAAACAATACGGAGAAGAATGCTGCGCTCTGATTATGGAACCTCTGATGCAGGGAGCAGCGGGGATGATTCAACAACCAAAGGGTTATATTTCCCGTGCCCGCTCTTTGACAAAGCAGTATAATACGCTTCTCATTTTTGATGAAGTTGCGACAGGTTTTGGCCGGACAGGCCGCATGTTTGCCTGTGAACATGAGAACGTAACACCGGATATTTTGTGTGTGGCCAAGGGATTAAGTGGTGGTTATCTCCCTATAGCAGTGACTTTGACGGTCGAAGAAATTTACGAAGCGTTTCTGGGACGTTACGAGGAGCTAAAAACTTTTTTTCACGGCCACACTTATACAGCTAACCCGCTTGCGTGTGCCGTTTCGCTTGCGAATTTGGATTTGTTCAAAACAGCTCAGGTGATTAAAAGGTTAATTCCGAAAATTGAATTTTTAAAACACGAATTAAATTCTTTTTATGAACTTGATCATGTCGGCGATATCCGACAAACCGGTTTTATGGTCGGAATCGAGTTGGTTCGAAATAAATCAACCAAAGAGCCTTATCCATTAAAAGAAAAAATTGGAATTCGCGTGATCCAAGAAGTTCGCAAACGCGGCGTGATTATTCGCCCGCTCGGCAATGTGATTGTTTTAATGCCGCCCTTTTCATTTGAGATAAAAGACCTAAAAAAATTGACCGACGTAGTGTATCAATCAATAGAGAAAGTAACGAATGAATGATCATTATCCCTTCCCCCTTTTATGGGGGGAAGGTTAGGATGGGGGTTCGTATCGTTTTTAAATCCCCCCACCTCTATCCTCCCCCACAAGGGGGGAGGAGGAAAATTTAATATGCCTAAAGGAATATTCATTACCGGAACGGATACGGGGGTCGGAAAAACGGTTGTTTCCGCCGGTCTTGCATTAGCCCTAAAAAATCGCGGTATGAAAATTGGTGTTATGAAACCCGTTGCGACCGGTTGTTTTGGTGATAACGGCCGATTAATTAGCGCCGATGCAGTTTATTTATTTGAAGCTGCTGAAAATGAGTATGCATCACTGACCAGCCCGGTCAGATTTCGGAATCCGGTTGCACCGAGTATCGCCAGCATTTATGAACAAAAGGAAGTTGATTTAGATTCGATTCGGACAGCCTACCGGGAACTTCAGAAACATTACGATTATATTATTGTAGAGGGAATCGGCGGCATGCTCGTGCCTCTTAAAAAAAATTATTTGGTCGCAAATTTAATCCGTGAAATGGATCTTCCGATTGTGATTGTTTCTCACGTTAGTTTGGGTGCGATTAATCACACACTTTTGACTGTTGATTCAGCCTTGATTCGCGGTTTTCCGATCAAAGGAATTATTTTCAATCGAGCGCCGCTCGTGAATTATTCACTGGCTGAGCTGACAAATCCGCGCGTGATTCACGAATTAACCGGCCTTCCGGTTTTGGGAACCCTTCCGGACATTGAAGATTTAGACGTCGAACGCTGCAAATATGGAAATCTAAAGGCAATTTTTGAAGAACGAATTAACATCGATCAAATATTAAAATGACACGAAGTATCATCCCCGAATGTTTTTATCGGGGATCCATATTCTGGATTCCCGCCTAAAGCGTGCGGGAATGACAGAAGACAAAGAAAACATGATTCGAACGCATAAAAAAATCTTGGTTGCAATGTCCGGCGGAGTAGACAGTTCCGTCGCCGCTTATTTGCTTCAGCGCGAAGGTTTTGAAGTGGGCGGCGCGACGATTCGCACATGGGCCAGCGGAGACTGCGCTGAAAAAAATACGAAAACCTGCTGCGGCGTTATCGGCGTCGAGGATGCTAGAAGTGTGGCGTGGAAATTGAATATTCCTCATTACGTCTTTAATTTTGAACAGGAATTTAAGACGCACGTGGTTGATTATTTCTCGCGCGAATATTTACAAGGCCGGACTCCGAATCCGTGTATTGCGTGTAATCAGCATATCAAGTTCGCTCTTTTTTTAAAACGCGCCCGGGCTCTCGGCTATGATGCTGTTGCTACTGGCCATTATGCTCAGCTTAATTTTGATGAAACCAAAAATCGTTATTACGTTCAGGAAGGAAAAGATCCGGGAAAAGATCAATCCTACGTTTTATTTCCGCTTCCTCAAGATTTACTTTCCGATTTATATCTTCCAATCGGCAGTTATTCAAAAGTTGAGATCAGAGCGATTGCCCGCGAACTTGGCCTGGGCGTTGCCGATAAACCTGATTCTCAGGAAATTTGTTTTATCCCGAGCAATGATTACGGCGCTTTTTTAGAACGGGAACAAAAATTGGGCAAGCGTCCGGGCCCGATTCGGGACCGGTTTGGAAATACACTCGGAGAACATCATGGTTATTTTAATTACACGATCGGCCAGCGAAAAGGTTTGAAAATTCCATTTAAACACGCGCTTTATGTGACTCAGATTCTTCCGGAAGAGAATGCGATTATTGTTGGAACAAAGGAAGAAGCTGGAAACCGAACGTGTAAAGTTGAAAAGATTAATTGGTTTTTTGATTTAAGCGGAACCAATTCTCTCAGGATTCAAGCAAAAATCAGATCACGCCATTTAAAAGCCTGGGCTGTCTTGGAGCGGCTCTCGGATCAAGAAGCTGAAATTATTTTTGATGAATCTCAGGATGCAATTACACCCGGTCAGGCGTGCGTATTTTACGACGGCGAGCGTGTGTTAGGCGGCGGCTGGATCGCCAAATAATTATTGCCGCCGTCATTGCGAGGCTAGCATTCAAAAGCGTTGGCCGAAGCAATCTCAGATCGTAGATTGCTTCGTCGGCTTCGCCTCCTCGCAATGACGAGTGAAATAAAGGAAAACAAATGGAATCAAAGCTTGAGAGATTGAAGAAAATTATTCAGAGCTACCAAAGTGTCCTCGTTGCATTTTCCGGAGGAATTGATTCCACGTTTGTGCTTAAAGTTGCACGAGATGTTTTAGGCCGAGATTTAGCAAAGGCCGTGACGGCCGAAAGTGAATCCGTGCCTGAGCGGGAACTTGAAGAAGCAAAAAAAATTGCAGCAGAATTTGACGTCGAACACAAAATTATTACCACAAAAGAAATCGATAATCCAAATTATAAATCCAATCCAATCGATCGCTGCTATTATTGCAAAACCGAACTTTATGATCATCTTTTCCCGATTGCGCAACAATGGAATTTAAAAGTCATTTGTAATGGAACCAATTTGGATGATTTGAACGATCATCGGCCGGGATTAAATGCAGCGGAAGAACGCGGAATCAAAAGTCCTTTGGTGGAAGCGGGCTTTGCGAAAGAAGAAATTCGTCAGCTGAGCCGGGAAATGGGAATTCGGATTTGGGATAAACCCGCAGCGCCTTGTCTTTCAAGTCGTTTTCCGTATGGTCATGAAATCACACCTGAAAAATTAAAACAAGTCGAGACAGGCGAAAATTATCTTAAAGATTTGGGTTTTAAGATTGTCCGGCTCAGACATTTTGGAATGAAAGCCCGTTTAGAACTTGGCCGGGAAGAATTTGTCCGTTTAATGGATGTCAGTTTGCGAAATCAAGTGACCGAATATATTTCTTCTCTTGGATTTAAAACCGTTGTTTTTGAACCTTATCAAAGCGGACGTTTGAATCAAGAGGCGGTTCGTTGATGAAGTCATTAAAAAAGGGAATGGTCCTTCCCGATTATAAATATGGAAGTCTCTCCACCACAAAAATTCAGATTACTCCGCCGCCTAGATTTCTCACATTTTTGTTGAAACAACCTTCCGGAATATTTTTGAAACCAAATGTTCAAGAAGGGGATTACGTTTTGGTCGGAACTAAAATTGCCGAGCATCCAGACTGGAATTCGACGCCGATTCATTCCGGGACAAGTGGCAAAGTAGCGAAGATCACAGAAGATTTTATTTTAATCGAATCCGATGAGGCTGATAAATTCGAATCTTCCATTCGGATTCAAAATGTATCGCCCTCGAGTTCAAGTCCAGATGAATTAATCGATCTCATTCGTCAAGCTGGCATTGTGGATTTAGGCGGAAGCGCAGAGCCCACTCATCTTCGATTAAGCGAAGCCCGAAAACAAAAAATCGATACGTTGATCATCAACGGTTGCGAGTCGGACCCATTTTTAATTGCTGATCATGTGTTGATGCTCAATCATCCCGCTGAAATTTTGAAAGGAGTTGAGTTGCTTCGGATGATATCGGGCGCGAAACGAGCCGTGATTGTAACGGAACGAAATAAATTAGAAGTGGTCGAACTTTTAAATTCAAAAAATTATTATTTAAAATTTGAATTGATCGAAATGGTTCATTTTCCTGCTCGTTATCCTCAAGGTTCCAAGCGAGCATTGGCTGAAAGTGTTTTAGGGAAGGAGGCCGGCGTTTTAATTGAAAATGTCGCAACCGCATTTGCTGTCTATGAGGCTGTATATTTAAACAAGCCTCTTTATGAACGAGTGGTAACCGTTGCCGGCGCCTGTTTGATTGAGCCAAAAAATATTTGGGCAAGATTCGGAACAAAGGCCAACGACCTCTTTCGTTCGGCAAAAGGATTTTTAAGAGGTCCCGGCCGTGTTGTGTTTGGCGGGGCGATGACCGGAGAAGCAATTAATAATTTGGAAATTCCCATCACTAAAAAAATTCAGGGAATTCTGGCACTTCCGCCAGAGTTAATTCCGTCTCAACTGGAGGAAGCTTGCATTCGCTGTGCAAAATGTGTAGATGTTTGTCCAGAATCTTTGATTCCGGAAACATTAATGCGCGCAGTTAAAAAAAGAAATCACAGACTTGCTGATGAGTATCATATTAATTCATGCACTGAATGCGGTTTATGTGCCTATATCTGTCCCTCTCACATTCCATTGGTTCAATTGATTCAATCCGGAAAAACACAAGATCCCTATCAATTCTTACCCGCTGCTGATGCCGTCATTTCTCAAACTCAAAACTGAAAAGCCTTTGGCTCTCGGGCCAAATCCTCACATACACGCCGGCCAGTCGATCACAAAAATCATATGGGGAACCATCACTGCTTTAATTCCAATTGTTAGCGGAAGTTTATTTTTTTTTGGATGGAACACCCTTCGGATTTATTTTGTTTCGATTATTTCCGGCTTGGCTTTTGAATTTTTGTTTCAACTTTTAACCGCTCAGAAAACAAGGATCCATGACGGATCTACCGTTTTAATGTGTCTTCTTTTTTCCTTTTTAATGCCGCCGGCGATTCCTTCTGTTTTGATATTAATCGGTATTTTTATCACCATTGTTTTGACAAAAGAATTCTTCGGAGGATTGGGACGCTATTTATTTCATCCGGTTCTTGTTGGTTACGCCTGTCTTCTTGTCTTATTTCCAAATCAATTTATGGCTGCGCGTTATCCTGCTTCTCACATGAATTGGATTTATTTTTTCAAGAATGAAACTGGGTTGCTGGGAACCGGAAGTATTTTTTTGATTTTGGTGACGGGCTTATTTCTGACCATAAAAAGAATGATTCGCTGGGAAAATGTTTTTTTCTATTTAGCTTTTTGTACTGTAGGGCTTTATTTAACGGATTTCAGTTTTAAGTTTTTATTTTCAGACGGATTTTTACTCTTGACCGCGTTTTTTTTAATCACCGATTCAACCACTTCTCCGATTACTCGAACAGGCCGAATTACATCTTCGACTTTTGCCGCTTTCTTAACCGTCGCTTTATCTTCCTGGATGAATCTGCATCAAGCTGTTGTTTCATCAGTTTTGATTTCAAATTCTCTCGTGCCGTTAATGGATTATTTTATCGTGTTGAAAAATGAACCGGAAAAATCGTTTTAAATCATTCGGAATATTCATTATTTTTATTTTGCTGAGTTTTTTAATTCTTTCCGAACTCTCATCTCACACTGAAAAAATAATGGTGACTCATGTCCAGCAGCCGTGATTCTGGGGAATTCGAAACGGCTTTGGCTGCAGTTCTGCCGTTACTTTATATTCTGAAAACAACAACGGATGGATTGATGGTTTCAATTTTCGTGCTGACGTCCGTTATTTTGTTTGAATTGATTTATTGTGTCGTTAAAAAATACTTGCTGAGATCATTACGATTCGCCTTAGCTTTGGTCGTGCTCTCAACCGTGTTAAGTGTCATTTGGTTTTCCAGTCCGTTATTTGGTTTTCCAAAAGTCCAATCCGATTTCTTTGTTTGTTTAATCAGTGCTTTCGTTTTGGTTTACGGTTCCATCCGAAAAGAAAAATTCAATCTTTTGAAAACATGGGGCAGTTTTTTGGGTTTAACTTTGTTTACAGGGCTTGTGGTTCAAAATGTCCGACCATCATTTCTGCCGGTAAGTTTTTTGGCAATTGGTATTTTAATGATGATCTGTGTTTATATGCGAAAGAAAATTTTCCATGAGCTTTGAAAATACTTTTTTAAGTTTTACGAGTCTTGTTTTGGCACAAATTATTTTTTATGAAATTTCCAGCAAACAAGCTTTAAGAAGCTGCTGGTTTTTGAGTCTTTTTTATTTGTTGGTTTTTACATGTGTCCAGGGATTGGTTATCTTCTGCCGTTTGTTTTCAATCGCCTTTTTTGTTCTTCCGATATTAAGCGTCATGTGTTCATTCTTTTTGGGAAGAGGATTGAAACGAATTCCTCAGTTCCAAAAAAAATATTTTGCCCTTCCAAACTTTTATTTTTTTTCCAGTTTGTGGCTTTCTCTGATTTGGTCCGGTTATTTATCGGATCAGGCTGTGTTAAATGCAAAGTACAACTTAATTGAGGGATTTGTTTGGTCTTGGTTTTTGGCTGTTTTATTTCCAATTCTGGCCGGAATCAAAGAACGGCTTGAGTTAACGGATCTTCCTTCCGGTTTTTCTTCGACGGGTTTATTAATGGTTGCGGCTGGTTTTATTTTATTGGCTCTCTCTTTCTTTTAAATTTTAAAAAGTAAAAACTCTCGTCTTCAAAAATCTTGGCTTTCTAGTAAGGTCTAAAAGCGTGTGTTATACTTTTCCAAGCAATCCTCCGAGATTGCTTAACCCCAAAGGGAGATATGGATATCCATCAGATTTGCGCTGAGTCGCTTCGCATGGGTGCCTCCGACGTTCATCTTTCTGTAAATCGCCCTGCTACACTTCGAGTAAACGGCCGCCTCGTATCTATTTCAGAAAAACCGTTGACTGCAAAAGAAACGGAAGAATTTGTGAAAGCAATTTCATCGGAACTTCACATGTCTCAAATCGAACGGGTGGGCGGCGTTGATTTCGGATTTGATGAAAAAGGAATCCGATTTCGCGCTTCTTGTTTTAAACAAAAAGGAACTTATGGACTTGTCCTCAGAATGCTCCCAACAAAATTTTTGAAATTCGAAGAAATCGGTTTGCCGGATAAAGTCGTAGCCCTTTTGAACCGTCCTCGAGGTTTGATTTTGGTTACCGGTCCGACCGGTTCTGGTAAAACAACCACTTTAGCTTCCATGTTAAATTTTATTAATGAAACCCACGACTCTCATATTATTACAATTGAAGATCCGATTGAGTATTACCATTCGCACAAAAAATCCATTATGACGCAACGTGAAGTCGGAAGCGACGTGCCGTCATTTTCAGAAGCGGTGATTAAAGCGCTGAGACAGGATCCGGACGTTATTTTGATCGGTGAAATGCGGGATCTGGCAACGATGGAAGCTGCCATTACAGCTGCTGAAACCGGCCATTTGGTATTTGCAACGCTTCATACGACCGGCGCAGCGCGCACGGTTGACCGTATCATCGATGTCTTTCCGGCTCATCAACAAGCTCAAATTCGTGTTCAACTTGCAGCGACCGTCATCGCTGTTGTTTCCCAAACTTTAATTCCACGATTAGATACAAAAGGCCGCATTGCAGCATTTGAAATTATGATTACAACTCCGGCAATTTCCAATTTAATTCGAGAAGGCAAAACCCATCAGATACCATCCGAATTACAAACCGGCGCGAAATATGGATCTCGAAATTTGGACAGTCATTTACTCGAACTTTATTCCAAAGGAATTATTTCTTACGACGATGCCATCGATAAATCTTATGATCCTGCGTATTTTGCTCAACAGGCGAGCCAAATTGGCACGGCGAAGGGCGCTCAGCCAAGTCTCGTCAAGCGCTAAACCCATAAAAAAACACTTGATTTGTCACTTTGATTACGGTATCTTGTTACCCAATTAGGGCTTATATTTATCCTTTCGAGTTAGTCCCTCTCAATGAATTCTCAAATTGATTAAATCCCTTAAAACGATAATCAAGAATAGGTGAATTGTAATTCAAACGTACTAAGCTGTTAAATGTTGTTCTTTCCGCACCACAAAGCCGGATATGAATTCATTTTTCCTTTATGGCAAAACTCCTATTACTGATTGATGGACAATCGTTTTGTTACCGTGCCTTTTATGCAATTAGGGAACTTACCAATTCAAAAGGCGAACCAACCAATGCGATCTATGGATTTATTACCATGCTTCGTAAGTTGCTCAGAGAATTAAAACCCGGATATGTGGCCATTTGTTTTGACCGGAAAGAGCAAACGTTTAGACACAGCCGTTATGAAGCTTATAAAGCTCACCGAAAACCAATGCCGGATGATTTAATCGGACAGATGCCGCACATTAAAGAATTTGTTCATGCTCTTCGAATTCCGGTTTTTGAATTGGCTGGTTATGAAGCCGATGATTTATTTGGAACCATTGCAAAAAAAGCGAGAAAACAAAATTTTGATGTCTTGATCGTAACAGGTGATAAGGATGCGCTTCAGCTCGTGGATGAGAAAATAAAAATTTTTAATACTTACAAAGAAGAGGTGTTGGATTTGAAAAGTGTTGAGGAACGATTTGGCGGTCTTGGGCCGGATCGTGTGACGGATGTGATGAGTTTGGCTGGTGATGCGTCGGACAATATTCCGGGAGTTCCGGGAATTGGAGAACGAACGGCCGTTGAACTCATTCGTCAGCATGGTTCCTTGGAAAAGTTGTATCAGCATTTGGATGATGTGAAAGGAACTGCAAGAAAAAAATCGCTTCAAGAAAATGAACAAGTTGCGCGGCTGTCAAAAGAGTTGGCGACGATCGACTGCCAAGTCCCTATCGAAATGGATTTCGAAAAAATGAAAATGACTTCACCAGATGAAAAACGTCTTGCCGAACTTCTAAAACATTTCGAATTTCGAACTCTTCTTAAGGAATTAACTCCTACTGGTGAAGCTGAACAAAAGGAAAGAAAATATCATTTAGTTACGAAGGAAGCGCAGCTTGAAGAGTTGGTAAAAAAATTAGTCAAAGCCAAAGCTTTTGCACTTGATACAGAGACCACATCTCCCAATCCAAATAAAGCTTTTCTCGTCGGTTTTAGCTTTGCGCTTGAACCGATGGAGGCTTATTACGTTCCGATCTCTTCAGAATTTCATAAAGGGCCAGGCATTCCATGGAACCAAGCCGAGAAAATTTTAAAATCGATACTCGAAAATTCTGAAATTGAAAAATACGGCCAAAACATTAAATACGAATTTATTGTATTGAAGCGGCATGGAATAGATTTGAAGGGAATTGCTTTTGATACGATGGTGGCTTCTTATTTGGTGAATCCCCTCAAACTGAATCACAATTTGGATGATATTTCATTTGAATATCTCGGCGTTAAAAAAATCAGCACTGTCGACCTTTTGGGAACCGGCAAAAATCAAATTACAATGGATCAAGTTCCGCTTGAGAAAATTTCCGAATATGCCTGTGAAGACGCGGACTGCGTCATTCGCCTTGTCGACCCGCTTAAAAAGTTGCTTGAGGTTCATCAATTAACAAAGCTCTTTGACGAACTGGAAATGCCTCTTGTCCGGGTACTGGCCCAAATAGAAATGAACGGTGTCGCAGTTGATTGCGAATTTTTAAGCGGCATCTCAAAACAGCTTGGAAGCGGGTTAGAGGATTTAACTTCTGAAATTTGCCGTGAGGCTGGAGAGGAATTTAATATCAATTCCACAAAACAATTGTCTGAAATTCTATTTACGAAGTTAAAACTTCCGGTGATTAGAAGGACCAAAACCGGATATTCGACTGATGCCGATGTTCTTGAACGGCTCGCTCAAAATTATGAACTTCCGAAACGTCTTTTAGAATACCGGGAAAAATCAAAATTGAAATCAACTTATGTTGACGCACTTCCTCTTTTGCTCCATCCCGAAACAAAATTAATTCATACTTCTTTTAATCAAACCGTAACGGCTACCGGAAGGTTGTCGAGCTCGGATCCAAATCTTCAAAATATTCCGATCAAAACCGAAATTGGCCGGCAGATCAGGCGCGGCTTCATTCCGCGTGAGGCAAACCAAAAAATTTTATCGGCCGATTATTCACAAGTTGAACTTCGGATTTTAGCTCATCTTTCGGAAGACCCCAAATTGCTCGAGGCTTTTAAGGAAGATTTGGATGTTCATCAATACACAGCCACGCTTCTTTACAACGCAAAACTTGAAGATGTGACGAGAGAAATGCGCAATGTTGCCAAAACGATTAATTTCAGCATCGTTTATGGGGTCAGTGCATTTGGTCTGTCTCAAAGTTTGGGCATTTCACCCAGCGAAGCTCAAACTTTTATCGATTCTTATTTTGAACGCTATTCAAAAGTAAAACAATATTTGGAAAATCAAAAAGAAGAAGCCAGACGTCAGGGATTTTTAAAAACCATTATGGGAAGACGCGCTTACTTTCCGGATATTAATTCTTATAATGCCAATCGTCGTCAATTTGCCGAACGCGCCGCGATCAATGCGCCGATCCAAGGTTCTGCGGCTGATGTCATTAAAATTGCCATGATCCGGATTCAAGATGAACTCGAAGAAAAAAAATTCAAATCACTCATGATTCTTCAGGTTCACGACGAATTGGTTTTCGATGTGGTTCAAGATGAATTAAAAAATGTTGAATCTCTCGTCCGTTCCAAAATGGAAGGCGCTTATTCGCTCCGTGTTCCGCTTAAAGTGGATATCACAACCGGAAATAGTTGGTACAAAGAATAAATGATCCCCCACCACTTTTTTGAGATGGGATTACGGACGCTTTCCGAAAGTGGTGGGGGATGAAGCGGTGCCTCATCGTCGGCCTGACGGGGAGTTTTGGAAGCGGGAAATCAACAGTGAGCAAAATGTTTAAGAAATTGGGCGCTCGAAAAATTCTCAATTCGGATCAACTGGCTCATGAAACGTTAAGGCCGGGAAATCAATGTTACAGAAGAATCAAATCGTTTTTTCATTTAGAAGGGCCGATCAACCGGAAACAATTAGCCCGGGAAATATTTGCCAATCCGGAAAAACGTAAGAAACTCGAAGCAATTATTCATCCTTACGTGAGACGGCGGATGATGAACGAAATAAAAAAAGTAAAACAGGGCATTGTTATTTTAGAAGTTCCGCTTTTGTTTGAGGCTAAATTTGACCGGATATGCAATGCGACAATCGTTGTTTCAGCAGGAAAATCAAATATTATGAAACGGCTTATGCGCGCCGGATTTGGCCGAGCTGAAATTAATTCACGGCTTAAAGCACAGTTTTCAGAATCTGAGAAAATGAAAAGAGCAGACATCATCATTTCTAATAAAGGATCGAAGAAATTGCTTGAACAAAAAACAAAGTTGGTATGGAAGAAGTTGAAGTTGCAGTTTAATTGAAACAAAAATTGAGAGGAGATTAATTGAAACATGGTTAAAGACAATTTTAGTAAGGGAACCAAAAAAAGTACGGTTGTTGAAGAGGAAAGATTTACCGAGGCGGATACATCGCAAAGGCCTACCGGAGCAGGAGCTCAGGGTCTGCTTGATGTGGCCGCACTAAAGAAAAAGAAAGTATCCGAACTTCACGACATCGCCAAAAAATTTAACATTGGTGATACGGTCGGCTTAAACAAGCAGGACCTGATTTTTAAAATTCTTCAGGGACAAGCTGAGCAATCAGGCGTGATGTTCGGAGAAGGCGTTCTTGAAATTTTACAGGACGGCTTTGGTTTTCTGAGGTCACCGAATTATAATTATCTTCCGTCGCCGGATGATATTTACGTTTCCCCCTCTCAGATTCGTAAATTCAGCCTTAAAACAGGAGATACCGTAAGCGGTCAGATCCGTCCTCCGAAAGAAGGCGAACGTTATTTTGCGCTTCTTAAAGTTGAAGCGGTGGATTATGAATCACCAGAAGCCATCAAGGATAAAATTCCGTTTGATAACTTAACTCCTCTCTACCCAAACAAGCGGATTATTCTTGAAACCGAGCCGGGCGAACTTTCAACGCGCGTGATGGATCTTCTTACGCCGATCGGAAAAGGACAGCGCGGATTAATTGTGGCTGCTCCGTACAGTGGTAAAACCATTCTGCTTCAGAAAATCGCAAACAGCATTACGAAAAATGAACCAAAAGTTTATTTGATTGTACTGCTGATTGATGAACGTCCGGAAGAAGTGACTGACATGCAGAGATCCGTGAAAGGTGAAGTTATTTCTTCCACTTTCGATGAACCGGCCGAACGGCACGTTCAAGTGGCTGAAATGGTTATTGAAAAAGCCAAACGGCTGGTTGAACATCGGCGCGACGTTGTAATTTTGCTCGACAGTATTACGCGTCTGGCGCGTGCTTACAACACAGTTGTTCCGCATTCCGGAAAAATTCTTTCCGGCGGCGTGGATTCTAACGCTCTTCACAAACCAAAACGATTTTTCGGCGCCGCTAGAAATATTGAAGAAGGCGGAAGTCTTACGATTATCGCAACGGCATTGGTCGATACCGGATCCCGAATGGACGAAGTCATCTTCGAAGAATTCAAAGGAACCGGCAATATGGAACTTCAGCTGGACCGGAATCTTTTCCAAAAGAGAATTTATCCGGCCATTGATGTAAAGAAATCCAACACTCGTAAAGAAGACATGCTCATGCATCCGGATGAGCTGAATCGCGTTTGGATTTTAAGAAAAGTTCTCAATGAGCTCAATTCAACGGAAGCGATGGAACTTCTTTTGGAGCGTCTTCATAAGACAAAATCCAACGCTGAATTTCTGATGAGTCTCAATAAAGTCGATAAATAATTGGCTGTCATTCCCGCACGCTTTAAGCGGGAATCTAGGATGTGGATTCCCGACACATTTTCGGAGAAGAACGTCGAGTTCTTCCCGAAAAGTGCTCCGCGCATTGGGCGCGAGCGTAAAGACATTCGGGGATGACCAAGATTCGCAAAGAATATAAAACGTAGGAGAGAAGAAATGAAAAAGGAAATTCATCCTAATTACGGACCAGCGGTTATCCGGTGCGCGTGTGGCAATGTCATTGAAACGCGCAGCACCAAGGCAGATATCAAAGTTGATATTTGTTCTGCCTGCCACCCGCAATTTACGGGAAAGCAGAAATTAATTGATACTGCCGGACGTATCGATAAGTTTCAAAAGAAATTCGGCGGCCGTACGGTCGCGAGCAAAAAGAAGCGTTGAGTATCCTATGTTATCCCCAAACATTTGGGGATGACACTTGTCACTAACCATGATATTGATCGATCGACTTGAAAAAATCAAATCCCGCGTTCAGGAATTAGAAAATCTTCTTGCCGATCCCGACGTGCTTAAAGATCGAAATCAGGTTCAATCTTTTTCCAAAGAGCTGGCTCGTCTTCGTCCTTTGGTTGATCAGTTTAATGAATATGAGCGCATCGACAAAGAATTAAAAGAAACCGAATCTTTGATTCAGTCGAAGACGAAAGATGAAGAAATGCTCAGCCTTTATCAAGAAGAGCGCCAACAACTGGTCCAAAAGAAAACAGAATTGGAAGCGCAGCTTGAAGAAAAATTATTGGAAGGATCTGATCCAGATTCTGATAAAAATATTATCATTGAGATTAGAGCTGGAACCGGAGGGGAAGAAGCTGCTTTATTCGCGCGAGATTTATTCAGAATGTACAGCCGTTATATTGCAAATCATGGGCTTCAAATGGAAGTGATTGATACCAATTTGGGTGGAAAAGGTGGACTTAAGGAAGTGATCTTCGGTGTCTCCGGTGCCGGTGCTTACAAAACATTTCAATTCGAAAGTGGGACTCACCGAGTTCAGCGCGTCCCGGAAACAGAAGCAAGCGGCCGCATTCATACTTCTGCTGCAACCGTTGCGGTTCTGCCGGAAGCAACTGAAGTTGAAGTGAATATTAAGCCTGATGATTTGAGAATCGAAGTTTGCCGTGCCGGCGGGCCCGGTGGCCAAGGCGTTAATACAACTGATTCGGCGGTTCAAATTTTGCATATTCCATCGGGCTTAATCGTGCGCTGTCAGGATGAACGGTCTCAGCTGAAAAATAAAAATAAAGCGATGCGCGTTTTGCGGGCGAGACTTTACGAACACGAACGTGAACGGCTTCATCGGGAAATGTCAGAGAACCGAAAAAAACAAGTGGGCAGCGGAGATCGAAGTGAAAAAATCAGAACTTATAATTTTCCGGATAACCGTGTGACCGATCACCGAATTGGACTGACGCTTCATTCCCTTCAGGATATTTTAGAAGGCAATATGGATGAGTTAGTTTCTGCGCTGATTAAAGAAGATCGAATGAGAAGGCTTAAAGCATTATGAAAACAACCGAAAACTTTGTCATTCCCGCGAAAGCGGGAATCCAGAATTCTGGTTCCCCGATTAAAACATTCGGGGATGACACTTGGTATCAAATTGCAGTGTCATTTTTGGAACGGAACAATGTTCCGGATCCGGATATTTCCGCCTCACATCTTTTGTCGCACGTTCTTAAAAAACCAAGACTTGATTTAAAATTGAATCCGGAAATAAAATTGACGGTTGTTGAAGAAAAACAATTTGAATCACTCTTAATCAAACGCGCGACTCGATATCCGCTTCAGTATTTAATAAAGTCACTTCCTTTTAGAAACGCCGTGCTGGAAATCGGTGAAGGTTGTTTGATCCCAAGACCTGAGACCGAGCTTTTAATTGATGCTGTTTTTGCAAAGTTAAATAAGACCGATCAACTTAACATTTTAGATCTCGGAACCGGATCTGGAAATATTGCAATCAGCTTAGCTATGGAATCTCCAAGTTGGAGTTTAACGGCGACTGATTTATCCGAAGAAGCACTTCGATATGCCAAACGAAACAGCGTCATCAATTCTGTTGATCATCAAATTAATTTCATAAAAGCCGATTTATTTCATGGGATCAATGGATTATTTGACGCCATTGTTTCAAATCCACCGTATCTTAAGAGTGGTGATTTAATGAACGCTCAAGCAGAGCTCTCTTTTGAACCTGATACGGCACTTGACGGAGGTGAAGACGGCCTTTCTTTTTACCGGCGGATTATTCAAGAGGCAAAGTTTGTTTTAAAAAAAAGCGGACATCTATTTTTGGAAATTGGTTGTGATCAAACAAAATCGGTTTCAGAATTATTTATTCAACATCAATTTGGCCCTATTGAAACGATAAAAGATTACGCTGGATTAGAACGAATCATCTCAGCGTGCTTTCAGAACCGTCATTGCGAGGAGGCCGAAGGCCGACGAAGCAATCCACGTTCTGAGATTGCTTCGCTCACTTCGTTCGCTCGCAATGACAAAGAGGTTTTTAATGGATAAAATTGTCATTAGAGGTGGAAAAAAATTAATCGGTGAAGTCACCGTTTCTGGAGCTAAAAATGCTGTGCTTCCCATTATGGCCGCAGCCCTTTTGGGTGAAGAAAAATCTTTGATCGAAAATGTCCCCAATTTAAGAGATGTTTACACCATGGTGAAACTGTTGCGTTTTCTTGGCGCAAAAGTAAATCATGATGGTTCAAAAATTGAAATCAAACCGGGAAAGTCAATCAAAGCAATCGCTCCATATAATTTAGTCAGCACCATGCGCGCTTCGGTTTGCGTATTAGGCCCGCTGCTCGGACGGCTTCAGCATGCAGAAGTTTCGATGCCGGGAGGATGCGTCATTGGCGCAAGACCGATCGATCTTCATTTAAAAGGTCTTGAGGCATTGGGAGCCGATATTACGATTGAACATGGTTTCGTCAAAGCGCGTGCGAAACGAGGATTAAAAGGAGCCGACGTTTATTTGGGCGGAAGTTATGGTTCCTCTGTTTTGGCGACAGCAAATGTGATGATGGCCGCAGTTTTGGCGCAGGGAACTACTTATATTGAGAACGCTGCGTGCGAACCGGAACTTGTTGATTTAGCTGAATTTCTCATTAAAATGGGAGCGAAAATCAAGGGACATGGCTCCCATCTGATTGAATTACAAGGTGTGCGAAAATTAAAGGGAGCCCGCCACAGTATTATTCCGGACCGGATTGAAGCCGGAACATTTATGGTAGCCGGCGGAATGACTCGCGGAAGCGACGTCACGGTTAAAAATTGCAATCCCGAACATAGCCACGCTCTTTTAGACAAATTGACTCAGGCCGGAATTCACGTCAGCAAAACCAAAAATTCCGTACGTGTAAAAAGAAACGGTACGCTTAAGCCTGTAGATGTAACGACGCTTCCTTATCCGGGTTTTCCGACGGATCTTCAAGCTCAGATGATGGCATTAACAGCAACGACGCCGGGGATCAGTGTCATTACTGAGAAAATTTATCCAGACCGATTTATTCATGTCAGCGAATTAAATCGTATGGGATCAAAAATATTTCTGGAAGGTTCAAGCGCCATTGTTCGCGGCGTGAATCATTTAAGCGGAGCGCCCGTGATGGCTTCTGATTTGAGAGCCAGCGCTGCTTTGGTTTTAGCGGGACTTGCTGCAGAAGGTACGACCGAAGTTCACCGCGTGTACCATTTGGACCGCGGTTATGAAAAAATTGAAGAAAAACTTTCCGGCTTGGGAGCATCTATTAAGCGGGAAAAAGAAAAAAATTAATCAAGGAGGAATAAATTGGCTGTTCATATTAGACTCAAAAGATTTGGTACCAAAAAGAAAGTTCATTGGCGCGTCGTTGTCGCTGATGCAAAAATGCCGCGTGACGGACGATTCATCGAAGAAGTGGGTTATTATGATTCGCGGAAAACGCCGGCGAAAATTAATTTGAAGGTCGACCGAATTCGTGAATGGATTTCCAAAGGCGCGCTTCCGACCGAGACGGTAAAAAGTCTTTTAAAAAAGCAAGGCTATAAAAGTTAATTTTTGAATGATCCACCACCACTTTCTTTCTGGATTTTGGAAAAATTTTAGAGTTATAGAATTTGATCTTAGTAATTACAAATATAAGAAATTGAAGAAAAGTGGTGGGGGATGAATCAAACGCGTCTTAAAATTGATATTTTGACGCTCTTTCCCAATTTATTGGAGCAGCCGCTTAATGAATCCATGATGAAGCAGGCGAAAAAACGCGGCCGGCTTCAAATTCAGATTCACAATCTCAGGGATTATGCGCTTGATAAGCGAAAAACCTGTGATGACAAACCATTTGGCGGCGGCGCTGGAATGGTGATGATGATTCAGCCGATTTTTGATTGTCTCAAAACAATTGAAGATAAAGGCTGGCGAGTTTTGGTTTCGCCGAGAGGAAAAGTTTTTAATCATGAAATCGCAAAAAGACTTTCCAAGAAGCGTCATTTGATTTTCATTTGCGGACATTATGAAGGAATTGATGAACGCGTTCATGACTACTTGGTTGACGAAGAAATTTCAATCGGTGATTTTGTGACCACAGGCGGCGAATTTCCGGCGCTCTGTTTTATTGATGCAATCATTCGTTTGGTTCCCGGCGTGCTTGGAAATAAAGCATCGCTTGAATCTGAATCCTTCAGTCACGGAGATTTGGATTATCCTCAGTATACAAAACCGAGGGATTTTCAAAGTTGGCGCGTTCCAAAAATTTTGTTTTCCGGAAATCATCATTTAATTGAATCTTGGCGCAAAAAAGAATCAGTGGAATTAACGAAAAAAATGCGTCCCGATTTAATTTCTAATAAATAAAGTAATACAACCCGTGTCATTCCCGCACGCTTTAGGCGGGAATCCATGGATCCCTGACACATTTTCGGAGAAGAACGTCAAGTTCTTCCCGAAAAGTGCTCCGCGCATTGGGCGCGAGCGTAAAAACATTCGGGGATGACAGAGGACACTTTTTGGAGGATGGTAATGAATAAGATTGAATTGATCGAAAAAGATTATCTAAAAAAATCGCTTCCCGAATTCAATATCGGTGATGAAGTAAAGGTCCATTTGAAAGTTCAGGAAGGCGATAAAAGTCGAATTCAAATTTTTGCCGGCACCGTTATTCGTAAACGCGGCCGGGGAATTAACGCAAGTTTCAGTGTTTTGAAGGAAATTCGGGAGGACACGGTTGAAAAAACATTTTTGATTCACTCCCCCAGCGTTGAAAAAATAGCGGTTACGACCAAAGGAAAAGCCCGCCGTTCAAAGCTTTATCATTTGAGAAAAAGACATCCTGGAAATAAATAGCAAAGGTTTAAAGTGGCATTTAAACGTCATTCTCCACTTGAATCCGACTTACGAAAGCAGGGATTTCGTTTTGTGGCCGGAGTTGATGAAGCCGGAAGGGGCCCGCTTGCAGGGCCGGTCGTTGCTGCCGCTTGTCTCATTCCCGAAGGAATTCACTTAAAAGGCATTCAGGATTCCAAAAAATTAACGCCGGAAACACGAAAAGAATTATTCTGGCAAATCATTCGTTCTACTTTGGTCGGTGTTGGAATCGTCAATGAACAGCACATCGATCGAATCAATATTCTACAAGCTTCTCTTTTGGCTATGCGCCTTGCCGTTTTGGCGCTCTCTTCAACTCCCGATGTTGTTTTGGTTGACGGCCCTTTTAAAATCAATCTTCCGATCGAACAATTACCCGTCATCGGCGGAGATGAGAAATTAATTTCAGTCGGTGCCGCATCGATTGTAGCCAAAGTTACCCGGGATGAAATTATGGAAGCTTATCATATTCAATACCCCAACTACGGATTCCGTTTCCACAAAGGTTATCCTACTGAAGCACATGTTGCTGCGATTGATCAATTTGGACCTTCCCCGATTCACCGGATGACATTCGGTCCATTGCTGCGTTTTAAATCGTTGGTTTCAAATGAGTGAAAAAAAATTAAATTACGCAAAAGGAAAAGCCGGTGAAGATTTAGGCGAGGCTTATTTAAAAAATAAAGGATATAAAATTCTTGAACGTAATGTACAATCTCCGTTTGGAGAAATTGATTTAATTGCCATTCACCAGAAAAGTTTGGTGTTTATAGAAGTTAAGTATAGACATGACGCCTCATTCGGCTTTCCCGAAGAGGCAATTAACCGAAGAAAGAAAACGCAGCTGATCAAATTGGCATCGTGGTATTTAACCCGTTATCCAAAATTTCCCCAAGCTAGATTCGATGTCTTGGCGATTCAAAAAGAAGGGGATGATGCCGGGATCCGTTTGATTCAAAATGCGTTCGAAATTTAAGATTCAATTTTTTCTAAGAAATGACGTTCCTTAAAAGTCAGAAGTAATAAAGGAGTGTCCCTTTGTGAAGAAATCGCTTTATTGGATGATCATCTTTTTGGCTTTTGTCATCATCGCTGCCTCTGCCGCTTTAGCACAAAGAGAAGTTGATTATGATCTCTATAGTTCTGCCTTAAAATACCCCAAAGCGGTTGGACCAAAACAAGCCCAAAAACGTGAACTGCAACTTTTCGCCGGACGAATTTTGGAACAACCTTTCCGACCGATTGGTTTTGTGTTGGGTGAAACCGCAGAATGGGTCGAACGTACTCATACCGAAAATAAAGTGATCTGGTTTTTTGATAAACTTGCTTCACATGGAGTTTATCCTGCGCTCAGAACACCCCACGAAGGAAGCAACGGAACCCTTGGCCCCGGAGTCCGCATACAACTTGATAAATTAGCTCAAATTGAACAACCTTTTGCAATTGTCAATGTGTCGGGAGGATGGACGCCAAATAAAGATTTTGCCGGAACCACTGTTGATTTGAGCACAGATTATAAAATAGAAGCGCCTACTAAGCCCCTTTATCACAAAGGAATAGCCCGTTATTGGCGAAGTTCTGCCGAAAGTTTTTATGGAATCGGTCAAAAATCAAGCCGCGGCGAATGGTCAAGTTATGAACCTGAAGAATTAAATTTGGAGGGAAAATTTGGTTACAACATAACCGATAACTCAGAACTTACGAGCGCCGTTGTTTATCAAAGGATGAACGTTGGAAACGGAAACCGCGAGCGAATTGGAAAAATTAAAGAGCATTTTGGAACTGGAATTCCGGGGATTAACGGCGGCGATCTCATTGGAATTAAAAGTATTTGGATCCATGACAACCGCGATTTTAAAACCGATCCGAAAAAAGGAGGATACCAATCTTTTGAATTTTCATATTTCCATGATACCGATGGAAGTAATTTACAATACTTAACAATGACTGGATCCGCCGCTCATTTTATTCCGATTTTTTCGGATCGAAGAATTTTGGCTCTCCGAGTGGTTGCCGAAAAAAATCAGAAACTTGGCGGAGATCAAATCCCTTTTTACAACATGGCTCGTCTTGGCGGAACCGACATTCGTGACGGCAGTGAGCTTCTTCGTTCTTATGCGTTCAACCGTTACTTTGATGAAAGCCTCATTGTGGCCAATGCGGAATATCGATACAATATTTATGAATACGGTAATTTCGCCGGAGACGCATTCGCTTTATTTGACATTGGAGAAGTATTTAAAGAAGTTCATAATTTCGTATTCGATGAACTTAAATTTTCATATGGCGGCGGAGTCAACATTAAATTTAGAAGACATACCATACTTTCTTTTGTCTTGGCCCGCGGAAACGAAGGTTGGGCAACCAGTACTCATACGCACGTTTCCTTTTAGCAAAAGGTAAAAATGAAACCAAATCATAGACGAACAATTTTAATTGCGGCAATAATCGCATTTTTTTGCTTGGCTGGTTCATTGATCAGCTTTGCAATGACAGTTGAGGAATTGGACCACCGGATCAAAAATACCGATACAACATTTTACCGAGAATTTTTTGAAACTACATTTTACAAACAGTTTGTTCAATTTCTTCGACTCGACTGGCTGACTCAGAAAGTTAAAAGAACTCCTGCTTTTGATGCCAGCTTGTTTGATGAAGTTCCGGACTCCGCTTTTTTTGTAAATCGACAGGGAAAAACTCCTATGTCAAAAGAAGAACTGATCCGAGGTCCCGAAAAAGGAACTGGTCCTGATCCGGCCGGACCGTGGCGCGTGGTTAAAGGGAAAGTGGAAGGGGTCAGCGCTGGTTTGTATATAGAAGATTCAAAAGGAGACCGCTATTTATTGAAATTTGATCCTAAAGATTATCCGGAAATGGCCACGACAGCCGAAATTATTTCGCACAAATTTTTTTACGCCATCGGTTATTTTGTGCCTGAATATTATTTGGTTCATTTTAAGCCTGAAATTTTGCAGGTAGATCCCAAAGCAACTTATTACAATGATGACGGATTTAAAAAGCAATTAACTCAGGAAGCACTCGAAACCATTCTTGAACGAGTGCCAAAAATGAAAGGCGGCTTAATCCGTGCTTCAGCGAGTAAAATGCTAAAGCATGTTAAGGGATATACTTCTTTTGAAGGCAGAAGGAAAAGCGATCCAGATGACCTCATTGCTCATGAAGATCGCCGTTCGATCAAAGCACTGCGCGTTTTTGGTTCCTGGCTCAATCATTATGATTTGCGGGAAGGCAATACACTGGACGTCATCGAAGAAGAAAACGGAAATGCATTTGTGAAACATTATTTAATTGATTTTGGCGCAACGCTGGGAAGTGCATCTTATCAACCCAAAGTCCCGGTAGCAGGGCATGAACATATTCTCGATTGGTACGAGGTAGGAAAAACGGCTCCTACTTTTAAAATTATAGAAAAACCTTGGGAACGAGAATGGGATGCGCTCAAACGTCAAGTGGCATCTCCGGCAATCGGATATTTTGATAATTACCAATTTAATCCCGGTACCTGGAAAACCCAGCTGCCGTATGACGTTTTTGACCGCTTGTCATCAGCGGGTGCCTTTTGGGCGGCAAAAATTATCATGTCTTTTAGCAACGAAGATATTCAAACCATTGTTGATAGCGGCCAATTTTCAGATCCGGAAGATTCCAAAACCATCGCGAGCATTTTGACGGTTCGTCGAGATACGATCGGCCGTTACTGGTTTTCAAAAGTTACTCCTCTTGATCGAGTCAAATTGTTTGATCTGGGAAATCAAAATTATCAAATTCAATTTGAGGATCTGAATGTTAAATATCACTTTTTTACAGAAAAAGATGTGACTTATCATTTTAAGCTTGAGATGATCAGTAAAAAAGGAAAGACAAAAACTCTTCCTCAACAAGAATTTAATTCGTCTTCATTTTCTTTTAGCGTTCCTTCTCCCGATATTGTCCGGATCAATGTTTGGATTCAGGCTCGTTACGGCCAAAACGGCAGATGGACTCATTCTCCACTCAAGATAGTTTTAGCTGCAAATCCAGAATCTGCTTCGTTTTCCGTCGTTGAAATAGATCACGGAGTTTGATATCATCAGTCGCATTAAGACTGATTAATGATCGAACTCAGCATTCGACTTCTCCAACCAATCGTAAAAATTAGACGTGAAGAGTGGCACAAAACCATTCTCATGTTTCTGTGTTTTGCTTTTACGATTGCCACACTTTACATTTTAAAACCCGTCAGAAGCTCTCTTTTCCTTACCATCCATGGTGCTGAAAACCTTCGTTACGCTTATGTGGGTGAAGGTATTTTTTTGATTGTGATTACTTCGCTTTTTATTAAATTGTCACGGTGGCTGAAAAAAAAGAGCACTCTTTTCACCGTGACTATCGGTTTTTTTATCGTCACGATTCTTGCTTTTTGGGCCTTGTTTAAAGCAGGTTATACCGAATGGCTTTCTTATCTTTTCTACATTTGGGTAGCCGCTTATTCAATTACCATTGTGACCCAATGCTGGGCATTAGCGAACGATATTTTTAATCCTCAGGAAGCGAAACGGCTTTTCGGTTTCATTATCAGCGGCGGAAGTTTGGGCGGCATCCTTGGAGGATTAATCACCAACCGTTTTGCCGAAAAAATCGGAACTTCTAATCTACTTTTGCTCGGGGCTCTTTTGCTTGGATGCTGTCTTTTTTTTGTCCACGCAATTTTGCGGCACGAACATATTGATGTTAAGGATAAGTCCAGCGGAAGTTCTTCTTCTAGTACGGTTTTTTTGGGTGAAAAATCCACATGGCGCTTATTTTTGGGATCTCGTTATTTGCTTTTGATCGCTGCGCTTGTCATGATCGCCAAAATTTCATCTACCATCATTGACAATCAATTTAATGCGGTTGTGGAACATGCCATCATTGCAAAAAACGCAAGAACCGCATTCTTTGGTGGTTTTATGGCGCTTTTAAATGGTATTTCGTTTTTTCTTCAATTAATTGTTTCAAGTTATGCGTTAAGGCGCTTCGGCGTCGGATTTTCACTTTTGTTGCTGCCGGTTGGTCTTGCATTCGGCGCAACTGCAACTTTATTTTTTCCAATTCTTTTCTGGGCAGCTACGACTAAAATTTATGACGGCAGTTTGAATTACTCGATTAACCAATTGGGAAAAGAAATTCTTTATTTGCCGATTCCGGGCAGAATTCGTTACCGGGTAAAGCCGCTCATCGATATGCTCGCTTACCGGGTTTCAAAAAGTCTTGCCGGTTTTTTAATTATTATAGCAACGCCTCTTTTGGGAATTCCAGATGAGAAACTGGGTGTTGTTGTATTGCTGTTAATTCCCCTATGGGTATTGGCGGTTTGGGGCGTCCGAGATGAATATATGCAGTCGATTAAAAAATTACTTTCCCGTTCAAGTACGGAAGATAAAACATTAGGAAGTTCCGTTAAGCAAGTCACGGCCGTTCTAGCAAATTTAGAAGGAGAAAAATCGTTCGAAACATTAAAAGATTTTTTTGTTCATAAATCCTCTATCACTCGGAAATTATCTGCAGCTGCATGTTTGGCTTTCTATTCAAGTGCTCGAGATGTGAACCGGGTTAAAAAATTGGTTGAAGAGATGATTCGATACGAAGCGCTGGACTTGGAGGGAGTTGACATCGAGCACATCTTTAAAGAAGAGCTGGACCATGCGACCAGTGTTTTTGATCGCTATCTGGCTCAGATATTAAAGGCAAGACAAAATCTGGACAGGAATATTGTTTCAGTTCTTCACGAAAAAGAAGAAGAAATTCTACTTAAAGTCTCAGAGTGTTTATCTGATGCTCATGAAGATATTCCTGTAAAACGAAAAGCCATTTTAGTCTTAACGACTTTAAGAACGCAGGGAGCAGTCGATATTTTGCTTAATAGTCTGGCTTCCATTCAAGACCGCTCGTTGCGTTTCAATTTGATACGGGCCTTAAATCAAATTCGGGCAAGAAGCGTTGGACGTTACCAATTTAATAAATGGATCATTAAAAAAGAAATTATGAACGAAGTGAAAAGTTACCAATCCATCCGAACATTATTGGAAGATTACAAAAAGCGAAAAGACAACATTCAACCCGAAGAAGATTATCTGCTAGCGACGTTGAAAGCTATCGAAGAGGAAAGTTTGGAGCGCGTTTTCAGATTACTTGCTTTAATTTATGAAAGCGACGTCATTCATGTGATTTACGACCGGCTTACGGAAATTGAATTGAACAAACATTTAAGAGCAAATGCAGTGGAGCTTTTGCAAAATGTTGTTGATCCGGAACTCTATCACTTGCTTTATCCGATTTTGGATGAAGCTCAATGGGAAGAAACGGTTAAAAAGAAACAAAATGAAGTTATTGAAGAATTACTTCAATCACAAGACCGGTGGCTTGTGGTTTGCGCCCTGTTTGTCATTGTGGAATTAAATTTGGAAAAGTTTTATCCACTATTGAATGATGCGACGCATTTTCAAATGCCGATCGTGCGTGAAACGGCAGAAATTGCGATCATGAAAATCAAATCGAAAGCAAACAATGAAAACTAAATTTTTAATTATTGAATTTTCAATGATTATGCTATTGTATGGCTGCGCATCTAATCCACCGGCGCTTTTGAACGGACGGAGTTTGGAAGGTGCCCCGATTTGTTTGGACAATCGGGAAAAAATTCCGGCCATTGTTCGAAAATTTTTCAACACGCGTGATTTAACGACAGAAGAGGGCAAAATCGATTATTTAATTGAGCGTGTTCGAAATTCAAAATTAGTTTTCACCCGGAATAAAGTAGAATATGACGGTGCTTCCGCGGCGACTTTTCTCAGGTGGAAATTGAACCGGTGGCAGACTAAAGGTGCTAAAATTGACACGGCTCAAAAGTTCATTTCTGTCATTACAAGCGGTTCTACAACGACTGGACAGCCGTACACCGTTATTTTACAGGATGGCAGCCGTCAAAATCTTCAAAACGTGCTCCAAAATGAACTCGACTTGCTCGAATATTGCTTAAAACAGTATCCCACAAAAGAAGAAGTCAAAAAAACGGGCAACACATCCGAATCGAATTCCACATTAACAAAAGTTGGATCATGAGCTTCTGGCTCATTTTAGAACTTGGATAACTGGTTCTGAAAGGTACATTTCCGAAGCATTTTAAACAAAAATGTATGTTTTCACCAATTAAACTCGACTTTGATTTTTGGTTTTCTATTTTTTCTCTCTGCTTCATTATTAATTATAAACTTGGCACGAGGTTTGAAGTTTAATGGTGAGTTTTATTTAAAGTTAAATTATAACCGGGAGGAGAAACCCTAATGAAAAATAAGTGGATTGTTATTTTAATGCTTTTTCTGTTCGGCTCAGCTTCGCTAGGACGGGCTGATATTGGTTCTATGACGGTGGATCAGCTGGTTAAATCGAATGAAGAGCTTCGTAAAATGGTGAAAGATTTAAACAATAAAGTGGAAAATTTGGAAGGTAGACTTGAAAAAACGGAACGTATTCCACAAGCGATCCCCGTTGGCGCTCCAGCTCCTGAGGGTACGGATGGCGTGCTTCGTACCAAAGGCGGTGATATTCACATGGACGGTTTTGTCGACACAAGCTTTAACTGGAATTTTACGAACCCTCCTGTGAATGCTGCTGGAAATAATTCAACCGGAAATACAACTCTGCGTGCTTTTGACCGTGAATCGAATACTTTCGATTTAAACAGTGTTCAGTTTAATTTTTACCGTCCTGCTCCGGATGCTGGTGGCGTTGGTTTCCACACAGAATTCACTTATGGTACGGATGCAGGAGTAATCCAATCGGTTCCTTTTGATACGACTAGCAGCCTTTCAATCCAAGAGGCTTATATTGAAGGAAAATTTCCTGTTGGTTCTGGATTGACTGTATGGGCTGGTAAGTTTGCAACGCTATGCGGTGCCGAGGTAATTGAAAACTATATGAATTGGAATGCTTCACGTTCTCTGTTATTTCAAAATGCCATACCCTATACTCATACTGGGGTTCGCGCCATGTACAATTGGTTTCAAGGTAAGGTTGCCACTACACTTGGCTTCGTAAATGGTTGGGATATGGTGATTGACAATAACAACTATAAGGACATTGAAGCGCAAGTGAAATGGACGCCTAATGAGAACTTTAATATTGTGCAGAATTTTGTTGGCGGTCCGCAAAAAGCAGAAGATATTGATAAACAAAGACTTCTTTTTGACACCGTCGCTACCTGGAAACCTCTTCCCAAGAATTTGCCTAAACTTTCTTTGATGGGCAATTATGATTATGCTTGGGAAAATAAACTTGGCAAAGGGATTGAAGGTGGAGGAGCAGATTGGCAGGGTTATGCTCTTTATGCAAAATATGATGTTAATGATTGGCTCGCCTTAAGTGCTCGTTGGGAACAGTTCTGGGACGATCAAAGTGTGAGAACCGGAACAACCGGACTCACAAACCTATACGAGATGACCTACACAGCTGATTTTAAAGTCTATAAAAATCTTTTGACTCGGTTAGAGTATAGACATGATTATGGTAATTCAAATAGATCTCGAGGTCAAAGAGGACCGTTTGATGGAGCTACTCGAAGAGATCAAGATACGGTAGGTGCATCGCTCGTTTATTTGTTCGGTTAATGAATTAAGCAAAGTTAGTCCGCGGACAGTTAGAGAGTCAGCTTTTGGGGTTTTCCCTCCCAACTCAAAAGCTGGCTCTTTATTTTTGTGAGATCAGCGAAGAAATAATACGGACGAACTGATATGGATAAGATTTAAAAATGGTTCCTGAATCACACCCAGAAAAATTATTCCAACCGTCAAGCAGAGAAGAAAAATTTTTATTCCGCCTGACAATTCAATCTCATCTTTCGAAGTAGGTTGTTTAAAGTACATTTCTTTGACGATAGAAAGATAATAATAAAGTGAAATAATAACATTGGCCGCTCCAATTAGAGCCAGCCACAAATAACCTTTCAAAATTACCGCCCGAAATATTAAAAATTTAGCGAAGAAACCGGCTAATGGCGGGATTCCTCCCAAAGAAAGCAGCGCGACAAAAAAAACACCGCTTAAAAAAGGTGATTTTTTTGCCAAGCCTCGGTAAGCGGAAATGTCACCGCTTTTAAGTTCCCGATTTGAAATAACGATGACCAAAAAAGCAGCCGAGTTGGCCAACGCATAGACAGCCAAATAATAAAGCACAGCTTCTATCCCTAATTTTGTCGCCGTTGCGATTCCCATTAATAAGTAGCCGACATGAGCAACGCTGGAATAAGCAAACAACCGTTTCATATTGGTTTGACGAAGCGCCGCAAGGTTTCCGTAGATGAGTGTCACTGGCGATAAAAGAAGGAGAAGAGAAGACCAATTGATGGATTCAACCCCCGTCATTAAAAAAAGAATTTTAAGAAGAGCGGCAAAACCGGCTGTTTTTGAGGTGATGGAAAGAAATGCAGTTGCCGGCGTCGGAGCTCCTTCATATACGTCCGGGACCCACAATTGAAATGGGAACATCGCGATTTTAAATCCAATTCCGGCCAAAATTAAGAAGAAGCCGATTGTAAACAACGAATTGCTCCCAGTCGCTAGAGCCGTTTTAATGTCGGCAAAAAAAACGGAACCGAAAGCACCATAAACAAAACTAATTCCATAAAGAAATAAAGCGGAAGAAAAAGCTCCGATAATTAAATACTTAACACCAGCTTCAAGTGAAAAGGAATCATTCTTTAGGTAGGCAGTCAAAATATAAAATGAAATTGTGATCCACTCAATGGAAATAAAAAGTGTAATGAGATCATTTGAAGAGACAAGAAAAAAAGAACCCAAGGTTGCAGTTAAGAGAATGAGACAAAAATCATTAAAGCGGTTGTCTAATTTTTGAGAGAATTCCTGTGCCATTAATAATGTTGCGATGGCAGATAAGACAAAAATTCCTTTGAAAAAAATAGCAAGAGGATCAAGCTGAAACATACTGGAAAGAGAAACTCCTGCACAAGGCCAGACCAGCCATAATATTACGAAAAGAAGAATCATTCCAAGAACGCAGCTTCTCACAAAACTTTTCGGCTCAATTTTTTTAAACAAATCAAATAACAAATGCAGAATTAAAATAAAAGATAATCCGACTTCCGGAGCAAACAGGATGAAAGGTTTGAGAGCTTGCGCCAGTTCGTTCATGATGGATTTGAAACAAAGTTTTGGTTGGCGGCTTGATACACTGAAAGATGGGAATTAATGAGCGCTTGAGTAGTGGGCCGGATCATGTTTAAGAGTAAGGCCGGCCAAATTCCAAAAATCAAAAGCACCGTTACCAAAAGACCATACGGAAGTTTCCCCCAGAACCCTTTGGCGTCTTCAATTTTAGTCCATTCCGGCTTCAGCGGACCAAAGAAAACATCCCGAATCATTCGAAGCATATAAGTCGCAGTGATGACAATTCCCAAAATAGCTAAAATGGTTTGCCATCGGTAATGATCCCAAGCGGCGAAGAAAATAAGAATCTCCGAAACAAAATTTGCAAACCCGGGCAAACCGCTTGAAGCAAATGCCACTATGACAAAGCAGACTGAAATAAAAGGAATTTGTTTGGCAAGGCCGCCCAAATCGGGAACCATTCGTGTGTGAGTTTGATCATAAATAAAACCGATGAGTGCAAAACAGAGAGCTGCCATAATTCCGTGAGCAAACATAAAAAAAACAGTGCCTGTTAAACCCAGCTCATTCAGACAAGCCATTCCCAAAAACGCATATCCCATGTGGCTGACACTGGCAAATCCGATTATAAATTTCATGTCTTTTTGCGCCATGGCTGCCCAAGCGCCGTAGAGAATGTTGATGACACACAAAACAGCAACCACTGGCAGCCAAAATTTTGCGCCTTCCGGAAGAAGTGTCATCACAATTCGGATGATAAGAAAAATCCCCATTTTTTTTAAGACTCCGGCATGAAGCATGCTGACCGGAGTTGGAGCCGCAGCGTAACCGATGGGTGACCAGCTGTGAAGCGGCCAAAGGGAAGCGATGACTCCAAAACCAAAAATCATAAGCGGAGCACACCAAATTTGAAATTGTGTTGGAAATGCTGCTTTTTGAAGAATGAGAAGATCAAACGTTTGAAGTCCGGAAGTAAAATAAATTGAAAGCAGACCCACCAAAGCCAAAACAGCGCCGAGTGAAATATAAAGCGTCAATTTCATCGATGCATATTCACGGTTCTGACTTCCCCAAATTCCAATTAACGGATAAAGCGGAATCACAGACATTTCATAAAACAAATACAGAAAGAAAAGATCAAGAGAGGTGAATACTCCAAAGATGCTTGAGACAAGAAGCAGGTAAAAAACAAAATAAAGTTTTACATTTTGATTGATGGAACGGGAAACTACAGCACCGGTAAATGAGAGAATTGCATGAAGGAGCACCATCACAATGCCAATTCCATCCAAGCCCATGTGAAAAGAAATTCCCATACTTGAAATCCAGGGAACATACGTTACAAATTGAAACAATCGCACCGAAGAATCAAATTTTAAAAATAAGATTAAAGAAAAGACCAAAGTTAAAAAAGTTGTCAAAACCGCAGTTTTTCTGATTTCTGAATGACGTTTTGGCGGCAGGATTAAAATAATACCCGCTCCCAATAAAGGAAGTAAACTAAGTGCTGGGACTAATAAATTAAGCATAAATAAATTAAAACGATCACTCCAGCCAGGAAAACCGTTAAATACGTTTGAACTTTTCCGGTTTGAATCTTTCTAGAATATTCTCCGGCTGTTGCTGTTGCCGCCGCGGTTTGATTGACGGCACCTTCTACAATAATTTTTTTCTCAAACCAGGATAAAAACTTTGCAAATGGCTGCTGTACACCACGGAGAAACAGATCATAGGCATCATCGATAAAATATTTGTGTTCCAAAAGCATAAAAATAGGAGAGAAAAAAACAGTAAATAATTTTCGTTCCTTTTCTTTAAATTGATAAAACAGAAATGAAATGAGAACGCCCAAAACTCCAAGGGAGGTTGCAATCAAGATGATCCGCTGGTTTGTTTCGGCTTCATGCAGATGATTTAGTCCCTCCAGAAAATGTTCAATTCCTAAAAATCCGCCGATCAGAGATAAAACTGAAAGAATCACAAGCGGCAGCAACATTTGTGCGCCGCTCTCATGAATTTTTTTTCTGCTTTTAGAAGTTCCAAAAAAAGCAACAGATAAAAGCCGGCCCATATAAAGCGCCGTTAAAAAAACGGTAAAGGCGGAAGCAGCAAATAAAATTTTATTTTGTTTGAAAGCTAACACCAAAATCGCATCTTTACTGAAAAATCCGCTTGCCGGCCAGAAACCAATCAGGGCGTAAGTTCCGATTAAAAAACAAATCGAAGTCACCGGTAATTTTTTAAGCAATCCGCCCATCTGGAAAATATTTTGTTCCTCTGTGGCGTGAATAATACTGCCTGCGCCCAGAAAAAGCAGAGCTTTAAAAAAGGCATGCGTACTTAAATGATACATTCCTGCTGCGGGATTTCCCAAACCAATGGCCATCACCATATAGCCCAGTTGACTCAAAGTTGAGTAAGCAAGAATTCGTTTGATGTCAATCTGAACAAGCGCTTGAGTCGCAGCAAAAAAAGCTGTAAAGCCGCCCAAATAGGCAATTAACTTCAGAGCAAACGGTGAGAGAATAAATAAAGGAAACAATCTTGCTAATAAATAAACACCGGCGGCCACCATAGTCGCTGCATGAATGAGAGCGCTCACGGGAGTTGGACCTTCCATTGCATCCGGAAGCCACACATGCAGCGGAAACTGAGCAGACTTTCCCATGACGCCGGTAAAGACGAGAAGGAGCGCAACCGTGGCGATGGTTTGATTTGCTAATGAGACTTGAACAAAATTTGGCAGTGCCAAATTTAGGGATGATAAATTAAGCGTCCGCGCACCAAAGGGACCGGAGAAATTCCAAAACAACAAGATTCCGATTAAAAATCCGAAATCACCAACTCGGTTTGTTAGAAACGCTTTTTTCCCGGCATCTGCTGCTTCCGGTTTTTGATACCAATGTCCGATCAACAAATAAGAACTGAGTCCAACCAATTCCCAGAAAATAAATAGCTGAAGCAGATTATTTGAAATGACAATTCCGATCATCGAAAAAGCAAATAACGAAAGTCCGGCGAAATACCGCTTAAAACCTTCGTCATGACTCATGTATTCCAAAGAATAATAAAAAACGCCGCTTCCAATTCCCGTGACAATCAAAAGCATCAGCGCAGAAAGCCGGTCTATAATGATTCCGCATTCGAGCTGAAGCTGCGGAAGAGAAATCCAGGAAATGCCGGCTTGAATAGATTCAAACGATGGGTTTTGTGTGATCGACCAAAAAAGTTTGGCGCTTAACCAAAACGAAATAAAAATTCCAAAACACGCCAGCCATCCGGCAATATTTCGGTTTTTTTCTGGAATCAGAACAATCAAAATAAACGCGATGAAAGGAGAAAAAAGAATTAAGACCGGTTGAATCATCCCATCACCTGCTTTCTTCACGGCATAGCCGCGAAGCTAAAGATGCAAGAGTGCACCACTTGAAATAAAATCGAATTTGTTCAATGCACTCTTGAAAAGCAAGTGATGGGATCATTACACTACCATTTCATTGTATTCATTTGATTTGGATCAAGTGTTCCACGGTTTCGAAAAAGAAGAACGGAAATGGCAAGACCTATTGCGACTTCACTGGCTGCGATGGCAATGACAAACAAACTGATGACTTGGCCGCCAAGTTCATTCCAAGCATGTGAAAAACTGACAAAAGAAAGATTTGCGGCGTTGAGCATAATTTCAATGGAAAGAAGAATCAGGATGATATTTTTGCGGGTAAGAACACCAAAGGCGCCAATCGCAAATAAAATGGCACTCACAATTAGATAATGACCGGTAGGAATCATCCCATCACCTGCTTTCTTCGCGGCATAGCCGCGAAATCTTCTAAAGATACAAGAGTGCACCACTTGAAATAAAATTGAATTTTTTCAGAGCACTCTTGAAAAGCAGGTGATGGGATCATCACGATTTTTCGTAGCCTCGATAAGCCAAGCTGACAACTCCAAAAATTCCGATTAAAAGAATGCCGGAGACCAGCTCGAAGGGAAGTAAGTAACGGGTAAATAAGGCTTCGCCGATTGACTCCACTGTTCCGGGAATATGAATCATAGTTTGCGGAAGATATTTGGCTTCAATGATGATAAGACTGAATTCGACAAATAAAAAAACGGCTAAAGCAGTTTGAATCAATGTTTGCATGCGAATCGGCCTTTTAGGTTTATTTTCTTCCGATTCGTTGCTTTCAATGCCCAGCAACATGACCACGAAAAGAAAAAGTACTAAAATGGCGCCCGCATAAATTAAAATCTGGATCACGGCTACGAAATAAGCTTCAAGAAGAACGAATAAAGCCGAAAGAGCGAGCATTGTAAGCGTCAGGGCCAAAATGGCGTATGCCGGGCGGCGGTTGGTGACAACCACGAGTGCACCAACAATTGCCGTCAGCGAAAAGAAGTAAAAACAGAACAGTTGTAAGTGGTTCATAGACTTTCGGTTCCGAAAGAATTAAGAGTTCAGTATAGCCAAATGACTACTAAAAATAAAGGAGAAATTAGTCGATGATATTTAAATATGAGGAAAATTTAGGATGGCTCAATTTCTAGTTGCCGGCTGGATTCAAATGATTATCGCGGTGATTGCGCTTGCCGGGATTTTTTTGGGCGCAATTTCCTTTATGTATCCAGACCATTCTATCGAACTGTACCAATTGTTGATGCACATTTTTAATTGGGATGTCCGGCCGATTAATTACTATGGAGAGCTGAAAAGGACAAAGATATTCGGAGCCGTCATGTTTGTAATTAGCGTGGCAATTCTAATTATTTTATTTCGGCCTGAGCTGGTTGTGCCTGCTTCGTAAAAAAAATAACTCGGTCCATTTTTTCGCTAGAAGCAGATTGCTTTCTTAATCTTGCAGGCAAAACTTCAACAATTCCAGAACCAACTTCAAACACACGTTCTTGATTCGATACTTCCCGGATTTTTAATTTTCCGCCGTTGGAACAAGCAATGAGCGGAGCATGGTGGGCCAGAACACCAAAATAGCCTTCGGTTCCCGGTGCAATGAGACTTGAAATATTTGCGCTGTAAACAATGCGCTCTGGCGTTATGATTTCAAATTGAAATGTGGCCATAAAATTTATGCCGTGATCGCTGACTTCTCAGCTTCTTCGATGACCTCTTCGATTCCACCCTTCATATAGAAAAATTGTTCCGGGATATGATCGAGTTCACCGTCCACAAGTTTTTTGAATCCGCGAATTGTCTCTTCGCGTTTAATGTATTTTCCTTTTCGTCCTGTAAATTGCTCAGCAACGTAAAACGGTTGCGACAGAAATTTTTCAATTTTTCTGGCGCGCATGACAATGACTTTATCCTCGGGTGAAAGTTCATTAATTCCCAAAATGGCAATAATGTCGCGAAGGTCTTTGTAACGCTGAAGAACTTTTTGAACTTGCCGTGCGACATTGTAATGTTCTTCACCGACAATTCTCGGATCCAGCATTCGAGAAGTAGAATCAAGCGGATCAACGGCCGGATAAATTCCGAGTTCTGCGATTTGACGCGACAGAACCGTGACGCCGTCCAAATGTGAAAATGTTGTGGCCGGAGCCGGATCGGTTAAGTCGTCCGCCGGTACGTAAATGGCTTGAATGGATGTGATGGAGCCGGACTTTGTTGAAGCGATACGTTCTTGGAGTTGGGCCATTTCAGTTCCGAGCGTCGGTTGATATCCGACCGCAGACGGCATGCGTCCTAAAAGAGCAGACACTTCTGAACCGGCTTGAACGAATCGGAAAATATTATCGATGAAAACCAAAACATCCTGATGGGCTTCATCGCGAAAATATTCTGCCATCGTAAGTCCGGTAAGACCTACACGCAATCTGGCTCCCGGTGGCTCATTCATTTGACCGAACACCAGCGCAGTTTTACTCACAACTCCCGATTGATTCAGCTCAAGCCAAAGATCGTTTCCTTCACGGGTTCTTTCGCCGACACCGCAGAAAACGGAAACGCCGCCATGTTCCGTTGCAAGATTGTGAATTAATTCTTGAATGATGACTGTTTTTCCAACTCCGGCGCCACCGAAGAGGCCGACTTTTCCGCCTTTTGGATAAGGCGCCAGAAAATCAATGACTTTAATACCGGTTTCAAACACAGTCGTGACCGGAAGAAGATCCTGGAATTTCGGAGCGGGCCGGTGAATCGGATATTTCTTTTCCGGATTTTTAACCGGACCTTTTTCATCAATCGGCTCTCCGAGCAGATTAAAAATTCGTCCCAAAGTTTGATCGCCTACGGGAACTGAAATGGGAGCGCCGGTATCAACTGCTTTCATGCCGCGAACGAGGCCGTCGGTTGTGGCAAGTGCGATGCAGCGCACAACATTGTCACCCAAATGCTGAGCCACTTCGAGTGTGAGATTGATATTCCGAGCGGCGTCCTCAATTTTAATTGCGTTAAGAAGTTTAGGTAATTTTTCAGCTTCAAAACGAACGTCCACACTTGGGCCGATCACTTGAACTACTTTTCCAACCTGCATGAAATCCTCCTCAAGTCATTGCGAGGCAGCGTTCAAAGCAATGCCGAAGCAATCTAGACTTGAGATTGCTTCGCTCACTTCGTTCGTTCGCAATAACGGTGGTCATTTTATTTTCAGTGCCCGGGATCCGGACACTACTTCAATCAATTCTTTGGTAATGGATGCCTGACGGGCTTTATTTCTCATGAGCGTCAGCGACTCAATCATGTCTTTTGCGCTGTCCGTTGCTTGGCGCATGGCCATCATTCGGGATACCTGTTCGGCAACGAGTGAGTGTTTTAAAAACTGTCCCGTTTCGGCTTCTATATATTCAGGAATTAATTTTTCTAAAACTTCAGTGAGTGACGGCTCGACAATGTAATCGACGATGCCGCCTTCATTATTTTTTTCCTTAGAAATATCAGCAGGAAGTTCAGGTGTTGACGAGAATGGAAAAAGTTGCGTTACTCTGGTTTTGAGTGAAGCAAGTGAAACCACATGAGTATAGATAAAAACTACGCGATCGGCTGCTTTGGAAAGAAATGCCTGAGTTGCAAGCTCGGTTAATTTTTGTATAGAGGAATCAATTTCCTGCGGTCTCGGAACCATAAACTCTTGAATCGTCGTTTGTTTTACGCGTTTTAGAAAATTAGTAGCTTGCTTGCCAGTGGAAATAAAGGTAAGTGTTTCATCCCCCTCCATACCTCCCCCCATTTTGGGGGGAGGAAGGTGGGGGGTAGAAGAAATAAATCTACTGGTTTCATCAAAAATATTGGTATTGTAAGATCCACACAATCCGGTGTCTGAGGCAATGACAAACGCGAGTACTTTGTGGGTTTCCTCCCGTTTTTCAAGCAGGGGATGTGCCAATGGTTTTTCTTTGACCAAAGTGCCGAGAATCCTTTTCAGTTCAGCAATGTAAAAGTCAGATTGTTTGAGGAGATCTTGTAATTTTTTAAGCTTTGCTGCCGCCACCATTTCCATGGCGCGCGTCATTTTTTTTGTATTTTCAACGCTTTTGATTCTGCGTCGGATCTGTCGGAGAGAAAGAATCATTTTGGGTTGCCGCCGCCAAATTCTTTTTTAAATGCTGCAAGCGCATCTTTTAATTTTTTCTCAGTCGCTTCGGAAATTACTTTTTGTTTTGAAATTTCAAGTTCGATAGCACTGTATTTCTTTTCAATGAAGTTGAGAAATTCAGTTTCAAATTTTTTCGCTGAGTTGATCGGAACGTCATCCAAATAGCCATTAATGCCGGCAAAAATAATAAGCACCTGTTTTGGAAGCGACATTGGAGACAGAATATCCTGTTTTAGAATTTCAATCATTCGGTCTCCGTGCGTCAGTTGATCTTTGGTCCCTTTGTCAAGGTCCGTTGACAATTGTGCAAAAGCTGCAAGTTCTCGGTGCTGTGCCAAACTTAAACGAAGCATTCCGGCGACTTGTTTCATTGCTTTGGTTTGAGCATTTCCGCCGACACGGGAAACCGAAAGACCTGCGTTGATGGCAGGGCGAATGCCGGCATAAAAAAGATCGCCCTCCAAATAAATTTGACCATCGGTAATTGAAATGACATTCGTCGGAATGTAACTTGAAATATCTCCGGCCTGAGTTTCGATGATCGGAAGCGCTGTGAGTGAACCGCTGCCTAAATTATCTCGTAATTTCGCTGCACGTTCGAGAAGTCGTGAGTGAAGGTAAAACACATCTCCGGGATAAGCTTCACGTCCGGGAGGACGCTGAAGCAAGAGTGAAAGTTGGCGATAAGCTTGCGCGTGTTTTGACAAATCATCGTAAACCACGAGTGCATGTTTTCCGGTATATAAATATTCTTCTCCCATTGCACATCCCGCGTAAGGCGCAATATATTGAAGCGGAGCGGGATCTTCCGATGAGGCGACGACGATGGTGGTATATTCCATAGCGCCGCGCTCTTCTAAAGTTTTTGCCAGTTGAACGATGCTGGATAATTTTTGTCCGATTGCGACATAAACACAGAAAACATCCTGACCTTTTTGGTTCACAATTGCATCAATCGCAATTGCCGTTTTTCCGGTTTGACGATCGCCAATGATGAGTTCGCGCTGACCGCGTCCGATTGGAATCATCGAATCAACCGCTTTAATTCCGGTTTGAAGAGGTTCTTTAACGGGCTGCCGGTTAATGACATTCGGTGGAATACATTCAATCGGACGAAATGATTTCGTTGTAATCGGACCTTTGTTATCAAGCGGAACGCCAAGCGGATTAACAATTCTGCCGAGAAGCGCTTTTCCCGTTGGAACCTGCGCAATTTTTTCAGTCCGTCGGACCAAACTTCCTTCCTTAATATTAGAATCAGAACCTAAGATGACGACGCCGACGTTATTCGTTTCCAAATTAAAAGCCACTCCAATCGTTTCGTCTGAAAATTGTACGAGCTCACTCGCCATGACATCATCGAGTCCGTATACCCGTGCAATTCCATCTCCCACTTGGAGGACATAACCCACCGACTCCATTTGGAGTTTGTTTTCATATTTTTGTATTTCAGCTTTAATGGCGGATGTCACTTCTTCCGGTCTTAACATCACTTACACCTTTGCGTTTCTCAGTTGAGTTTCAAGTGTGTTCAATTTTCCGCGAACTGAGCCGTCGATTAAACGATTTCCGATTTGGATTTGAAGTCCGCCGATTAAATTTTTCTCTGTTTCTGTTTGAATCAGAATTTTTTTGTGAATCGTGCGCTCAAGCGCTTTTTGAATCAATTGAATAATACTCGGATGCAGTTCTCGCGCCGTTAAGATTGTCACTTCTTGAACACCTTCTTTTTCTCGAATCGATTGCTCGAGTTCATCCACGACAAATGGAAATAAATCAATTCGGTTTTTATCCACCAGCAAATTAATAAATTGACGTGAAAGCGGCGTTGACTTAGGTCCTAAAACACCTTCAATCAATGAGCTTTTCTCGTTTCGAGTAATCAATGGATTTTGAAGCAGATTCATGAGTTCGGGACGCTTTTCCATCGCTTTTCTTACCATTTGAAGTTCATCAAATACATTTGAACTGACGCCGCGTTCTTCTGCAATTTCAAATACCGAACGGCTATAACGGTCTGCAAGTTCAAGCGGCTTCATCCCCCACCACTTTTGCTAAGTTCAATCGAGTTAAATAATCGTTTTTTAAGTTGAATATAACTATTTTTAAATTGTTTCAATTTTTTTTCTCTGATTTTGGCATCGTCTAAAGAGCGGTAAGCTTCATAATAAACTAACTCAAACGGCCCGCGAGATTTCGTCCAATGGCTATTCCCGTTATTATGTTCTTCCAAACGGCGTTGGATGTTATTGGTCATGCCGATGTAATGTTGATCTGTCTCCTTACTCTTGATTACGTAAACATAATACATACAAAAGTGGTGGGGGATCATTTTAATTTTTCCAATTGCTCGATAAAATTTAAAACGAGTTCTTTATCCTTGATTGGATCTAATTTTTCTTCGAGAATTCGTTCCGTTGCCGCCAGAGTTAAATCAGCGATTTCAAAACGAAGCGTAACCTTCGCTTTTTCGACTTCAAGCTGAATGTCTTCTTTTGCTTTCTCAAGCACGGCGCGGGCTTCTTTGCGCGCATTTTCTTGAAGTTCCCGGCCGATTTTTTTCCCTTCATCAATTGCTTCTTGAAGTTTCCGCCGTGTTTCTTCTTCAATTTTGGCTTGCGACTCTTCATAACCGCGTTTCAGTTTTTCAACTTCTGCTTTGGTTCGCTCAATTTCTTCAAACTCTGTTCGGATTTTATTTCTTCGGTCATCGAGAAGTTGAAGAAGCGGTTTCCAGGCCATTTTTTTAAGCACAAAAACCAGCACGATAAAAGCGCCAGCTTGCGTCAAGATTTCTTGAATCGATAAATTCATTTTATCACCTTGGAAAACCTGCCCTTATGCTATAGGACGTGATTTATTAACCGATTTTTCCTTGAAAAATGAGCACGGTTAAAAGTGCATAAATCGTAAGCGCTTCGATAAAAGCACAGCCGATAATCATTGCTGTCTGAATTTTATTGGATGCTTCGGGTTGACGACCGATGGCTTGCATGGCTTCACCAATCGCACGAGACAGACCGAGCGCCGAACCAAAAGCAGCAATTGCAACTGCAATGGGAAGTGTCCAGGATAGTGCTGTTGCGTAATTCATCATTTAATTTTTCCTCCGTTTTGTGACTTACTGTTTTGTTGATTCAAGTTGATGTTAAGCGTGTGCATGTTCAGCATGTTCTTCATGCGGCAAGATCAGCGAAATATAAATGGTTGTTAACAATGAAAACACAAACGCTTGGATGGTTCCCAGCAACATTGAAAGCAAGAAGAAAGGAAACTGCAAAGGAAGTCCAATGGGGCTGTGGATAAAAGATAAAGCCATGATTCCAAGACCGACAAAAGCGGCGATCAAAGAATCTTCGCCCAGAATATTTCCGAATAACCGGAGCGACAAACTCAAAGGTTTAATGAATTCTTGAAGGACGTGAAGCGGAAAATTAAGCGGAACCATCAGCCAGCCCACGATATCGTTCGGACTTCCCATCAAATGATGAATGTAACCAAAAAATCCATTTTCTTTAATTCCGATTCCTTGAACGTAAAAGAAGACACAAACAGCAAGCGCAACCGTTGTGTTTAAACTTGAAGTCGGCGCTTTCATTCCGGGAACAAGACCCATAAAATTTTGAGTCAGAATATAAAGAAATAAAGTTCCGATAAAAGGAACGTACGCTCGTCCGCGCAGGCCAATGGTTCCGACCACCAAAGTTTCAAGTGATTCCACGGCGAGTTCGAGTGCATTTTGAAGCGGGCCGGGAATAAGTGTTTTCTTTCGCGTGGCAAAAAAACTAATGGTTATCAATATCATTCCGGCAATGATTGAGAAGACAACATTTTCCCATTTGTGAAGGAAGTGAACGAAAGGAACATCATGAAAGTAATCATTTAAAACCGTGATGAAATTGCCAAGTTCTTTAAGACCTTCTTGCGCAGCTTGATGATTCGCGTTGTGTTCGACCATAGATTTTATTTTTTAGGCTCGTCAGAATTTTCAGAACTAGTTGCTTGTTTGATAATCTCAATAACTTGTCTGACGCTGGCTACAAAACCAAGCAGACTAAACAGTGTTTTCCCCCACGGGTCGGTGTTCCATTTTTGATCAATCCAGTTTCCAATCAAGAAACCGACGATGGGTCCTACTGCAAAGACCGTAGGAATCGTGATGACAATTCCCAGATTTCGGACCGATGCGTAAAATTTTTCGTCTTTTTTCAAACTAGTTTTAAAATAAACCCCGAAAGATGCTTACGGAAGTCGTTGTGACAGTTGAGGTTACAGATTGAAAAAAGCTTCAAATTCGAGAGAAGTATTATCTTTAATTAAGAGGATTATGTCAAGAGGTCTATTACTTTGAAAAGATTCCTTTCACGCCGCGTGAATTAAAAGCAGCGATATCGGTAAGAATAGTAGGCAAGGCCAAACCGCCGGGGGATGCTAAGAACTTCGATTCCCAAATGGGATCGAATTTATCTTTGAACTTCCGAAGTCCTTGAAAATTGTAGAAATATTCGCCGTAACCAAAAATAAGAGCACCGACCCGATTCCAGAACGGTGCAAAACTTCTATTTTCAAGTCCCGCAAGCGGCGCCATTCCCAAATTAAACCATTGATATCCATTTTGCGCTCCCCACAGCATCAAATGAATAAAAAGAAAATCCATTATGTTGGGCGGTGCTTCAGCCGTATAACGCATCAAGTCAACCGACAACTCTTCTTTTTCAGCTCCTTGCCATAAATTTGCAAAAGCCAGAATATTTCCATCTTTTTTTACGATTGCACACGGAAATTCGCGCAGGTAATCTTCTTTAAAAAATCCGAGTGAAAATCCTTTTTCTCTTGTGTTTTTGTGGATCAACCAGTTATCTGATATTAATTTAAGTTGAGGCAGCAGAACATTCACTTGTTCTTTTGGAATGATTTCAAAAGAGAGGCCCTCTTTTTCCAAATGCTGAAATGTATAGCGAAGATCCTTTCTCGAGTTTCCCTTGAGTGAAAAATCACTTAGCGGCACTCGAGCTTCTTCTCCGGTTTTAAGTAGAACCAATCCCAAATCCAAATATCGATCCAAATCTTCTTTTCCAACTTGCCAGAAGACGGTCCATGCATCGTGTCTGTCGCAAAGTTCACGGAATTGCCAAATCAGTTCGCTGTGTTCCTCACCACTTCCGACAGGATCTCCCAATGCAATCCAGCTTCTTCCGCGAACCGCATACATGATGAATGAGTTTTCATTTTCGCTGAATAAAAATGATTTATCTCCCAAAAGCGCCAAATTCGCAGTGGTTGTTTTCGATTTTTCAATTACTTTTCGGGCTTTATCGATCTCATGAGGTTCAGGCAAAACATGGTGAATGACTGCGGGACGCAAAAGTCTGGCGATGGCAAAAAACAAAGTTGCTGCGATGACTCCCACGGTTGCTCTTAAAAATCTAGGCGCATCTTCAGTCAACGTAAAGCGCCACCAAAGATCATTTGAATATTCCACATGTTGATAAGAAAAAAATCCGATCCAAATGGAAGAAACCACAACCACAATAATCGCAATGGTCCAAACCGGTGTAAAGCTTTCACCTGTGAGGGAAGCTTTTCGGTAAAAATAACGTCTGGAAGGAATCAGCGCAACCAACATGACTGACAAGATGATCGCTTCTTCATAATCGAAACCTTTGAGCAATGAAAATACAACACCACTCGTCAAAAGAAGACACGTTAAAAAATAAGCGGCATCCAAACGTCTTTGAAGACCTCTTGCCAACAGCAGCAGAAGCATTCCCGTGAGACTGCCCAGAAAATGGGAAGCTTCGATGACCGGCAAAGGAAGTAAATCTTGAAGCCATTCAAGTCTTGGTAAATCAGAAGGCAGCACACCCGAAAATAAAAGAATTCCTCCGGCAATGAAACTGTTGAGTGCCAATACTTGGGGAACGAGCGTTGGAATCCATCCGGCAATCGAGGCGGAAATTTCCTTAACTTTTCGCTCACCACGAAATATTTCACGAAGCGCGAGAAGAAGAGTGGCCAAAATCAGCGGGAACAAATAATAAATAATTCGAAACGACAGCAGCGACGCTAAAAGATGAGGACTGGAAACCGAAGCAGGAGCAAGCGCGATTAACGTTGCTTCAAATACACCCAGACCTCCTGGAGCCTGACTGATAAATCCGACGGTTTGAGCAAACAGAAAAGACGCCAAAAAAACCGGGTACGTAATGGTGAATGAGTTTGGCAGGAGAATATAAAGAACAGCGCCCGCTAAAATCCAATCCAAAGAAGAAAGAATAATCTGCGGAACTGCAATATTAAAAGGCGGCGGTTCGAACGACCAGCTTTTTATTTTAAATCCGCCTTTTCCGGATAAACTCCAAATTAAATAAGCAGCGATGACCGATAAAAAAATAATTCCGAGCAAATAACTGGAAGCCAAAGGTAAATGCAGAATTTTGGGAATGACCATCGGTTCAATAACGAAGGTAATTCCTGCGACACATAAAAGTCCGAGAAAAAATGTGAGACTTGAAAAAATAACTAAGTTTGCGAGATCCACCAACGGAAGTTCCATACTGGAGTACAAATGATATCTTGAAGTGGTCCCAAAAATAGGTGAGAAGCCGACGTTATTGGTAAGCGCGTATGTTATGAATGAAGTCAGAATAATTTTTTTGTATCTTACGGGCCTATTAATATAACGAAACCCCAGAATTTCATATCCGCCCAAAAGTAAATAATTAAGCAGCGTCAGAATAACGGCAGCAATTAATTTTTTTGAATTGATTTCAGATAATGCGGCAAGAACATCTTTGAAATGATATTGGCTAAATTCTTTGTGAAGAATCCAAATGGCGAGACCAAAGATTAATAAAGCAAATAAAGACCGGAGTTTTCCGAAAATTCTTTTCATGTGTATGGAATGGAAATTCAATTATAACGGGATATTTGCTTGCAGGCACTAAAAAATAAAAAGCCGTGGACTAAACAAGCCCACGGCTTCTGTTACTTCTTACAACACTTCAATTGATTTTGCGACATCCTTACCGTTCTTGGTTGTATGACGAACTTTTACTTTATCTCCCGATTTCAAATCACTGAGAGGAAGCATTTTGCCCATTTTCCAAACAGAAGTTGTCACTGGATCAATGGCAATTGTGGATGAACTTCCATCGACGGCCGATAATTTAAGACTTTGAGCATTGATGTCGCTGATGGTTCCGACAGACGCGGCGACGGATGGAGTTGCCTTAGAAGTTGAGCTGACAGGAATCGGCATTTGTGTTTTTTCTGCCGCAAATGCACATTGCGCAATACCAAGCATTAAAACTACTAATGCTAGAATCGTTGTTTGTTTTTTCATTCTATTTCTCCTTTATAATTAATGGTTTGAAGTGTTTTGGTTTGTCGAATTATTTTTTTCGTGATCGTGTTTGTGATGTTTTTTTGGTTTTTTTGTTGTGGTTGATGTTGTGTTGGTAACTGTCGATTTGGATTTTGCTGCCCATGTTTCCGGCACAGCTCCTGTTATAAGCAACAGGCCAACGAGTGATAAAGCTAAGAGTAATCGATGCATGTTTAGATCTCCTTTATAATTAAAATTGTAAATGAGGATAGATAACGGGAAGATGAAGTGAAGATTACAAATTTTTAATGATGAGCAACTAACGTGGATAGGGGAAAGAGAACCTTAAATCGGGCGCCTCTTCCAGCCTCGCTTGAAATTTCGATCCTGCCTTGATGAGCTTCTACAATCCATCGGCATAAGCCAAGACCAACACCGGTTGAATTGCTGTCCGAAACTAAGCGTTTCGTGAAAAATTTGTCAAAAATATTTGGCTGGTTTTCTTTTGAGATTCCGGGGCCTGAGTCTTCAATGATAAAGACAGCCTCGTTATTGTGATGGGTTGTTTCTATCATAATTTGACCTTGAAAGGGCGTATGCTTCAGGGCATTATCCAGAAGATTTGAGAAAACCCGCTCGATCAACGGTTTTTCCCCATGGATCCAAACCGGACCATTTTTGAGGAAATTGATTTTAATTTCCTTTTCCAGAATTATTTTTTTCCAATCCTCAAAAACATTTTCGGCCAAACTTGTCAGCTCGATCGGATGCCATTCCATCGATTCTTCACCCTCTTCGCTTCTCGCAAGCGTCAAGAGCTGTTCCACGATATCGATCATTTCATTCAAGGACTCAAGCTGCGTTGCCAGAACTCTTTGATATTCCCGAACATCTCGCGTAGATCTTAAGGTAACTTCCAATTCTCCTTTGATGATAGTCAGCGGCGTTCTTAATTCGTGCGAAGCAGCGGCGCTGAATTGACGCAGTCTTTTAAATGCGCGCTCCAAGCGGGCAAGCATGTCGTTAAATGTTTTTCCGAGTTCTTCGAGTTCATCTCCGGTTTTCGGAACATCCACTCGTTCGTGAAGATGTTCAGCGCTGATTCTTCTCGCTTGTTTAATTAATTGTCGGATGGGCTTAAAAGCAATCGTCGCAAAAAACCATCCGACTGCAGTAGCAAAAATTAACGTTAGAGGAATTAACCATAAGAGCCAAAGCTTCAGCTGCGCGAGGGACGAATCAATTTGTTTGAGTGCGGTAGCGAATTGTACAAAATAAAGCACTTGGCTGTTTTCAATAACTGGATAAAGAACAACTCGGATTCGGTAATGTTCCGGGGAATTAAAAGATTCATAGATGGTTTGTCCGCGTTTTGCATTTTTTAGAGCGCGACTCATTAAAGGAATTCCAAGTTGTTCGAATGTTTTTGTTGCAAAGAGCGGATTTCCATTCCGATCAATGACACGCATTGCGTGAACCGGATCGACATTGCTTAATTCATGAGCCCATCGGCTTAGAAAATCGGTCAGATGTCCGCTCACCGCTTCTTTTTCGATTTTTTGGGAATGTTCTTCTGTGGTTTCTTGGCGGATTCCGATTAAAAGACGGTGTTCATCTTCCCATTTCGCCTGCCAGAAAGCGAAAATAGAGTCTGAAATTCCGTTTGCTTCAGAGACCAAAATTTGATCCACATCTTTCGTCAGATTGGCACTTACGGTTGCGTACAGAATCCATCCGAAGAGAGAAAGAAGCACGGTCAAAATTCCGACGTACCATAAAGTCAGCGTCAAACGGATGGAGCGAATCATTTTTTTCCCTCGAGTTTGTAACCTGTACCGCGAATCGTGCTTAACAATTTTTCTGAAAAACCGTCGTCGATTTTTCTCCGCAAACGGGCGATATGAACATCGATGACATTTGAAAACGTATCGAAATCATGTTCCCAAACATGTTCGGAGAGCGCAGTTCGCGTGACGATGTGGCCGGCGTTCGTTAAAAAATATTGGAGCAGCGCATATTCCCGGCTTGTGAGAACAATTTCTTTTCCCGCTCTTGTCACTTTGTGTTTGATGAGATCCATTTCCAGATCTGAAACTTTCAGGATATTAGACGATGCCCCGCTCTTTCTTCTGATGAGTGCTCGAACACGGGCCAATAATTCTTCAAACCCGAAAGGTTTCGTCAGATAATCATCCGCTCCCGTATCCAGTCCTTCGACTTTATCTTTGGGAGAATCTTTGGCGGTTAAAATTAGAACTGGTGTAGCAACACCATCTTTTCTAAGAGCGCGAAGGACTTCCAAACCATTTTGTTTGGGAAGAAGAAGATCCAAAATAATCAAATCAAATTCCGTGCTTTGAGCCAGGAAAAGACCTTCTTTTCCATCGGCGGCGACATCAACCGCATAATGTTCTTCTTGGAGTCCGCGTTTAATAAAGCTCGCAACTTTTGGATTATCTTCAACAATCAGGATGTGCATAATCGAATTTAATACTTTTAGAGGATGAGAGGTAAATTATTTTTTGATGACGTCGATGATTTCTTTCGGAAGGTCAACGGTTTGTGTCGGATAAGGAATAACGATTCCTTCTTTTTTGTAGCGTTCGTGCAATGCTTTAATGAACTCATGTTTTAAGAGATGTTGCTCACCAATTTCTTGGACCCGCATAATGACGTTAAAATTGATGCTTGAAGCGTCAAATTTATGAAAGCGGATCATCGGTTCAAAATTTTGAATGGCACCCGGAACTCGTTTTATAATTTGCCTGGCGACATCGAGCGTTACTTCTTCTACTTTATTGAGATCGCTGTCGTAATGAACGCCGATGGGCACCGGAATGTTAATTTCGCGGGTGGGAAGATAAAAATTGGTGATGATCGTTGAAATTAATTTTTGATTCGGAACAATAATAATTTTATCCGGAAGCAGCTGAATTTTTGTGGAACGCCAGCCCACTTCTTTAATGTAGCCCTCTTCTCCAGTTTCAAGTTTGACGAAATCACCTTCGCGAACCGGCTGGTCAAGTGAGATATGAATTCCGGCAAAAAAATTGGCCAATGTATCTTGAAGGGCCAGTGCAACGGCCAGAGATCCGATACCGAGCGAAGCGACAATTGGTGTGATTGAAATTCCGATCAAATCCAAAAACACAAGGAGACCCAAACCAATAATTGCGCCGCGAATACTTCCGTGCAGAAGTCCTTTTGAAATAAATGCAAATTCTGTTCGTGCCGAGAAAAGAACGACAAATTCTTTAATGAGTCTGTCCAAAAACAAAACGATGCTTAAAATGACCGTTCCTTGAACCAGAAGCACAGCAGCATGCTGCATTTTAAGTTCAAGGGGGAGAAGAAGTTCTAATAGATAAATGCCGCTTGCTAGTATGAGAAGAGCTAGAGGAAATCTTGCCGCTTCAATAAAAAGGCCGCTTAAAGGAAAAGGAGATTTCTTCGAAAAATTTCTGATTTTGGCCAGAAAAATAGTTCTTACCAGATTGAGAACCATCAACCAGATGACAAACACAACCGGTGCATAAATCCACGGCGAGATATGCGACGTTATTCGACTTGACCACTCGTTTAAAGTTTCAATCATAAGCGGTTATTTAAGTCTGTTTTTGTCCAAGTGTCAATCGAGAAAGAAAACCCGCTCGGAAATAAAAAGGCTGAATAATATTCGCGCGCCAAACCGATGTAGTATAAAATATAATGCTCAAAGCTCTTACAACAATTCCAATATGAAGAAAAAGAAACGAACGTCGATTAAAATCTCCAAAAAACGGATGATCAAACGTTCCTCGCTAAAACCAGCGCAGGTTTTTAAGCCCTCTGCGATTTCTAAAATTATTGATTTTGTTGAAGACCATCCTTGCGAAACATTAGGGCCTCATAGTTTCAAACGAAATAATTGTGTTGTGATTAATAGTTTTTTGCCTCTTGCCCATGAGGTTTGGATTGAACTGGACGGAACAGGTTCATGTCTTCCCATGAAAAAAATTCATGCTCGCGGTTTTTTTCAAACGGTCATTAAAAATACCACCGAAGTTCCGTCTTATAAAATCGGTTTCAAAAATGACGCCGGATATATTTCAAGCGTAGCAGATCCGTATGCATGTTCCACCGATATTTCGGATTATGATATTTATTTAATCGGAGAAGGAAATCATTTTAAAAGTTATGAAAGGCTGGGATCTCATTTGAGAACGATCAATGGTATTGATGGCGTTCACTTTGCCGTTTGGGCGCCGAATGCAAAAAGCGTCTCTGTGGCGGGAGACTTCAATCATTGGACCATCGGTGTCCATCCGATGAGCCGAATCGGATCTTCCGGAATTTGGGCTTTGTTTGTTCCTGGTTTAAAAGAAAACGAAATTTATAAATATGCGATTCGTTCTTCGCTTGATGATGAAATAAGAATCAAAGCAGATCCTTATGCATTTCGGGCAGAATTAAGACCTCGCACCGCTTCTATCGTTGCCAATCTGAATCATTATCAATGGAAAGATCAAAATTGGATGAATCAGCGTCAGGAAGGAAATCCACTTGAGAAACCGCTTTCTATATATGAAGTTCATTTGGGTTCATGGCAACGAAGAGGTCCCGATCTTACTTTTTTAAATTATCGAGAGCTCGCTCATGAATTGGTTGCTTACGTGAAGCGAATGGGATACACGCACATAGAACTTTTACCCATCATGGAACATCCCTTTGATCAGTCCTGGGGTTATCAAGTGGTTAGCTTTTTTGCGCCGACGAGCCGCTTTGGGACGCCGGATGATTTCATGTATTTCATAGATTACTGTCATCAAAACGAAATCGGCGTCATCTTGGATTGGGTTCCGTCTCATTTTCCGAAAGACGGCCACGGACTTGCTTTTTTTGACGGAAAACAAATTTATGCCTATGAAGATTGGAAAAAAGGCGAGCATAAAGATTGGAACACATTTATTTTCGATTATGGGAAAAATGAAGTCAGCAACTTTTTGATTTCAAATGCTCTTTTTTGGCTGGATCAATATCATATTGATGGATTCCGGGTGGATGGTGTTGCGTCCATGCTTTATTTGGATTATTCCCGGAAAGAAGGTGAGTGGGAACCGAATCGATACGGCGGCCGTGAAAATTTGGAAGCCATTAGTTTTCTAAAACGGTTTAACGAAGTGGTTCACTCAAGTCATCGGGGAATATTGACCATTGCTGAAGAATCAACAGCTTGGCCGGGCGTTTCGAAACCGATTTATGTCGGCGGTCTCGGATTCAGCATGAAATGGAACATGGGTTGGATGCATGACCTTCTCGAATATTTTTCAAAAGATCCCATCCACCGGAAATTTGATCAAGGCAAGTTAACTTTTTCACTGTCTTACGCCTTCGCCGAAAATTTTTTACTTCCTATTTCTCATGATGAAGTCGTCCACGGCAAAAATTCCTTGCTTGGAAAAATGCCGGGTGATGAATGGCAGCAATTTGCGAATCTTCGGCTTTTTTTAGGATTTATGTTTGCACATCCGGGAAAAAAATTATTGTTTATGGGAAGTGATTTTGCTCAAAGCCGGGAATGGGATAGTCAAAAATCGCTCGATTGGCATTTGTTGGATTATGCGCCGCACAAATACGTGAATCATTTTATTCAGGATTTGAATCAAATTTATAAAAGCAGTAAAGCCTTCTATGAAATTGATTTTGATCCCGATGGTTTTGAATGGATTGATTTTTCTGATGCTGCATCCAGTGTGATTAGTTTTCTCAGATGGTCCAAGAATCATGAAGAAATGATATTGATCACTTGTAACATGACGCCCATTCCGCGCACTCGTTATCAATTTGGTGTTCCCAAACCCGGTTTTTATGAGGAAATTTTAAATAGTGATGCGCAAATTTACGGCGGCGGCGGAATGGGAAATTTAGGTGGCGTTCCGTCTCAGGCCATTCCATGGCAGGGCAGACCGTATTCGATTCTGGTTAATTTGCCGCCGCTCGGAATTAATATTTACCGTTTGAGGGAAAAATAGATAAATATTTTCCTCCCCCCTTGTGGGGGAGGATTAAGGTGGGGGGGGTGATTTGCGAAAAACAGTTTTACCCCCATCCTAACCTTCCCCCATAAAGGGGGAAGGGATAACTCTGACATATATATAAACATATGAACAAACATATTTGTCTTTCGATTCACGGACATTTTTATCAGCCGCCGCGCGAAAATGCCTGGACCGGTCAAATCGAAGCTCAGCCCAGCGCGTCTCCGTATCACGATTGGAACGAGCGGGTTCATCACGAATGTTATGAACAGAATGTGAATGCTAAAATTTTTGATGAACAGGGAAATTTAATTAAAACAATCAATAATTTCGAAAAAATTAGTTTTAATGTCGGCCCCACTTTGCTTTCCTGGCTGGAACGAAAACACGAACCCACTTATCGCGCCATCATCGAAGCGGATCGTAAAAGTTTGAGCCAGCATCATAATCATGGAAACGCGATTGCTCAAGTTTACAACCACATGATCATGCCGCTTGCAAACCGCCGGGATAAAATCACTCAGGTTAAATGGGGAGTTTATGAATTTGAGTTTCGTTTCGGAAGAGCGCCGGAAGGCATATGGCTTCCTGAAACAGCTTGTGATTATGAAACGATCGAAGTTCTCATTGATCAAGGAATCAAATTTACAATTCTTTCGCCTCACCAAGCTGATGCTGTGAAGATTCAGCGTCATCAAAATTGGCGAAATGTTTCAAGCGGAACAATCAATCCGCGCGTTCCGTATCAACTGTTTACTGCTCCGAATAAATGGTTAAGTCTCTTTTTTTACGACGGAAAAATTTCAAGTGATGTGGCGTTTGGAAGTTTGGCTTTTGAAGCCAAACATTTTGCCGATCGGCTTGAACAGGCGGTATCGAAAAGTGATGTTCGTCATCCTCAGCTTCTTAATCTTGCAACAGACGGCGAAACATTCGGACATCATAAAGGTTTCGGGGAACGGGCACTCGCTTATTTAATGGAAATTGAAGCGCCGAGGCGCGGATTTAAAATTGTAAACTACGCTGAATTTTTAGATCTTTATCAAGCAAAAGATGAAGTCAGGTTGAAAAAAGGTGAAGACGGCAAGGGAACGGCTTGGAGTTGTGTTCATGGACTTAAACGTTGGTATGATCACTGCGGCTGCCGTGGTGAGGGACCGGCCGAATGGACTCAGCATTGGCGAAAACCTTTGAGAGAAGCGCTTGATTGGCTGCGCGATCAATTGATTCAATCTTATGAAGAGACAGCGAAAAAATATTTTAAAAATGCATGGCAAGTAAGAGATGATTACATCGAGCTTATTCTCAATCCTTCGGAAACAGCGCGAACTCAATTCTTCAAAGATCATGCGCTGAGACCGCTTTCGTCGGAAGAAATTAATTTTTCTGTGAAGCTTCTTGAAATGCAAAAGTTTGCGATGTTGATGTACACCAGCTGCGGCTGGTTTTTTACCGAAATTTCCGGAATTGAAACCGTTCAAATTATTCAATACGCAGCTCGCGCAATTCAATTGGCTGAAGAGTTGTTGCATCAATCGCTCGAGGAAGAATTTCTGAGGCGGCTATCTGAAGCAAAAAGTAACGTTTCTGAATTCAAAGATGGAAAAGGGGTTTACGAAAAATTAGTGAAGCCAGTTGCCCGTCATTGCGAGGAGCCCCCGAAGGGGTGACGAAGCAATCTAAGTTTGAGATTGCTTCGGCTTCGCTTTGGACACCGCCTCGCAATGACGATGAGATTATTATGTACGAATCATTTCTAGAATCACCTTCCGGAAAAAATTGGCGCAAAATTGGTTTGAAATGCCGCGCCGGTGTTGCGGCACCTCTTTTTTCGATTTATTCAAAACAAAGCATTGGAATTGGCGAGCTTCGAGATTTAAAACTTTTAGCCGATTGGTGTCAATCTACCGGTATGAGCATCATTCAGCTTCTTCCTATGAATGATGTTGGTAGTAACTTTCGACCCTATGATGCCGAAAGTGGATTTGCTTTGGAGCCGATGTACCTTTCGCTTGATCAATTGACCGACGTGGATGTTACGGCATTCAAAGAAGAAATCAATTCATTGAGAAATCAATTTCCTTCAGGCGGGAAACGGGTGAATTACAAAATTAAATCTGAAAAATTAAATTTACTTTGGAAAATATTTAAAAGCGTTCAAAAAAAATCCAGCTCCTTTGGTCAATTTAATCAAAACAATCGATATTGGCTTGACGATTATGCTTCTTTCAAAGTTTTGTTGGAACAACATCCCGGAAAAAATTGGGAAGCCTGGCCGGTTCCGTTTAAGGAACATGAGGTTAAAGCGCTGGCTGATTTTGCGCGACAGCATCAAGAGCGAATCGATTTTTATAAATGGCTTCAGTGGCAGCTTTTTAATCAATTTACGGAAGTAAAAAGACAGGTGAAGAAAAAAAATATTTTGATTATAGGTGATCTGCCTTTTCTGGCGTCAAGAAACAGTGCGGATGTTTGGGCGCATCAAAATTATTTCAAACTGGATTTGTCCAGCGGCGCGCCACCCGATGCTTATTTTGCGAACGGGCAAAGGTGGGGCACGCCTCCGTGTCACTGGGAGGCGATCGAAACAGATGGTTTCAATTATGTGAGCGAACGTTTGCGTTACGCCGAAAATTTTTATGATTTGCTCCGAATCGATCATGCGGTTGGACTGTTTCGTTTGTGGTCCATTCCAATCACTGAGCTGCCTGAACGCGGCGGCTTGAACGGTTTTTTTGATCCTCCGGAAGAAAACAAGTGGGAAGAGCGCGGCAGAAAATTATTATCGGTATTTCTCAAAAGTAAAATGTTGGCCTGTGCTGAAGATTTGGGGACAGTCCCCGAATGTTCTTATCGTGTTCTGGCCGAATTGGCAATTCCGGGCATCGATGTCCAGCGTTGGAAGCGGGATTTAAACGAACTCTCAACTTTTGAATCCGAAAAAAATTACCGAGAAAATTCAATTGCAATGATTTCAACGCATGATATGACTTCATTTAATGCGTGGTGGGGCTATGAAGCCGGAACCATTTATGAGCCGTTATTCAAACGTCAGTGTGAAGCGAGAAGTATTGACTTTGAGAAGGCAAAGGCAAATTTATTTGATTTAGAGAAATCAAAACATGAACGGTTGTATTGGAAGGAAGATGTTGTTAATGCTCGTGTCCTTGCCGAGCGGCTGAACAAATCTGAACATGAAATCGCCGATTTAATCAATGATTATCAAATTTCCTATCAGGAAAAACAAAAATTTTTAAATTACCTGGCATTGAACGAAAGCCTTCAGGAAAAAAGTTTACCGCAATTATTGAAAGCGGCTCTTGAAAAACTCAGCAGCAGCACTTCAATTTTCAGTATTCAGCTTCTGCAAGATTGGTTGGCTTTGGCGGATTTGTTCCGCGAAGATCCTTGGGATATGAGAATTAATTTCCCCGGAACGGTGAATGACAAAAATTGGTCGATTGTCATGCCAATTTCACTTGAAAAGATGCAGAAGCTTTCAATTAATACTGAAATCAAAAAAATTAATAAATTATCCAGCCGCAAATAGATATAATATATTTATTCCGTCATTGCGAGGAGTTCCGAAGGAACGACGAAGCAATCTCAGATCGTAGATTGCTTCGACTTTGTTTGTAATGCTGTCTCGCAATGACGAAGTAAGCTATTTAAGGAGAAATAAAAATGGGAAATAAAAAAGTTCTAGTTATCTTAGCGGACGGTTTCGAAGAGATCGAAGCGATTACGCCGATCGATGTTTTAAAACGCGCTGGCCTTGACGTGACTATTGCCGGTCTTTCGTCTACGACCGTAGGCGGCTCGCACGGAATTAAATTTCAAGCCGATCTCTTGCTCGATCAATACAGAGGTTTACCGGATGCTGTTATTCTTCCGGGCGGACTTCCCGGCGCCAAAAATTTGGCTGAGTCAAAAGCAGTTATTCAGCTCGTTAAAAAAATGAATGATCAGAAAAAAATTGTCGGAGCCATTTGCGCCGCGCCGGCTTTGGTTTTGGCGCCCAACGGAATTTTAAACGGAAAAAAAGCGACGTGTTATCCAGGATTTGAAAAAAATTTTTCGAATCAAGTTTCATTTTCGCTTAATCGCGTCATCGTGGACGGAAATATTATTACAAGCCGTGGGCCTGGTTCGGCGCTTGAATTTTCTTTGGAGCTGGTTGAAATTTTGGTCGGAAAAGAAAAAGCCGAAAGTTTAAGTCAGGGTCTTCTCGCTAAAGCTTAAGATGGCGGATAAAATTCTAGCTTGCATTCAATGTGGTACTGATTGTCATTAAAGATCCGATGTCTATTTATTGGAAATCAGTACTGTCCCAATTAACCATTAATGTTCTATTGAAAAATTGGGACGGCGCTCATTTAACCGAACTTAAATGCAAACTCAAATGTCTGCGCTGCGGATATTTTGAAGATTGCTCTGACGGCGGAACGAATTTAGCCCAGGAAACCTACCGTTTCGATTAATTTTTTATGATTCATATTGTTACTGCCCTTCAGCATGAAGCAAGACCTCTCATCGACTTTTATTCTCTAAAATCCGTACAAAACAATCCGTATCAAATTTATCGAAACGAAAATATTCATTTAATCGTTTCCGGGGTTGGAAAAAAGAATTCTTTTGATGCAGCAATTTATTTGCACGATTTTTCGGGAAAAAATCGAAATTGCGGATGGCTCAATATTGGAATCGGAGGCCACTCGAAAAGAAATATTGGCGCAGGTGCACTGGCTCACAAAATTACAGATCAAACGACCGGAAAAAATTGGTATCCGCCTAGAATTTTAAAAACAAATTGTTCTAGCGAATGCATTCTCACCGTAGAAAAAATTGAAACCAATTACTACGATTCAGTTCTCTATGATATGGAATCTTCCGGATTTTATGAAGCGGCTTCATCGTGCTCAACCTCTGAATTAGTGCAATGTTTCAAAATTGTTTCAGATAATTTGAGTTTCTCATCGAAAAAAGTTTCAGGAGCGCTGGTTCGAAGTTTGGTTGAACAGAATTTGAAATTGATCGATTCCATCGTGCGAGAACTTTCCAAACTCTCTTCCAACCTTGATGTTCTTGACGCAAAACCAAAAGAATTGGATCAATTTTTAGAACGACGGCATTTCACAGTGACCGAATCTCATCAGCTGAGGAGATTGCTAAGTCGTTTGGGAATACTTTTTCCAGAGGAGAAGTGGTTTGACAGAATTTCTCACTGCAAAAAATCCGGAGAGATTTTAACGTATCTTGAACATCAATTTGAGACAGTTTACACATGATCGAAACCATTTACATTGAAGAAGCTGTGAGTGATCATCCGAGAACGAAAGAAATTCTCGGACGTTTTCCGAAAGCTACGCGAATTCCATGTGAACGATATGGTGAAGTTTTCAATCCGAAAGCCCAAAATTTCAGACTTCAAAAACAAAAACCAGCTTTGATCTTAGCGCAAAAATTTGATCACTTTGTTCTTGAAGCTCCAAGCGGATATGGAATTGGAGGAACGCATAATTATTATTTTTCACATATGTTGAACTGCATTTATGATTGCCGTTATTGTTTTCTTCAGGGAATGTTTCGTTCTGCCAATCTCGTCTGCTTTGTCAATTACGAGGATTTTGAAACTGCCATTGAACAGAAAATCGAGCAACATCAAGATGCTCATTTCTTCTCTGGTTATGATTGCGATAGCCTGGCGCTTGAGCCGGTGACGCAATTTAGCGATTCCATTTTGAACTTTTTCACTCATCATCCAAAATCCATTCTTGAACTTCGTACAAAAAGTATTCAAATTAAATCTTTGCTGAAACGCGCGCCGCTTCAAAATTGTGTCGTCGCGTTTAGTTTGACGCCGGATGAAACGGCAAAAAAGTTAGAACATAGCGCCCCGAGTTTGGAACGAAGACTCGATGCGATGAATCAGCTTCAGGAGAAAGGGTGGAAGTTGGGTTTGAGATTTGACCCTGTTATTTATGAAGAGAACTTTGAGAAACAATATGAAGAGTTATTCAAAGATATATTCCAGAAAATAAAAATCGAAAACATTCACTCGGTCAGTCTCGGACCTTTTCGGTTGCCGAAAGATCTTTATGAACGAATGTATCGATTGTATCCGAATGAAAAACTTTTTGCGGGTCCGCTTGAAGAACATGGCGGCATGATTTCTTACAAACAGGAATTTGAAAAGCGGCTTAAGAAAATCGCCGATCAATTATTGGAATTTATTCCTAAGTCTATCTTTTTCCCTTGTCATACATAACGTCATTGCGGGGAGTCCCGCCAAGGGCGGGACGACGAAGCCTGCCTCACCGGTAGGCGGGCAATCTAGGTCTGAGATTGCTTCGGCTTCAAACATTGCCGCCTCGCAATGACAGGCTTCAAACTCGAAGTTGACGTTCGGCGTCTACGACGTCACGATTAATTAAGCGCAATGCATGTTGAGCGGTTTGATGCAGACGTTGCGAAGTGTGAGGCGCATTAATCAGATCCTTGAGTAATTGAATAATCATTCGGAAATGTCGGACGAGCTCGCCTTCATCCGAATGAGTCAACCGGAATAATTTGTCAAATTCTTCGCCGCGAGTCCAGGCTTCTACCACTTGAGCTTGATGGAAAAACGGAGGTTTCGTATTGGGATGAATTTTGAATTTCGATTCTTTTTTATGAATATTTCTGAAATAGCGCTCCGATTCTCTTAAAATTCCCTCATTTTTCGAACTTAAACGAGTAAGCTGATCATTTTTTCTGGGTTCGAACACGAGACCGGAAAGGAGAACATTGAGTCTGACTTCATCCAAGGAATCCAGCATTCCGTCGTTGTGCATTTCCGAAAGAATCAACTCAAATCCGAATAACGACGCTGCAAATTCGCCTTTCAGCGTCAATGTTTTATCATCGAGGCATCCGATTTCATAAAGCAGAGATAATTTATTTTCAATTAATTTAAATCCTTCTTCGCGGCCGTGGTAGGTGGACTGAAAATAATGAAACGTCCGCGGGTAAATATCCAAAAGTTTTCGTCCCAAATCACGATAAAGATTCAGTAGCGTTGCATAGGTCGTATTAAGCTGACTTTTAATTGGCTCGGGCTTTCCATACAGAACGCGTTCAACTTCACGAAACGGAATATCATTGGGATGGATTCGAACATACACATAACCACGATCGTCCATTCCGCGCCGTCCGGCTCGTCCGGCCATTTGAAAAAAATCTCTGGTGGATAAAGTTCGAAATCTCGTGCCATAGAATTTTTCAAGCTCATCAAAAATAACGCTTCGAGCCGGCATATTAATTCCGAGCGCGAAAGTTTCTGTTGTGAAAATAACTTTAATCAGCCGGCTTGTAAAAAGTTGTTCCACTACTTCTTTTAAAGTTGGGAGCATTCCGGCATGATGATAGGCAATCCCGTGTTCGATTAACGGCCTCAGTTCTTCAGCGGACCGTTCTGCTTTTAAGTCATAACGTTCAAGCAGAGAGTCATACAGTTCCGTTATTTTTTTGAATTCCTCAGGATTTAAAAAATTAAATTGAGTTGCTTCATTAGCCAGAAGTTCAGCGCGTTTTCTTCCGAAAATAAAATAAATCGCGGGAAGCTTGTCTTTGTCAATTAAATGGCGGAGCAAATGATCAAGCCGATTCGGTTTGGCCCGCATGGGTTTGAATCCCCGGCGGCGTTCGCGCGAATTCATTCGCCAGTCTTCACGATTCAGATAACCTTCAGCGCGAAGTCTTTTCGTATTTTCCATGATCAAGCCCTGACATTGAAAATGAAAACTGAGCGGAACCGGACGATGCGATTCTTCTACGACTGCGATCGGCCTTTCGTGAACGGAACGGATCCATTCGGCAAGTTGTTGAACATTCGGAACGGTTGCACTTAAAGCCAAAATGCGAATTTCAGGCGGTGTAAATAAAAGCGCTTCTTCCCAAACCGTTCCACGCTCCGGATCGTCTAAATAATGGACTTCATCAAAGATGGCCCAGCCGACTCTTCGGATTCGGTCCAAATTTTCGAACAGGGAATTCCGGTAAATTTCAGTCGTCATGATTAAAATCGGAGCATCAATATTAATTGCGACATCACCCGTTAAAATTCCCACTCGCTCGCCGTAGATAGCTCTGAAATCCCGATATTTTTGATTGCTCAGGGCTTTCACCGGCGCTGTGTAAATGACTCCTTCATCGCGGGATAAAGCTTTTTCAATCGCTCTTTCCGCGATTAAGGTTTTGCCGGAACCGGTGGGCGCTGAAATGAGAACGGAATGTTCCTGTTCAATCCACTTGATGGCTTCGATTTGAAATGGGTCTAATTGGATGGGCATCGAGGATAATTTTTGCTATATTATAACGATTTTCCTACCATTTGATATGATTAGTTAAAGACGACGGAGAAACGATATGTTGGAAGCAACTGAAATCAGAGTCGGAAATATTTTAAAAATTGACGGAAAATTGTGCAAAGTACTTTCACAGGAAATTCGTGGAACTGGAAAATTCGGAAAAACAGTCCATTTAAAATTAAAAGGTTTGGAGGATGGAAGTATTCATGAAAAAAGTATTCGAGCCGAAGATAAAGCCGAAAATATCGATGTCCAGCGCGTGAAAATGCAGTATTCGTACAAAGAAGGCGATCAATTTGTATTTATGAATATGGAAAACTATGAACAATTTTCCATTTCAGAAAAAGCAATCGGGAAACAAGCCATCTTTTTGAAAGAAAATTCAGAAATCGATGTTTTCTTCGCAGAAGGAAGAGCAGTCAGTCTTGATTTTTCAAAAACGGCGGAACTTCAAGTGGTCAGCACAGCACCGGGCGTAAAAGGCGGCGGAGACTTTAAAGAAGCCGAACTTGAAAACGGTCTCAAACTTTTAGTTCCGCAGTTTGTTAAAGAAGGCGAGAAGGTCAGGATTAATGTCGAAGATTTGAGTTATTTGGACCGAGTTACGACAAAAAGTTTAAAAAACGAAAAAGCACCAGACTGAAATATTGTCATTGCGAGGAGCTCCAAAGGAGCGACGAAGCAATCCAAGATCTGAGATTGCTTCGACCACGCTTTGAATGCCGTCTCGCAATGACGAATCACTCTCTTCAATTAATCAGGTTTAAGAAATTCTCAGAATCACTTAAATCCTTCAGAACATGAGTCGGCCGATCACCATTTAAAAAATGATCAGCGGCGTAACCTCCCGTCGTAACGGCAATGGCTTTCAGTCCCAATTGATTGGCGGCTCGCACATCATGATATGTATCGCCAATCACAAAAATATCTTCCTTCGAAGTTTTTTCGCCCAGCAATTTTTCAGCTCGTTTAACTGCAGTCTTCACAATCTCGCTTCTGTCTCTAGAATCCGAACCAAATCCGCCAAATTCAAAAAAATCGTGAATCTCACCACGCTTTAATTTTTTCCATCCGGCAGGTTCTAAGTTTCCTGTGGCGATTCCAAGGAGAATATCTTTTCGTTTGGCTAAGATTTCAAGAAGTCCCAAAACGCCGGGCATCAGTTTGAAATGAACCGCCTTCTCAATTTCTTGATTGAAGTAGCGAAGATAAAGTTTGCAAATTTTATCGTGCTCTTTACTCGAAAGGAGCCGTCCTAAAGCACCTTTTGCGATTTCATCAATAATATTGGGATCGGTTTTACCATCGGGAATTAAATTGCCCCAAGCATTTTCAATTCCAAATAAATCCAGAAAAGCCCGCTCTAAAGCAATTTTCCCGCAACCGCCGGTCAAGAGCAAAGTGCCGTCGATATCAAATAACAGAATTTTTTTCATCCCCCACCACTTTCTAAAATTTAAATTTTTTTAAACACGAATTTTTAAAAAGATATGAAGTTGTTTGTCTAAAATTTTGCTAAAAAGTGGTGGGGGATCATTTCTTATCGATTTGAATAATTCCGCATCCCACTCGTCCGCCGGCATTGCCGGTGGGCTGACCAAAATCATCTTTCTTTTCATGAAAGATTACTGATTTTCCTTCCACATTATATTTTCCGCCGGCGATGGTGAGACCGGGAATGATTAAGAAGAGAGTCCCTTCACCGTTTTGATTGATTTCGATATTACCCAAATCTCCGGCGTGAGCTTGACTAAACCCTTCTGTCGGAAGAAAACCATGTTTGACTTTGTCGGGATTGAAATGTCCTCCAGCTCCCTTGCCGCCTTCAGAACAACTTCCCGTTTCATGAATGTGAATTCCATGAAGGCCGGGCGCAGCGCCAAATATATTAACTTGAACTTGAAGTCCTTCGTCAATATCTCGAAAGTTGACGACACCGATCAATTCCGAATTTTCAGAAGTTCCCTCGAGGATCGCTTTGGCAGTAGCGGCAAAAGCTTGATTCCAATTGATTAAACTGACAACAAGAAAAAGAAAAAAGAGAATTTTTTTCACGGTCTGGATTCTCCTATTAGATTGAATGGATATTGTAATCCAATTTTGATGAAAAGTCGTTACAAAAAGAAAAGAAGATGGTATATTTTTGATCATTTCCAATCTCAGATGGCACCCTTAGACGTCAGCGTCGTCATTCCTACATATAATCGGGCGTCTTGTATTTTAAGAGCGGTTCAATCTGTGCTCAACCAGAACGATGTTTCATTTGAACTTATTATTATCGATGATGGTTCCACGGATCAAACCCAAGAATTGATCGCTCCCTTTTTAAACTCTGATCCTCGGATTCAATATTTTTTTAAGAGTAACGAAGGCCCGTCATCAGCTCGAAATTTGGGAATTAAAAAGTCCAAAGCGCCTTTCATTGCCTTTTTGGATTCGGATGATGAATGGCTTCCGGGAAAATTGAAAAACCAAATTGATTTTTTGAATCATCAGCGCGATTTGTTAATTTGTCAAACGGATGAAATTTGGATTCGAAATGGAAAGCGGGTGAATCCCATGAAAAAACATAAAAAATTCGGAGGTGATATTTTTGAAAAATGTCTTCCATTATCTATTGTTAGTCCTTCGTGCGTCATGATGAGAAAAGAATTTTTTGATCAGATCGGTTTATTTGACGAATCGCTTCCGGCTTGCGAGGATTACGATCTTTGGTTAAGGGCAAGCGCACGCTTTCCGATCGGTTTCATTGAAAAAAATTTCGTGATCAAATATGGCGGACATTCCGATCAGAGGTCTCGTGAATTTCTGGTTATGGACCGGTTTCGGATTCAAGCGTTGGTTAAACTTTTGGAATCAGGAATTTCATCGGAATCAAAACGACAATCAGTTGTTTCAGAACTTTCAAAAAAATGCGAGATCGTTCAAAATGGTTCGCTCAAGCGCGGCAAAATCGAAGAGGCAGAATATTATCGCGTCATTGCGAGGAGGTTCGAAGAACCGACGAAGCCTGCCTCGCCGGCAGGCGGGCAATCTGACACGAAGTGTCATCCCCGAATGCTTTAATCGGGGATCCATATTTCTGGATTCCCGCTTTCGCGGGAATGACATTAATGGATTGCTTCGGCCACGTTTGGATTGCTGCCTCGCAATGACGGAGATAGACATGATTAAACTTGTCATTTATGATTTGGACGGAACCTTGATTGATTCTTCGAAAGATATTTCAGATTCCGTTAATTGGGCATTAAAACAACTTGGATTGGGGAAACTTTCAGAGAATGTAATTCGTTCCTATGTGGGAAGCGGAGTTCGAAATTTGCTGCGAGGCGCATTGGCCGAATTGGGAAAACCGGAAAATGAACAATTTTTAAATAAGGCGGTCAGTCTTTATAAAATACGTTATGCCGATCATTTACTGGATTCCACAAAACTTTATCCTGGCGTTCCAAATGTTTTGGAATACTTCTCAAACAAAAAACAAGCGGTTATTACGAACAAACCAAAATTATTTTCTGAGCAAATCTTGAAAGGATTTGGAATTGATCGTTATTTCTTTGAAATCATCGGGGGAGATGACTATTTTCCAAAAAAACCGTCTCCGGATTCTGTTTTAGAACTCATTCGCAAATCTCAAATAAAACCGGACGAAACCATATTGATCGGAGATAGTGAAATTGATATCCAAACGGCGAAGAATGCAAAGATCAAAATGATCGCGGTCACATATGGTTTTAGTTCTCGCAAAGAACTCGCTTCCCAACAACCCGATTTTCTCATTGGCCAGCTTGATGAAATGATGAATTTGAAATTCTTCCTTTAATTGTCAAGGTTGGATTAAAGTGCTATTCTTTTACGGGATGAATCATTTTGGAGGCGCCTTTGTTTAATCAAACATTCAATTTTATTATTTTGTCGTTTTGGTCACTGTTTGTGATTGTTGACCCGATCGGTTTGGTTCCTGCTTTTTTGGCCATGACGGAACAAAGCAGTAGCGAAGGCAGAGTCCGGATGGCAAAACTTGCCTCAATCGTCACTTTTTTTGTTTTGCTGTTGTTTGCGTTTTCCGGAAATTGGATTTTGAAAGCTTTCGGTGTGAGCGTTCCCGCATTTGAAATTGCAGGTGGAATCATTCTTCTCAAAATTGCCTTGGACATGCTGCAAGCACGGCGGACGGCGCTGAAGGAAACGCCTGAGGAACAAGCGGAAGGTTTGACCAAAGATGATATTGCAATTACGCCTTTGGCGGTTCCGATGCTTGCTGGACCGGGCGCAATCACGGCTGTGGTTTTATTGGGTCAGCAATCAAGCAGCGCGCTTCAATTTTCGATCATCGCGGTTAATATTTTTTTGGTTTCTCTCATTACCTTTTGGATTTTGCGCATCGCGGCGTTTCACTCGTCCATTTTTAGTGCCATTACGCTTAAAATCATCAGCCGTCTGATGGGGCTTTTACTGGCTGCCATTGCCGTTCAATTTATTTTGAATGGAATTCAAAACGGAACTTCGCTTTGGTAATCAATCTCCATGCTGCCACTTAGAAAAATTTTGTTTTATGTATTTGCCCTTTTTTATTTGGTGTTCTGCCCAATTCTTATTTTATATGCACTCGGTTACATCGTCAGCCCGGGAACCGAAGGGCCGATTGTTAAAAGTGGATTGATCTATCTTTCCACGACGCCGCCTGGTGCCACTGTGTATTTAGGCAAGCGACGATATTTTAAGAAAACGCCTGCCGTTATTAGCGATCTCATCCCGAATAATTACGACGTCAAAGTGGTGCTTAAAAAGTACAAACCCTGGAACCGAACAGTTCCGGTTGAAGCCGGAAAAGCAACGGTACTTGAGCGAATTCTTCTTTTTCCGGATCAGTGGAAACAGGAAAAATTAATTTCCGAAACGTTTCGAAACATCATTCCAATTTCAGGAAGCCGGTATTTCATACTGGCGAAAAGCGACAAAGCAGAAGATCTGTTTCTTTATGATCAAAAATCCGATGAATTTCAAAAACTGTTCCCTTTTTATTCTCCTTTTGGAAAATCCCGCGTGATGAGGTATTTTTTTGTAGAAAAAAGTACGGCTTTTATTCTCCAGCTGGACACGGAATTCGGCGAAAAATTTCTGTGGATTATTCCCCGGCGAAATGAAATTCGGATTAAAGAATTAACCGAATTATTTTCCGCAAAACCCGAACATATTGAATGGGATCCTTCAGAACGGAAGAATTTATTTTCATTGCAAGATGGTTATTTGGATGTTGTGAACATCAAAAGCAAAGAAACAAATCCGAAATTGATTTCCGGAATTAGGGGATTCGGACTCCACAGCAAAAAAATTTATGTTTTAAAAGACAACTTTACCGTTGAGCGTCTCAATTCAAAAGGAGAAAAAGAAAAAAATTTATTTGACGATGCTGCGCTCGGGCAAAAGTTATTTAATAAGGAATTTTATCAAATTAAAATTTTCTCAGAAAATATTGTTGTATTTCTGAGCGAAGACGGCAAATTAATTGTCAATCGGTTTCCGTATCAGTTTTTGGAAGAAGGATTGATGGGTCTCCAATTTGATTCGAAACTCGACCGCCTTTTGATTTGGACCAAGCATGCCATCGGCATTTTGGATCTGTCGAATGAAAAAACGGATGAAACACAGAGTTCAGATTCCAACGCTAAACTGATCTGGATTTATAAACAAGGTCAAAAAATAGAGCAAGCTTTTTGGGTATTTAATGGGTCCCACATTTTATTCAGAGACAGAAATAAAGTTTTCTTGATGGAGCTTGAGACTTTTGGAAAGCCGCATTTGCAAGAGCTCCTGGAAGTAAAAGAAAAAAGCTCTCTCTATTATCAAGAAGATTCCGGCAATTTATATTATTTGGAGAAAACAACAGGACATCTTTCAGTTCTTGAGCTTCTGAGAAAAGAAATTTTAACTCTGCCTTTTCCCGAACGAAAAGTAGAACGAAAGAAAATTGAGATCGGAACCTTATGATCCCATCACCTGCTTTTGGCCCGAAGGGCCTATTTTTTATGACCCGATCTTTAAAAAATTTGCCTACGGCAGAAAAGCAGGTGGTGGGATGAGTTTTCAATTTTCACGACAAAATTTAAGCCGGAAAAAAGCTTTTCTAGAACGATTGTTTGAAATTCTGCCAGGTTTAACCAGCTGGTCTATTTTAATCGGCATGTGTGTAATTTCTTTTTTAAAACCATTACTTGCAGCCATTCTTGTTATCGCTTTCGATTTCTACTGGCTCTTGAGACTTTTTTACATGACTTTATTTTTGGTTATGGCTTATTTGAGACTTTCTACGGAAAGTAAAACGAATTGGATGGAACGAGTAAGACAGATTGATGATTTAGATCACGCCCTCAGAAAGTTTGATCAAACCCGACTTACAGGAACGCTTCAGCAAAAGTTATCCGATTGGATTCATCGACGGAAATTGAGTGATTTGAAACAAACGGGCGAACTTCCGCCAAAATCATCCGATATTTATCAATTGGTTATTTTTTCCGTTGCCAAAGAGAAGCCTCAAATTCTCGAACCCGGAATTGTCGGTTTAAAGGATCAAAAATTTCCACCCCAAAAAATGGTCTGTGTTATTGCTGTAGAGGAACGAGCAGGAGTTGACATTAAAGAGGGAATTAAGTCCCTTCAAAAAAAATATGGCTCTCATTTTTTTGATTTTTTGGTCATCGAACATCCCGACAATTTACCGGGTGAAGCCAAAGTAAAGGGTGCAAATGTCAGTTATGCGGCAAAAGCCGCAGCAAAATATTTTGAAACAAAATCCATTCCGTTTGAACATGTCATCGTGTCCTGTTTTGATGCCGATTCGGTCGTGAGTGAAAATTATTTCAGCTGTTTGACGTATCACTATTTGGTTTATCCCGGCCGAAACCAGGCAAGTTTTCAGCCGATTCCTGTTTATCACAATAATATTTGGGAAGCTTCCGCGTTTGCGCGAGTGTTGGATATCGGCTCTTCTTTTTTTCAACTAATAGAAGCAACAGATTCAGATAAGTTGGTTACTTTTTCAAGCCACAGCATGAGTTTTAAGGCGCTTGTCGATGTGGGTTATTGGCCGGTGGATATGATTTCTGATGATTCAGCCATTTTTTGGAAAGCGCTTATTCATTTCAACGGTAAGTACCGTGTCATTCCGATGTATGTAACCATTTCAATGGATGTTGTCTCGGGTGAAACATGGGGAAAAACCATCACCAATATTTACCGCCAAAAAAGGAGATGGGCATGGGGCGTTGAAAATTTTCCCATCGTGATGAGAGGTTTTATAAGCAACGGAAAAATTCCGCTTTTGGATAAAATCAAATACGCTTTTAAATTATTTGAAGATCATGTTGCCTGGGCAACTTGGGCGTTCCTCTTGACGATTATCGGATGGCTGCCAGCTTTTTTTACCGGCCGCGAGTTTTCAAATTCAATTCTTTATTACAGCGCCCCTCGAATTACAAATATTATTTTTAATCTTGCCTCGCTGTCTCTCATCACAACAATTATCTTAAGTTTTTATCTGCTGCCGAAACGGAAGGCTAAGTTTGATCTCATTAAACGATTCATTTTTGCTATTGAATGGTTGCTTGTGCCGGTCATCATTGTGTTTTTAAGCGCGCTTCCGGCGTTGGATGCTCAAACGCGACTGATGTTTGGTCAGTACATGGAATTTTGGGTGACCGAGAAAACCAGAAAAAAAGTTTCGCTTCGTGATCTTAAATACTCCAGACTTTAATTTAAAAGCCACGCTTGAATCTGGCCAAGTTTTTGGGTTTCAGAAAAAAGAAAACGAAGTTTACGAAGGTTTTATTTCCAATTCTTTTGTTCGTTTAAGACAAAATGCTCATTGCCTTGAAGTTGAGACAGCCGGCAATCAACTTTCCGAACAACAAATCATTAATTTTTTTCATTTGGATTTTGATTTAACTCCCATTTACGAAATTTTGGCCGAGCATCCAAAATTAAATGCTCTTGCCAAAAGTTTCAAAGGGCTTCGTATCATTCGCCAGGATTCATGGGAAGCACTGGCTTGTTTCATTATTTCTTCAAACAATAACATTAAACGGATTCAAAAAATCAGAAAGAATTTAGCAGAAGCTTTTTCAGATTCTTTCTTCGGCTTTCCCAAGGCCGATCAGGTTGCCAAAACAAATGAGCTTCATCTCCGGAAACTTGGGCTTGGCTATCGAGCTCCGTTTCTGATGGAAGTTTCCAGGCAAGTGACTCAAAATCCGGATTTATTTGCTCATCTTCGAGCGATGACTTATCAAGAAGCCAAGGAAAAATTGATGGAACTGAAAGGCATCGGTGAAAAAGTATCGGATTGCGTTTTATTGTTCGGGCTTCAAAAATATGAAGCATTTCCCGTTGATGTTTGGATTTGGAGAGCGATGCGGAAACTTTACTTTCGAAATCGAAAAACTTCAGAAGAGAAAATTCGCTCGTTTGCTCAAAAAAGATGGGGAATAAATTCCGGCTATATTCAACAGTATTTGTATTACGGAATTAAAAACGGCGGATTATAATCAAAATTCAAAATTAAAAAATAGCAAATCCGGCCAAACTTTGCTCAACGATTTTAATGAAGTGAACGGGAAAAAGACCGATTAAGAAAGTTCCCAACAGCGCGGCCGTCACTACGATTTTAATGGGAAGAGGATTTGTGAAACGCTCCGTGTTTTGAGCCTTTGACAAATACATTGCTTTGACGATTTTGAAATAATAATAAGCAGCCATAGCCGAATTAATTGCAATGGCGAGTGCAAGTGCTATCGAGTGCGTTTTAACTGCAGCAGAAAAAATATAAATTTTACCGATAAATCCAGCCAACGGCGGGATTCCAGCCAGAGAAAGCAAAAAAATAGTCAACGATAAAGCAAGAAGAGGAGCTCGTTCAGAAAGTCCATTATACGAATCAATTTGATTGGTTTCCAAGTTTCGTTCAATTGCGAGAACGGTAAAGAAAGCTCCTAAATTCGTAAACAAATAAGCGGTAATGTAAATTAAAACAGCCTGCAGTCCAAACAAACCGGGTGTTGCAAACCCGACCAAAATATATCCTGCCTGAGCAATGCTGGAATAAGCCAAAAGACGTTTGACATCCGTTTGAGAAATCGCGATGACATTTCCGAAAGTCATTGTCAGAATCGCAAGGATACTCAAGAGATGCGACCATTTAGAAACAAAAAATGGAAATGCAACGTATAAAATTCGCGCCAGCACGGCAAAGCCTAATGCTTTTGGAGCCACCGTTAAAAATGCGGCCACCGGAGTGGGTGCGCCTTGATACACATCAGGAGCCCACATGTGAAATGGTACCATCGAAATTTTAAAACCCACTCCGATCAGAAGAAAGATCATTCCGAGTAGAATGATCGATTGAAAAGCGGGAGCATGTGAAAGGTACAAGCCAATTTTTGAAAGTTCAATGGTACCAGTTGAGCCAAACAGGAGCGACATTCCAAAAAGCATGAGAGCGGTTGAGACGGCGCCAAATAAAACATATTTCAGCGACGCTTCACTCGATCGTTTGTCAAAGGTCTGAAATCCAACTAACAGGTAAGAGGTTAAGGAAACCGATTCGATGGCAATAAAGATCATCAGCAAATTGGTGACGCCACTCATGATGGTGAGCAGCGGTCCCATCGCCAGAAGAAGAACGTAAAGTTCGCCCTTAAATTTTTCCGAAATGTTTTTGTAAACCAGGCTTGATAAAATTGTTAAAGCAATCGTGAGATAAGCCACCGATTTAAAGAAAAAAGTAAATGGGTCCAAAACGAAATAATTAAAGAAAAGGCCTGTGTTGGGAAAAGTATTCGGCGAAATTAAAAATGCAATGACGATTGAAATAAAAGCAAGTATGCCGAGCCATTTTTTTTCTTGAACAAAAAAATCAAAAATTAAAACGGCCAGCAATGCGCCAAATAAAAAAATTTCAGATCGGATAAAATAAAGACTGTCAATCGCGTTCACGCTGGAGAACCTCCCAAGATTTGAAGAAGCGCCGTCATCGTCGGTGTCAGAAATTGAAGCGCCGCCATGGGATAAATACCGATTAACAAAATTAAAATCATTAATGGAACAAGCGTAAAAATTTCAAGTTTGTTCATATCCGAAATACTCGTCCATTTTGGATTTAATTTTCCGAGCAGCACTCTTTGAACCATATAAAGTAGATAAGCTGCGGCCAGCAAAATTCCGACGCACGATGCCATGGTCATCCAACGATAAACCGGAAAACTTCCGAGCAGAACCATAAATTCACTGACGAAGCCGGCGAGACTCGGTAATCCCAATGAAGCCAGTGAAATATAAATTAGAATTGCGCCGTAAACCGGCATTTTCACCCAGATGCCTCCGAAAGAATCTAAATCGCGAGTATGAGCACGGTCATATAAAACTCCGACCAGTAAGAACAAAGCTCCTGTAATCATGGCGTGATTAAACATTTGAAGCATCGCGCCGTTAAAACCGGTTTTGGTAAAAACCGCAAGACCCAAAAGTACGAATCCCATGTGGCTGACACTTGAATAAGCCACCATTTTTTTGAAATCCGTTTGCGCGAAAGCCACAAATCCTCCATAAATAATTCCAATCACAGCAAGAATTCCCATAAAAGGACCAAACCATTTTGCTGCTATGGGAAAAAGAGGATAACTGATTCTGAAAAATCCGTACGTTCCCATCTTAAGTAAAACACCGGCCAGAAGAACGCTAATCGGTGTCGGAGCTTCTACGTGTGCATCGGGCAGCCAGGTGTGAAATGGAAAAACTGGAACTTTGATGGCAAAGCCCAGAAAAAAAGCAAGGAACAGAATTTGTTGAAAGTGAAACGTAAATTGATTGTGAGCCAGCTCCAAAAGATTAAACGTGTGCGGGTTGCTGTTGAAATAAAGCGCCAAAATACCGATCAACATAAACATGCTGCCCGAGAGCGTATAAAGAAAAAATTTAATGGCAGCATATTCTTTCCGAGGCCCGCCCCAAATTCCGATCAAAAAATACATCGGAACCAAAACGACTTCCCAAAAAATATAAAATAAAAATAAATCAAGCGCCAAAAAAGTTCCCATCATTCCGGTGACAAGCAAAAGATAAAGTGCAAAATATTCTTTCACTCGTTCTTTAATTCCATATGAAGCGAGGCAGGCTAAAAAAGAAAGAAGCGCCGTTGCAAAGATCATTAAAATGCTAATGCCGTCCACGCCGAGATGATAATAAACGTTAAGCTGCGGAATCCACAGCGTCCGTTCTTGAAACTGAATTTGGCCGCTGGTTAAATCAAATGAGGCGAGCAGTTTCAAACTCAACAGAAGGACGATTGCAGTGATGATCGTAGCAATCAGTCGAATCAATCGTTCTTGACTGTGAGGCGTCAGCAGGATCAGAAACATTCCAGCTAAGGGTAAGAAAACAAGCCAGCTTAAAATCGGCATCGTCATTTTTTATCTCCCAAATGAGGTCATGAATTAAAGGTTGTAAACGCGATAATTAAAATTCCCAATAAGATAAAGAACAAATAATTGTGAACATATCCGGTTTGAAACAAGCGAAGAATTTTACTCACTGAACGAGTTAACCAACCGACAAAATTAACAAGACCATCGACGATGTAGCAGTCAATCCAATTTTTAATTTTGCTTAACCACACGGTTTGAGCGGCAACGCCGTTGACTGCACCATCAATGACTGAAGCATCAAATTTAAAAGATAATGCAGAAATTTGTTTAAACCATCGAATGACCGTGGCTTGATAAATTTCGTCGATCCAAAGTTTGTGATAGGAAGCTGAATAGAGCACCCGATTTTTTTCAGCAAAACGCTTCGGAAGTTCCGGGTTAATCACATAAAAAATAAACGCGAACAAAAATCCAATGGCGCTCGTTGAAATTGAAACGATGACGACAAATGAATTCATGTGCAATTCTTCGTGATAGCCGCCGCTTAAAAAAGTTTGAAACCAAAAATGCAGCCAAGGTGATCCAAGAAGGCCAATCAAAGCAGATCCAATTGCCAAAATCATAAGAGGTAGAGTCATCACAAAAGGTGATTCATGCGGATGCAGATGATGATTTCTTGTTTTTCCGAAGAAAGTGAGAAACAAAAGTCTGAACATATAAAATGAAGTCATTGCTGCGGTAATTAGCAGAGTCCAAAAAATAATGAGGTGATGGGATTCAAATGCGGCGAGCACAATTTCATCCTTGCTCCAAAAACCGGCAAGAGGCGGAACACCGGCAATTGCCAAAGTTGCAATCAGAAATGTCCAGAAGGTAATCGGCATTGATTTTCTGAGTCCGCCCATCTCACGCATATCCTGAACGCCGCTTCCGTGAATTACACTTCCTGCACCCAAGAAAAGGAGAGCTTTGAAAAAAGCGTGAGTCATTAAATGAAAAGCTCCGGCATGCATTCCCCCGACACCTAGAGCTGCGATCATAAAACCCAATTGACTGATGGTGGAATATGCGAGAACTTTTTTAATATCCATTTGTGTCAGCGCAAAAAAAGCAGCCATCAAAGCGGTTAATGTTCCGATGAAGGCGACTACTTCTGAAGCTTGCGGGACTGCATGAAACAGAGGAAACAAACGAGCAACCATGTAAACACCAGCTACAACCATTGTAGCGGCGTGAATGAGTGCGCTCACGGGTGTTGGACCTTCCATGGCATCCGGAAGCCAAACGTGAAGCGGAAATTGTGCGGATTTTCCAACAGCGCCGCAAAATAATAAAAGCGCACTGACGATTAAAAGAATCGGGGATTGAGCCTGCAGAAGTTCGGGCCGAATATCAATGAATCTCATTGTTCCAGTTGCGAAAAAGAAAGTGGCAATCCCTAAAAAAAATCCGACATCGCCGATTCGATTTGTAATAAAGGCTTTTCGGCCGGCTTCCGCTGCTTCTTTTTTCTCAAACCAAAAGCCGATTAAAAAATAGGAACAAACGCCAACCAGTTCCCAAAATAAATAAATTTGAACGAGCGTTGGCGAAAGAACAAGACCCAGCATTGAAAATAAAAAAAGCGACAAATAAGCAAAGAAACGTGGATATCTCAGGTCGCCGTGCATATAACCGACGGAATAAATGACGATCAATGTACCGATGAAGGTAACGACAAAAAGCATCATGGCCGAAAGCGAATCGACCGCGACACCAAATTCCAGCGGAACCTGATTCACAATGAGCCACGTGAAGGTTTCGTGGAAGGTAACGCCTCTGATGATTTGTGCAATTACTTGAAAAGAAAAAAAACAAGACGCAGCGCTGGCCAAAATGGCAAGCCACGCACTTTTGTCTTTAAGCCATTTTCCGAGGAAAATGATTCCTAGAAAAGAAAACAAAGGAAGAGTCGGAATTAAAATAATTTGAGTTACCATTTTAAGAGATCGATCTCATCGGTATAAATGGTTTTTTGATTTCGATAAATTGAAAGCACGATGGCGAGTCCAACCGCTGCTGTTGCCGCTGCCAAAACAATAACGAAAATGACAAAAATCTGAGCGACTTCGGCTGAAATATCGAGCGATCTGGAAAAGGCGATTAAATTAATATTGACTGCATTGAGCATGATCTCAATCGACATCAAAATTCCAACCGCATTCCGGCGAGTCAGCGCGCCATAAAGACCAATTAAAAATAAAGCGGTTGTAAAAAAAAGCATGTGTGTGAGTGGGATCATCCCCCACCACTTTCAAATGAGATAGGTCCACTTAAATTTTTGCCAAAGTGGTGGGGGATCATCGATCACTCCTGGCCACAACTACAGCGCCAACGAGTGCAATTAAGAGAACGATTGAAACGAGTTCAAAGGGAAAAACAAATTCACCCATGAGTGCTTTTCCAAGTTCGATTGCATTGGTTGTTTTGAGGGAAGTTGAGATTTGCCACGGCGTTTTTGCGATCGCCAAAATCAGAAAAGATCCGAGTAAAACAATAAGTATCAAGACCGGAAATCGTTGATGATTACTTTGAGAAACCGATGGATCTGAAATTCTGGAAGTGAGCATGATTGCAAAGATGACAAGCGTCATGATGGCACCGGCATACAACAGTATTTGAACTCCGGCAATAAATTCAGCGCGAAGGAAAAAATAAACGATGGATACGCCAAGCAGTGTGAACGCGAGAAAAATAGCTGAATGAAAAAGATTTCGAACGGTAACTGTTAAGATCGCTGTGATTAACAGAGCAAACAATATTCCGTAGAGCGAGATGGTTCCGATCGAGCCGAATAAGGTCATTGATTAATCCTGATAAGCGTAACGATAAATTCTTTTTTTTGGAATTTCAGGTTTGTTGACAAGATAAAGCACTGTTAAACAGAAAGCCAGAATCGCAAAAGTAACAACATGATTTAAAGGCGTTTTAAATTCGAGCCAAATTCCGGTCACCAAAATATTAACCAGAGCAAGTGGAAGCAAAAATTTCCAGGCAAATCCCATTAATTGATCAACACGAAGTCTCGGAAGTGTTCCACGAAACCACATCATGACGAAAATGAGCGCATACGTTTTGATGAAAAACCAAATCCAGCTCGGAAGGAACGGGCCTTGCCAGCCGCCAAGGTATAAAGTTGCGACGATTGCTGAAATTGAAAACGTATTCATAAATTCAGCCATATAAAAAAGCGCAAATTTCATTCCGCTGTATTCCGTATGAAAGCCAGCCACAATTTCCGATTCACCTTCGGGCAAATCAAACGGAGTTCGATTGACTTCGGCGACGCCGGTTAAAAAGAAAAGTAAAAATCCAACGAAGCCCCAAGGCGTAAATACAAACCAATTCAGTCCGCTTTGCGCTTCTACGATGCTCACAGTTGAAAACGATCCAACCACAAGCAGGACCGGAACAATGGAAAGAACCATCGGGATTTCATAAGAAATCATTTGAGCGATAGAGCGCATTCCGCCAAGCAGTGAAAATTTATTTCGAGAAGCCCATGCTGCAACAAAAATCCAAATAGTGGTGGTTGATGAAAGCGCCAGAAAAAATAAAATTCCGATTGAAAGGTCAACTGCGACCATTCCTCTTCCAAAGGGAATCACGGCAAAAATTAAAAGGGCAGGAATGACAATAACTACCGGCGCTAAAAAATGCGCGAATTTATCCGCATTAGCCGGAACAATATCTTCTTTCGTCAGCATTTTAACACCGTCGGCAAGCGGTTGGAGAAGTCCCCAGAATCCAACGCGATTCGGACCGTACCGATTCTGAATTCTTCCGACCAATTTTCGTTCGAGCAAAGTTAAATACATCATTGTCACCGGCCCGAACACAGCAATCGCAGTCACGCTGATTAAAATGGAAAGAAGTATGATCGTCCAATCGGGAAGAAAAGTTTGCGCCAAGTTGAGGATGGCATGTTTAATTGAAACGAAAATTTGATCCATTAGTTTTGTTGAGGTTGCGGTGGTTGTGGCGGAACAGCAGGAGGAGCTACGGTTTTTGCGGCTGCTTCTTTTTTTGCTTTTTCCGCGAGCCTGGCATCAACTTCAGCGGCGTCGTGCGGCCTGATTTTTGCGAAATATTCGTTTGATTTGAGCAAATCGTCTTTATGATAATTCAAATCTTCAAATCGTCCATATTCGGCCAGTTCAAATTCGTGATCCATAAAAATGGCATCGAATGGACACACTTCTTCACAAATGCCGCAGTTCATGCAAATCGAAAAATCGATATCAAACACTTTCGGCCGCTTGAGCGGCTTTCCGGCTTCGTCTGAGTCGCGAACGATCGTAATGCATTTAGGCGGACATTCTTTGGCGCAAATATCACAGGAGACGCAGCGCAAATCTTCTGGTTTGTTGTCGTAGATGAGAAACGGAAAATTCCGGAACCGTTCTTTTTCGGGCAAACGTTCTTCGGGATATTGAACCGTTGTTAAACGCTCTTTTGAAAAATAGCTGAGCACAAAATTTTTAAACGTAACGGTCATTCCTTTAAGTACCCCAAATCCAAAAAACATTATCGGTCTACCTCTCCTAAGACAATATCAATGCTTCCCAAATTAATAATTGCATCTGCGACTTTATAACCAAGGCACATATCTTCTAAAACAGTTAAATTAATGAAGCTGGGGGCGCGAACATGATACCGATACGGTTTTGTTGTGCCGTCGCTGACCAAATAAAATCCAAGCTCGCCTTTCGGTGCTTCGATTCGGCTGTAAGCGTCACCTTTCGGAAGTTTAAAATTTCTAGGAGTCTTTGCTGCGACAGCGCCGGTTTTGCTGATGAATTCACCTTCCGGTATTTCCTTAATGGCTTGATCCAAAATTTTAATGCTTTCGCGCATTTCCAAAATCCGGATGTAATAACGATCATAAACATCTCCTTTTTCGCCGATGGGAACTCGAAATTTGAAACGATCATAGATGGAATAATGATCTATTTTTCGAACGTCGTACGGAACGCCGGTTGCGCGAAGCATTGGACCAGACAAACCAGCGTTGATGGCCAAATCTTTTGAAATAATTCCGACGTTTTGACACCGCGCCATCAAAATTTCATTTTCACTGAGCAATTCTTCAAATTCATCCAGGAATTTCGGATAGTTATTAATGATTTGCCGTACATGTGGAATGAAATCTCCGGTGACATCAACTTTAAGTCCGCCGAAACGGAAATAATTGCACATCATTCGGCTGCCGGCTACGGCTTCGAAAAGATCCAGGATTTTTTCGCGTTCACGAAAGGCATAAAGAACCGGCGTGAAAAAAGCGCCAAGATCATTCAACAAAAATCCGATCAGCAACGTGTGATTGACCAATCGTGTGAGCTCAGCCATGATGATGCGAATGTATTGAGCGCGCTCAGGGACTTCCATATTCGCCATTTTCTCAACAGCAGTTGCGTAAGCAAAATTATTCGTCATTGAACAAATATAATCGAGCCGATCCGTAAACGGCATGCTTCCTAAATAAGACATATTTTCCGCGAGTTTTTCGTGATTTCTGTGAAGATAGCCCATGACGGGTTTTAATCTCACAATCGTTTCGCCTTCAAGTATCACATTCATTTGAAACACACCGTGTGTGCTCGGATGTTGAGGGCCGAGATTGACTTCGAGTGTTTGTGTTTCAAGAGTTTCTGAATTTTTTAAAGCGTAATCCATCATTCACCTAAAATTGTTCGACCGGCCGGTCTTGATCGTCTTGAACATAATCTTTTCTGAGTGGATGATATTGAAATCCTTCCCACATCAAAATACGTCGCAAATCCGGATGACCTTCAAAATAAATGCCGAGCAAGTCATAAGCTTCCCGCTCTTGAAATTCAGCGCTGCGCCAAAGCGGCGTGACCGACGGCACAATGCTTTTTTCCATGTCCGTTCTGACCTTGATTGCAAGCGGGCCGTGTTGTTTTGAAACCGAATATAAATGGTAGGCTACTTCAAGATATTCTTTGTAGTCCGTTCCGGTTACAGAAGACAAATAATCAAAGGCATGTTCCGGCTCCGTCTTTAAAAAAGTTGCTACTTTGATCCAATTTTCTTTTAGAATTACCAAACTTGTTCCATCAATCGTGACGGCAATACCCGGAAATTTTTGGTTCAAATCCGTTTGAATTTCCGTTAGCGATTTCATCCCCCACCACTTTCTTGAAAAATGTTTTCAGAAATTATTTCAATGCCTCGATTTATGAATAACATAAAGTGGTGGGGGATCATTTTCCGGTAGTGATTTTACGAGTTTGTTTCGGTGTAAAAATTTCAGGATTATAAGGCGGCATTAATCCATTCGGTCCAAACTCCGGAATCAGAAATTCCCGTTTCAGACCTTTTTGATACCATTCGGTTTTTTCAATTTTCTGAGAATCAATTTTTTCTTGAAGCTTCATTAATCCGTGAAGCAGCGCTTCCGGTCGCGGCGGACATCCCGGTAAATGAACGTCCACCGGAATAAAACGATCGATTCCTCTTAATACATTGTATCCATCGATAAAAGGGCCGCCCGCAATGGAACATGCTCCCATCGTAATGCAATATTTGGGTTCGGGCATTTGATTGTAAAGTCGGACAACCTGTGGAGTCATTTTTTTGGTGACTGTTCCAGCAACGATCATTAAATCAGCTTGTCTCGGAGAAGGCCGAAAAAGTCCGGCGCCGAATCGATCAATATCATATCGGGCGCAGGCCGTTGCAATCATTTCGATAGCACAACAGGCAAGACCAAATTGAAGCGGCCAAATGGAAGAACGGCGTCCCCAATTGTAAAGAGATTCCAACGTGGTCGTGAAAACGCCGCTTTTTTGGAGCTCGCTTTTTAAACCTTCGTCAACTTGAGAAACGTTTTCCGCAAGAGCCATTTACTTCCATTCCAAAACATTTTTTTGCCATGCATAAATAAGACCAAATATTAAAATGCCAAGAAAAATCATCATTTCAACGAAAGCAAAAAATCCCATCTGCCGGTAAGCGACAGCCCAAGGGTAGATAAAAATAACTTCAATATCGAAAATGACGAAAATAAGGGCGTAAATATAGTATTGGGCTTTGAATTGAATCCAAGAATCGCCTTTGGATTCGACGCCGCATTCATAACTGGAAGCTTTGATCGGATTCGGCTTTTTAGGTGCTATCAATTTTGCCAATATAAGGGGTAATAACGGGAATGTGATTGCGATGAGCAGAAATATCCCTAAAAATAAATAATTATATTCGTATGAATTAAGCGACATCTTCTTTTCCTTGAAAGATTTAGCTTATCGGAAACGGAAAGGTATGTCAAATCAATCAGCTGTATTTTAAGAGAGAATTCGGCTCCTTCAGGATGATGTTTTAATCTTTATCTTTACCTCCGATTCAGTTTTCTGCATAAAAGCCGAATTTAAGGTTAGGACCAGTCTAAGCCAGTTAACCTGATGTCATAAGTCATTTAATTGTAATAATTTACGCTAAAATGGCATATCGCCTGTATTGGTGTTATACTTATTTTGATATCGAAGAAGTTAACATAACTGAAGGAGGCGTAGCATGAACGTTAAGTTTCAAGTTGGACTTGTCACTTTCTTGCTTTTCTTTATGTCTGCAACAGTATCAGCGGATATGGCAAGGCAAGCGACGCTCGCTAATTTTAGTGGCGACGTAATGGTGCGCCAAGGCACCGGAGATTGGAAACCCGCAAAGCCGGGATTAACCATAAGTGTTAACGATGAGATTAAAACTTCCTCCGGAGCAAAGGCCGAAGTTCTTTTGGACAATGGTACCGTAAACATTAATGAAAAAAGCCACTTCAAAATTGCTACTATGGATCTAGATCCAGTAACGGGTGAGAAGATTACCTATTTAAATCTTGCTCTTGGACGGATCTTGGTTCATGCTCAAAAGCTTCAAGGTAATTCAAAGTTTGAAGTGAGAACACCTACTTCAACGACCGGTGTTCGCGGTACAGTGTTTGAAGTAAGCGTTGATTAAGTGACTAACTAAGAAATATTCATGGCGAGTAAACCGCCGGCAGGTCTGGTCGAACGGCCTGAAGATCTTTTTCGAAGAACGAAGCGCGAAGCCTTCTTCTTTCTAAGTTTCCTTACCCGCCAGTATTTAGTTCAGTTTCTCGTTTGTATTTTGATTATTCTCATCCATCTTGCCATTCTTTGCACGCCATTTTTCCAACGGTTCGAATATATTTTCTTCGATTATTTTTTCAGACACCGAACCGCACAGACGGCTCATCCCGATGTCGCTTATATTGAAATCGCAGAAGACAGTATTCAAGCGATCGGCCGTTGGCCTTGGCCCCGGCAATATCATGCGGCCATGACTCATATTCTGACTCAATGGAAAGCGAAAGCGATTGTTTTCGATATGCTTTTCAGTGAGCCCAGCAGCGAACTTGACGACGGCGCTTTAAAAGAAGCGTTTGAAAAATCCGACCATCTTTATTTATCTGCTGCATTGGAGCAACAAGGAAATAAAAAAATCTGGATTCATTCACTTCCCCAATTTGAGCAATATGCAAAAGGGGTTGGTCATATTAACGTTGAACCGGATCCAGACGGAACACTTCGTAGAATTCAGCCTTATGTTGAACAAAATGGTGAGAGTTATCCGCACCTTGCTCTTCGCGTGGCTTATGATTTTTTGGGAACACCGGAAAAAATTTCAACTTGGAAAAAAACAGATGAATTATTGATTAATTGGGCAGGAAATTGGGAAAAAACATTTAAGCATTATTCTTATGTTGATTTGATTAAAAGTTTTGAAGCCGTGAAAAACGGAAAACAGCCGATCATTTCTCCGAAGGAAATAGAAGGAAAAATTTGTTTAATCGGATTAACCGCATTTGGTCTTTCCGATATTAAAGCAACTCCGATGGAACCTGCCTATCCGGGCGTGGGTGTTCATGCCAATGTGATTAATAGTGTCTTAACCAACCGATTCATTCATTCGGCCCCGTTTAAGGTTAATGCTATCTGTCTTATTCTGGTCGGCTTGTTGGCATCGGCCATGTTCGTCATTTTTAGAAGTGTGGGAGGATTTGTCGGCGGATTATTAATCGGTTTTATTTGGACATTATTTTCCTATCTTCTTTTTGTACAAAAAGGACTATGGCTTTATGTTGCTCACCCCTTGAATTTAATTATTTCCTTATATGTTTTTTCTACCGTGTATGTTTTGATCTTGAAAAATCGAGAGCGGATCAAATTGTTCCGGCTGGCAACACGAGACGGTCTTACGGGACTTTACGTCATTCGTCATTTCAGATTTCTTTTGAATCAAGCTGTACAAGAATCTCAGAAACGAAAAAAAGCGTTATCCGTAATTTTGGGTGACATCGATTTTTTTAAAAAAATTAACGACACTTACGGTCATGCATGCGGAGATATGGTTCTTAAAGAAGTGGCCAACATGATCCAGTCAGCCATCTCCGAAGAAAGTCCGGAGAAGGAAAATCATGTGGCTGGTCGCTACGGGGGAGAGGAATTTATTATTATGCTAAAAGATTTTAATCTTTCTGATGCAGCCTTTAAATTTGCAGAGAAACTGAGAAAACAAATCGAAAACCGAGAATTGATTTGGGAAAATCAACCACTTAAAGTGAACATTAGTTTAGGCGTGGCATCGCTTCATTACGGAGAAAAGGTTCCTGATCCGATGGTGCACCGGGCCGACGAAGCTTTATATCGTGCCAAAGAGGGCGGACGTAATCAGGTTTGTATCGAAAATACCCAAAAGAAGTTGGTTTAATTAAACCTCTTTAATTTCAATATCTTCTTCCCAAAAAATATTTTTTTCTCGAACGATATGAATCAAATCCTGGAAATCAATTTGAGCTAATTCCTGCCATTCCAAGATTCCAGTCGATAGACTTTCCTTCAAATAAACGTCGTTATCGCGATTTGAATATTTACCGGGTTTCGCCATAAGTTATATTATCCAAAGTCCAAATATTTTGAAATTCCGGATGTTCCACATAAATTGAATTTACTTCTTTGGTTAAATAACCGTCTGTTAAAGCATCGATATATCCGGTTAATTCATCAAGACGCATCAGCGCATTAGCGTAGTCATAAGAATCTTGAGGCGGTTTCAAAACGAATTCAATTTGAGTGCGTCTACGTTCATAATAAAGACGCGTGACTTCATTTAAAATATCATTTCGAAGTTCCACCATTAATTTTTCGCGGGAATCGATTGAGGTTTGAGCTGAATTCCAAATGAAATCTGATAGATTCCAATTAAGATCATAATTCCAATTATGGGATCTGTACGGCGGACCTAAAATGTATTTGTCAGCATCATTTGTTCCGCCTCGGTCAATATCGATTGTTTCATGAGCTGAATAATCTTTTCCGACAGAAAATGAAGGTACTAACGCCTTAAATCGTGACGTCCATTGCCACCTTTGTGTTTTGATCTTATTAACATTAGCGTAGCGGATCGCTTGTTTTTGAACTTTTCCGATGCTGGGTTCATGATAAAAAAGTTTCATTAATAAATTCCAGCGTTCTTTGGAAAAAGTATTTATTTGTTCCGGATTAACCAATGAAGGATCAATAATCATTTTATAAATTGTATTCTTTGTCATTGCGTATAAGGTTTCTGTTGAGTCTGAATTTTGGGTGATGATTAAGCGTTCAATGTTTTGTGCAGAAAGACCAAATGAAAGTTCTCGCCAGCATTTTTCTTTGGGCAAATAAACATAGACTGCTTTATCCGCTGTTGCAAAAAATGTGTCTTGAGAAATTGAATAAACAAAATCAACGATTGATACTTTCGGCAGTCCGCTTTCAGAAAGTCTTTCCCAATAATTTCCTTCATCTTCGCTGACGAGAATACTGTTTCCCGTTGCAATTGCTAAGGACGACGATGGCGTTACGATGATGCTTTTAATTGGTTCAAAATAAGTCGCGTCAGAATTTTCTTCTAAGTCGTCTGATGATTTTTGATCTTGATCAAGTTCTTTGACAGAAGATACCGTTCGCACGGCATAAATCCGGTCTATGCGATTTTGGGAAGGCCTCATGCGGTAAAGTCCTTTATCCGTTGCCACAAATAGTTCATTATTTTGAGGGTCAGCTTTTAGCTTATGAATTAAATAGCGCTCGAATTGATGAGATATTTTTTCCCATTTATTTCCATTATCGAGACTGACGAAGAGTCCATTTTCCGTTCCAAGATACAAAACGTTTTTATTCGTTGGATCATGAATCAAACTTCTTACGGAATTTTCTTGTTGTGCGCCGCTAAAGATTTTTTTCCACTTTTCACCTTGATTTCTGGATTCAAATAATCCCTCCGAAGTGAATAGAAAGATCCGGTCATGATCAAATTGGAGATCATAAATTTCCGCTTTTGATCCAAGATTCAAAACTTCTTTCCAGTTTTTACCACCATTCGTGGAAGCATATAGATTTCCACGGGACGCAACGAAGGACAATCCTGATTTTTCCGGATGAATGGCAATGAAATTAGTTTGCATGTTTGCCGGCAAATAGGGAACAACTTGCCAACTTTGACCGAATGCAGTTTTCGTGTATACTGCGGCCAAGAGAAAAAAAGAAACCAAAGTTAAAAGTTGAGGTTTGAAGGAATTCATATATTTATTTAAAATCATAATAATTATAACAAATTTTAATAATATGTCAAGCTAAATATGGCACTTAAAATTGGTATCGTAGGTTTGCCCAATGTGGGAAAGTCCACCGTTTTTAATGCTTTAACCAAGGCAGGTGCACAAGTTGCCAATTATCCTTTCTGTACGATTGATCCGAATGTAGGAGTGGTTCCTGTCCCCGATTTGCGTCTTCAAAAACTGGCTGAGATGTACAAACCCGAAAAAATTACGCCCACAGCAATGGAGTTTGTTGATATTGCCGGATTAGTCAAAGGAGCTTCGACCGGTGAAGGACTTGGCAACCAATTTCTTGGTCATATTAAAGAAGTCGACGCCATTTTGCACGTGGTTCGATGCTTTGAAGATTCTGATGTGATTCATGTTTCTGGAAACGTAGATCCTATTCGAGATGTTGAAGTCATTCAGACAGAATTATGTCTTAGAGATTTGGAAACCATTCAACAGCGAATTAAAAAATTAGAAAAAACGGCGAAGGGTGGAGATAAAGAATCAAAAATTGCAATGTCTGTTGCCGAAAAAGCGGTAAGACTTTTAGAAAATGGAAAACCGATTCGAAAAAGTGAATGGACGAAAGAAGAATTTCCATATCTTAGAGAACTTCAATTGATTACTCACAAACCAGTTCTTTATGCGGCCAATGTAAAAGAAGAAGATCTTCCAACCGGAGGTTCATTGGTTGAACAAGTGAGAAAACTTGCTCAAGCGGAAGGTTCGCAAGTGGTTGTGATTTGCGGAAAAGTTGAAGCGGAAGTAGCTGAACTTTCAGATCAAGAAGCTAAAGAATATCTTAAAGAATTTGGTCTTGAGGAATCTGGGCTCAATCAATTAATCAGATTGGGTTATCAACTTTTGGGTTTGATCACATATTTGACAGCAGGCGAAAAAGAAGTCCGGGCATGGACTGTTTTAAAAGGATCCACAGCGCCGCAAGCTGCCGGAGTGATTCATTCGGATTTCGAGCGTGGTTTTATCCGCGCGGAAATCATGCGCTATGATGATTTGCTGAAATACGGCACTCAACAAGCTGTGAAGGAAAAAGGTCTTTATCGTTTAGAAGGCAAAGAATACATAGTTCAAGACGGCGATATTATTTATTTCCGTTTCAATGTGTAAGATTGCGCCATTGTTTTTCCTTTGAGAATTGGTAGAATTAGGTCATGTTAAGCATCATTGAAGATTATAAAGCGGTCTTTAAACGTGATCCGGCTGCCCGAACTCTTTTTGGGTGGCTTGAAGTTCTTCTCATTTATTCCGGATTTCACGCTATTTTTTGGCACCGCATTAATCATTTTCTACATTCCACGCTTCATATTCCGTTTATTCCACGGCTCATTGCTCAGTATGTGCGTTGGTTTACGGGAGTTGAAATTCATCCCGGCGCAAAAATTGGTCCAGGTTTTTTTATTGATCACGGAATGGGTGTGGTCATCGGGGAAACTTCTGAAGTTGGCCGCGATGTAACTGTTTATCAAGGTGTAACGCTTGGCGGAACAGGACAGGAACGCGGAAAGCGTCATCCGACGATTGGTGATAATGTTGTGGTTGGTGTCGGCGCAAAAGTTCTCGGAAATATTCGAATTGGAAATAATGTCAAAATTGGAGGTGGATCCGTGGTTGTTCATTCGGTTCCGGACAATTGCACCGTTGTTGGTGTTCCGGCCGAAATTGTTAGACGGGAAGGAAAAAAGGTGACTCGGGATGATATGCTGGATCACGGAGATCTCCCCGATCCTGTCAGAGAGCTTAAAAATCGAATTCGTAATCTTCAAAAAGAAGTCGAACATTTAGAACAAGAACTAAAAGAAAAAAGTCGGACGGAAAAACCAGCTTCTTAAGATCAACCTTACCCTCTTAAAGTCCACGTTCTCCAACACCCATTTTTCACCTTATCAACTTCCTTAATCAAATTTAATAACGAATATAAGTTATTTAATTGAAATGACTTATATGTTATTTAGTCCCTCTATAGTTTGACTTTCAGAGGGAGGGTGGTAGGCTTTTATTGGAGTGAAAAACAGCTTATATCGCCTATCTTATTTGGCGAAGAAGTCCTGACCATCACGAGTGGTCAGGGACATCTGGAAACAAGAGGGGGTGAGGAAGATGAAGCCTGACAAAAGCTTAATTACTGGGATTGTATTGGGTACTGTTGCTGGGCTCTTCTTTACCGCACAACTGGTTCCGTTCACACAATTGCTTGTGATCGTATCGGTGGTTTTGATTATGCGGTACATGCGTGTGATTTAATCACGCCAGAAGAAACCACAACAAAGTAGTTCGAAAAACCGCTTCTCACGAGGAAGCGGTTTTTCATTTATATTAAGATTCAATTTAGTTGACTTCAACTATAGCCCTCCTTACACTAACCAACCATATGAAACTTCGGACTTATACAGACGGTGGTGCCCGCGGAAATCCGGGTCCTGCTGCGATCGGCGTCTTGATTTGCAATATCGAAGGTGAAATCATACAAGAACATTCTGAAACGATCGGAGAAGCTACCAATAATGTTGCCGAGTACAGCGCATTAATTAAAGCTATGAAACTTGCGAGGGATTTAAAAGCAAACGAACTCGACTGTTTTTTAGATAGTCTTTTGGTTGTCAAACAACTGTGCGGAGAATACAAAATCAAACATATCAACATGCAAAAGCTTTATGACGATGTTCAGAAAATAAGCCGTGAATTCAAAAAAGTTTCTTATACTCATGTGCCAAGAGAAGAACAAAATATACAGCGCGCAGACCAATTAGTGAATTACGCTTTGGATCAGGCAGAACGGAAAATAAGACGATGATCTGGGTTTTAACGGTTGTGATTGGATTTTTAGCTGGATTGATGGGCGGTCTTTTGGGCGTGGGCGGCGGCTTAGTGCTTGTTCCACTTTTTCATTATGTGCTCAAAATGGACATGCATGCGGCAATCGGAACTTCACTTGCCGTGATTGTTCCAACCGCTTTGTTTGCAACCTTTCCCAATATGGCTTCTGGAAATGTTCAGTGGCGCGCGTTTATTTTTGCGGCTGTATTTTCAATTGTTGGAAGTTTCATCGGCGCCAAAATTTCAATGAATGTAGATGTTACACTGCTCAAAAAGATATTCGCCGTTTTTTTGATTGTTGTTGCCATTCGGATGTTCCTGAAGTGAACATAATTCCTCAACTCGACCTCAAAGCAGAATATTCTGAAATTAAAAATCAGGTTAAGAAACGTGTGCAACGTTTTTTTGAAAGCGGCCGTTATATTTTGGGTCAAGAAGTTGAAGAATTCGAAAAGAATTTCACCAAATTTATAGGAACTAAATATGCGGTCGGCGTTGCCTCTGGTACCGACGCTATTCTTCTTTCGCTAATGGCGCATAATGTGAAATCAGGCGATGAAATTATCACCACCCCATTTACTTTTATTGCTACTGCTACTTCCATTGCTCGGCTTGGCGCAAAACCGGTATTTGTAGACATTGATTCTGATACGTACAATATCAATCCCAAGTTGATTAAAAAGAAAATTACCAGCAAGACACGCGGTATTGTGGTTGTGCATTTATACGGAAATCCATGTCGGATGAATGAAATTCAATCCATTGCGAAAAAAAATAATTTACTTATCATTGAAGATTGCGCGCAAGCTTGCGGCAGTACGTATCACAATAAGAAAGTTGGTGCGCTTGGTCATGCGGGCGCTTTTAGTTTTTATCCAACGAAAACTTTAGGCGCGGCAGGAGATGCCGGGATTGTGACAACTGATGATAAAAAAATTTACGAAAAGATAAGAAGTCTTCGTCATCATGGAGACGATGGAAGACATCATGCTTACAACCACATCTTCATTGGGATTAATTCCCGATTGGATGAAATACAGGCTGCTATTCTGAATGTGAAGCTCAAATTTTTGACGAAATGGAACAAAGCGCGCTGTCATGCTGCAAACATTTACGATCGATTGATTTCGAAAATCCCCGAGATTCAAATTCCAATTCAAATGCCGAATAGCCATTCCGTTTTTCATCAATATGTGATCCGCATTCAAAACGGAAAAAGAGATCAATTATTGACCCGACTTCGAGAAAACGGCGTCCAAGCTTCAATCTATTATCCTGTTCCGCTTCATCTCCAGCCTTGTTTTGCTTATTTAGGCTATCGGAAAGGGGATTTTCCAGTCTCAGAACAGTCCGCAAATGAAGTTTTAAGCCTTCCTTTATACCCTCAGATAAAGTCTACCCAGCAAGAGCGAGTTGTAGCGTTGTTGAATTCCTTCTAGATTATCTCTATTTAAGATACATAAAAGCTTTTAAATAATAAACTTACAACAATCTACGGATTTTCAAAACAATCTTTCTAAAAAATTTGAAAAAGATGTTTTCATATGGTAAACTTCTGCCCATATTTAATTTATAGGGAACTTTATCGAAGTTCCGGACAATTTTAGATGAAAGGAAATTATTAGTGATTTGTAGTAAAGATTCAAAGATAAATTTCCAAAGTAAGCTGATCTTATTTCTCTTTCTGGCTCTTCTTTTCAATCTGCCGGCTGAAGCTGCGTCACAAGTTCCTTCCATTAATATTCCCGCAGAGTTTGGAAAAATTGATCAAACTCAAAAAGGTACAAATGGAAAAACTATTGTTTTGATTCAATCTGCTCACACCAATTATGCTGCACAAAAATCCGTGGCGGAAATTTTAAAAACTCTCGTCGGGAAAAAAATACTTAATTTGATTTTGGTTGAAGGCGGATGGGGAGACGTGCGTCTTTCCTATCTTAGAAGTTATGCTCCTGAGAAAAACCGCGTTGAAGTGGCAGAGCGTTATCTTAAAGAGGGTAAAATTTCTGGAGAAGAATTTCTCGATTTAACTTCGGATTTGAACATGATGATTTGGGGAATCGAAAATCCTGCTGATTATCGAGCGAATATGGAAGCGTTTCTTAAATTTTACGAAGTTCAAAATCAATTGCTTGATGAAACAGAAAAAATAAGACAAGTACTAAATCAAAATGAAGAGAAATATTTTGCGGCAGATCTCAAAAATTTCATAGTTCACAAGCGTTCTTTCCATGAAAATAAAAGCTCCTTATTGGCTTATTTGACTTATTTAACAGCTCAGGGAGATAAAACGAACATTGGTTCATTTCCGCTTCTTAAAAAATTAATTGCCATCACAAATGGTGAGATGTTTGATGATGCGAAAGTGGAAGTGGAGAAGAAAAATTTGATGAAAGCTTTATCAAATCATGTCACAAAACTTGAATTGGAACAATTTACTTTGCTTCAAGAACATAAATCTGCCGAGGAACTTGATTCTTTGAAATCGTTGCTTCGTGCTTATGAAAAGCACAAATCAAAACTTCCCAAACTTAAAATTGAAAATATTAAAAAATGTGTCCAAGCATTGGAATCGGTTAACAATGAATCTCCCGACCAAATTTTCAACGAAGTTGCCAGTCTGGAAGAGCGCGTTCTCAATCGATTTTCATTAACGAAGGAACAGCGTAGCTTCATTCATTTGAGTCAATCTGTTGAATTTTTAAAACAGCTTTTTTCGTTGCAATTGAATTCCAAAGATTTCGATCAGCTGAAACAAGATTCAACATTGCTCAACATTTCCGATTGGAAAACCTTTCTGAGCCAACATTCAATTCATACCGAGAATATCAATTTTGATTTAATCAGCGAATGGATTCCAAAATCGCTTTTGTTTTATGAAGCAGCACGTAAACGAGAAACAAGTTTGATCAAAAATGCAGTTCAAAAAATAAATGAATCACAAACTCAGACAGTTGCAATTTTAGTAGGCGGTTTTCATTCCGAGCACTTGGCAAGTGAATTTCATAAACTCGGATATTCATTAATTGTCATTTCGCCGCGTTTTAATGTGTCTGCAGATTCCGCACAGGAAAGCAGACAATATTTTGAAATTTTAAAATACAAATGGGGTTCGGGCAAAGTTCCGGCTTCGAATTTATCAATATCCTGAGGAGGATACAGAAATGAAAATGTTTAAATCTTTAAATGTTGTCGTTAAGAAAGCAATTCTTGTTTTGGTCGTTTTAAGTTTAATTCAACCTTCGGCTTTTTCTACCGCACCTCTTGAAACCATGAACAGTCAGGCAACTCTTGATCTTTTGACCAGAGATTTGTTGGCTGCCGGCGTTCGTTCTGAAGTGCGCAAAGTCAATTTCGGTTTTGAAAAAACAGAAAAATTTTATACAAATTCAATTGCCGTATTTAAAATCAACGAACTTTTAAAGAATCCTCTCGAACAAATACCTGATCAAGTAGTGAAAGCTATTGAAAAGAGTTTGACTCAGCAAGTTGAGGCTAAGCATCTTAAAGGTTTTAAAGTTCAGGATATTGCCGGGACCCATATTGTGATTCATGTCTCGCATAATTTTGGAGAGCAAAACGCTTCCATCACACGCATTATGCTTGAAGCGCTTCGCTCAGGTTTAACAGAAATAGATCATTTATTGGCACAGCCTATCCGCAATCTTTCGCTTGAACAGTTACTTACCAACACCAATCCGATTTTTAATGAAGATTCGAAAGTTGAACGTGGAGCAGAATCTGTCGTTGTCGCTGTTGGTGTTGGAGTCGGCATCGGTGCAGCCAATATTAAATTGTTTCATGAATTTGCTATTCCAGGTTCTACACCGCTTCAAAAATTAGGATTGGAAAAATCTCCGGGATTTCGTTTCCGTGTTAAACGGACGGCTGATATTATTGCTGGCAAGTTCGATAGTCCGGAATCGGAATTTGAAATATCCGTTGATCAAAGAGATAGCAATGGAAATATTGTACGCGTTGGCAAAAATGAAAGTATTCAATTACTTGCGTTTGCATCCCAACCGAATGATTATCAAATAACCGCCATATATCCCGTCGAAAATATTTCAAAAGGCACAGTTCCATCTCATGAGCCAGCCGTAACAGTGATTTATCAACCGGTTTATGGCACCAATGGTCAGGCTGTTATGAATCCAGTGATTATTTATAGAAGCCAAAGCGGTTTTGACGCTGTTGGTGGTATTGCGAATATGGTTTACGATGTCAATTTTGTGCCCGGCGGAGAAAATGGAAATCATTATGTTGCTACAACCCCGGTTACTCTTGAACAAGCTCGCAAAGCTCCAGCCAAAGGCTTAGGTTATTTTGCTACCTATGCATATCAATCCAGAGAAAACGGGGAAATCCCAGTAGAAGGAATTCGGGATCATGTGGCGTTTAATCCGGAAGCTTATGGATCTCATCAACGATTAGCTGCAAGATTAGCTGCTGTAATGAGCGATCATGAGGATGACCAGCCATTTCTTTCTCCCGGTGCCTCTGAAAGTTTAGTCGAAAGTATTCGTGAAGAACAAGATCATTTGTTTATTCATTCACCCAAAGAAAGTGAAGAAGATACTTTTCTTAACGAAGTAAATCAAAAGGTCAGTAATGGCACATTTGTAAACGTGACCGATGATAAGGCAGATATGGGTGGAAGAGTGGGGCATACCAATGTTCCTGAGATGATGATTGCTATTTATCGCGCAAGTCTTATGGAAGCAATTGAACAAGGAATTATTTCAGATGGAAACACCATTGGTTTTGCAGGAGAACATTTGAGAGTTCCGGATGTAGAGAACGTCGGAGTGGGTGACGATGGACATTTATTGATGCTTGGCGACAAAACAATCAACGGTGCTGCCGCCCATCAACTTTCATTCCTCGCGTTTACTCGTACCTATTTGTTTTCCATTGTAACTGGCAAGAAATATTATGGAACGGGTCAGGATTTTCAAGGCCCCGAAGCAAAAGCAGCGATTAAAAATCCATTTTTTTATTCAAAATTAACACCACGTTTTTTTGAATTGCTTGAACAGATGATACCGCAGAATGAAATTAAGCTAGGTGTTATTGAGAAAGTAGAAGCAAAATGGCAAGAGTGGGAACATGGTGACAAGTCCGTTGAATTAACAGCGCCATTTTCTGGAAACGTTTCTCAACAAGGGATCGGTTCTGCCCGCTATTCTTTCAATCCAAAAGAAGAAAAAACTTTTGATGTAATTGCAGGAGACAAAATGGGTCCTGCAGCACTTAATCGTCTGATCAAGCATATGGTTTTCAATGCGATTGCAAAAGGCGAATTTCAAAATGGACTTGTGTTTGAAATTTGGGATTTAAAAGCATTTGATCACAAAGGAAATATTTTAACTAAGGATATTCCAGTTTTATTTGCAGACGTAAAGACTTTGGGATTTAAGACCGAAGCAGACAAAGACTTGGTTTATCAAGCTTACGAAAATGGACAATTGAAATCTTCATTAAGCGAGGCAGATCAACAAAAGCTCGCGACTATTCTAAAGAAAAGCGGTTACGTTCCAAGTAAACGTATTTTCTTGGATGCGGTTCAGGACAAAGAAGCGATCATTCGCTATTTGGCTGATTCCGATCGTTTCAATGTGAAACACGTTTGGTCAAAAAAATCAGAAAAATGGGACATCAACAATCCTCTTGTTCATCTTGATCGTCCATTGTTGGGCGCATCAGTGACACGACTTGGAATTTTGACCGGCGGTGAATATGTTGGTAAGGATGATCCTGTTATTGTTGGCAATACCGCGCTTCTTAAATACGGACATGAATTTTTAAGAACGCGTCCTTTGATTGTTCAAGGAGATATGAATGGTTCTCATTGGGAACAAGCAGTGCCGACAGGACTTAAGTATGCAGTTGCAACCGTGAGAAGTCATCCGATTCTGGTCAGTCTTCGCTACACGGTTTCTAAGGATGGAAAACGTTTGGTTCGCGTTGCAGATATTAGCGGTCGCAAATCATTTAATAAAACGCGTCAGAGAGCTCATGAGTTCAATCGCGAATTTGACAAGGCTCAACTTGGTCAATTTGAACCTCATGGAACTAACGCTAGAACTGTAGAAGGTTCTTATGAACTTGCAAAAATTTTGCGCAAGTTGAATCAATCTGATTCTCCTTTCCTTTTGAACAATAAAAAAGAAGAAGCGAAAAAATTAAATTTGGTTCGCGTGTTTCCAGATGCTACAGCTAATCATTTGGACGAATTGTTCAAAGCTGCGGTTTCTGATCAAGCTCGCGCTGAGGTGCGTAATGCGCCAATTGATCGAACGGAAATTACGAAGCGAGTTAAAGAAGCTATCGCTTCTATCTCCGGACTGACGGTTTCAGAGATTGATGAAACTAAAACTTTCAGCGAATTGGGCATTGATTCTGTTCGTGCATTAGATATTGAATTAGCCATCGAAGACCACGTCGGCCAATTTGTTGATATAGTTTTTAGAAAACCGGAACTAACCGTTGGTGAAATAATCACAATCGCAGAGCAAGAGCTAGCAGACAAGCTCACTCGCTCGGAGGTACGCGAACAAGTTTCATTAGAAATTGGCAAAACACAAGAATTCCAAGGTGTTGATTATAGGCTCAAGTCGATTCAAAGCGGAACAGCTGAGATCAATGTTACTATCCCAGCTGCTCGATACAGGAGTCCAGAAACTGGCGGAACAACTTTGGAAAGTGCCACCGTTACAGTTCGTCCGGGTGCGTTTATTCGGTCTCCTAACGATAGACACAAAGAGCCGATTGCTGAAGTTGTGAGCGTTGGTCAAAATGAAGTTGTGTTGCAAGAAGCTCGCGCTGAGGTACGAACCGTGGTTGATCGAGATGGTGTTAAATCAGCGGTCGAAACTTTAGCAAATCGAATGGTGAGCCTCGAATATTTTAATCCTAAAGGAGTTTATGCTCTCAATGAGGAAATCCCGACAAAAATTGGGGTTTATTATGTTTATGGTAACCATGAAAAACTAAGCTTGCTTGCTAACTACGATGTTAATTTTGCAGAAGGAAAAATTATAGCTGGGACTTTAAATAAAAAACTTCTGCCAAAGGATGTGCAATACTTTCGTATCGAACGAAGTAGAGCAGTCATTGAAATATATTCCGCTACCGAAGAGGAATTTAGATCATCTCGCGCTGAGGTGCGAGCTCAGATTTGGGATCCGAAAACAGGAAAGTATATCGATGGACTTGCGGACAATGGTCATGGTGTTATTGATACTCGAACTGGAAAATACTTGGATCATGTCGTAAGGCAAACGGATTCTCAAGGTAGGGTCTCATATCACGATAGAAGAACTGGAAAATCTATCAAGGGAGAGGACGAATTCCGTCGTAGTGAAACGCGGTTTGCTCTTCCAGAGATGAATTTGAAGGGCATTGTATTGCCGACGCTGGAAGAGAGCAAACGAATCAGCTCATTAAGAGGAACAGCACTTCGCATTGCTGATGCAGTTGTTCTGGAGAAATCCTTTATTCTTCAGGGCGGACTTGCTTTTGTAGGTTCTATTTTTAGAGGTCCCGTTGTTGTTTTGATAACAGGCAACCCTGAGACGGATAAAAATTCGGCCGCAGCTTGGGCTCAAGTCGAGGCCTTTAAAAAACAATTTCCTCAATCAGGGATTGAAATTGCTGAAACTCCCGGGATTGCGAAAGAGAAATTAATCCGAAAAATTTCGGATCTAGGTGGCGTGCGTGAAAGTTTTCAAAAGAGAGCTGTTGTCACACCAGGTACTTCATATGAAGTGCATGCTGCGCTCCTTAAGGAGTTTGGCAATAATGGCGTTTTCTCAATTGGTCCAATTCAATTCAATCAAATGGCTCAATCCGCTGGCGTTGTGGAAGTTGTCAATCAGTTGGTTGCTGCTATTCGAACCATTGCAAAATCTGCGTAAGAGTTGCGGTTCAAAGTTCCTTTGGGGAAATATTTCCCCAAAGGAACTATCTTTTTTCGGAAGGAATTTTTTAAATGTCTCCGAAGTTCCATCGATTTTATAGAATTATTGCGGCACTGACATTTTTCTGTTTCTTCAACCAAACAGCGTTCGCGAATGCTCTGCCCTTATTCAGTTTGTTCCCGAAGAACTCGGGTACAATCGAATCTGATTCCTCCAAATCCAATTCTAAAAATGTCATTCTTATTCTAAATGCACATACGTCTAGCGACGCCCAAAAAAATATTTCCGAGCTTCTAAAATTTTTTCAGTCGCAAGGTATTGATCTGATCGGATTGGAAGGTGCTGATGAGAAAATTGATGGCACCATGTTCCGGAATTTTCCGTACAAAGATTCTCTTGCTGATGCAGCTTGGCAAATGGTGAAGGAAGGAAAATTCACCGGCGCCGAATATTTTTACATCACTTCCGAGAAACTTCCCGATTTTTTTGGTTTGGAAGATAAGTCCCTTTATCTTGCCAATCGTGATGCTTTCATTCAAACAAGCGAAGCTGCCGGTAAACTCAAAGATACTCTTGATTATTTAAACACTTCTCTTTTCTCTCTTAAAAAACAGATTTATTCCAAATCACTATTCAATTTTGATCAAGAAATTAATCGATATCAAACCAACAATATCGGTTATTTAGATCATTTTTCTTTTCTCGTTAATAAAGCCAAGGAGGCGCATGTTAGTCTGCCGAATTTTTCCAATCTTTATGCGTTATCAAAAACCATTGAGAAAGAGAAAAAATTAAGTCAGAAAAAACTTCACAAAGATTTGGAGAAAATTAAGAAAAATCTCACTCAAGAGAAAATCGACGAATCGATCTTTCAACTTACAGAAGGAAATAACAGCTTGGCCGGAACGACAGATCATATTTTTGAATCTTATCAAAAAATTCACGCTTATTTTTCCGCTTTAATCGAAGAGAAACGTTTTGATCCAACACAGTTTAAAAATTTTTCTGCTTATTTCGAATATCTTTCATTATTTCTTTCCTTTGATTCATCCAAAATGTTTGATGAGTTAAACGAATTGACCCAACTCATTTACGACCGACTTTCCACCAATGAAAAAGAAAAGAAGCTGCTTGGCTTAAACCAATCTTATTTCATCTTTCAGAAAATGATTTCCATCCAATTAACGCAGGACGAGTGGGAACGGATTTCGAAGAGTTCGTCATTGCGAGGAGTCTCGAAGGGACGACGAAGCAATCTAAGTTTTGAGATTGCTTCGCTCACTTCGTTCGCTCGCAATGACGGGCATTTTCAAATTAGCGAATCAGACATTTCTTTAATTCACACTGCAGAATCCAGTGCTCAACATTTTTACGAACTGGCTGAAAAGAGAAACCAAATTTTTGCGGACAGGATTGAAAAAGAAATGAACCGGAAGAAAAAAGAAATTTCCGTAATCGTCATCGGCGGTTTCCACGAAAAGGGATTAAAAACACTATTGGAATCGAAGGGAATTTCAACGTCTGTGGTTTCTCCCAAAATCGGCGAGGCGCTTTCTGATATTCCATATATGGACCGAATGCTGAACAAACCGACTCAGCTTCAATCGATTTTGATGCAGGCAAGTACACTTGAAAAAGCGTTAATCATTTCAGGAATTCCTTCTGAAAAGGAACGTCTTGCAGACGGCCAAGAATTTAAAGTAAGAGCAATCTTTTCAAAGTTGAGCCAAACATCGGTCGCCAACCTAAATCTCATTGATGAATTAAGCCGCCTTCTTTCAGATTTTAAGATCAAACAAAAAAATGAAAGCGGACATTATATGGTGTCGCTTAAAGGCAAGACTGGATCCGTCATTGATTTGAACATTGAACCGAGCGGTGAATTAATCGCCCGTGCTGAAATGCGAAATGAACGTGAAGCAAAGAGAAAGATGATTGAAGAAGAATTTCGTCATCGCGACATCGAAATTGTCTTTATGGATTTTGACGGAACTTTTAGTGAAGCCAGACAGAAACCTACGGCTGAAGCTTTTCAAATTATTTATCGATTAGCCGGTGACCACGACATGAGAGTTGATTTTTTAAGCTCCGGCGGTCTTAAACCCTATCTTGAAGATGTGCTCCTCGAAGGTTTGTCGAGTCAAGACGTTAAAATCCGCCGACGATTTGTGATTGCCGGCGAAGGAGGAGGCAATGTCGGCAGTTTTGATGACAAAGGAATTTATCAAAGTAAAAGCATCAGTGTTCCTCTTCAAGAAAGAGAACTTGCGATAGCAGTTCTGCGAGATGTAGCGAGAGGATCAGAATTGGCTCATCAATATAAAGAAAGACAAGATAAAGCAGTGCAAGGTTATCGTTTCGGCCGCCGAGATACTTCTGTTGCCCTTTCCGTCACAGGAATTGACGCTCAATTATTTTTGGAGCCTTTGGTTTCAAAAGTTCAGGCTGGTATTAATATTCTTTATGATCAGAAAAAACTTTCTTTGAAACCATACATCACTCGTTCCAACACGGCGATTGATATTACTTTTTTTCCAAAGCGTGCTTGGGTCGGAAAACGAATGCAAGAATTGGGACTTAAGCCCGAGCAAGTGCTTGTGGTCGGCGACAGCGCATTTCCGAATGGCGGAGACCGCGACATGTTTGAAATTGCGGGTGTGATGAAATTGAATGCTGGTGCCAGAAGAAATGATCTTCCTGCGGGCACGCTTGATACTGAGATTGAAGGGCCAGAAGGAACGACTCTTGCCATGGAACTTTTAAATGGTGTGTTAAAAGAAAAGCGTAGAAAGTCTGCGCTTAATAGTTTACGGTTTTTTTATGACAAGAAATTTTTAAGAGGAATTTCACCCGAACTGACAGACCTCAGTTGGAAAATTTATAAAGCCATTCAAGTTTTGGCTGCAAGGGGGCCGATTGGGATAGCCCAAATTTATGAAGCTGAACAACTCGTAAAAGAAAATCAGATCACCCGCGCTGAAGTGCGTGCGATTACAACTCCTGAAATATTAATGTACGGTTCCGGCGCCATTATTTTAAGTGCTGTTTTGGCAAGATCAGTTTGGAAATTGATTAAGGAACTGAATGATTCTCGATTTTATCAAGACATCTTAGCGCGGTCGGAGGACGGCAGTCTTGAAGAGGTAATAACTTCCAAAACTCTCCGCCGTATTTTGGATGGAACTCAAAAATATATTCAATATCGAGCGAGTTCTCAAAGAGAATCAAAGATTCAACTTCCGACTCAAACAGGTACGGCAGCGTTTGAAGCGCTTGAGGTTTTTCTCGGACAAATTAAGTCAGCACCAACATCAGAAGATCTTGAAATATTTGATGCGGCTATGAATTATCCTTACCCCCAATTGAACGGAC